>Ga0209465_10001469_pt1 | contig 10460 bp, 9 predicted proteins | sample PanSoiPlot1MoBio_FD_188321 | JGI IMG/M metagenome (GOLD analysis project Ga0209465, IMG submission 188321) | Tropical forest soil microbial communities from Panama analyzed to predict greenhouse gas emissions - Panama Soil Plot 1 MoBio (SPAdes)... | ecosystem: Environmental > Terrestrial > Soil...
CTGCGCTTGGGGGCGAACGCTGGCGCGACCATGGTCACGACAGTGGTCGCAATAGTTGCGGCGCCAATCAGCAGATTGAGGGCGTGCGATGACAGGGCAGCCAGAACGCCGGCGCCTGCTACCGCCCCGAATGCTCGTCCCAATGTGATCCAACTGCCACCCGACCAGTCGAGCGCTTGGCGCTCCCGCACCACGGTGAATAGGTTGAGTGGCAGCATCAGGAACAGCACTGACACCGGCAGGAGCTCTGGCCTCAGGAAAGCCAGAACGGGCGCGACGATCAGGGCGAAGCCGATGCCGACCGTTCCCTGGACGCAGGCCGCGACCACGACCGTTGCGGCCAGTAACGGGAACTGGGGTGTGATCATGCGTCCGACCTTACACGGTGGAATTCAGCTGTTTCGGTTCGGTGCACAGTTTCCATCGACTCCTTCGATTATGCCCGAAGTACGTGCGACTCGGAGTGCGCGCCTTTCGAAAGGAGCGAGCCAGTGTTCCGAAGCTGAGTCTAAGGAAATAAAACATGGTGGAGAGCTATAGCAGAACACTGGTCTATGCAGCTGCAACTATGTTATGGATTCCAAAGCCGGCTGGGGTTTTGACGATTAACACATACAGTGGCTCAGAAAACTCGAGGCATTCGGGGGATGCATGCACGCACTAACACAGAATCTCCAATTTACATTTCGCCAGCTGCGAAGGACGTATGCATTCACACTTACGGTCGTCCTCACCCTGGCCCTTGGCATCGGTGCCACCACCGCGATGTTCTCGCTCGTCGAAGGCATCCTGCTGCGCCCACTTCCGTTCCAGGACGCCAATCGGCTTGTTTTGTTGGGGGATCATCTGGGAGGCCGGCCCGGCATGTCCGTCAGAGCTCGTGAAATCGCAATGTACACAGGTGTGACCCAGGCGTTTTCCTCTTTGGGCGGCTTTATCACAACATCGTTTGAGCTTTCTGGAGGCGCGCAGCCGGAACAAATCAATGCGGCACGCATGAATTCCGGAATGTTTTCGACCCTTGGTGTTCAGCCCATCCTGGGCCGTGTCTTTACCCCGGAAGAAGAAGACGCCCGCCAACCGGTCGCGGTGATCAGTTACACGCTGTGGACCGACCGCTACCACCGCGATCCGCGCGTCCTCGGCATCTCCATCGTGCTCGACCGCAAACCTTATTCCGTAATCGGAGTGATGCCGCGCGGCTTTGAATTTCCGTTACAGCTCGGCAGCTTGGACCAGGCGCAACTTTGGGTTCCTTTGAGTCTCAGCCCCGATGAGCTATCCGATCAGCATTCCGGCTTCTGGGGCTACCGAATGATCGCGCGCTTGAAGGATGGAGTGTCCCTGCCCCAAGCCGTTCAGGATGCCGACCGAGTGGCGCACGAAATCATGCGCGATTTTCCCGCAAGCATGTCGGCCATTCACATTCAGGGCGACGCCAGGCCACTTCGCGAAAGCGTCGTCGCAGACGTCCGCCCGGTGCTGCAGACGCTGTTTCTGGCTGTGGCTATCGTGCTGTTGATTGCCTGCGTGAATGTCTCCGGCCTGCTCTTGGTCCGGGCCATCCGTCAGCGGCGAGAGTATGCGGTCCGCGTGGCGATTGGCGCGAGCGCCAGCCGCATCATCCGCGAATCCCTGGTCGAAGGACTCCTCCTGAGCACGGCTGGTGGCCTGCTCGGTTTGGCGTTTGCCGCAATTGCGATCCGGAGCACCTTGCATCTGATGCCTGACTCCCTGCCTCGCATCGATTCTGTCTCGATGAACACCAGCATCGCCGCGTTTGCCCTCGTCCTATCCGTTGCGACCGGTGTTCTCTGCAGTCTTGCGCCAGCCTTCGTGGCCTTGCGCACCAATTTGATAGAAAGCCTCAAAGAGGGCGCGCAAACTGGCAGCGGCAGCGCAAGCCATACATGGTTACGCTCCGCCCTGGTCGTCTCGGAGGTGGCCATTGCTTTGATGCTGCTCACCGTATCAGGTGTCTTCCTACGCAGCTTACAGAAGATGCAAGCAGTCGACCCCGGTTTCCGTGCCGACCACGCTCTGATTGCTGGCTACCAACTTCCTTTGGCGCAATACCCCACCCCAGCGTCTGTCAGCTCGTTTAACCGGGCGGTTGTCGAACAGCTTTCGAGCAAGCCAGGAGTGATCGCTGTAAGCATCAGCAACGCGGTTGCCGCATCCGACTTTTCTCCGCAATCTGCGTTCACCGTCGAGGGCGTGTCGGCGGACCAATGGAAGCTGAAATTCGCCGCGTTCACCAGCGTTTATGGGGATTACTTCGGCGCAATGGGCATCCCTTTGCTCGAGGGCCGAACCTTCACCGTGCACGACGATTCCAACGCGCCGCTCGTGATAGTTGTGAACCAATCGATGGCCAAAGATTGCTGGCCGGGCCAGAGCGCTATCGGCCAGCGTATGCACGTCGGCAACCCAGGAAAGGGACTCCCCTGGGCAACCGTTGTCGGAGTTGTCGCTGACACGAAGATGCCTCGCGATGTACCCAGCATCGACCAGTGGTACACGCCAATGGATCAGCCCGCCACTTTGTACGGCTCAGGGACGCCGGGAAATCTCAGCGGCCCACCGAGCGGATACATAACTATACGCTCATCGCTTGACCCTGAGCACATGGTCCGGACAATGCGTTCGACTATCACGGAGATCGATCCGCTCCTGGCTTTGCGCGAGGTGAGGTCCGTCACGGAGGCGGTGTCGGCAATTGAAGCACCGCGGCATTTCAACACAGACCTAATCACGGCATTCGCCCTGGGCGCGCTACTGCTGGCGATCACTGGGATTTACGGGGTGATGGCCTTCTCCGTGGCCCAGCGCGCCCAGGAGATCGCCATTCGCATGACTTTGGGCGCGCAACGAACCGCCATTGCCAAGCTCGTGCTCGCTTCGGCCGCGAAGCTCGCGCTTTTCGGATGCGGGCTTGGTGTTCTCGGCTCGTTAGCCGTCTCGCGACTGCTCAGCTCCTTCCTGTTCGGGGTCAGCCCGACCGATCCTCTCGTCTACACAGTGTGCGTCTCGATTATGATGGCTACGGCGCTGCTGGCATCGGCACTCCCCGCAGCCAGCGCCACTTCCGCCGATCCCATGGACGCTCTGCACGCGAATTAGGAACACACATTTCGTGTTCCTCGCGAAAGCTCCTCCGTTACGTCGGCGAAAAGACTCCTGCAAAATCGCCGGAGACCTCACGACGGGAGTTCCCGGTTATCTTCGCTCGAACACGCGCTCGATAGCGAACCCGTTCCGGGAGGCTTAACTGCCGGATACGCCCTTGTTCAACAGGACCTTGACCTCGACTCGCCGATTTTCCGCTCGTCCCGCGGCTGTCTCGTTAGTGGCTACCGGCGCCGCTTCGCCCATCGCTCCTGGCGCGATGACGTGGCGAACCGGTACGTTGCAGTCCTGGATCAGGAACGCGATCACATTCTGTGCTCGCTCCATGCTCAGCTTCTGGTTCATCGCAGCGTTGCCGCTCGAATCGGCAAAGCCCTTCACTTGGATGATGTACCCGGTCTGTTTGACGGCATCTTCAGCGAGCTTCTTGAGCGCTGCCTGATCCTCGGTGGAGATCTTCGCGCTGCCGCTCGCGAAGCGCACATCGAGTTGCCCCTTGGTGTCGAACTCGCTCAATTCCGAAAACCGCTTGCTGGTCTCAACCGCGTTGGCATCAATGGCGGCCTTGTTGGCTGCGGTGGCCTGCTGGTTCGCCGAGATGTTCTGCTGGTTCGTTGCGATATCCTTCTGGTTCGCTTTGATGTCCTGGGCGTTGGTCGCGATGTTCTGCTGGTTGGTGGCCACCTTCTCCTCGGTCGGCGTCAGGCCAGCCTGGATCATCTCCGCCGTTTGCAGATCGTTCCTATCGAAGGTAATGGATTTTGCCAGGATATGCGTCGCATCCTGACTGGTTCCGTCAACCGATACCCTGAGTCCAGGAATCAGCACGGCCGCAGACATGGATCTTTTGCGAACGCCAATGAGGCCCCTTGGCTGCTGTACCTTGGTGTCATCGTCAAGGACCACTGTTACTACACCCCGCTCGTTGGTCCTGACGATAATGGTTTCACCCGTTCGTGTGGTAATTAACCCACTAACCTTAATCTTCTCTTGCGCGTGAGCCATCAGCACTGCAAAGCAGAGTGCCAACATCCCCACTACGACTCTCAATCCTTTGCTTCCCATACTCTCATCGCTCCTTTCAAAACATCTTCCTCATATAGCCGTGCACCGGGTATTCGCCCTCATGACGGACCGCAGCGGCGATTCAAAGAGAACTCGGGCCAGGTAGCCCCGTGACTTACAGCCTCCGGAAGAGACTTTCTACAGGGAAACCCTAGTATGCCCCAAGCCCCCAGTCAACCCCGATTTAACCCGCAAACGGACCGCTTCGTTGTGGGAGAGCGCCTCCTGTTTTTCCGGTTGACCATCGTAGGTCGTGGCGGTACGCTCGCGCCATGAATGCTGGCGATCTGAAGCCCGCGTGGTGGCGACGTCTGCTGAATGCGGTAAAGGAATGGTTCGGCAAACCCACGAGCGTGCATTACACCAGTGTTCCCCTGTGGAAACCGTGGCGTGACTTCTGAGGCTCAACGAAGTCGCTCTCGATGCTACGGAAATCCGCGCGCTGGCAGGAAATCCTGGCAAATCAATCTTCCGACACTGCTCGCCTAACGGCTCAAGCTCTGGCCTTGCACGTTTTCCTCTGAGTATTTCTGCCGAGCCCCTCGATCAGATAACAAGCCCTTTTGAGAGCGACCGCCGAATCAATCCTTCCTCTATACTCAGCACACCGCACCCGAACCTGCGAAGACTCGAGCAACTTCCTTAACGCCGCTGCGACTCGTGCTGCTTTATACCCCTCCGGATAAATGCTCTCTCCCAAGCCTAGGCGCTTGACGCGAAAAGCGTTGTCCGGCTGGTCATGCGCATGCGGCACCACGAGATGGGGAATTCCCGCTTTGATGGCCTGTGCCATCGTCCCGATTCCACCCGGATACACGAGCGCGGAACAGCGAGGCAGTATCTGGCTGAACGGCACGTAGGAGAAAGCCCGCACACCCGGCGGCAGATTGGCAGGTAGCTGCTCGGGGAAGTTCGTCACCAACATTGCCCGATAAGTGCCGATCCGGCACGCCTCCACGGACTCCCGAAAAAAGTCCTCGAGCGTCGCGGCGGCCGATCCGGGAGTAAACACCAAGGGTGGGGGGCCGCCCGCGAGAAACTCCTCCACTTCCGGGCTCAGGTTCTGGCGTTCGCTGTCGTCGTGCAGTACGAAGCCCACGGTGTGCGTGTTCGGTGGCCAATCGGGCTGAACAGGAGCAAACCACTCGGCGAAAAGCCCAATCGTCAGCTGCGGCGAGTGAACATAGTCTCCCAGGATGCGGTTGACTCGAGGCAGGCCGAGACTGCTTCGAAAGGAATTGATCGGAGGATCCAGAACGCGATCGATCCACAGCTTGTCTACCAGCCAGAACAGAGCTTGCTTGACGAAGCGGGGCACACTCGCGTCCATCGGCAGGCGTCCTTGGCGCCCGCCATCCACCAGGCTGCGAATCATCGCCGGCTGCAGGTGCACTGAGGCAAGGGGCACACCAAGTTTCTCTTGCGCGATGCGAGCGCCAAAGCTCAGCCCGGATGCCGCAACCACGGTATTCGCGGTCCGCCGCTCTCGGATGATGTGATAGAGGGGCACAATGTTTGGAAGAATCGCTCGCTCGGCGATGCAATCGAATGACTTCGTCGGGTGCCACAGGCGCGGGTCCGCGATGATCGCTTCCGCTTCCTGGACCGTGCCGAGCGCCGCAAAATCCAGACCTGCATCGTGCACCTGCTGCTCGAAAAACCGATTGGTAATGACTGTGGCGCGGTGGCCTCGTCTCTTTAGTGCGCTTCCGAGTTCAATCACCGGATGCACGTCGCCGGCGCTGCCGATGGTCGGCAGCAGGATGTCCAGATTCCCTGCATTTTCTCGGACCGGGGCTTGTCCCTCATCGATCTCAAGCTGAGACATCACATGCCCTCCATCCTCTCCGCCGTTTCCGTTCGTTGGTGGCGGCATTTCGTGGGCTAAATTCACGTCGCAATCGGCACGATAAGGAACCTGGAGCGTCCCGGAAAGCGCGGCTCCGATGATATTACCGACCGGCCGATTTCAGCCGCCCAAGACGGCGGATCTATCCCTTCTTACTGATGGACAGGCGTGCCGAAACTTATGCTCAGGCCCGAGCTCATTCCGTAGTCGCTACCGGCGAAGCCTGCCGGCGGGCGATTATCCCAGTTTCCATAGAATGTGAGATTCCAATTGAGCTGGCCCCATAGCTTCACGTAGTAAGAGGTGTTCAGAAGAAACTGAACTCTTCCCGCATCAGAAATCGCCGGCAGCATATTCGCGTTGACGCTCAAATTTGTCCGGTTGAAGCGGAATAGCTTTAGCTGCGTCCCTAGCAGCCCGGTAGTCACCCGCTGCGTAGGGGAAGGAATCTTTGCTTGCTGGTAATTGATCTGCTGCCACGCGAATCCGCCGTATACGGTGAAGTACATGCTCCCCCGGTTTACGATGTTTCGCCCAATCGCGCCGCCAAACGTGTCTTGCAACTGGATCCCTTGCACCGAACTCTGCAGGAAATTGGCAATACCGGCGACATACCAGTTGTTCCGTCGCAAGAGTCGTTGCGCCTGCAGTGAGAGCTGGTTCCTTGTGGAAGCACTCGAACCACTGCTCACGTTTAGGTTTGAGGTATAACTCGCCCCGGCGGACCAACGCGTCTCCACGTAGCCGATCGTCGAATTAAGATTGTATTGCGACGATTCATTCCCTTTTGCATAGGTAAACCCCGATCCGAGGTCGCCGTTCCATCGTTGCCAGAAGCTGGCAGACGTCTGGCCCAAGGTCGCAACTTTCCTCCGTTCGAGCGTAACTCTCCTCCCCGATGTCTTGAGAACCTCGATTTGCAATGGCCTTCCGGCCTCAGTCGCCGGTGTCGAGAGCGCTCCCGTGTACACCGTTCCGTCCTGTGTGGTGACCAGGAATAGCTGCTTGCTTTCGATATGATCGACCTTTGTCCAATCCACCGAAAGGGTATTCAGGATGTAGTCAACGCTTATGTAGAGCGTGTTCGAACTCAGCCCCTTGACCTCGCACGTGATCTTGTCGCCGTTCTTCATTACAATCACGTCCGACTTTTCCCGCGCCGGCAGAGGACCAGCCGCTAGAAGGGCTGCGAACAGTGCGATCATTCTAAGATTCATGATTGGTCCTTTATGCGATGCCGGCCCGCCGACTAACCGAGCCCTCCAGCGAGAAATTCCGCCGGGGCACACCCTGCGCGAGGGAATAACAGGGGCGGAAACGGGAAAGGAAAGGCTTCCCAAACACGGGCAGATTCTAGCAACTATTTGATTCGAGGTTCGGAAGAAATCAGCCCGTTTATTTCGCGGCCCGATGGAGGAAGACCCGCAATCAGCCAAAAGGAGCATGAAACAAGATAAAGGTCGGCCAGCACATCCTTTCGGGCCGTCTGTGGTTCGCGGGATGGCTTTCACTACCGGCCTTCTGCACCTCGATTGCCGGAGAGGCGTGCTCGCGACTGTGCTGTGGGCTTACCAGCTTCAAGCGCCTTTCAGCTTTCCTCGCCATCAACTCTCGTCCCGAGCCACGGTGGCGCGACACATCCTTTATTGTGAACGCAAACTTTCCGCGAGACTTTCCAGATTTTGAGGCCGTACGCGAATCACCCCGCCGCGCGGGCTGTCGATGTCCGCGATGAGAAAGAGCGATATGGAAAGAGCGATCGGCAAAATCAGGAAAAGGAAGGTGCCTCGCCCGTGCGTACTGTAACCAATCAACACGTTGCAGAAGATCGAGATAAGCGCCAGAAGGCCCCACGCCGCAGTCGGGATGCGGTTCCACCAAGCGGCCTGCGTGTACCCTTGTGAGTTCAGCACGTCGTTCATGCCGGAAACCACAAGGGCGGCTAACTGGGTCGGCTGAGCAGTAGCCGGCACAACCACGACGGACCACATCTCGTTCCCTAACCGCGCGGTCTCGACGTCGGTCTGCCGTAGCTTGCCACTGTCTCGCGTTTCATAACTGAGTATGCGCTGTGCAAGATAGCTTTTTAGCAATGTCCGCACTCTTGCCGCATCCGCGGAAGGCAATAAATCGGCGCGGACATACTCCGTTCCAATGGCATTCGCTTCCTGCTCTTCGTAGTTCTTGCGTTGATCGTACCTGCTCACCGCCATCGAGAAAGTGAACCCGATGATGAGACCCAGCAGGGTCAAAGTTGCGCCCAAAACGAATGCGAAATCTTCATGGGCGCCTTCCGGCAGCTGGTGCGTTCGTTTGCGGAGCCACGCGCCAATCGAAGCGGACGCCCAAAAAACGGCCAGGGAGAGAAACAGAATCAGAAAAGGGTAGTCCAAGGGATTGAACATGCATTTCACCTCTGTTTGGAATCGCGGTGAGTCTACAACAGCTCGCCTGCCGTGTCGCAGGCTCTCGGTCCGGCCGTCGGCTAACTCGGATACGACGTTGACCGCTTATGAGAAAAATCCGCGGCCTCGGTCGTTCTTTTTGCCCACTCCCGGTACGCAACGGCGCGTTTATGCTCGGATATCGATTCGGATCGGTGCCGGAGCAGTCGGCAAGGAGTTGTGCGCGTAGGCCATTCGGAGAGAGTGCGAACGCAAGAAGCATGTAGAATGTCGCGCGTAGCAATGTCCGGGCGGGCATGGTTAAAACCTTTCAAATAAGGCGGTATCGTGACGGTAGGGGACACTATTACAAGCTCTTGCTCCGAGTCCAACGAATGCCCAGCCGGAACCGGCCAACGCAGCGCAGCTGTTAGACGCTTTGGTATCGCAGGTCAGGAGGCTATTATGGACGAACTTGCCAATCCGCGTATGATCACAGGGGGAGACAACCGGTGGCTTTAGAAATAACGCAACGCGAAGTCAATGGAATCTACGTTCTCGCGCTCGAAGGGCGTCTCGTGCTCGGGGAAGAGAGCAACGGCCTTCGCACAACCGTTGAGAATCTTCTCTCAGCCGGCGCTACAAAAATTGTCGTCAACCTTGAACACGTGAACTATGTGGATAGCGCGGGCCTCGGCGCGCTGATCGAAATGCACCGAAAGACAGCAGCAAAAGGCGGACGGCTCGTCCTTTCCAACCTCGGCCCGAACTTGAAGCGGGCATTGGAAATCGCCCGGCTCCTCCCGATATTCGAAACCTGCCCGACCGAGGCTGCCGCTGTTGCCGTTTTCTGATCGCGACGGGCAATCCCTAGCGCACCTCGAATTAGTCGCCGCTCTCTTGTGGCGCAATTGCAACCTTGGAACCGGAAGGTCCTGACCTGAACCGCCAGTGCAACAGGTTGCTTGTGTATAGAGCGATGCACACGAGATTGGCGGGCACAAAGCCGAATTGAGCCGTTCGCAGACCGATAACGCAGACGACCGCGCTGTTGACCGCAGCAACAACCCAACCCTGCCACAGCTTCTTGCCTAGCAGGATGGTCCCGAGAATGGTCAAAACGCAAGAAACGTAGTCCAAACGAATAAGATGGAGAGTGTTTATCATGGTTCTGTTCGTGACCCGGCGCCAGACGAGACGACGGAAGCGTGGGCCGCGCTTCTAACTCGGTTTCGAAAGTGCGGCCCTCAGCACGCGCCTCGTCCTTCGAAAGGGCTAAAGCTCCCTGAGCCAACCTGCAATTCGCCAGCCAATCGTGCGTACACTGACCGGAGCACATTCGGCACCGTACGGCGGCCCTAAGTTCTAATGCTCGCGCGGATTAGCCTGGGTACCGGCTACGATGGGGAACTGACCGGGCCGTCGCGAGTCAAAAAGCCTTAGTCGCATATGAGACGCGCGTGTCAATTTGAAACGCGTTTGCCGATCGCCGTCCGCAACAGGTAGCGGTTGGCGCAGTATAATGTCCGCGATTAACGCGCTTGGCGAGGTCTCGCGTCGACGGAAGCAGTAGTGCTTTGCTTCTGGTTCGATGGAGTGGACGCGGTTTGGCCAAGTTCGAAGACCTGGATGTTGCCGCTTGTGCACCTGGCAATGTTCTTGGACGATGAGCGACGCAACGGTAGAAAACCTGATCTTGAATCTCCTCGAATGGCTGGCGGACGGCGAGAGGAGCTACGAAGATGTCATCTCCGCTTGGCGCACGTCCTGTCCAAGACTCCCGGTTTGGGAAGATGCAAATGACCGCGGACTCGTAACCGTGGTCGAGGTCAACGGCCGCTGTGTGGTGCGAATTACGCGAGTGGGGCTCTCCCTTCTTGACCGGCCGATCCAAGAACCTCCGTCCAGCCATCGAGCGTGATGCAAATAGCCGCCATAGAATCGTAAAAGCCGGCCCGGTGCAGGTCCTCTAAACCCAGCACTTTCAAAATCTTCCGCACCTCGCTGCAAAAGTCGTACGCTTCAGCCGGGGC
>Ga0209465_10001471_pt1 | contig 10457 bp, 7 predicted proteins | sample PanSoiPlot1MoBio_FD_188321 | JGI IMG/M metagenome (GOLD analysis project Ga0209465, IMG submission 188321) | Tropical forest soil microbial communities from Panama analyzed to predict greenhouse gas emissions - Panama Soil Plot 1 MoBio (SPAdes)... | ecosystem: Environmental > Terrestrial > Soil...
CGGGCTCCTGCTGTTGAAGATGTCGGCGATCGCCGCTCGCAAGATCAAATTCGTATGAAGCCGATCCTTTCTTGGCTCGACCAACGTTCGATGCTGCTCGCGGAACGCCTCGTCGAGCTCGCCGAGCAGCTGTCGGCGTTCGTGCGGCGCCGGGTCGTCGAGACGTCGATCGTGCTCGGCGCCATCGTGCTCCGCTTCTCGATGCTGTTGACCTTCCATCCGAACAACGGCTACGACGCCTACGACCACTATGTCTACGTCCAGTGGATCGCGACGCACCATTCGCTGCCCGACCTGTGGCTGAGCCGCGCCACCGATCATCCGCCGCTCTTCTACGCGATCGAGGCCGCGTTCTTCCGGGGCCTTCATCCCCCACCGAGCCTGCTCGCGCTCCCGTCGGTGATGTTTTCCAGCGCGACGATGCTGCTCATCTGGTTCGGCCTCGAGCGCCACCTGCCGCGGCGAAGACTGGCCAGGATCGTCGGGCTGACGCTGGCGGCGATCATGCCGGCGGCCGTGCACCTGTCCGGAATGGTCACCGCCGAAGGAATGAACGGCATGCTGGCCGCCGCCACGCTCCTGATGGGAGCCGAGGCTCTGCGCCGCCAGCAGCGCGGCCAGCGATTCATCTGGCAGGTTCTGCTGACAGGGTTGCTGGCGGGGCTGCAGATGCTGACCAAGATCTCGGCCCTGGTCATATTCGCCTCGGTCCTCGGCGGCGCCGCGTTCGCCGTCCTGTTCGGCGCGGCGGACCGCACGGTCCGCCTGCGGCAGGCCGCGACCTGGTTGCTGGTCGTCGTGACGTTTGGCGGGACCTGCGGCTGGTACCTGGTGAGAAATCAGCGCCGGTACCACAAACCGGTGCTGTCCGGCTTCGACGGTCCGGACGGCGCCTCGGCGCCGAAGGTCGGCCCGTACTGGAAACGTCGCCCGCCGGAATTCTTCTACGGCTGGAGCAACGACGTCCTGAGCCATCCGTACGCCCCGAGCGGCGAGACGCCGCGGTCGTACTTCTGGCCGGTGGTCGTCGCCAGCACGTTCGTCGACTACTACAACTACGGCTTCGTGCGCGGACCCGAGAAGCCGTCGACGGCCACCGGCAACTGGAAGGCGCTCAGGGACGCGGCGGTGCCGTTCTCGCAGGCGAGCGCGGTCGGCGGCCTCGTCATCGCGGTCTCGACCGTCGTGGCCTGGTTCTGGGCGTTGATCGTCTGCGTGCGCCGGCGGCAGGCGGAGTTCATTCCCCTGCTGCTCGCGCCCGCGCTGGCGGTCATCGGGCAGCTGCACTTCGTGGTCGCGTACCCCTTCGACTATCAAGGCCCCATCAAAGGGGTCTACATGCAGTTCGGGATGGCCCCGCTGTTCGGGCTGTTCGGGCTGGCCGTGGACAAGATGATGCGGCGGCGGGCGACCCGCTGGATCGCCTTCATCCAGTGCGCCGCCGTCGTCGCCGTCGCGAGCTACACGATCTACGCGCGCGCCATCGCGCTTTGAAGCGCATCTCGTAGATGGCTCCGCTCACTCAACTCTTCGGCGGGGGCGGGAGGGACGGCTGTTCGGCCGGCCTCCGCTCCGCCCGACAGCCGCCGATGCAGAGTCGGGTCACACACCAGACTCAGGTCGACCTACCCGCGGCGCATAGCGAGCGAGGGTGGCGCGTTGGAGGGGACCCGCCGAGACTTTTTCGGCGCGGGGCGGGGGGAGCCCGCCCGATCGAACGTATGACGAGCAAAGTAACTTCCCGTAAGACCACGACTCGCCGAAAAAGTCTCGGCGGGAAGGCAGCCGGAGCGACAGGACCCCGCAGCGAGCGGAGCGCCGCCACGCTTAAAGCGGACTGGGGCCGCACGGTCGAGCGTCAGTGCACGGCGATCTTTTCGAGGTGCAGGATCGTGTTGCGGGGAACGCGGGCCCGCACGTAACGGGCCATCACCGGGGGGAACTTGGCCTTCCACTCGGTGAAGGCCGTCTTCTGCTCCGCCACCGGCGTGAACTTGATGGGCGTCAGGCCGGTCTCGAGGATCATGGGGACCGCCCGCTCTTCACAGCAATCGCGGCGGTTGGTGACGGTGATGGAAGAGATGCGCTTCGGGCTGCCGAGATCGATCTGGACCCAGGGCGACTCTTCCTGCCGCGTGTGAAAGAAGATGTTGACCGCCGTTCCCTGACACATCCCGTTGGTCACGTCGCAGTCGCGGTCGGCGCTGCTGGCGATCCACGGTTTGCCGGCCGCCAGGTCCGGTCCCTGGATCAACTTCGCCGCGACAATGATCAAGACGACGGCGGCGATCGCCACCAGACCGATGCGCACCCCACGACCGATCGCGATCCGTCTTCGGGAAGGCTGGTGCAGCTGAAGCGCGCGGATCAGCCCGCGCAGGACCACGCGAACCGATCCGAGCTCCGACTCCTGCTCCGCTTCCGTCATCTCGGCGCGGCGGAGCGGGCTGCGCGCCAGGGCCGCTCGCGCCCGGCTGATCCCGGCGCCGTCCGCGGCCATCGCGATCAGCCCGGGCGGCGCGCCGGTCCACGCCTCGTCCAGGCCGACCGACACGCCCTCCGGGGTCTCGGTCGTCAGCGCCCACAGGATCCCCTGGCCGTAGACCGCGAGCGCGGCGTCCACCGCGAGATCGCGCCGCGACGGCTGCACCGGATCGGCCAGCCGGTCCCCGAGGTTCAAGGCCTGGAGGGCCCGACTCAGGTGTCGCGCGTGCTGCCCCGGGCTGTACTCGCCGGCTGCCAATGGTCTCTCAGGCCGGCTCCGCCTGGACCACGAACTGGTAGGCGAACAGCTCGGGCCGGGACCTGGCCAGCGAATATTGAAACGAATCGAACAACGCGGTCGCCTTGGCGAGCGCTGGCGTCGCGACCTTCTCGATCGGGATGACCGTCCAGTCTTCCTTCGCGATGCGGTAGCCGGCGTTGATGACCAGCTCCCGGAAACTGTCGCGCGTATAGAGGTGCACGTGCGTCTCGTCCAGGATCCCGCGCGGGCTGTAGCGGAAGCGGCCAGTCAGCAGCGCGAGCCGCATGTACCAGAGCGCGATGTTCCCGGTCGACGCCACGATCGTTCCGCCCGGCTTCAGCCAGTCCCTGGCGCGCTCGAGGATGCTGGTGTCGCGCATGTGCTCGAGCACGTCGGCGAAGACGATGCAATCGAAGTTGCGCTCCGCGGGCGCCCAGTCGCCGCCGTCCAGGTTGGCGACCTCGAAGCGCGCGCAGGCCCCCCGCGCGTCGGCGTCGTCGTGAACGTCGACGCCGAACACGGTGCAACCCTTGGCCGCCAGCGCGCGGGCCAGGTAGCCGCCGGCGCAACCGACGTCCAGCACCTTCCCCCCCGCCGGCACCGCTTCGATGATCCGGCGGTGGCTCGAGAACGGCGACATCTTCTCGGTGTAGGGCGGCGGATCGACGTGCGCGTACTCGGGCCGGCGGACGACGCCGGCCTCGTGCAGCCGGTACTCCAGCACCGAACGCGTGACGTCCCAGGCGTACTTCATGCCGTTGACGCGGCAGATCTCCTCACCGTAGTAGGTCGGGATCGGGACCTCCTTGATGCGCATCCCGGCCGCGTTCAGCTGGACGATGATCTGCGTGTCGAAGTGAAAGTCGTCGCTGTTCCGTTCGAACGGAATCTTCTTCAGCGCCTCGACGGAGTAGACGCGGTAGCCGGAATGGAACTCGGACAGGTCCATCCCCAGCACCGTGTTCTCGAACTTCGTCAGGATCTGGTTTCCGATGTACTTGTAAAGCGGCATGCCGCCCCGCCGGGCCGCGCCCTTCTCGAGCATGCGCGACCCGAACACCGCCTCCGCCTCGCCCGACAGGATCGGATCCAGCAGGTTGGACATCGCCTCGGGCGCGTACTGACCGTCGCCGTGCAACAGCACCACCGCGTCGAAGCCGTTCTCGATGGCGTAGCGATAGCCGAGCTTCTGGTTGCCGCCGTAGCCGCGGTTGGTCGCGTTGCGGAACACGCGCAGCTGCGGCATGTCGCGGACCTGCTGGTAGCCCTTGCCGACCAGATAGGTGTCGTCGGTCGAGGCGTCGTCGAACACACAGATCTCGGTCAGGCGAGGCCGCAGATCCTTGGGGATGCGATCGAGGACGCGCGCCAGCGTGGACGACGCGTTGTACGCGACGATGTGCACCATGATCCGCGGCGACCCGGCAGGCCGCGGAACCGCGATGGGGGATACCTTCGAGGTCGACATCGCGCGCAAGGATAGACGGAGCGCCCCCCGGGTTCCAGCCCCCCGCGCGGTCCCCGGTTGGCGTAGCCTGGGTGCGCCAAATGCCCCGAATCCGGACTGATGTCGCGCTGTTCGCCGGGCTGGTCATCCTGTCCGTGGTGCCGCTTTTCGCGGGGCACTATCTGCCCTTCTTCGACTATCCGGCCCATCTGAGCGTGCCCGCGGCGCTGCGCCATCGGGCGGATCCCGCCAGCGGGATCGCTTCGGCCTGGGAATTCGACTTCCGGATCGTCCCGAACTGCCTGCACTACGCGTTCACGTATCTGCTTTCGTATCTGATGCCGCTGGAAACGGCGTCGCGGCTCTTCGTCGCGCTCTTCTGCGTGGCGGCGCTGCCGGTCGCGACGGCGTTCGTGCTGCGGGTGTTCGGGCGTGATTGGCGGCTCGCCGTCCTGGTCGTGCCGCTCGCGTGGGGCCGCTGCCTCTGGTACGGGTTCATCGGCTTCTGTGCGGCGGTGCCGCTGTCGCTGGTGATCGTGGGCCTCCTGATGCAGGACCTCGCGACTCCGTCGCGGCGGCGCGAGCTGGGGATCGGCCTCCTCGCCGCGCTGCTGCCGTTCGCCCACTTCTTCGTCATGGTGGTGACATGCGCGCTGGCCGCGGTGCTCGCGATCGCCCACCTGCGGCGGGTCCCTCTGGCGCGGCTCGCGCGGACGTTCGCGCCGCTCGCGGCAGGGCCGGCCTTGATGACGCCCTGGTTCCTCGCGGGGCTTCGGGCCGGCCCCCAGCCCGCCGGGGGCGCCGCCGCTCACCTGTTCGCGTCTCGTCCGCGGCTGGTCGACTACGCCGCGCTGCTGCGGCACTGGTTCATCAACGGCTATTTCGGACACGCCGAGGATCTGCTCGCCGTCTCGATGGTCGCGACGCTCGCGGTGCTGCTCGCGTACTCGCGCCGTCAACCGACCGCTCCCGTCCCGCTCGCCGCCCGCAACGTCCCGTTCGCGCTCGCCGGCACGCTGGTCGCGATCTACCTGACGCTCCCTTTCGAGATCAAAGCTCCCTTCAACTGGTGGGGGATGAACGTCCGCGTGATCCCGTTGCTGTTCGTCTGGCTGCTCGTCGCGGTGCCGCCGGGCGCGCTCGATCGCGTCGGACGGGCGCTCTTGATCCCCGCCGTCGTGGCAACGGCGGCGTTCCTGATCTACGTGACCGTCGACATCTCGCGCACGTTCAACGGTCCCTGGGGGATGGCCGGCTTCGACGACGTGCTCGCGAAGCTGCCACCCGGCGCGCGGCTGACGGGCCTTTACACCGACTACCGGCAACGCCCGCACTACGCGCACTACCCCTTCCATTACGCAACCTCGTATGGGTTGTTGCACGGGGCCGCGCAGGCCGCGCCGTTCATTCCGATCCCGCAATCCTGGACGAACCCGAAGACGGTGCCGGCCTATCCGTTGGCGGGCGACGCGGCGCTGTTTTCAGTCAGCCAGCACGCCGCGGGCTATTCGCACTTCCTCGTCCGGACCTGCGCGGGAAAAGGCTGCGTCCCCGATCCGCTCGACGGCAAACCCGAGTTCGCGCGCGTCGCCGAGAGCGGCCGCTGGCGCCTCTACGCCTGCGCGGGCCCCCCCTGCTCCGCCGCCGATATAAAATGAGACGCATGTCCCGCCGCGAGCCGATCGGAAGATGGATCGTGGCGGCGCTCGTCGCCGGCGTGCCGCCGCTCGTCGTCTGGAGCGGCGGCTGCGGCAATTGTTCGGACAGCTACGGTTACGCGACCTGCCCGGAACCCGTTCCCGTGAGCGTCATGATCGACCCCCAGCCCGAGCCGTGTGAACTTGACGGCAGCGATACAGCTGACGGTGGCCTCCCGCAGTGCGCGGACCTTCTTCGAGTCCGCGTGGCGCTGGTGGGAACCTGGATCGGCGCAGAGGTCAACCCCTTTGGCCAGGCCTTCCAGGTTCAGATCACTTTCGGTTCCGACGGCCACTACACCGGCCACTGCGCGCAGAGCAGCTGCCCCACCTCTGTCTTCTACTGGGGTACCGACGACGACAGTCCTCTCAAGACCTACGAGGTCACCGGCCTCAACACGACGTACGGCTGGGCGGTAGGGCACCTTGCTGTCGTCGTCCAAGACAACGAGACCATGTCCACCGATCCCGCGTTCATGTTGCCAGTCGCCCAGCACCTCCAGTTCCACATCTGGGCAGATACCGACATGCCAATGCTGTTCGATCTGACGCGCGCGCCATGACAGTCGCCGGCACGTTCCCGCGTTGAACTTGGGGACGGCCGTAGTACGCTGCCGCCTGCCGTGAATGCCCCCCTCGCCCTGTCTCGGGTTTCAGAATGGGTTTTGCGCCGTGATGCCCTGCGCACCGCCCGTGCCGCCGTCCCGGCGCGCGGCGATCGGCGCGACCGGGCGCTCTGCCAGGCGCGCCTGCTGCTGGAGGTCGCGCGCCGCGTGGCCGAGCCGGTCGAAGGTTTCCCGCCCGGCTCGCGCGCGGCGGTCCGCCTGGGGCTCTACCGTGAGGCCGCTTTCTGGGCGCTTTCCGCCAGCCGCCCCGACGGGGGCGACGCCCCTTCGACGCTCGCCGGCGCCTGGGCAGACCAGGACCCCGAGCGGCTGAGGCGCGCCGCCAGCGACGACGCCGCGGTCGATTGGCTGCGGCAGACGCTGACCGATCGGGGTGGGCCCGATCCGCTGGACGTCACCGAGGAGGACGCGGATCGCGCCCTCGCCTTCGTCCAGGCGCTGATCGGCGAGATGGACGCCCCGCGCCGGCGCGTGGCGGTCGTCCTCGGCCACCGCTGGCTCCGGATCGCGTCGGTCGCGCTGGTCCTGCTGCTGATCATCTGGGGCTTCTACCGGTTGGCGCTCGGCTCCAACCTGCTCGCGGGAAGGCCGTTCCACACCAGCTCGACCTTCCTCGGCTGCAGCTCCGATCCCCAGTGCCAGGGCCTTCTGTTCCACACCGAGGCCGAGCTCAACCCGTGGGTCGAATTCGATCTCGGCGCGCCGAAGACGTTCCACCGCCTCGAGGTGACAAACCGCAGCGACTGCTGCGCCGAACGCACGATCCCGCTCGTCGCCGAGGCCAGCAACGATCGCGTGACCTGGAAGGAGCTGGCCCGCCGCGACACCGAGTTCTCGACCTGGACCGCGAAGTTTCCGCCGAGAACGGCGCGCTACTTCCGCCTGCGCGTCGCGCGGCACAGCACCTTCCACCTCAAAGACGTCGCGCTCCGCTGATGGCCGTCGTTCTGCGGGCGCTGACCCTGCTCGGGTTGACGGGCGCGTCGTGCGCCCTGTTCGTACAGGAGATCACGGGCGAATGGCTCGCCCCGTTCGTATCGTCGAACACGCTGACGCTGGCCAACCGCCGGCTCCTCCTGATCGGCATGGTGGCCGGCGCGCTGGTCGCGGTTCTGGCCGGGCTGCTCGTGCTCTGGCGCCTCGACCGCCGCCGGCTGGAAAGGCTCGCCCATCTCCTGTGTCCCGCCATCCTGATCGGCTTCGTGCCGCCGCTCTGCCAGACCTCGTCGTGGCCGAACGCGTTCAACGCCGGGATCGTGATCGGCATCTTCATCCTGATCGCCGAACGGCTGTACCGCATCGCCTTCCAGGCCGGAGCGGACGCCGTCGTGCCGGCGCCCGACGGCTACCCGCCCTGGTGGCGGCAGATCATTCCGCCGCGCCTGAAACGCTGGTTGCCGCCCTTGCTCGTGGTCGCGGGCGCGATCGGCTACGCCATCTATTTCTCGGTGTTCACGCTGCGCATGCACGGGCGCTTCCAGACGTACAACTTCGATCTCGGCCAGTACGACAACCTGTTCTGGAACCTCCTGCACGGACACCCGCTGCGCATGACGCCGCTCGGGCTGGAGCAGGACTGGACCGACCTGCGTAACCACGCCGACCTTTCGGTCTTCTTCTTCATCCCCTTCTACGCGATCAAGCCGGGGGCCTCGACGCTGCTGGTGCTTCAGTCGTGCACGCTGGGCCTGGGCGCGATTCCGATCTACCGGTTCGCGGCGCGCCGCCTGCCGCGCGGCTACGCGGCGCTGATCGCGTTCGTGTACCTGTTCTATCCGCCGATGCACGGGCTGCAGTTCTACGACTTCCACATGCAACCGATGGCGTCGACGTTCGTGATGTTCGTGATCGACTTCGTCGACGAACGCCGCTACATCCTGTGCGCGATCGCGTTCGCGGTCGCAATCACCTGCCGCGAGGACATCTCCGTCGGGCTGGCGATCCTGGGCGCGTTCCTCCTGCTGTCGGGCCATCGCATGCTGCCGGGCCTGGTGATCGCCATCGTCGCGAGCATCTACTTCGTTCTGCTCCGCTTCGTCATCATGCCCAGCTTCGGCACCTGGGGGTTCGCGGACATCTACAAGGACCTCTTCCCGGCGGGCGCGCCCAACTTCGGCGGCATCATCGCCACCCTGGTCTCGAACCCGATCTACACGCTCCTGTCGCTGGTCACCATCGACAAGGCGCGGTACGCGCTGCAGATCCTGCTGCCGCTGGCATTCCTGCCGCTGCGCCGCGCCTACCTGGCGGTCTCGCTGGTGGCGGGATCGATCTTCACGCTGCTGACGACGCACTACGCGCCGACCATCGACACCGGCTTCCAGTACTCCGCCCACTTCTTCCCGTACGTCTTCTCGGCCGTGACGCTGGCGATCGCGGCCTATCCGCTGGACGCGGCCGGCCTGGTCCGCCGCCGGGCCGCGATGTGCGCGCTGATCACCGGCACGGCCCTGTCGGGCGTCTTCTGGGGCGCCATCCCGCCGCGCGACTCGGTGCACGGCGGGTTCTCGAACATGACGATGCGGCCACCCAGCGCCAGCGACCGCGACAAGGACCGGTACATCCGGGAGCTGCACGCGATGGTGCCGCAGAAGGCGTCGCTCTCCATCGGTGAGTCCGAGATGACCCACATCTCGCATCTGGACGTGAAGGGCCTGCGCGACAGCATCGACTCGGACTACATCATCTATTCGCTCGGCTCGGGCGGAGACCGCGCGCTCGTGTCAGGCGACTTCGACAAGATCGCCGAGCGCCCCGGCGGCCTGATCTTGCTCAAGAGGAAGACGGCCAAGCTGCCGCCCATCCTGCCGCCCGGCGAACGCCGCCCGCATTAAGAGGCCCTACCCCCGACGGGGGACGGGCAGGATCGTGCGTGCCGCGGGCGGGGTCTCGACCGGCGCGTTCACCTCTTCGCCGATCAGGTAGACGGGCTTCGACTGCGACTCGTGATACGTGCGCACCAGCAGCTCGGCCAGCAGGCCCATGCCGATCAGCTGGATGCCGACGACGAACAGCATCACCGCCAGCAACAGCAGCGGGTTCCGGTGCGCGTAGACCCCGGAGCGGAACTTCTCGATCAGCGTGATGATGCCCGACAGGAAGCCGCCGCCGATGAAGGTGAAGCCCCACAGTCCGAACAGGTAGAGCGGCTTGGTCGAGTAGTCGCCCAGGAACTTCACGGTGGTGAGGTCGAGCAGCACCTTCAACGTGCGCGCCAGCCCGTACTTCGACTTCCCCTCCTTGCGAGCGTGATGGCGCACCACCTGCTCGGTGATGCGGGCCCCCGACCACTTGGCGTAGACGGGGATGAACCGGTGCATTTCACCGTAGAGCCGCACCGGCTCGAGCACCTCGCGCCGGTACGCCTTCAGCGTGCAGCCGTAGTCGTGCAGGTGCACGCCGGTCACCCGGCCGATCAGCGCGTTGGCGATCTTGGACGGCAGCTTGCGCGACAGCGCCTTGTCCTGGCGGTTCTTTCGCCAGCCCGACACGATGTCGTATCCCTCCTCGAGGCGCTGGAGCAGCCGCCACTGGCCGGGTGTCTCCTTCGGCGCTGCGATGACGACCCAGTATCGGTCGCCGCGCGACGCCTTCTCCCAGAGCCAGCGGCGGTCCGTCGGCCACTCCGCGCGGATCGCGCCGCGGCCGCGCATCCAAACCCGGGGCAGATGCCGGCCCTGCATCGGCTCAATCGCGCCGAGTATGTGAACGCCATTCGCGATCTGCTGGCCATCGATGTCGACGAGCAACTGCTGCCCCAGCGATTGCGTGAGCGGCTGACCGAGAAGGCGCGCTATGTAATCGGCAAGTCCGCCAGGCGGGAAGGGAACGATGAAGCGGATGGTCTTGTTCGGCCAGTCCTGCGCGAGCGACGGGACGGCCGAGGCGCAGATCAGCGCGACCGCCGCCGTCAGCACCTTCACAAGGGTCTTCATCGAGGT
>Ga0209465_10001472_pt1 | contig 10454 bp, 8 predicted proteins | sample PanSoiPlot1MoBio_FD_188321 | JGI IMG/M metagenome (GOLD analysis project Ga0209465, IMG submission 188321) | Tropical forest soil microbial communities from Panama analyzed to predict greenhouse gas emissions - Panama Soil Plot 1 MoBio (SPAdes)... | ecosystem: Environmental > Terrestrial > Soil...
GTTGTGGCCCGGCAGCTTGAGGTCGGGCAGGGCGACCTGGCCGATCAGGCTCAGATCAGCGAGCGAATATACGTAGACCGCGTTGTTCGGGATGCTGGTGACCCACAAGGTCTTGCGATCGGGGGCGACCCCGATGCCGTGCGAGGGCGCGGTCGAACGCTCCGCGTCGGTCTCGAACTCGGCCGGCGGGTCGGGCAGCTTGATCTTGGTGACTTCCTTCTGGGTTGCGAAATCGATCACCGCAAAGCCGTTGAAGTCGGAGAGCTGGGCGAAGATCCGCCTGGTCGAGCCGTCGTCATTGGCCTCGATGGTCATCGGACGGACGCCGAGGTCGAGCTTGAGCTCCCAGGCGATCTCCTCGGTCGCGAGGTCGATCACGGTGATGAGCTTCTTCGGGATCGAGCCCATCACGGCGTACTTGCCGTCGGGCGTCACGTAGATGTTGTGCAGGCGGCCGTGCACCGGGACGGTCTTCTTGAGGGTCAGCGTCTTGGTGTCGATGATGTCGACGGCGCCGGGCTCGCGCGCGATCGCGACCACGACACGATCGCCGTTCTTCGTCACCGCGATATTGTTGGGATGGTTGCTGAGCGCGATTTTTTTGATGAGCGTGCCGCTCTCGCGGTCGAACACGTCGAGCGTCGAGTCCGACTCGTTGCTGACGTAGACCTTGGATCCGTCGGGCGCAAAGCCGATGCCGTGCGCCGCCTCGATGCCCTTGATCTCCTGCACGACCTTGTTGGTCGCCGGATCGATCACGTGGATGCTGTCGCCGGCGCTGTTGGTGATGTAGACGCGCACCAGCTCCGCATGCGCCGATGATCCTGCGAGCGAAAGCGCGAACGCAACCGACAACGTCGTAAGGCCTGTGCGTCTCATGGGCGTCTCCCCGGGGGAATGTTCGTGCCTTTGGCCGACAGGGTACGCGCAATCGCGGCGCGACATCAATGCCCCGTTCGCGCCCCGGACCGCCTCCCGGCAACCCTATATCTGCAGGTAGCGCTGTCGCACGGTGGGATCGGCCGCGAGCGCCGCCGAGGTTCCGGTCCACACCGCATGGCCCTTCTCGATCACGACGTGGCGGTCGGCGATGCGGGCGAGCGCGTCGAGGTGCTTGTCGACCAGCAGGATCGCCTGGCCCTCGGCCTTGAGGCGCGCGAGGCAGGCCCAGATCTCGGCGCGGATGAGGGGCGCGAGCCCCTCGGTCGCCTCGTCGAGGATCAGCAGCTTCGGATTGGTCATCAGCGCGCGCCCGATCGCAAGCATCTGCTGCTCGCCGCCGGAGAGCTGGCCGCCGGTATTGCGGCGCCGCTCGGCAAGCATGGGAAAAAAGGCGTAGACGCGATCGAGCGTCCAGCGCGGCGCACCGAACCGCGCTGCCGCGGTGGCAACGAGGTTCTCCTCGACCGTCAGGGTCGGGAAGATCTGTCGGCCCTCCGGGACGAGGCCGAGCCCGGCCTGCGCGATCGCGAAGGGCGGGAGCCCGATCAGCGTGCGGCCCTCGAAGATCGCGGAGCCACCGCCCGCGCGCACGAGGCCCATCAGGGTGCGGATCGTCGTGGTCTTGCCCATGCCGTTGCGACCGAGCAGGGTCACGACCTCGCCGCCGGCGACCGAGAAGTTGACATCGAACAGCACCTGGGCGGGGCCATAGGCGGCGGCGAGCTTGTGAACGAGCAGCATGGCGTCACTCCATCTCGTCGCCAAGATACGCCGCGACCACCGCTGGATCGCTGCGCACCGCATCGGGCGTCCCGCTTGCGAGGATGCGGCCGTAGATGAGCACCGAGATGCGGTCGGCGAGGGCGAAGACCGCCGTCATGTCGTGCTCGACCAGCACCATGGGAAAGCGCCCCTTGAGGCGGGCGAGCAATGCGACCAACCGCTCGGTCTCCTCGCGGCCGGCTCCGGCCATCGGCTCGTCGAGCAGGAGCAGCTTCGGCTCCATCGCAAGCGCGATCGCAAGCTCGAGCGCGCGCTTCTCACCGTGCGAGAGGTGCCCGGCCGGCACGCCGGCCCGCGCCGCGAGCCCGACCTCGGCCAGCGCCGCCGCGGCGCGCGTGTTCAGCCCGGCCTCGGCGTCGGCGCGGCCGAAGAAACGAAAGCTCGATCCGGTACGGGCCTGCACGGCGAGCGCGACGTTCTCGAGCGCCGAGAAGTCAGGCAGGATCGAGGTGATCTGGAACGAGCGCGCGAGGCCGAGCGTGGCGCGCGCGTGCACCGGCAGCGCCGCGACGTCTTGACCGTCGAACAGGATGCGCCCGGCGTCTGGCGCGAGCAGGCCCGAGATTTGATTGATCAAGGTGGTCTTGCCGGCACCGTTTGGACCGATCAACGCATGCAACTCACCGCCCGCGACGTCCAAGGTCACATCGTCCGTGACCGTGAGCGCGCCGAAGCGCTTGTGCAGGTTTTCCACGCGTAGGACCGGCGCGCTCATGCTTTGAGCCTCGCCGCGATTTCGTTCCAGACGCCGATCAGCCCGCCGCGGGCGAACAGGACGACCGCCACCAGGAACGGGCCGAAAATCATCTTCCAGTGCTCGGTCACGCCCGACAGCCATTCCTCGAGCAGGATGAATGCGGCCGCGCCGATGATCGCGCCGTGCAGGCGGCCGATGCCGCCGAGCAGGATCATGATGATGAGCTCGCCCGAGCGGGGCCACGACATGTAGGCGGGGCTCACGAACTCGGTCGCGTTGGCGAGCAGAAAGCCCGCAAGCCCGCCGAGCGCGCCCGAGATCGCATAGGCGACGAGACGGAAGCGATAGACGTCGAAGCCGATCGCGGCGAGACGGATCGGATTCTCGCGCGCCCCGCGCAGGACACGCCCGAAGCGCGAGACGACGAGCGCCCGGCAGACCAGATAGCAGCCGAGCAGGCAGGCAAGCACCACGTAATAGAACGCACGATCGCTCGCGAACACGGCAAATCCCGCGACCGCGTTGCGGACGTGGATGGTGAGCCCGTCGTCGCCGCCATAGGGCGCGAGCGAGCTTGCGGTGAAGAAGGCCATCTGCCCGAAGGCGAGCGTGATCATGATGAAATAGACGCCCTGGGTGCGCAGCGAGACCGCACCGGTCGTGGCCGCAAACAGCGTCGCAGCGCCGAGTGCGACCGGCAGCGCGACGAGCGCCTCGTTCAGGCCGTGCGCCGACAGGATGCCGACCGCATAGGCGCCGAGCCCGATGAAGGCGGCGTGACCGAAGGAGACGAGCGCGCCATAGCCGACGATCAGATCGAGACCGATCGCGGCGATCGCGAAAATCATCACGCGCGTGAAAAGATCGAGGACGTAGGCCTGTGCGCCGAGCTGTGCCGCGAACGGCACGAGTGCAAGGCCGAGAAAGATCGCGACCGGCCCGATCTCAGCCGGCGCGGCCTTGCGCAGCGACGCGAACCGCGCTGTGCCTGGAGCGGTCGCGGGCATCTCAGCGGCCCCGCACCGGAAACAGGCCGGCGGGCCGCAGGTAGAGCACCAGCGCCATCAAAAGATAGATGAGCATCGATGCGATCGCCGGGCCGACCGTGCGCGCCGGCGAGGGTGCCATGACGAGGCGCAGGACATCGACCGCGAACGAGCGGCCAAGGGTGTCGACGAGCCCGATCAGCAGCGCTCCCAGGAAGGCGCCCCGGATCGATCCGATGCCGCCGATCACGATGACGACGAAGGCGAGGATCAGGATCGTGTCGCCCATGCCGGGCTCGACCGACAGAATCGGCGCGATCATGATGCCGGCGAAGCCGGCCAGCATGGTGCCGAAGCCGAACACGATCATGAACAGGCGGCGGATATCGACGCCGAGCGCCGACACCATCGTTGGATTGGAGGCGCCGGCGCGCACCAGCATGCCGACGCGAGTCCAATGGACCAGCGCATAGAGTCCGGCCGCCGCGACCAGCCCCGACGCGATCACGACGATCCGCCACACCGGGTACAGCATGCCGGGAATGAGCGCGATGCTCCCCGAGAGAAGCTCGGGCATCGGCAGGTTGAGCGGCGCCGCGCCCCAGACGAATTTCACGCCCTCGTCGAGAAACAGGATGATGCCGAAGGTCGCGATCACCTGGTCGAGATGGTCGCGCCCATAGAGATGGCGAAACACCGCGAATTCGAGCAACAGCCCGAATGCCAGCGCGGCCGCGAGCGCGAGCACCAGTGCGGCGGGAAAGCTGCCGGTGAGCCCGTAGAACAGGACCGCCAGATAGGCGCCCAGCATGTACTGGACGCCGTGCGCGAGGTTGATGAAGTCCATCACGCCGAACACGAGCGTGAGCCCGGCCGCGATCAGAAACAGCAGCACGCCGAGCTGGAGACCGTTGAGGGTCTGGACGAGGAGGAGGCCGGTGGACATCAGTGCGGGCTCTTGCTCGGCGCCTGCACTCCCTCTCGCCGAAGGGGAGAGGGTGGGGTGAGGGGCTCTATGCGTTTCAATTGAGAGACCGAGCGACCCTCACCCGGCTCGCTTCGCCCGCCACCCTCTTCCCTACAGGAAGAGGAAGCAAGGCCTCACTTCATCTGGCAATCCTTGACGTAGGGATCGCTGTAGTCCGAGAACACCTTCTGCACGATCTCGGTCTCGAACTTTCCGTCCGGACGCTTGGCGACCTTGACGAGGTAGAAGTCCTGGATCGGATAGTGGTTGGTGTTGAACTTGAAGGCGCCGCGCAGCGAGGTGAAGTTCGCCTTGGCCATCGCGGCGCGCAGTGCGTCCTTGTTGGCGCTGTCGCCCTTGGTCGCCTTGAGGGCGCTGTCGATCAGCGACACCGCGTCATAAGCCTGGAACGCGTAGCTCGCCGGGACCTGGTTGTATTCCTTCTCGTAGGCGGCGACGAACGCCTTGTTCTGCGGAACCTCGAGGTTGGGCGCCCAGTTGGCGCCGCCAAAGAACCCGATTGCCGCATCCTGCTGCGCCGGCAGCGTCGACTCGTCGACCGTGAAGGCGGAGAGGAACGTGATCTTGTCGGCGAGGCCGGCCTGGCGGAACTGTTTGACGAAGTTGATGCCCATGCCGCCGGGCAGGAAGACGAAGATCGCGTCCGGTTGCGCGGCCGCGATCTTCGCGAGCTCGGCCGAATAGTCGAGCTGATTGAGCGGGACGTAGACCTCGTCCGCGATCTCGCCCTTGTAGTAGCGCTTGAAGCCGGCGAGCGAATCTTTGCCGGCCTGATAGTTCGGCGCCATGATGAAGACCTTCTTCATCCCCTTGTCCTGCGCATACTTGCCCAGCACCTCGTGGTTCTGGTCGTTCTGGTAGGAGGTGACGAAGAGGTTGGCGTTGCATTCGCGGCCGGCGAAATTGGACGTGCCGGCGTTCGGGCTGATCAGGAAGGTGCCGCTCTCGGTCGCCGGCTTGATGATCGCCTGCAGGACATTGGAGAAGATCGGACCGACCACGAAGTCGACCTTGTCGCGCTCGACGAAGGCCTTGACCTTGGAGACCGCGACGTCCGGCTTGAGCTCGTCGTCCTGCACCAGGAGTTCGACCTCGCGGCCGCCGAGCTTGTTGCCCAGGGTCTTGAGCGCGAGCTGCAGGCCGTTGCGCTGCTGATTGCCGAGCGCCGCGGCCGGCCCCGACAAGGTGGTGATGAGCCCGAGCTTGAGCTTGTCCTGCGCCTGCGCGGCCGTTGCCGCAACGGCAATCACCGCGCCAGCGGCCAGCACTACGAACTTGTACGCCATTGTTGCTCCCCCGGAAGGATCGTGAAGGCCGATTTTATGGCGATTATCCGCAAAGTGAAGCCCTGTCGCGGCGTCAAAGCGCCTCGTCTTCGCGCATTTTCCGGCGATCGGCCGCGAGTTCACACCCCTTGGGGCTTCGTGTATGGTCCGCGCACACGTGAAGTGCGACGCCGAGGGGAGAGTTGCGTGGGTGATCAGCTCAAGTTCGTGTTGGACGAAACCCATATCCCGAAGACTTGGTACAACCTGACGGCCGACCTGCCGAAGCCGCTGCCGCCGGTCCTCCATCCGGGCACCAAGCAGCCGGTGGGCCCGGCCGATCTCGAGCCGCTGTTTCCGATGGAGCTGATCCTCCAGGAGGTCTCGGCCGAGCGCTACATCGACATTCCGGAGCCGATCCGCGACGTCTACCGCATGTGGCGGCCCTCGCCGCTGATGCGCGCCCGCCGCCTGGAGCAGCAGCTCGGCACGCCGGCGAAGATCTATTACAAATACGAGGGCGTCTCGCCCGCCGGCTCGCACAAGCCCAACACCGCGGTGCCGCAGGCTTGGTACAACAAGGAAGCTGGGGTCAGGCGGCTCTCCACCGAGACCGGCGCCGGCCAGTGGGGCTCCTCGCTCGCCTTCGCGGGCTCGCTGTTCGGCATCGACGTGACGGTGTTTCAGGTCCGCGTCTCCTACGACCAGAAGCCCTATCGTCGCGCCCTGATGGAGACCTACGGGGCGCGCTGCCTCCCATCGCCGTCGACCGAGACCGAATCCGGGCGGGCAATCCTGAAACAGCATCCTGACAGCCCGGGCTCGCTCGGCATCGCGATCTCGGAGGCTGTCGAGGTCGCCGCCAAGGACCCGCAGGTCAAGTACTCGCTCGGCTCGGTGCTCAACCACGTGCTGCTGCACCAGACCGTGATCGGCGAGGAGGCGATCAAGCAGTTCGAGATGGCGGGCGACGATCCCGACGTGGTCATCGGCTGCACCGGCGGCGGCTCGAATTTCTCCGGGCTTGCGTTTCCGTTCATCGGACTGCAGCTGCGCGGCGGCAGGAAGCGCCGCGTCGTCGCGGTCGAGCCGGCGGCCTGCCCGTCGCTCACGCGCGGCCGCTATGCCTACGATTTCGGCGACACCGCGCATCTGACGCCGCTGGTCAAGATGCACACGCTCGGCTCGACCTTCATTCCGCCCGGCTTCCATGCCGGCGGCCTGCGCTATCACGGCATGGCGCCGCTGGTCTCGCACGCCTACGAACTCGGCCTGATCGAGGCGAAGGCCTATCACCAGAAGACCTGCTTCGAGGCCGGCGTGCAGTTCGCGCGCTGCGAGGGCATCGTGCCGGCGCCGGAAGCGAACCACGCGGTGCGCTGCGCGATCGACGAGGCGCTGCGCTGCAAGCAGGAAGGCAAGGCCGAGACCATCGTGTTCAACATGTCGGGCCACGGCCACTTCGACATGCAGGCCTACATCAACTACTTCGAGGGCAAGTTGGTCGACCAGGACTACGACCAGAAGGAGCTCGCGATGGCGCTCGCCGGGCTGCCGAGCATCGCGGCCTAGCTGTCCCGTCATCTGCGAGGCAGCCGAAGGCCGCCGAAGCAATCTCAGCCGCAAGCGTATGAGCAAGTGAAACGCGTTTACTTCGCTTCCGCCTACGCGCTCACGCGCTTCGGCGGACTCAAACCCGTCCGAAGCTTGCGAAGCAGGCGAACGCGATCGTCGGACTTGCAGCCCGCCGTAGCCCGCCGAGCGAGCATAGGCGGGTCGCTCGCAAATGACCTGAGTTCTTGAGGGGAGGGGAAAATGATCGAGCCTTACAATGCGGTCGGCCTCATTCCGAGCTTCTGGGGCATCCGCCGCCGCGAGGAGATCAAGCACAATATCGAGCACCTGAAAGGGCTCACCAAAGCCGCATTCTGGCTGTCGAATCTCGACATTCCGGTGCGGCTGCTGGCGATCCCCGAGGGCGCCCTGATGGGCTTCAACGACGAGGTGCTCGATGTCGACCACGCCGACTATGCCAATTCCTGCTGCATCGACATTCCGGGGCCGGAGACCGACGAGATCGGCAAACTGGCACGGCAGTGGAACGTCTACATCATGGCGCAGGCCAAGGCGCGCCATAAGGACTGGAAGAACCGCTTCTTCAATATCGGCTTCATCGTCGATCCCGACGGCAAGATCATCCTGCAGCACTACAAGCTGTCGGCGCTGCTGCCGGTCGAGCGCTCGGTGTCCCCGCACGACATCTACGACTGGTGGATCGAGAAGCACGGCCGCACGCTCGATGCGTTCTGGCCGGTCGCCGACACCAAGATCGGCCGGCTCGGCATCATGATGGCGATGGAGGGCAACTATCCGGAGAACGGCCGCGGCCTCGCGATGAACGGCGCCGAGGTGGTCTACCGCGCCTCGATGCCGTGCCCGTTCACCGAGAACGACATCTTCGAGATCTCCAATCGCGCGCGCGCACTCGAGAATAACATGTACATCGTGGCGCCCAACATCGGCAGCTATCACCTCGATGCCGACCATCCGGTCGGCATTGATGCCGGCGGCGGCCAGTCGATGATCGTCGACTACAAGGGCCAGCTCGTGGGCAAGCAGCGCGACACCAACGGCTCGACCTTCGTGGCCGGCGTGATCAACATCGAGGCGCTGCGCCATCACCGCGAGTCGGCGCAGGTGACGAACTGGATGAAGGACGTGCGCGCGGAGCTCGCGCAGATCATCTACGAGAAGCCGATCTATCCGAAGAACCGCTACCTGAAGAAGGTGCCGCCCAAGCACGCCGACTACAAGCGCGACGTGATCGACAAGCAGGTCGCGCTCATGCAGAAGCGCGACATCTGGAAGAAGCCGTCGAACTGACCGTGCGTCTGGAGACCATTGCGAATGATGTTCGCCCTGTTTGCGATCGCAATCACGACGCTGTTTTCCGTCGGTTCACTGGTCTTGCTGAACTACGGACGATACCTGGGCCTGCTCTATCTGAAGCAGAAAGGTGATGGCGGCACTGCGGGGCTCGCGAGCGTCGAGGGCGCCGTCTTTGCGCTGATCGGGCTCCTTCTGGCTTTCACGATTTCCGGGGCGCTCCAGCGGTTCGACGAACGTAGACAGCTGGTCATCCAGGAGGCAAACGCGGTCGGTACGGCGTATGATCGCCTCGGCCTGCTCGAAGGCGACGTCGCGCGCAATCTCCAGGCCCGACTGAAGGACTATCTGGGGGCGCGGATCGATCTGTATCGCATGCCGCATGATTTCGGGTTGTGGAACAACGAGGAGGTCTGGTCGCGCGAGCAACAGGACAAGATCCTCGAGCTCAAGACCGGGCTCTGGGACGCAGCGGCCGCGGCCTGCTCACAGAGCAACTTCCGGCCTGCTTGCGGGCTCGCGCTTCCGGCCCTCAACAGCGTTTTCGAAGCCGCCCGACTGCGGCTCGGCGCCGCCGAAAAACATCCGCCGCAGATCATCTATGTGATGCTGTTCGGGCTCGGGCTCGGCGGGTCGCTGCTTGCGGGTTTCGGCATGGCGGCGGCGACGGCACGCAGCTGGGTCCACATGGTCACCTTCACGGCCGCCCTCGCGGTCACGCTCTACGTCGTCACCGACATGGAATTTCCGCGGCTCGGCCTCATTCGGGTGGACGGTTTCGATCACTTCCTCGCCGACGTCCACGCGCAGATGCGGTGACGCGAGTCGCGTAGGATGGGTTGAGCGCAGCGAAACCCATCGCCTGAATCGCAAGTGAAGACTCGGCCGGCGGGTTTCGGCCGTCGGACTCGACCCACCCTACGTCTGCGCCGCGCGCCCCACTGACGTGCCGGGAGGCGCCGGTCGCGAATGTGCCCCGCGTCAGTGCGCCGTGATGGCCTTGATCGGCTTGCCGTCGATGAAGTTGCGGATATTGGCGACGATGTCCGGATAGTAGACCTTGTAGTTCTCGACGCTCACATAGCCGAGATGCGGGGTGAGCACCACATTGTCGAGCTTGCGGAACGGATGATCGATCGGGAGCGGCTCGATGTTGAACACATCGAGACCGGCGCCCCCGATACGGCCGTTGCTCAGCGCCGCAATCAGCGCCTTTTCGTCGACGATCGGCCCGCGCGACGTGTTGATGAGAAAGGCGGTCGGCTTCATCAGCGCGATGTCCTGCTCGCCCAGGAGGCCGCGCGAGCGGTCGCCGAGCTGGACATGGATGGTCACGATGTCGGCACTGCGCAGCAGGTCCTCCTTGCCGGCGTAGTCGACGTCGGCCTCCTTGCACTTGTCCGGCGTCAGATTGGGGCTCCAGGCGATCACCTTCATGCCGAACGCCTTGGCGACGTTCGACACCCGGCGGCCAAGCTTGCCGAGGCCGATCACACCCAGCGTCATGCCCTCGATGTCATGGCCGAGCGTGACCTGCCAGGGCGCGCCGGCCTTCATGCGCGCGTTCTCGAAGCCGATGCGACGGGTCAGCTCCAGGATCAGCCCGAACGTCACTCCGGTGGTGGGATTGCCGTATGTGCCGGTGCCCGCGACCGCGATCCCGCGTTCGGCGGCGGCGGCGAGATCGATCGACTTGTTGCCGGCGCCGGTGGTGATCAGGAGCTTGAGGTCGGGCAGCGCCTCGATGGTGTTGCGCAGGAACGGCGTGCGCTCGCGCATCATGGCGATGATCTGGAAGCCCTTGAGCGCGCGCACGACCTCGTCGGCGTTGCGGAACGGCTGGTCGAAGACCTTGACCTCGACGTCGTTGGCTAACTGCGACCAGTCGGCGTATTTGAGCGCGACGT
>Ga0209465_10001474_pt1 | contig 10449 bp, 21 predicted proteins | sample PanSoiPlot1MoBio_FD_188321 | JGI IMG/M metagenome (GOLD analysis project Ga0209465, IMG submission 188321) | Tropical forest soil microbial communities from Panama analyzed to predict greenhouse gas emissions - Panama Soil Plot 1 MoBio (SPAdes)... | ecosystem: Environmental > Terrestrial > Soil...
CCCGACAGGCTCAACCGCCGCCGAAGCGCCGCCCGCGATAAGCGGCGGCTCGAGGCTGGGTACTGGGAGTGTAACCAGCCTCGGGCCGTCGCTCGAGGCGCTCGAGCGCGTGCCGCCGGCAGGGTACACCTTGGGCAATCCCGAGCTTCCCGCGGAATTTCAAATGGCAACCGACACGCCGCCGGCGCGGCCGAGCCTCCCGACCGCGCGCGACGTCAGCGTCCCCGCGGCGCTCGAGTCGGACCGCTACACGCCCGAGGACATCGCCACCGCGCGCGTGAGTCTCGATCGCCTGATGCAAGGGAAATTCGGCCGGAGGGCGCAGCCCGAGTGAGGATGGGCCTCGCGGTGCTCGTGCTCTGCTCGAGCGCGTGCGCGTCCGCGGGCCCGTTCGCCTCGCGCTTGACCGTGGTGTACGAACAGGACTTTCAGCGGTGCCGCTTTCAAATCGTCCGTGACACGCGATCGTCGGCGTGCTTTCTATTCGTCCGATGCGGGCGGGAGTGGCGCCTCGTGCCCACCGACGCCGCGGCGTGCGTGCCGTAGATGCCGCGCGGCCCACGTCCGGACGTCAACCTCGATCGAAAACGACGGTTGCCACCGCGCGACGAATTCCCGTTTGAACGGCTGATGTAGTTGGACCGCGGCGTCATCCGAGACGCCGGCGGCGAGCAGGATGGCGAGCGCCAATTGCGCCGGCCCGGATCCCTCATACCCGCACTCGAAACCGTCCGGCGAGTGGTTCCAGAGCTTCTGTGATCGTTGCGGCGTGAGGCGTCGGCCGTCGATCCAGATGTTCAAACGGCCATCGATCGTCCGCTGACCGGCGATCGTCATCGGTCCTCAATCATGCCGAGTAGGAACGCGAACCGATGAAAGGTTTCGGCCAGGACGCCGCGAAACAATTCGGTCGCGCGGCCGTCCGCATCGAACCCGTCGATCGTGTACAAGTCGGGCGCGACCTCGAGACAGCGATACCCGACGTACGGCGCAAGCTCTTGCGGCGCCGGCATCGCGCGGCCGGGCGTCGGCACGCGCGGCGCGTAGACGGTCCCGAACCGCGTATTGAGGTACGAGGACGGCGCGGGCTCGAGCGTAAATGTTTCCTTCAGACTCGCGGGAGTTTCCTTCAGACTTTCCGTTGACATGGCATCCTCCGGATCATCGGTGAAGAGGTACACGACGCGCCGCCGGCCGCCGCGGAGTACCCCGACGCCGATCGCGGCGCCGAGGCCGAGCACTAAGGCGAACGCGAACATCGCGCAGTCGCGCGCCCAGGTCAGATCATGCGCCATCATTGCGGGCCGCCGAGGGATTGATAAAACGTGAGATTCTCGAGGCGTTCGGCCTCCGAGGTGGCCCACCGCACATTGCCGGGCTCAAACGAAAGTTTTTTCCGATTGATCAGCGTGAGCCAACTCAGCGCCGCCCAATCGTGCGCGGTCATCGGTTGATCCGCGGCGAATTTGTTCATGGCGGCCCATACCCGCCGCTCGGCCGGCGCCCTCATCGCGGCGCCGCCTCGGCCTCGAGGATCCCGATCAGACCGCCGATCTCGCGCCACCGTTCGACCTTGGCCGGCGATCCGAAACAGCCGGACGGCGCGCAGTTCACGAGGAAGCGGACGTACTGCGTGAGCGCGGCGCGGTTCTCTTCGTCCGCGTGCGCGACCGCATCGAAGAGGCGCCCCTCGAGCATGTACGTCAGGAAATGGCCGACCATCCGGCCGCGGAGAATGTATTGCGTCAATCCCTCGTGACAGTGGCGCGGAATCTCGTACGCGACCAACAGCAAGTCCCAATCGTTTTCGGTCCGTTTGTCGGGGTGCTTCGCGCGTGCCGCTTTCGTCTCTTCAGTCATTCCGTCTCTCTCCATTCATCCGATTGCAGGTAAGCCGGCGCGCGCGCGTGCCTCGGCGTCGCGCGCCTTGATTGCGGCCTCGAGCCAGCCGATCGCGCGGCCGTCCTCGATCATCTCGGGCGTGACGCGCAGGACAAGCCAGCCGAGGACCGCGGCCTCGTTGTACTTCTCCATGTCGGCGCGCATCGTCGCCGGTTGCGAGTGCCGGCCGCCGGCGACCGCATCCACGAGCGCGACGTCGCCCGGCCGGAGCGGTTGCCCAAGCTGCGCCAGGTTCACGAGCGCCCGTTTTGAGCGCCACCCTTTGAACAGGCCGCCCTCAATCTCGAGCGCGACGCGGTACGGCGGGAACGCATGATCGAAGCGCCACAGCCGGCGCGCGTGAAACTGAAATTCGGTCACGTGAACCGCGGCCAGATGCGCGCCCAGGACGCCGCGGATCTGTAGATCCAAGGTGAGCGCCGCGGATTGTTTGGTCGGGCGGGACGGCCGGCGGGACCGGCGGCGAGCCATATCAGACACCCGTTGTAGAATTGGAAGCCGTGAAGAAACCCGCGAAGGACCGCCGCACGCCGGCCGGCCAGTTCACGAAACATAGCGCCGCCCATTGGGGCGCCATCGGCGGCCGGAAGCGCCGCACGACGTTGACGCCCGCGGAACGGTCGGCGATCGCGCGCCGCGCCGGCCTCGCGCGCCACGGCCTCACCGACGACACCGCCGCGTAATTCACAGCCATTGCCAGAGGAACGGCCGGGCGTGGGGCCCGAACACGAGCACCGCGAGGCGGGCCATGACCGCCGGCACGCCGCCGGCCCGCAACATGAGCCCATCCTCGCCGGCGTGATACTCGAGCCCGATCGCGTCGCCAAGCTCGCGCGTGATGCGCTCCGCGGTGCCGTCGCGGACGATGGCAAAACCGGTCGTAACCGTCGTCTGTGACCGCGACACCGACCGGACCATCGCGTAAAACCGCGTATCCGGGTTCAGGCGCGCGCCGAGCGCCTCGAGCGCCTCGGCATCGACGCCGCGGCCGTTGGAGCGTCCAAGCGTCCGCGGACACGTCGGGCGGTGGAACCTCCCGCCCGTCGTGCCGCGGCGCTCGGCGCCGCACTCCGGACACACGAACAGATCCGCATCAGCCACGAGGAACCACACGCCAGAACCGCGCCGCTTCCTCTTTGTCCAAGATGCGCCCGCCGGCCCGGCCGTGAATCTCGTAATGGCCGCCGCGGTCCTCGTACACGCCCCACGTGCCCCATTCCGGATGCTCGATGCACTCGATCGATACCCGCCGGACCGGTAACGCGCGCATGTCGTACGCCTCCGGCGCCATCGGCGGCCGATCAAGCTGGATCCGAAGCCGTTCCATCGCGCGGACGCACCGCTCGATGTCGGCCTTAATGGGCTCGTACGCTTCCGGGCACGCGCGCTGATACTCGCGGATGCTCTGAACCGCATCGGATAACACGTCGCTGATCATTGTTCACCCCGCGCGATCTTGGACATGTCCTGAAGAATGGCCGTCAATTCGCGTGTCGCCGTCTCGAGCGCCCGCGATCGGGCCTCGAGGCGCTCGATCCGGCGCTCGAGCGCCTCATCCTCGCTTTCCATTTCCGCCCGTACGTCGGGATCGATCCGGTTCGCGCCGATCGCGCGTTCAATGTGATGGCGTATCGCTGTAAGCATCATCGGTTGTCCTCGTGTTCGATGGCGACCCATGCCCCGCCGCGTTCTACTTGCACGTCGGCCGCGGGGTAGACGGTTCCGACGTATTGAAACGATCGCGCCGGCGCCGCCTCGAGCACGACGGACACCGAGGCGATCCGGTTGAAGTCCGGCGGCGCATACCGCCAATAGACGATCCGGCCGGCGCCTTGCGGCGTCCGGCACGGTTCATTAGTGGAAAGCGCCATCATCGCGCCCCCCTTTCATGCCGCGCGAAGATGGCCGCGATCGCATCGTCGGCCGGCGTCGCGCGGTGCGTGTCGATGCGCTCGGCGAGGTACTCGGCCGCCTCGAGGACGATCGCGGCATTGCGGGCCGCTTGTCGGGCGGCCTCGGCGCCGATCATCCGCAAGCAGATCGGGCACCGGGTTCGCGGCGCATCGCCGAGACGGATCCGCAATTTCGCCCCACACGGCGCGGGACAAATGAGCATCATCGGCCACCCCTTTCGCCGATGACGATCGCCGTGTGGACGTTGGTACCGGCCGCCGCGAAGCTGCCGGCCGGCAGATCCCGCCATTCGAGGCCGAGGCGCTCGGCGGCCTCGCGCTGCCGCGGACCGCCGGCGCAGATGGCGACGAGGCGCCCACCAGGGCTCAGGAAGGACACCGCGCGTTCAATGTGGCGGATGTCGGCGCCGCGCTCAAACGGCGGATTCATGACGATCCGATCGAACGTCCCCAGGTCGGCCGGCGTGAGGGTCAAGAAGTCGCGCGCGTGTACGTCGGTCAGCGGGAACGATTCGCGGAGGCGCTCAGCGAGTAACGGATTAATTTCGACGGCGACGATCGCGCCGATGCGCGCGCCGAAGTGCCCCGGCGGCGCCGGCTTATAGCCGAACATCTTGCACCCGAGCGCCCCGAGTAGCGATCCGGTGCCGGCGCTCGGCTCGAGCACGCGCATCCCCGGCCGGATGTCGGCGAGGCGCGCAACCTCGCCGGCGACGTCGGCCGGCGTCGGGAACAATTGCGGGACCGTGGCGACCTTGACGCCGCCGGCGTCTAGCGTCGCGGCCATCGCGGCAATATCGGCGCCCACGTCGGCGACCGGTAAACCGGTTTCGTGGCGCGTCGCGCGGCACTCCGGATCCGGGCACGTCGGGCCGTCCGGACACACGCGATCCTCTTTCGGCGGTTCCGGCGGCGTCGGATCCGCGCGGAGCGTGAAGCCCTGGATCCGGCCTTTGCTGTCGGGCTGATTGTCCACGAGGCGGCCGGCCGCGCGCGCGGCGTCTACCTCGGCGCGCGACATCACACCCTTTAGATCGGTCAGCGGGACGGTGCGCGTAAAGTGGTCGCCGCCGTTGCCCCAATTATCGAGGACCGTCACCGTTACTTTGTTCACCTTGACGATGTACGCCCATCCGCCGCGCGGCCCGCACCAGCACCGCACCGCGCCGCCGGCCTCCGGGCCAGTCTGATCGGCGACCGTGCCGCCGTCCGCGGCTAACATGGCGCGTTCGTACTCGAGGCGCCGATCGAAGTGGGTGATCCACCGCTCGGCGTACGCGATGATTGCGCCGTTCGCCTTCAGGGACCGCAACAGAGCGCCGCGCGGATCGATCTTGCCGTCTTTCAAATCACTCCACGTCCCATAACCGGCGCTGAAGTAGTTCGCCACGAAAAGCGCCCGATTGAGGATCGAATCCTCGCCGACGTGCGCGGCCATCTTCGCCGGCAGCGGGACAGCCGGCCGCGCCACGAGCGCCCACGCGCGGATCCGCGTGCGGGCCTCGGCGATGTACTTCACTTGCCGCCGGCGGTCGGCCTCGATCGTCTTGATGCGGCGCGCGCGGACGTCGGGCCGTTCCTTGTATTTGGCGTGTGCGATCGCGCCCTCCGCGCGCCGCTGCCAGTACTCCGCGGTGCGCCACATCTTCACCGCGCGCCGCATCCCGTTTTCGATCTTCTCGGCGTCGCGGCGCGCGCGGCGCTCGGAATGATGGCCGACTAAGATCGGCTGTCCAAGCGGGATCCCGTCCGCGATCGTCTTAACGGCCGCGTGCGCCGCTTCGGCGTCGCGGCGTCGATTGTCCTCGTACCCGTCGAACCGTTCCGCGCGCTCTTCGGCGCGCTCGGCAAGGCTCGTATCGTCGTCGCCAATCTCGCCGGCCAGGGCAAGCGCGAGATCCTCGCGCTCAGGCGTCCAACAGGGCGCCACAAATAAATCTTGTTTCGGCGCCCACTTGAAGCCGGCGCCGCGGACGCGCGCGTATGTCTCGGCGCCGAGGCGGGCCGTTGCATACAGGCGGATCTTGTTATCGTCGGGTGAGTATGTAGCCGTGATCGTCATTTGGCGTCCCCTCCTTTGGTGGGACTACCGCTAAGCTGAGTTATACCGCTAAGCTGATTTACCCGTCAACCCGGCGCGCGTGCGCCTCGATACAGTCGTTACACGTGCAATGCGGATCGGCCGCCTCGTGCAATTCGCGCGCGCGATCGGGCGCTTCGCTGGCAAAGCCGATCGAGAGGCGCGCGCCGTCGATCGAGCAGATCGCGCCGTCGATCGAATTGTCGCCGCGGTCGATCCCTTGCGTCGGCGGCGCGTCGATCGCTATGCCGCTCCAATCGTCGGCGGCGTTCTCGCGGTGCCGCTCGAGGTACACGAGCGCCGCGCGGAGGTGTAGATCGGCCGCCTCGAGGGGCTCGAGGCCGATCCCGTTGATGGCATGTTCAAACGCTTGCAGCAATTCAGGCGCGTACAGGGCCGCGCCGCTCTTCGGTGTCATATGTCCTCTCAAAAGGGAATCCGCGATACACGTAATGCCAGGGCGCCGAGCGCGATACACGCGCCGCGCGCCGCGCGCCGAAGTGCCGGATCGGCGTCCGGTCCTCGAGCGCCGCGGCGCTCGGCTTCGGCGTCCTCGGCGTTAGAAAGCTCATTCAGCGCCGAGGCGATCGGCGCTTGCGTCTCAGGTGTGACGATCAGCCGGCCGCCGCTCACCGCCGCGACTAGGATCCGCTCTTCGGGCGTCAGGTCGCCGGCCGCGGCGCCGGCCTCGAGGCCGCTACACTCGAGCGCCGACACCGCCGCGGGCGTCATCCGGACGATCACAGCCGACCGCCGACCGCCGGCCGGCGCGTACGCGTCACCGTGTCCACGTAGAACGAAACGCGGTGTACGCCCGTTGACGCGGTCATTTTCGCGGCCTGTTGTACCGCTTCGGCTTTGAGCGCCGCGCCGTACACGGCCAGGATCGTACCGTCGGCGCTCGTAACCACGTGGTACGTCTGTTTGGGCGCGCGGATCATGATTCGGCCTCGTACGCCGCGGATCCCAGGTCAGGCGCCGCCGCCGGCGCCGCGGGCGCGACGTCGGCCGCTGCGAGGCCGAGAAGCTCGGCCCGCTTGCGCTCGAAAACGGCGATCGCTTGCGCGGCGCCCATTTCCGCCCACGCGCGCGCGTTCCAGCGGTCGCGGACCGCGCCGATCAGCTGATCGAGGCGCTCAGCGAAAAACACGCGCCGAAACGAGAACGCGCCGCGGCCCAGGTGCCGCGCGTTTGTCGTACTGCCGGCCGGCGCGCAAATGCACACGACATACCCGCCGGCCGCACACGGCAACCGAAACGCGCGCCACAAATAGACGTCGGTACCGGTGCGATGGCGGTACAGCGCGTCGGGATAATCGGTTGTCGCAATCTCGAGGATATGCGCGCGTAGATCAAGCGCCGCGGCGCGCGTTACAAGGTCGGCGTACTTTTCACGTTTCGCCATAATGGCGGCCTCCATTGATGGGGCACAATTGCCCGATTGAGTTACTTAGACAATTCCGCCGCGGACCGCTCGAGCGCCGCGATCGCGCGCCGGCGGATCGTCACGGTGTAATCGGTCGCGGCGGTTTCGATCGTTTTCGCTTTCCGCTCGGCGGCCTCGATAATCCGCTTTCGCTGCTCTTCGGCGTCGGCCAGGATTGCGGCGGCCTCGTGCCGCGCGTCGGCCGGCATCGGTATTTCCGGCCTGAAGTCGGATCGGATGTCGGTTTCAATCCGAAACCGGTACGCGTTTAGCCAGGGCCCGATATAGGACTCCGGCCCGAACCGCGCGATCGTCTCCTGTAATAGTTTGATCTCTTCGGCTTTAGTCATCGGTTCTCCCAATCGCGCGCGCACACCGCGCGCACGTGATAAACGCCGGCCGGACATGCGAGCGGACATCCGCCGCGCGCGCGGACATGCCGCACGCGGTACGCGGTCCGATCCGGTAATGAATGAGGCGGGCCGGCGGCCGATCGTCGGCGGCCGGCAGCGTACGAATCCACGCCGCGAGGCGCTCGAGGCGCTCGGCCGCGCGATCGCGCTCGGCCGCGGTCACGATCGCGCCTCGAGGCGCCGCGCGCGCGTCACGATCGTTTGTTTCGCGCCGCGGTACTCGCTGTGCTCTTTGACGGTCGCCGAAAGGCGGAATTGTTCGCCGCGCTCGGCCTCAAAACGTGGTGACTTGCTAACGAAGAGATGGCCGGCGGCGTCGGCCATTGTCACAATGAAAACGGTTTCCATATCGCGGTAGTACGTCCGCATGAATGGCGCCCGCTCATATGTCGCGGTGGCCGTTACGGTAACGTCGGCCTCGATCCGCTCACCGCACGCGCCGTAATAGCTCGAGGAAACCGCGATCGCGCGTGCGGCCTCGAGGCGCTCGCACTTGGACACAAGTAACGCGATCTGTTTGTCGGAAAGGGCGCCGCGCTCGCGCCCGCGCGCTAGGATGTCGGCCGCGATAACGTCGGCCTCGAGGATTGGCGCACACCGCGCGATTAGCTCGGCGTACGTCGCATCAAACGCCGCGCGATTGATGGCCGCGGCGGCCTCGCGCGCCGCGGCGGCCTCGAGGCGCTTAGCCTCGCGTTTGCGCTCGCGTTTGTCGGCCGCGGCGTTTAGCTTTTCAAGCTCGGCCGCGGTGTATAGCGGTACCTCTTCGTTACCCAGGTGGCCGACGCCGCCACAGTCGTAACAAACGAGGCCCGTGTACCGCCATTGTTCCGAACGGCCCGCACCGCCGCACCGCGAGCACCGCCGCAATTGCAGCGCGTACGCGCGCCCGCGGTCGTTTGTTCGGGCGGTACCGGAAAAGGGCGTACCACTTCGATAGAAAAGCGCCGCGGCGTTTTCGGCGCTTACCATGATCCGTTCCTTTCGTCCCAATCGGCCGCGGCGTTTTCGGCGGTCCACCGCTGCCAGCAATCGGCACACCGCACGCGACGCGCGCGCGGATTCCAACCGATCCGATCGCCGGCCGCGATTGGATGGCCGCACGCGCCGACGTCGGGCCGGCGGGCGGTAATCTCTCTGTAGTTTGAAAAACGATCGCTATCTACTCTCATTGTGAGGCGCTCCCATATGGGGCGTAATTGCCCTACGCGCGACGATCGATCCGTTATGCGGCGCTCGAGGCGCTCGAGGCGCCGCGGCGCTTGCCTTTCGGTGCAACGTGTTTTTGGAATGTCGGGCTAGCCTCGAGCGCCGCGACGTCGGCCGCGAGGCGCTCGGCCTCGAGGCGCTCGGCGCTCCAATCAATCGCAGTACCGATAGGCGGAAAAGCACCGCCATCAAAAACGATTTTCTTTTCGCCGGCGGTTTTGAGGCGCTCGAGGCGCTCGCGTACCATCCGGACCGCGTCCCAAAAAAGTAACTCCGCCGCGGCGCCGCTAATCGGTTCGGGCAATGTCGGCCGCGGCGCCTCGAGCCCGATCCGAGTGAAGTACGCCGCGGCGCTTTCATTGGACCGCGGCCGATACGCGCGTAAGGTCGCGCGCAATTCGGCCGCGGCGCTTGCCATTGTTTCGGTAAACGGCCGCGGCGCCCGCCGGCCGGCGGTCCGGACCGCGTACCGCTTTACGGTTTCGGCCGGCCGCGGTCCGCTGTCAGGATCCGATAGGACCGCCTGTAATTCGCTGCCAGGGCGGTACGGATCCGGAATCCAATCGGGCCGACCGTCGATTAGGCTCGGACCGTAGGCTAACGATCCGCGATACCGATCGATCGTTTCCCATACGAGGCGCTTTTGTGCGGCGGTACTTTTCGGAATGCCGGCCGGCGGTTTTTCGCGGCGCCCGATAACCGCCTCGAGCCCGGCCGCGATCGTAGTCATGTCGGCCACGATCGCCGCGGTCCGCGGACCGTCGTAACAGATACCGCGCGCGCGGCGCTCTGCAAGTACGGTTAGCTGAAAGCGTAGATCCATTAACGGCGCGGTCCGCTCGTATTCCGCAAACAATGGATCCTTTGGTGTTTTCGCCATTAGAGCGCCTCGCGATCGTAGCCGTCATGACTACAGCCAACTTGACCGCATACGCCGCAATATTCGCGGCGCTCGAGCGCCCGCAATTCGGCCGGATCAAACGTGTGCCGGCGATCGTCTCCGACCATGATCGCCACAATGCGCCCGGTTCGGTTTTCATAACCGGACCATTCCGTATCGTCGTCCGGTTCGGTTTCCCATCCGAGCACGTACCATGCGACGCCCGGCCGCCGTACCTCAACGTACGCCGCGGCGGAAAACGTCTTATCGTCTGTTTCGTAATTCGGTCTTTTGATCCTTGCCATATGGCGGATCCTCCTGTGAATGGTCTACCGCGGTAGGCTACCACAAAAGCTAACAAGTTAACAAGTCAACAGAGCGCCGCGACGCTGCCAGGGCTCGAGCGCCGCGACGCTGCCGGCGGTCCGCGACGCTGCCGGGCTCGAAGGCGCCGCGACGCTGCCGGGCTCGAGGCGCGCCGCGACGCTGCCGGCCGGCGGTCCGACGCTGCCAGGGCTCGAGCGCCGCGACGCTGCCGGCGGTCCGCGACGCTGCCAGGGCTCGAGCGCCGCGACGCTGCCGGCGGTCCGCGACGCTGCCGGGCTCGAGGCGCCGCGACGCTGCCG
>Ga0209465_10001475_pt1 | contig 10446 bp, 7 predicted proteins | sample PanSoiPlot1MoBio_FD_188321 | JGI IMG/M metagenome (GOLD analysis project Ga0209465, IMG submission 188321) | Tropical forest soil microbial communities from Panama analyzed to predict greenhouse gas emissions - Panama Soil Plot 1 MoBio (SPAdes)... | ecosystem: Environmental > Terrestrial > Soil...
TGGTCGTCGAAACAAGCTCGCGAATCGCCCCGCTGATGCCGCAAATCCGCAAGACGGGCATTCTGCTGACGCAAGCGGTGGCCGGCCCGACAGGAGAGATCGCCGTCGTCGGATTCAACGATTCGGTCGATCGGTTGCTCGAGTTCACGACCAATACGGACGTGGTCGAACGAACCATGTCACGGCTTCGCGAGGGAACCTCCGGAGCAAAGCTGTATGACGCGATGGCGCTGGGCGTGGAAATGCTCAGCGCGCGGCCGGAGGTTTCGGCGACGGAACTAGGGCACCGTCGGGTGATGCTGGTGATGGCCGAAGCCCACGACGAAGGAAGCGACGCGAAGCTCGGCGAAGTGCTGCGCCAGGCGCAACTCGCAAACGTCACGATTTATTCGGTTGGTTTGTCCTCCACACGGGCCCAGTTGCAGAAAAAGTCGGAGAACAACGGACCCAAGCGAGCGACGCCAGAGGGGACCTTCGGCATGCCGCCCCCGCCGGGGACGGTGCAGACACCCAGCACGGATGGCAGTCAGCCGCAGGGCGTAGACCTCCTGGCCCTTGCGGTTTGGGCGGTGCAACACGTAAAGGACAAGATCACCTCGCACGAGCTCGAACTGGCGGCGACGGCAACGGGCGGAGCGCACTTCGCGACATGGAAGGACCGCTCCATCGAAAAGGCCTTGGATGAAATCGGCGGCGAGCTGCACGCACAGTACACGTTGAGCTATACGCCCAGCGGAACCGTCGCGGACGGCTATCATGAGATCCGCGTGGTTGTGGACCGCAAGGATCTGACCGTGCGCGCCAGGCCGGGGTACTACGTGGCGCCGCCGGAAAGCTAGGGCGCGCCCCGAGCGGATACCTGAGCGCGAGTTCGTTCCCCCTGGTTGCCGCGATGCTAGTCTGTAGAGCATGGCGGGCGCCAAACCACCATTCACTGTGAGACTTGCCCGTATGGAAGACGCCGCGTCGCTTCGCGAGCTGATTGCGCATTCCGTGCGCGTGCTCGAATCACCTGACTATTCGCGTGACCAAATCGAAGGATCGCTCGAAGGGACGCAAGGCGTGGACACGCGCTTGATTGCCGACGGAACCTATTACCTTGCAGAGGCGATCGAGGGCTCCGGGGAACCGCTGCTCGTCGGCGGCGGCGGATGGAGCCAGCGGAAAACGCTCTACGGCGGCGACAGCCGGAGCGACCGCCAGGATGAGCTGCTCGACCCGGCCGTGGACGCTGCCAAGATTCGCGCTTTTTTTGTGCACCCGCAATGGACGCGACGGGGAATCGCGACCACAATCCTCGAAGCGTGCGAGCGGGCAGGATGCGCCGCCGGGTTTCGCCGGTTCGAAATGACCGCGACGCTCACGGGCTTGCGCATGTACCCGGCGCGAGGATACGCCGAGCTAGAGCGGACTCTCCGTCCGTTGCCCAACGGGGTTTCCTTCCCCGTGGTGAAGCTCGGCAAAACGATACCGTCGGTCAAGGGCTAAACGATCTGCTGCCAGAAGGCCGAGTCGCGCGAAGCGAGCAGCGCGTCTTTGCGGGCGTTCCAGCGAAGAAAATGCGGGGTGCGGGTGTGCGCGGCGTGGTGTTCGCGGCTGGCCCAGACTTCGTGGAAGAGAAAAGTGCCGTGCTGGTCTGCGCCGCGGTGCAGATCATACTGCAGGCAGCCTTCCTCTTTGCGCGTGGGGCCAACCAGGGCGCGGAGTTCGGCTTCGAGCAGCGATTCCTGGCCATCCCGGGCTCGAAACAGAACGATGAGCGTCACGGCGCCTTTGGGCAATTTGGTGACGGTTGGGCCGTGCCCTTTCGGAACGCGAGCCCGCCGTTTTGCGGTTTTCTTTGCTTTTCGTTTGGACATGACGGCGGGGATTGTACTCCAACTGGCTGGAAGAGCAACCGGGAATTGCGTGGCGCGCCACTCGATTGCGCCCGCGGCGCACTTCAGAAGCGGACCTTACACGGAGACTGATTCAAGCGAACACCCGCTAGGACATTGGCACGAAGGCGAGGGAGACAGGGGAGGGGATGCCGTCGACCTTGGAGACTTGCGTTAGGGTTCCTTTATCTCGATCGATCCGGAACACGACGATGGTGTTGGAATTTTGGTTTTCGGCCAGCAGAAACTGCCCGGTCGGGTCGATGGCGAAGTGCCGGGGCTCTTTGCCGCCGGTCGGGAATTCGCCGGCAGGCTGAAGCTTGCCTTCGACGGGGTCAACCGAGAAGACCGCGATTGTGTCGTGGCCGCGGTTCGAGGCGAAGAGCCACTTGCCGTCCGGGTGAAGAACAACCTCGGCGGTGTCGTTGCGCCCCTCGAAGTCTTTCGGCAGCGTTCGGACCACCCGGGGGTCGTCGAGCACACCCTTTGACGTCTCGAAGTTAAACACCGTCACCGTAGAGTTGAGCTCGCTCACGACGTAGACAAATCGGCCGTCGGCGGAAAAGGCGGCATGGCGCGGGCCGGCGCCGGCGGCAAGCTTCGCGGAGGGCGGGGCGTTCGGAACCAGCGTGCCTTTGGCCGAATCGAAGCGGAAAATCAATATGTCATCGAGACCCAGATCGGAGACCAGGACGAAGCGATTGTCGGGAGAAACGGCAATCCAGTGTGCGTGGGGAGCTTCCTGGCGGCCTTTGTTCGGTCCGGGAGTGCCGGCATCTTTGAGCACCGAGGTATGCTCCCCAAGCCTTCCGTCAGCAAGGATCGGGAAGACCGCGACGGTACCGGAAGAATAGTTGGCCACGAAAAGGAACTTGCCTGTTTTGTCGATCGAGAGATGGCAGGGGTCTTCGCCGAGAGCCGGAAGTTGATTGAGTTCTGTAAGCTTGGCCGATTGCGGGTCGATCGCGAATGCCGTGATCGAGCTTTGCTTGCCGGCTTCGTTGGCGGCGTAGGCAAACTTTCCGCTGGGGTGAATGACGATCCAGGAGGGATCGGGCGTTTCGGCGGCGATACCTTTCGGTGTCAGTTTCCCGGACCGGGCGTCGAATTCAAAGGCGTAGATGCCTTTGCTTTCTGTTTTGCTGGTGTAGGTGCCAACGAAGGCGAGAAAGCGAGTGCTCGACGAGGATTTTCGCGCGAAAGTGGCGAGAGTGAAGAGCGCCATAGACGCACCCAGAACTCCGAGCGGGAACAGTCGAGGTGAAATTTTCATGGCAAATCAGTTTAGCGCAAGCAGAAAAAAACGGCACGCGAATCAAGCCATGCGCATTTCCCTTTTGTCGCGGAAGAAAGGGCGACGCCTCCAAGGGCCGTCCGGCTACTTCTTCTGTTCCTCGTCTTCTTCCTGGAGGACAGCCGCGGCGGCGACGGAATCGTCGTCCTCGAGCCGCAGCAGGCGCACGCCCTGGGTCGAGCGGCCGGCCTCGCGAATTTCACTGGCGTGGACCCGGATCACCTTGCCGTGCTGTGTAATGATCATGACGTCGGATTCTTCGGTGACCTGCAGCGTCGCAACGACGGAGCCATTGCGGTCGGTGGTCTTCATGTTGACGACGCCTTTGCCGCCTCGCGACGTAATGCGGTATTCGGCGAGGGCCGTGCGCTTGCCGTAGCCCTTCTCGGCCACCGTGAGCATAAGCGTGGTCAGCGAATCCTTGATGTGCTCGTTGTCGAGTTCTTCGAGGTTCTGGGTGGTCTCCTGGTGTTCCTTGGCGATGATTTCGAAGTCCGGTTGGACCGCGTCCATGCTGACGACGTAGTCGTCCGTCGCTAAATCCATACCGTTCACACCGCCGGCGTTGCGTCCCATGGGGCGCACTTCGGTTTCGCGGAAGAGGATGGCCTGGCCGTCATGGCTCGCGAGGAAGATCATCTGCTTGCCGTCGGTGAGCTTGGCGCCGATGAGTTCGTCCTTGGCCTCGAGGTTGACCGCGATAATGCCCGTCGAACGCGGGTTGGAAAATTCGGTGAGCGCGGATTTTTTCACCGTGCCGAACTTCGTGGCCATGAAGACGTAGCGCCCTTCTTCCTCGAGCTTCTTGGCGGAGACAAGCGCGGTCAGCTTTTCGTCTTCCTGGAACTTCACGAGGTTGGAGATGGCTTTGCCGCGCGTGGCCGCCGCGGCTTCCGGAAGCTCGTAAACCTTCAGCCAGTAAACGCGGCCCTTCGAAGTAAACAAGAGAATGTAGCTGTGCGCCGAGGCAATGAAGAGGTGCTCGACAAAGTCCTCTTCGCGGGTCTTCGCGCCGATGCGCCCTTTGCCCCCGCGGGACTGGTGGCGGTAGACCTCGACCGGCGTGCGCTTGATGTAGCCAGCGTGGCTCACGGTAATGAGCATGTCGGTATCGGCGATCAGGTCTTCGAGCTTGATCTCGTCGACCTTGTCGACGATCTGAGTGCGCCGGTCATCTCCATAGGTCTTGTGAATTTCCCGCAGCTCGCCGGTGATGACGCTCTTCAGTTTCCGCTCGCTCGAAAGGATTTCCTCGAGTTCGGCGATCTTGTCGCGGATCGATTTCAGCTCCTTCAGAATTTCGTCGATCGAAAGCTGGGTCAGGCGGTGCAGCTGGAGTTCGAGGATAGCGTCGATCTGGAGGTAAGTCAGGGTCAGGCCGCCCGCGCGGCTCGCACCTTCGATTTCCGGCGCGCCCTCGAGGCGGTACTTGCGACCGTCGAGCTTGATGCCCGCAATCTTGCGCGACTTGCCGTCCTCGGTGATGGTGAGGTCCTGCTCGCTGAAATACTTGAACAGGTTTTCCCTCGCGTCGGCGCGGCTGGCGCTGCCGCGGATGATGCGAATCGTCATGTCGAGGTGGTCGAGGGCGATCTGGTAGCCGAGCAGGACGTGTTCGCGCTCGCGGGCCTTGCGCAGCTCATAGCGCGAACGGCGCGTGACGACGTCGCGGCGGTGCTCGATAAAAAGCCGCATGAATTCAAGCAGGCCCATCTCGCGGGGCTGGCCGCCCACGATCGCCAACAGGATCATGCCGAACGACTCCTGCATCTGGGTGTGCTTGAAGAGATTGTTCAGGATGAGTTGCGATTCTTCGCCGCGCTTCAGCTCGATGACAATGCGCATGCCATCGCGGTCGCTCTCGTCGCGGACGTCAGCAATGCCTTCGATCTTTTTGTTGGCGACGAGTTCCGCGACGCGCTCGATGAGCTTGGCTTTGTTAACCTGGTACGGAATTTCGGTGATGACAATGTTTTCGCGATCCTTGCCGGCTTCTTCGATTGCCGCCTTGGCGCGCATGGTGAAGCTGCCGCGGCCGGTCTTGTAGGCCTGCTCGATGCCTTCGCGGCCGGCGATGTAGCCGCCGGTCGGAAAGTCCGGGCCGGGAACAAACTTCATCGCTTCCTTCAGTGTGAGTTCCGGCTTATCGATCATCGCGATCGTGGCGTCAATCACTTCGCGCAGGTTGTGGGGCGGGATGTTGGTGGCCATGCCGACCGCAATACCGCTGGCGCCGTTAACCAGAAGATTCGGAACCCGCGTGGGCAGGACCACAGGCTCTTTTTCGGTTTCGTCGAAGTTGGGAACGAAGTCGACGGTTTCCTTCTCGATGTCGGCGAGCAGTTCCTCGGCGATCTTGGCGAGACGCGCTTCCGTGTACCGCATCGCTGCGGGCATATCGCCGTCGACGGACCCGAAGTTGCCCTGGCCGTCCACCAGGGGATAACGCATGTTGAAGTCCTGCGCCATGCGCACCAGCGCGTCGTAAACCGGCGCGTCGCCGTGCGGGTGATACTTGCCGAGGACTTCGCCGACGATCTTGGCGCATTTGCGGTAGGGCTTGCTCGAGGTCAGACCGAGTTCGTACATGCCAAAAAGAATGCGGCGATGCACGGGCTTCAAGCCGTCGCGGACTTCCGGCAGCGCGCGCCCGATGATTACGCTCATGGCGTAATCAAGGTAGGACTTGCGCATTTCGGCTTCGATGTCTACCGGGAGAAGAATCGATTGGTTCTGTTCGTCAGCCATTATTTCCTCTCGCAATTGAACTCAGGGGTGGGAGCTTCCGCTCCGGCCTGAAGCTGCCCTCGAAAGCTCGAGCCCTGAAGAAGCTGCTCTCTTTCTTCGATTCCAGAAACGCGCTTCGGATCCTTGGTTTCGCTCGGGATCACAAGGCGCAAGACTCAGTTCCCTTTGCCGACGCGCTCGAGCACATAAGCCTTCACCGAGTCGAAGGCGTCGGCCGCGTTGCTAAAGCGGCGCGCCGCGAAGTCCTGTTCGAGCCGCTCGAGCAAGGCATCGCGCTCGGCGTCGCTTGTCAAGGCGATGGCGATTCCCTTTTCGTTGTCGGGCGCCGTCGTTGGCGCGGCGCGAAACTCACTCACGCTCAAGCCCCTGAGCCCCGGCAGCGTCGTCCAGCCCAACTGATAGATCATCCGAGCTCGCTCGCGGGGCTAAATGTCCAGGTTCACAACCTCGAGGGCGTTTTCCTCGATGAACTTGCGGCGGTCCTCGACGTTTTCGCCCATCAACGTGGTAAAGATTTTTTCGGCTTCGACGACGTCCTCTAGTTTCACCTTCAAGAGCGTGCGGGACTCGGCGTTCATCGTGGTTTCCCACAGCTGGGCCGGATTCATTTCCCCAAGGCCCTTGAATCGCGTGATCGTAAAGTCCTTCTTGGCGTCTTCCATCACGTAGGCGAGCACCTCGGTGGCCCTTTCCTTCGTCGCCTTGTCGCCATTCCGGGCAATGACGAAGGGCGGCTTGTTGAACTCTTCGACCTGCTTCGCAAGTGCGCGAAGGCGCTTGTATTCGGCCGTCGAAGCGAGCGCCCAGTTGACTCTTTGATTGTGCGGCGCGGCGAACTGGATCTCGTAGAGACTGTGCTCCTCGTCGAAGGTAACCTTGCCGTCGAGCTTGAGCTTGGCCTTCTCGACCTCCTTGAGAAGCTTTTCCAAGGATTTCTTTTCTTCGAAATCGGCTTTCTTGTCGAGGCCGCTCTCGGCGAGAACCTCGACGAGCCCGGCGTCCTTTAGGCGGCGGGCGAGCTTTGCCGCCAGGGCATCGTATTCCTGAATGTTGAGCAGGAAGGAAGTGAGACCGGCGCCCTGGAGGGTGACGCCTTCTTTGGCCTTTACAACGTGGTCTTCGGTGGCGCGCTTCATCAGTTCACGGGCAAAGTCGCGCTCGTCGCGGATGTAGCGCTCGCTCTTGCCGCGCTTCACGCGGTAAAGAGGCGGCTGCGCGATATACACGTGATCGCGCTCGATCAGCTCCTTCATGTGGCGGAAGAAGAAGGTAAGCAAAAGCGTGCGGATGTGCGAACCGTCAACGTCCGCATCGGTCATCAGAATGACCTTGTGATAGCGAAGCTTGCCGGCGTCGAAGTCGTCCTTGCCGATGCCGGTGCCCAGGGCGGTGATGATCGCGCGGATTTCTTCGTGGCCTAGCATCTTGTCGTAGCGGGCTTTCTCGACGTTGAGAATCTTGCCCTTGAGGGGAAGGATGGCCTGATACTTGCGGTCGCGGCCCTGCTTCGCGGATCCGCCGGCCGATTCGCCCTCGACGATGAACAGTTCGCAATGCGCCGGGTCGCGCTCCTGGCAATCGGCGAGCTTGCCAGGCAAGCCGCTCGAATCCATGGCGGACTTGCGGCGGGTGAGCTCGCGAGCCTTGCGCGCAGCCTCACGGGCGCGGGCGGCATCGATGCACTTACCGATAATGCGACGGGCCACGGTCGAGTGCTTGTCGAACCATTCGCCGAGCTTTTCGTTGACCAGTTGCTCGACGTCGCCCTTGATATCGCTGTTGAGCTTGCCTTTGGTCTGGCCTTCGAACTGAGGCTGCGGCAGGCGCACGCTCACGACGGCGACCAGGCCTTCACGAACGTCGTCGCCCGTAATGCTGACTTCATCCTTCTGCTCTTTCAACATGCCGTTGGCCGAAGCGAAGTTGTTGATGCTGCGCGTAAGGGCGGAGCGGAAACCGGACAGGTGCGTGCCGCCATCGACCGTGTTGATGGTGTTGGCGAAGGAGAAGACGTTTTCCCCGTAGGTGTCGTTGTACTGAAGAGCGATCTCGATTTCGACGCTGCCCTTCTTGCCTTCCATGTAGATCGGCGAGTCGTGCAGCGTGGACTTGCCGCGATTGAGGTGCTTGACGAACTCCGCAATGCCGCCGGTGAAGCGGAACTCCGCGGTCTTTTCCGTGCGCTCGTCGGTAAGAGTGATTTTTAGGCCCTTGTTGAGAAACGCGTATTCGCGGAGGCGCGTAGCCAGAATGTCATAGCTGAAGTTGATTTTTTCGAAGATCGTGGCATCGGGGTGAAAGGTGACTCGAGTACCCGTCTTGCGCGTTTTCCCGGTCTGGCTCAGCTTGGAGGTGGGCTTGCCTCTTTCGTAGCTCTGTTCCCACACCGCGCCGTCGCGCTGAATTTCGAGCTCGAGCCAGTCCGAAAGCGCGTTGACGACGGAAACGCCGACGCCGTGCAGGCCGCCCGAAACCTTGTAGGTTTCGCTGTCGAACTTACCTCCGGCGTGGAGAACCGTCATGACCACTTCCGCCGCCGGCCGCTTTTCCGTCGCGTGCATGTCGACGGGAATGCCCCGGCCGTTGTCCACGACGGTAACGGAGTTGTCGGCATGAACGGTGACGTTGACCTCGTCGGCAAATCCGGCCATGGCTTCGTCGACGGAATTGTCGACAACTTCCCAGACCAGGTGGTGCAAGCCCATTTCGCCGGTCGAGCCGATGTACATGGCGGGACGCAGTCGGACGGCTTCGAGGCCGCCGAGCACCTTAATGGATTTGGCGTCGTACTGGTGACCGACTTTTCCCGTCACGGTTTCTTTGTCGCCCATGTCGTCTCCCTTCAACCGCACCCGCCACGGCGGGCCCAGCGTGCATGCCTACGGCAATCCATCGCATGTAAACTCCGGCCAGTGGAGCGGACCCGACGCAGGAGCGGGCCTGCCGCAGCGATGGTTCAACTCAGTTTTGTGAAGCCAGGAAAGGCGTGATGTTTGAGTTCCCCATGCGTCGCCCTCACCCTTTGGCCAGCGAACCTGCTGGGCAGGATCGAGTCTCGTAGGGTTCCTGCTTCATCCCATCCCGCGACCCGGGACGCGGCGAAGACTTATGTTCTCCAGGAAGTTTGACCAGCCCCTGGCGCAGGGCTTTTTTCGGCCAAAGCGCTCCTGGCGGACGTGTCGATTTGGAGGAAACGGCGAATCGACAACGCCTCAATTTTACCGGAAACGGGACTTTTTCACAAGCCGGCACAGGGTGCTTGTGGATAAATAAAAGTTTCTGTTTCAGATATTTACAGTCCCTTAGGGAACGGATGTTCCCTCAGATGCGCATGGGCATGATGACGTAGCGGTAGCGGTAGCTTTCGTCGGCGAGCGGCCGCATCTGGCCGGCCGATTGCTCGTCTTTTAGCTCGATGCTGATCGGCCCGTCGGCGGCCGCGCCCAGAAAATCAAGCATGTAGCCCGAGTTGAAGCCGATGGCGATGGGCTCGCCGTTGTAATCCTTCTCGATGGTTTCTTTGGCTTCGCCATACTCCGGGCTCGAAGCGGATATTTCAACGCCTTCCTTCGAGATCGAAAGCTTGACGGCGTGGGAACGCTGGTCGGCGAGCTGAGAAACGCGGCGCACGGCGTCGCTCAGCTCGGCGCGTCCGAGAGCAACGGTTTTGGAATTGTCGCGAGGCAGAACCGCTTCGTAATTCGGGAACTGGCCCGTAAGGATGCGTGAAATCAAAAGGCGATGATCGACCTGGAAGAAGAGATGGCTCTCGTCCTTGGCAAACTCCACGTGGGCGCCGGAGCCCGCGGCGGCGGACAGCTTCTCCACCTCGTCCATCGCTTTCTTGGGAATGAGGACCCGAACTTCGCCGTTGAGACCCGCCAGTTTCTGGTCCGTCTCGGCAAGCGCAAGGCGATGCCCGTCGGTCGCGACCATCGCCAGGGTATCGGGCTTGATGATCAGCAGCCCGCCGTTCAGCGTGTAACGCGATTCTTCCATGGAAATGGCAAATTTCGTCTTGGCGATAAGACTCTCGAGCACCGCCGCCGGGATTTTTACCAGCGTGTGAGGCATCGCCGGCAGCGCCGGAAAATTTTCCTTTGCCATTCCGACCATTTTGTACTTCTTTTTGTCGCTAACGATCTCGACCCAGTGATTTTCAAGAAGTTTGAACTTGATCTCGCCTTCCGGGAGCAAGCGCACAAGCTCAAGCAGTTTCTTCGCGGGGATGGTGCCGGCGCCGTCTTTCTTGACCTTGGCTTCGCAAGAGGTGCGGATGCTCAGTTCGAGGTCAGTCGCAGTGATGGTCAAGCGGTCGCCTTTCGCTTCCACAAGCAGATTCGACAGAATCGGAATGGTGGTCTTGCGCTCGACCACCCCCTGCGTGGTGCTGAGTTCATTGAGCAGCGCCGACTTGTTTACGCTGAATTCCATTGCTTGACTTTCCTCGCGTACGGTACCCGCAATTGCGGTCATGGTTTCTCCGGTCCACTTCACCCGCTAGCGTACTGTACTCGTTTTTTAGCA
>Ga0209465_10001476_pt1 | contig 10441 bp, 8 predicted proteins | sample PanSoiPlot1MoBio_FD_188321 | JGI IMG/M metagenome (GOLD analysis project Ga0209465, IMG submission 188321) | Tropical forest soil microbial communities from Panama analyzed to predict greenhouse gas emissions - Panama Soil Plot 1 MoBio (SPAdes)... | ecosystem: Environmental > Terrestrial > Soil...
TCGCCGGCAAACGGCGCGCCATGACGCTGGGCTTCCCGCAGGGACTGACCAAGCAAGAATTGAGTCAGGCTTATTTCGAACACTATCAGAAAAAGCAGCGACACATTCCACCGGTCGTAGTAGACGGTGGTTCCGTGTTCGAGAATGTTGTCACCGGAGCGGACGTTGACATCGAAAAATTTCCCACGCCCATCTGGCATGTCAACGACGGAGGCCGGTATATCGGCACTGGCTGCTACTCAGTCACCATGGATCCGGACGAGCGGTGGATCAATGTCGGATGCTATCGAGCCATGGTGCAGGACAGAAAAAGCGTGAGCCTGCTCATGGTTCCGGGCAAGCACGGTTATATGCACCGAGAAAAATACTTTAAGCGCGGCGAGAAGATGCCGTTGGCCTTGGTGGTGGGCGGCGACCCGTTGTTTTTCTTTATGGGAGGAACCGAACATCCTTATGGTCTTTGCGAGTACGATATCGTCGGCGGCATGCGTGGCAAACCCGTCGATCTCGTGCGCGGGAAAATAACTGGATTGCCGTTTCCTTCCAACGCCGAAATTGTCCTGGAAGGTTTTTTAAGCAACGAGAACCGTAAAAACGAAGGGCCGTTCGGCGAGTGGACCGGCTACTACGCTTCCGAGGAAAGTCCCCAGCCGGTGCTGGAAATTGAAGCAATCTATCATCGCAACGATCCGATCCTTCTCGGCGTTCCGCCGATCGGCGGAGGATCGGATGAAATGGCACGCTATCGCGCCATCATGCGGTCCGCCATGCTCATGCACGAGCTGCACGGAGCGGGGGTGCCGGATGTAGCGCAGGTTTGGTGTCACGAGATCGGAGCGTCGCGCATGCTCCACGGTATCGCCATCAAACAACGCTATCCCGGACATGCGAAACAGGCCGGCGTCCTGGCGGCGAGCTGCGGCGCTACCGTCTACGGCTGTAAGATGGTCATCGTCGTGGACGATGACATCGACGTTTCGAATTTCGATCAGCTCATGTGGGCCATGGTGACGCGCTGCGATCCCGCGACCTCCATCGATATCCTCCGCCGCATGCGCAGTACCCCTGCCGATCCGCGCCTCACACCCGAACAGCGCAAGGTCAGAGACTTTACCAACTCACGGATGGTGGTCGACGCCACGCGCCCGTACGAGTGGCGCGATAAATTTCCCCGCGTCAATGCGCCGAGTCAGGAAGTTGCCCAAAAGGCGCGGGAGAAATTCGGCTATTTGCTCAAGTAGTTTCTTTGCGAAAAAGAAATTTAACCGCAGAGACCTGTCCTGAGACCTGTCCAGCGTAGTCGAAGGAACGCAAAGGCGCAGAGAGAAATTTTTTCTTAAATTTTGCGTTCTTTGCGGTAACTCTGCATTTTTCTTCGATCTAGTCACACTCTGATCTCCGACCGAAAAGACTGCCAGATTTCGTGGTAGAGGTCCGTGAAGCCTTTTTCATTGTGGATCTCAAAAACGTTGCGGGGCCGCGGCAGGGGAACATCGAAAATCCGTTTGACAGTGCCGGGGCGTCCGGTAAACAGCACCACCTGGTCCGATAACGCGATGGCTTCGGTCAGATCGTGAGTCACGAAGAGAATGGTTTTCTTGTTTTCATCCCAAACCCGCAGCAATTCGTCTTGCAAGATCAGGCGCGTTTGCGCGTCCAGTGGGCCGAAAGGCTCGTCCATCAAGATCACTTCCGGATCGTAGATCAAAGTCCGGATGATCGAACACCGCTTTTGCATGCCGCCGGAAAGTTCGAAGGGATAGTGAGCTTCGAAGCCGGTAAGTTGCATCGTGTCGATAAATTTCTGCGCCGATTGTGCCCGTTGCTCCTTGGGAACGCCGCGAATTTTGAGCGCGAGCTCGACGTTCTCGCTCAATGTCAGCCAGGGAAAGAGATTGCTGTCCTGAGTCACAAACCCGATATCCGTGTTGATCGACCTGATGGGGCGGCCTTTGTAGCTCAGATGTCCTTCGTAGGGTAACGAGATGCCAGCGATTATTTTGAGTAAGGTGCTTTTGCCGCAGCCGCTCGGTCCGATAATCGTCGTGAATGAACCTTGTACAACCGGCAGAGTTACGTCTTTCAGAGCCGAAACGGCTTTGCCTTTCGAGCGGTAGAGCTTGTTTACGTTCGCCAGTTCAATGATCGGATTCATCTGAATCAAGGTTGGTTTCCAATGTTCCAGGGATCCAATGGTTCCAGGCGATAAGTTGAGCGCGTTCAACGATTGGAACATTTGGAACCGTTGGAACGATTGGAACCAACCCCGCAGGGTTTATGCTCCGACGCTTTTGGCTTCGACCTCCGGGCGCCATTTGAGGAGCCGCCGCTCGAGCAACGACAACAACCAATCGAGCACAACCACGAGAAGCGCCAAGATCGTCACGCCGACAAAAATGCCGTTGGTGTCGTAGGTGCCCTGGTTATAGTTGATAAAAAAGCCCACGCCTTTGGTGGCCGCGATGAATTCCCCGACCACGGCGCCAATGACAGAGAAGGGAATACCTGCCCGCAATCCGACGATGATGAATGGCAAGGTGGCGGGCAAAAACACCTCTCGCACGACTTGCCAATGGGATGCGCCCATAATGCGAACGATGGCCACGTAATCTTCGTTTACCGAACGGAGCCCGGCAAAGGTGTTGATGAACACGACGAAAAACACCATGGTCAAAATGATGGCGATCTTCGACATCAAGCCGATCCCGAACCAGATCACAAACACCGGCGCCAAAGCTACTTTGGGAATGCCGTTAAACAGCGTGATGTAGGGACTTAAAATATCGCCGAGCAGTTTTATCCGTCCGCAGAGAAAGCCGAGAGCGACGCCGCTCACTGCGCCGATCGCATAACCCACCGCCATTTCTGTCAGCGTCGCATTGAGATGCTGCCAAATGGTTCCGGTAGAAATGACGTCGACGATGCCGCGGGCAATTTCCGTCGGCTGGCTGACGAGCCTAGCTACGGTGGGCCATTGCCAAGCTGCAAGCTCCCACATAACCACTGTGCAGAGTCCGGGAAGCAGGACAAGAAACCCGCGCCAGTTCGGGATCGGACTGCGTTGGGACGGGTGAGCGGCGCTTTCGTCTATTGCGGGAGTCGCGGAGCTTTTCGCCGGATTATCTTCCATGCGGTTCCTGGGTCAGGATTCTTCTACGGCGTGGATGGCTGCGATTGAAGTCAGGGCAAATATTGATTGGTCCAAAACTCGCCTTCAGCCGTATTAAGCTCGGATTTGAGCAATCCCACGGCGACAAAAACTTTTTGCATGTTGTCCCATCCCGATTTCGTCATCCTCATGTTGCGACGAAAGGTAGACCGGCTGTGGCTCATGACCGTTTTGAGAACCGATGGGCTAATTTTTGGAAACTGTTTGACCAGAATTTCGTCCGACTCGCCAGGGTTGTCAATAATCAAGTTGTTTCCGCGCGCCATCGCCCGCAGCAGAGCGCGGGTCGCCTCCGGGTTCGCTTTAACATAGTTGTCCAGAGCGTGCACTGATTCGTGGGGGTAGTCTTTGAAGATTTCGATTTCATTGCCCAGTCGGATAAAAGTATAACCCCAACCCTCGAGCTCGGGCTGCTCCGTGTCAGGAATGCCGCCTACGATCATGTCGACCTGGCCGTTTTTGAGAGCGTTAACTCGCGCCACGCCGGCGCCGACCGCGGCGAAGCGCACATCTGCGTCAGGTTTGAGATTGTTTTGCCTGAGCAAGTAACGGACCACTTGGGCGGGCGCTCCGCCTACCGTGACGGCGCCGATGGTGGTTCCTTTAAGCGCTTGGATTTTTTGCGCGACGGTCATCTTGGCAATCTGGCTTTTCGCCAGGCCACGGCTTTCCAGCCATTTGTTGCTAGTCGCGATGTGCCATTCGAGGGAAGCGGGAAAGATGCCGACTGACAGCAGACGATCCCCTCTTGAGCGAGCGACGAGCACGTCGGAGGCGGCAGTGGAAACAAAGTGAACATCGCCATTCATAATTGCCGCCATCGCAACAGCGCCGCCGGTGGTCAAGATATGTTCGAAATCTACGCCTTCTTCTTTGAAGTAGCCTTTGCGCTGGGCGATCCAGATCGGCGCAAAGTCCAAACCGGCAGTGGAGGTCGCCAATCTTACTTTGACAGGCGGCTTCGCCTGGGCGTTAACCGCGGTTTGACCGCCGCTTACGACGAACACGAGGGCGAACAGGAATAGCACGAGACTTTTGATCTTTAGTTTCACTATGGCAAAAACCACATTTCCTTGGTCAAAGATCATTCAAAGTTTCAAGCTTGTCCTGAACGAAGTGAAGGATCTTTCCTGGCCCAAAATCCTTCGAAGCTGAGGACGGGCGAAGCGCCCGCCTGGAACTTTGAATCGAGCGTTTACACCATCAATTTTCGAACCGTGCCACCGAGAATACCATCAAGTTCGGATGCTGACCACGACCTAGCCTTCAAAGCGGCGATGTTTTCCTTCTCCGCGTTGGGTACATGCGGAACATCGGTGCCGAAAACCAGTGCGTTGACACCCCACGTCGCGCGAGCGCAATCCAAGGCCGGGCCATGGGAGCAGGCCGTATCGAAGTAACAGCGGCGCAAATAGTAGCTCGGCGGGTGAGGACAGTTCGAGAAACGTTGATAACCGCGGTCGATCCGATCCAGTATCATCGGCAGACTACCTCCGAGGTGCGACCAAACGATTTTTGCATCGGCGCACTCTTCAAGAGCTCCTGACAGCGCCAGCTTGGTTGCTGCCATCGCGGTCTCCCCCGGGTAGCCAACGGAGAGGAAAGTGCCGGTGTCATTTAAGGGTCCGTCGCACGGAAAAGTTGGATGTACGAGCACCGTCAGCTTGCGCCGGCTCATCTCACGCCAGAATTCGCGCAGTTCGGGCGCGTCGAGTTGCAAATCGCCAACGTTGGTTGCGATGCCGACACCGGCCGCGCCCATGTCGAGGGCCCGATCCAACTCTTTAACCATTTCGCTACGATTCACGCACGGCAGCACGGCGGCGAAGCGAAACCGCATGGGATGTTCCCGGCAGACGGAGGCGAGCCCGTCATTGACGAAGCGCGCCGCCGACGCGTCGCGGGAGCCAGCCCAGCCGATGTTCAGCGCGCCGACAGAGAGGACAGCCACGTCGATACCGGCTTCATTCATTGATGCGAGACGATTATCCAAGTCGGCCCCGTCTTTCGGCATCGACATCACATGGCTGCCGCGGCACAGGAGTGATTGACCGCGTGGGTTTTCAACCAATTTGAAATCGGATCGGTCTTTTAGAACCTCGGTGAAACAGCCTTCGGGGTAAACGTGGGCGTGTATATCGATAACTTCGGAAGATGCCGATGATTTGTCCGCCATAGAATGCTCAGGATACCGACGTCTGGCCTTTTATCACCAACTCCAAAATATAGTCCGGTTTCAATGGCAATTTGGTCACCTCCACACCCAAAGCGTTGGACACGGCGTTGGCGAGGGCGGCGCCCGCAGCCGTTATGCCGCCTTCGCCGGCGCCCTTTACGCCAAGCGGATTGTGCGGGCTCGGGAAATCTTCGGTTGAGATTAACTGCGCTTTGGGCATCTCCATCGCCGTCGGCAGCAAATAGTCCATGAAGCTCGTCGCCAGCGGTTGGCCTTCTTCGTCGTAGACGAATTCTTCTAAAAGCGCGCCGCCGATTCCTTGCGCCAGGCCACCCGCCATCTGACCTTCAATGATCATTGGATTAATCTTCCGGCCCACGTCCTCCGTCACCAGATAGTCGAGAATTTTGATTTGGCCGGTTTCTTTGTCAACTTCCACCGCTGCGACATGCACGCCATAAGGAAAGGGCCGCTTATCGGTAGCAAAAAAGTCTTCCTCGGAGATGCCGGGAGCTATGCCGCTTTTTAGCGCGGGGCCGGGCAAGGCCAACTGAGCGAGCTCTGCGAAAGTAAGGGATCGCTCGTGGGCTCCTTTGGCGACGACTTTGCCGTCGCGAAGCATCAGATCGACGGCATGGATTTCCAGCTTTGCCGATGCCAAGCGCAGTAGCTTCTCCTTCACCTTGCGCGACGCGCCCACGGCCGCGCTGCCGGCCATCACGGCGGAACGGCTGGCGTTGCTGCCGTTGCCGTAGGGGACTTTAGCAGTATCGCCGTGCACCACACGCACATGCTCGATGGGAACTTGCAGCTCATCGGCGACGATCTGGCTGAGCGCGGTGCCGATGCCTTGACCCACCGAGTTACAGCCGGAATAAAGGACGACCTTGCCGGCGTTGTCAATTTCGACGCGCGCATATTCCCACGGGCCAATACCGCTGGTTTCGACGAAGCAGCCGATACCAACGCCAATCGCGCGGCCTTCCTTTTTGGCTTCTGCTGAGGTTGCTTTGAGTTTTTCGTAGCCGATGCGCTCCAACGCGCGATCGAGCTGGCCGGGGAAATCGCCAGTGTCATAGACCATATAGTGGAACGGGTGCTTGCCCAGATCGTAGGGCATTTCTTCGTGGCGGATGAGATTGCGTCGCCGCACGTCCGCGGGATCCAAATGGAGCCGGTGCGCGATGATGTCGAGCAGTCGTTCGCGCACAAAGTTGGCCTCGTAACGGCCGGGACTTCGATAGGTGCCCACTGGCGTCTTGTTAGTGAGGACACAGAATACATTGCAGCGATAGTTCTTCATACGCAACGGCCCGCGCAGCATCGCAGACGCGGCGATGGCCGGCACGCCGCCATGAGTTCGGGTGTAGCCGCCCATGTCGAAAAGAATTTCGGCTTCCATCGCCATGATCGTTCCGTCTTTCTTAACGCCGATCTTGACGCGATGATTTTGCTGGCGCGATTGATTCATCGCTTTAAGATTCTCCGAGCGATCTTCGAGCCAACAAATGGGCCTTCGAAAGTGCATCGCGGCGAACGGAATCAAAAAATCTTCCGGATAAAATTCGCCGCGCGCGCCGAAACCGCCGCCAACCTCGGGTTCGATAAAATGAATACAACTTTGCGGCAGGCCGCTGAGCTCGGAGAGAATCCGCCAATTGGTGTGGGTCATTTTGGTGGGGCCCCACATGGTCAACAGTCCGCGCCCTTCGTCCCACTCGGCCACCAAGCCACGATTTTCGAGGGGAACAGCGGAGTGCCTTTGGGTGAAAAATTCTTCCTCCACAATTAGGTCGGAATCGCGGAAGGCGGTGTCGACGTCGCCGACGCTGACTTGAAAGTTGGCGGCGATGTTATTCGGCGTTGCATCGTGGAGTTGGGGAGATCCCGGCTGTATACTTTTCCGCGCATCGGTCACCGCGCCAAGAGATTCATACTCGACATGAATGAGCTCCAGCGCGTCTTCAGCCAGGTAACGGCTCTCCGCCACCACCACGGCGACCGGATCGCCGACATACCGGACTTTAGTGGTCGCGATAGGCGTTTGTTGGGAGCGCTCCAGCCCAGGGATCACGCCGGTTCTCATCGGAATCGTCTTCAACCCCGGCATATCGGCGCCGGTAAGGACCCCGATGACCCCTGGCAATTTCAAAGCCGCTGTCGCATCGATCCTGGCGATGCGGGCGTGGGCGTGGGTGCTGCGCAGAATCGCTGCGTGCACCATGCCGGGGCGATGAATATCGCCGACAAATTTTCCGATGCCGCGGAGAAGTCTGAGGTCTTCCTTGCGTTTAACTCGCGATCCAATGTAGGGCATGATTCGTTTCGCCGGCCGGCGTCTATATCTCCTGGGTCTTCTGAATTGAAATTTACTTCCTCGCCCTCCTTTTGGAGGGAGAGGATAGAGGTGAGGGTGGTTTTTTCCGGATGCCCTCACCCCCGGATCGAGTCCGGGGCAAGCTCTGGCCCTCTCCGCTGAGCGGGCGAGGGAATGTTAGGACGAAAGATTAGGCTAATTTTGAGTTTGTGTTGATCCTCTTTCCCGCCGCCTGGATCGCCGCGACAATATTTTGGTAACCCGTACAGCGGCACAGGTTACCGCTTATCCATTCGCGGATTTCGTGGTCGCTGGGATCCGGTAGCTCCTTTAAAAGCGCTTCCGCCGTGAGTAAGATTCCCGGCGTACAAAAACCGCATTGCAAACCGTGGAGCTCCCAGAACGCTTCCTGTAGAGGATGCAGTTCTGCGGCGCTGGGCGCTAAACCTTCGACGGTTTTCAACTCGGCACCGTTGGCTTGCACCGCGAACATCAGACAGGAGCGCACGGTTTCATTGTTCAATAGGACCGTGCAAGCCCCGCACACACCGTGTTCACAGCCGACATGTGTGCCTGTCAAGCCAAGATCATCGCGAATGAAATCTACCAACAATTTGCGTGGCTCGACGTTGCCTTGGTATTCGCGGCCGTTGATTTGGACGCGAACTTCTTGCTTGCTCATCGGGGGGCTCCGGGCGTGGCGCGCGCTGCCGCTTCCGCGCACGCCCGCCGGGCCAAGACCTCACATACATGGCGGCGGTACTCCGCGCTCGCATGAATGTCCGAGTCTTGCTCCAGTCCTTCCACGGCGTCCCGAGCAGCTTCCCGGAAAAGCGTCTCCGACGGTTTTTGGCCGAGCAAGATCGCTTCAGCCTTCGCCCCGCGAATTGGAGTTGGACCCGTGAAAGTGAGGCTCGCATGACTTATCGAGCCGCTGGAGTCAAGACCCAAGAGCACGGCAACTCCCGCTAGCGCGAAGTCTCCGTGCCGGCGGCTAATTTCCTGGAAGGAATAGCCGGTGCCCGCGGGCAATCGCGGGACTCTGGTTTCCACCAATAGCTCGTCCGGATAAAGCGCCGTGGTCATCACGTCCACGAAGAATTCCCGGGCCAGCACGACCCTTTCTTTCTGCGCGCTGCGCAGGACAAATGAGGCGTTCAAGGTCGTCATGACCACGGGTAACTCCGCCGATGGGAAAGCGTGAGCCAAACTCCCACCGACGGTTCCGCGATTGCGAATCTGTACGTGACCGATATAACGGGTAGCTTCCTGCAATAGCGGCCAGCCTTCGCGCACAGCCACGGATCGTTCGAGGGTGCGCTGGCGCGTCATGGCTCCGATGCGAAGCTCATCATCCTCGACCTTGAGATAATCAAGCTCACTCAAGCGATTCAGGTCAATTACTTGCGCCGGACGAGCAAGTCGCATGTTCATCATGGGAACCAGACTTTGGCCGCCGGCCAAAAGTTTCCCAGTCTCACTGAACTGTGCAAGGAGGCTCAGTGTCTCGGCGACGGTCTTGGGTTCGTAGTAATCGAATGGAGCGGGCTTCATCTGAAAGATTGGAATAATGGAGCGATGGAGTAATGGAATGATGTCAAACCCAATACTCCATTACTCCGTCACGCAGCAAAAATTACGCTGAAGCTAATGCATGAGTTATTGTAATGCGCTCCGCCCGGTAGAATTCACCGAGAAAATCTTCTGGGTCTTTGTAGGCTCTATTGGGTACCAGCCGGGCGTTGATCGAAAATACCAGAGGATCGGCGTCAAACGGATACGGGGCCATCAGCGCGCGGTTCTCCGCCACGGTATCGATCGTTACTCTAACCGGTTTGTTGCCGTGCTTGGTCGGCACATCCACATCGTTGAGGGTATCGGAGGGCCCCTGCTTGCGCCATTTGCTGTTCAGCGGATAGCGATTGCAGACATATTGCGCTAGCTGATCAAAAACCTCGATGTATTCATAGTTGGTCCAAATCCGTTCGTCGGATGCAAATTGCTTTAGTTGCTCGTCTTGTTTCAATTGCGCGGTGAGTTTCGTGCGTAGCTGCTCCTGATTTTCGATATACGCTTTCACGCGTGGATCCGCCGAGCGATCCGGCGGATACTTGTATCTGCCATAACCGGCGTTCATCAAGGCGACACCGTGCATTGCCATCAACAGCGCTGCGTAGGGATCCCGTTTGATGATGTGATCCACCGCGTTCTTGTAGAAATCCAAGCGAAGCTGTCCGAGATATTTGAGACTGCCATCGTGATAGTCGAGAGGGAATCCCTTTTCATTCAAAGTCGACGGCTTCGCTTCCCATTCCCACCAGCCGATATCATGCTCCTGAGCTGCCAATACAACGGACGCGTACGGCTCAGGCCGGGCAAAGTCTTTGTTTCCCCAATGGGCAGCGAAAAATCCCGCCACGCGCGAGTGATCGATTTGCAAGGCCAACATCAGCCGTGAATCGTCGTAAGGATTGACCATCATAGTCCTGTCCTCCTATAAATTTGGTCCGGTAACGACCGAGGCACGCGAGAACGTTTCTCACCTTTTATTCGCGCCGTCCTAAGATGCCCGCCGTGGCAAGTTCGCGCGAGTTTTTTTCATTTCCTTCAAGCCCTGTAACCGGTGCGCTGGCAAAATCGACACGACCGTTGCTTCGCTCGTACCGCATTGATAGCCGATTTGCCGCGCATCGAGCTGCAGAAAATCTGCGGGATTTAACATAGCGAAGTGAGCGACTCGCAAGTGATGAACCGGCAAGGACTGAAGGATTGCACGGAG
>Ga0209465_10001477_pt1 | contig 10433 bp, 10 predicted proteins | sample PanSoiPlot1MoBio_FD_188321 | JGI IMG/M metagenome (GOLD analysis project Ga0209465, IMG submission 188321) | Tropical forest soil microbial communities from Panama analyzed to predict greenhouse gas emissions - Panama Soil Plot 1 MoBio (SPAdes)... | ecosystem: Environmental > Terrestrial > Soil...
ACCTGCTCGGTGTCAAATTACAACTGTAGTCAGTCCTCGATCCGACAATCGAGGGAATACAAGGACTTGCGTTGCGGCTTAAGGAAAGTTCGGGCTAAACGAAATACCCCTAAAAAGTCATGGAAAATCAGCAGATTGCACTCCACATCGCATCACAGCCCCAGCAACATCTCCAGCTTCGCCTTCATGTCCGTCTTCGCTGCCTCGGCGACCCGCAGGATGGCGCTCGCCTGAAAGAAGTCGAGCACCCGGAACATGCCGACATTCGGTTGCACCAGAAGATCCGGCGCTTCGTGCTTGAGCTTTTCGTTGATGATGGCGCTCGTCATCACCATGACGGTCGCGTAAAGCGACTCGATGGTGTTGGGGACGTCCTTTTTATCCAAAGCCGGCGGTCCCGAGATGTCCACCGCCACGATGACGTCGGCGCGCCCACGCAGCAGATCGAACGGCAGGGGGTTGGTGGCACCGCCGTCGATCAGCACGCGTTCGCCGAGCACGACGGGTCGGATGATAGTGGGCAATGCGATCGATGCGGCCAGCGCCGGCTTGATCAGCCCGGTGGTGAAGGCCACCTCGCGCCGGCCGTAAAGATCGGAGGCAACGACTGCAAGCGGAATGCCAAGCTCTGCAAAATCATCCGGCACCAGATCGGGAAGGAACTGGGCGATGAGCTTTTCGGCGTCGAGACGCACCGCGGCAGTGAAATCGCCGCCGAACATGTCCCCGATGGTGCCGGCACGTGCGAGCATCAGGCGGCGCCACACCTCGGCACGATTATGGGCGAGATCGATGACGTAACGACGGAGCGCCTTTCCGTTCATGCCGGCTGCGTAAAGCGCGCCGGCCACGGCACCGATCGAGGAGCCTGCGATCGAGACCGGCCTGATGCCCAGTTCGTCGAGCACCTCGAACACCGCAATATGCGAAAGCCCGCGCGCGCCACCGGCGCCGAGCGCCAGCGCGACGCGCTTCATCAGGCGCCCGCCGCGCGGGCGAACGCCCACGCCGTTGCCGCCAGCGGGCGCACCATAAGGGCCCTGGCGGCAGCGTGCTCGCTGGTCGCGGTGCCGTCTCGCACTCGCCCGGCGATGCCCTGCAGGATCGCCGCGATCCGGAAAAAATTGTAAGCCATGTAGGCGCTCAGATGTGGGCGCGGATCGAGACCGGTCCGCGCCGCATAGGCATCGACGTATTCCTCCGCGGATGGGATGCCGAGCGCCTTGAGATCATGACCTACCAGAGAGCCGGTCCCGCCGACCGTATCAGTCGGCGGCACGTAATATTTCATCAGGTGATAGGAAAAATCGGCAAGCGGATCGCCCAGCGTCGAAAGCTCCCAGTCGAGCACGGCGAGCACCTGCGGGAAGTCCGGCGCCAGGATGGTGTTGTCGAGGCGGAAGTCGCCGTGGACCAGCCGCACCGGCACGGGCGGCGGCAGGTGGTTCGGCAGCCAGACGATCAGCCGCTCCATATCGTCGATCGTTTGCGTCTCCGATGCACGATACTGCTTCGACCAGCGCTCGACCTGGCGGGCAACGTAATTTTCGCCGCGGCCGTAATCCGCAAGCCCGATCGCGGCCGGATCAAAGCAATGCAGGCGCGCAATCGTCGCATTGGCGGAATCGTAGACGGCGGCGCGCTCGGCCGGGTTCAATCCCGGCAAGTGCGGCTCCCAGAAGATGCGGCCGTCGACATAATCCATGACGAAGAACCGCGTGCCCACCACATCCGCATCGTCGCAATAGGCGATCGGCTGCGGCACTGGGAAGTCCTGGCGGGTAAGCGCCGAGATGACACGGAATTCGCGGTCGACCGCGTGCGCTGACGGCAGCAGCTTGCCGGGCGGCTTGCGCCGCAGCACATACCGGCGCTGTGGCGTTTCGAGCAGATAGGTCGGATTCGACTGCCCGCCCTTGAACTGGCGCACCGTGAGCGGTCCGCAAAACCCCAAAGCGTGCGCTGCGAGCCAGGTTTCGAGGCGCACCGGGTCAAAGCGCAATGGTTCCGCGACGTCCTTGGTGCCCGTGAAGGCTTGCTGGCGATCGATGATGGCCATGGGTTGTTGCATTAGGTTCTACGGCCGACGAAGCATTGTGGGGTGGGCAAAGCGAAGTATGCCCACCCCAGCCGCGGTGGGCACGCAGAGCCTGTCATCGGGCCGGCCGAACCCGTGGCTGTGCCCACGCTACAAGCTACACGTGATTTCGACCGATCGAAATCCCTCTAGCGGCCGACGAAGAAATCAAGAAGCGCCGCGGCGGTCGCCTGCGGATTCTCCTCGGGCAAGTAATGTCCGCAGTCGATTGCAAAACCGCGCACATCGTTTGCCCATTCGCGCCAAGTGTCCAGCGGGCTTCTCGTCTCGCTCGGAATACCGCTTGCGCCCCAAAGCGCGAGCATCGCGCAGGCGATCTTTCTTCCTGCAGCGCGGTCGGCCTCGTCATGGGCGAGATCGGTCGTACGGCCGGCGCGGTAATCCTCGCAGGTCGCGTGGATGCGCAACGGGTCGGCAAAGAACGCGCGATAGTGGGCGAGCGCGCGCGGATCGAAGGCCGCAAGGCTCTTCGCCTTGGTACCGGGCGCGGTCTTCCAGTCCCAGAACGCAACCGGCTCCCTGCCGATGATGTTTTCCGGCCCCGGTGTTGGCAGCGCCAGGAATGTCCAATGCCAGATACGATAAGCGAGGCGCGCATCGAGATCGTGCCACATCGCATAGGTCGGCACGATATCGAGAGTGGCGAGCCTGATCAGCCGGCCCGGATGGTCAATCGCCAGCCGATAGGCGACGCGGCCGCCGCGGTCGTGGCCGGCGAGGTTGAAGCGCGCGTGGCCGAGCGCCTCCATCACGTCGACCATAGCGGCTGCCATCGCGCGCTTGGTATAGGGCGCATGATCGGGGTCGGCCTCGGACACCGCCGACCAGCCGTAGCCCGGCAGATCCGGGATCACGAGCGCGAAGTGGTTCGCCAGTTCGCCCGCCACCTTGTGCCACATCACATTGGTCTGCGCGTAGCCATGGAGCAGCATCAGCGGCGGTCCGCTGCCGCTGGTACGTGCGAAGATTTTTCCCGCTGACGTGTCGATCCAGTGCGAGGCGAAACCGGGATAGAGATCGGCGAGATCGGGCATTGCAGCTTCTCAGGGCTGCCGGGCGGGAATAAGGTCGGTCTTTGAGAAATCTTCACCTTTGAAAAGCAACGTGTCGCCACGTGCCTTGGCCAAAGCGTAGGGAAAACAATCGCCGAAATTAAGACGAGCCGGATGGCGTCCACGGCCATATTGGAGAAAAGCCTGTCGCGCGAGCAAACCTTGGTTCACATCAACAGGACGTACGGCAATTCCCAAGGTGCTCAGCACGCCATCGACATCCGACGCTTGGATGTTCAGCTGTTTCCTGATCAATGCGATGGTGGTTTCGACAACCGACACGACTGAAATCACAGCAGTCGGAGACCGCAGGATCAAATCCTCGAATTGATCCCGCTCATCTTCACCGACCAGAATGGCAAAAAGCGCAGAAGTATCGACAACCATCAGACCGGCAGGCCGTTTTCATCATAGCCGATCAACTCATCGTCGGTCAGATGCTCGTTAATCCGTGGCAAGGAGTCGAAATAGGCAAGCACTTCGGCGAGCTTGCGTTTACGCTGCGCGATCTCGCCTTCATTCAAAGGTATCCGCTGAAGGCGATCGAACACCGCCCTGCGCACCGCCACGTCAAGCGGCTCGCCGGTACGTTCGGCCAGTTGCCGGACCAGGCGGTCGGTTTCTTCGTCTTCGATAATCACGGCCATCGGTCAACCTACAGAGAATCTCATTTGATATAAGACGAACTCGCCGACAAATCCAGCATCGCCGGATCAGCGCCGCATTATCCTCCCTTTCCCACCGCCCGAAACCCGATGTCGCGGCGGCAGAACCCTTCCGGCCACACGATCTTGTCGACCGCCGCGTACGCGCGCGCCTGCGCCTGCGCCACCGTCTTGCCAAGCGCACAGACGTTGAGCACGCGGCCGCCGTTGGCGAGAATGCGGCCATCCTGGCGACGCGTGCCGGCGTGGAAGATTTCGACGTCTTCGATTTTTTCCGCCTCGGAAAGCCCGAAAATTTTCGAGCCTCTGGCGTAGTCTCCGGGATAGCCTTTGGCCGCCATAACGACAGTGAGCGCCACTTCCGGGTACCAGCGCAGCGCGAAGCTCTTGAGCACGCCGTCGCGCGCCGCGATCAGCGCGGGCAGCAGGTCCGACATCAGCCGCAGCATGAGCACCTGGCATTCCGGATCGCCGAACCGGACATTGTATTCGATGAGTTTCGGTCCCGCGTCGGTGATCATCAATCCGGCGTAGAGCACGCCCTTGTACGGTGCTCCCATCGCCCTCATGGCCCGGATGGTCGGGAGCACAATCTCATCGAGGGCGCGCCGCTCGAGCTCAGACGTCATCACCGGCGCGGGCGAGTAGGCGCCCATGCCGCCGGTGTTGGGACCGCGGTCGCCATCGAACGCGCGCTTGTGGTCCTGAGCGGTCGCAAGCGGCACGACATTGTCGCCATCGCTGAGGACGAAGAACGAGGCTTCCTCGCCGATGAGGAACTCTTCGACAACGATCGCCGCGCCTGCTGCTCCGAGCTTGCCGCCATACATCATGTCGACGGCCGCGTCGGCCTCGGCAAGGGTCGTCGCGACCACTACGCCTTTGCCGGCCGCGAGGCCATCGGCTTTGACCACAACTGGCACGCCCACGCTCCGCACATATTCCCTGGCTGATGCGGCGGACGTGAAGCGCTCGTAGGCGGCCGTCGGTATGTTGTTGGCGCGACAGAGGTCCTTGGCGAAACCTTTCGAGCCTTCGAGCCGGGCCGCGGCACGCGTCGGGCCGAACGCCTTGATGCCGGCGGCTTCGAGATCATCGACGATGCCGGCCACAAGTGGAGTTTCCGGACCGACCACCACAAAATCAATTGCATTGGCCTTGCAAAACCCGATGATCGCCGGGTGATCGCCATCTTTGAGGGCGACGCATTCGGCCTCATTAGCGACGCCGGCGTTGCCAGGTGCGCAGTAAAGCCGCTCGGTCAGCGGACTTGCGGCAAGCTTCCAGGCGAGCGCATGTTCGCGTCCGCCCGAGCCGAGAATGAGAATGTTCATGAACACCGTCGCGGAAAAAAATGAACGGCCGGTGGTGTAGCATGGCGCCGCAGCACCGCAAGCCGGTTGCAAACAGCCGCGTGCGCGTGCCTTGGAGTGCGGGCCGACCGCCAGGCGAACATATCTGGACTGGGCGCGGCTTATGTCGGATACCTGCAGCGCATGAACGAACCGCGCGTCAACATTCCGGAATGGACCGTCTCGGAGCTCTCAGCTGCGCTCAAGCGCACGGTCGAGGACACCTACGGCCATGTGCGGGTACGCGGCGAAATTTCCGGTTTTCGCGGGCCGCATTCCTCCGGCCATGCCTATTTCGCCCTCAAGGATGAAGGTGCGCGGATCGACGCGGTTGTCTGGAAAACTGCGCTCGGCCGTATGCGTATAAAGCCTGAGGAAGGCCTCGAGGTCATCGCCACCGGCCGGCTTACCACTTTTCCGGGGCGCTCGACTTATCAGATCGTTATCGAGAGCCTGGAGCCTGCAGGTCTCGGCGCCCTGATGGCGCTGTTGGAACAGCGTAAAAAGAAGCTTGCGGCGGAAGGCCTGTTCGACGACGCACGCAAGCATCGCCTGCCGTACCTCCCGACCGTCATTGGCGTCGTCACGTCGCCGACCGGTGCAGTCATCCGCGATATTCTGCATCGTCTGGCCGAGCGATTTCCGCGTCGCGTTGTGGTGTGGCCTGTCCGGGTGCAGGGCGATGGTGCGGCCGAAGAGATCGCCGCCGCAATTCGCGGCTTCAACGCGCTCGCGAGCGGGGGCCCGATCCCGCGGCCCGATCTTCTGATCGTGGCCCGCGGCGGCGGATCGATCGAAGATTTGTGGTCGTTCAACGAAGAGATTGTGGTGCGCGCCGCCGCGGACAGCGTGATCCCCCTTATTTCCGGCGTGGGCCATGAGACCGACGTGACGCTGATCGATTTCGTCGCCGATCGTCGCGCCCCGACACCGACCGCGGCGGCCGAAATCGCCGTGCCGGTGAGGTCGGAGTTGATCGGCCGTATCGACGGCCTGGCGCACCGCGCCCTCTCGTGCTGGGCGCGTGGCCATGACCACCGCCGCACTGAACTGCGCGCCGCAACGCGTGCGTTGCCACCGGCCGATATGCTGTTGGGGCTGCCGCGCCAGCGCCTCGACGGCGCCGCCGACCGGCTGCCCCGCGCGCTCATCGCGAACGCGCAGCTGCATCACAGTGACTATTCGCGCATCGCCGGGCGGCTGATACCGCTAACGCTGATGAACCGCATCAGGCGCGACCAGGAGCGGGTGATCTCGTTGGCGGGACGCGCAAATCAATGCATGCGGGTGGAGCGTGAACGGCGGCGCGAGCGGTTTCTCACGGCCTCGGTACGGCTGGCCGCGAGCCTGCGCGCCAATGCCGAGGCGCAGCGCGTGCGCGTTGCGCGTGCCCGTGAGCGAATTGGCGTGCTGCAGTCACGGGCCGAGCGGGCAGTCCTCAGCCTGATCGACCTGCGATACGCCCGGCTCGACCGTGCCGCTCAGTTGCTCACGGCTCTTTCCTATCATGGCGTGCTGGCTCGCGGCTTTGCGCTGGTGCGCGGCACGACTGGGCGGCCACTACGTGCTGCGGCGGCCATTAACCCCGGCGTGCGGCTCGATATCGAGTTCGCCGACGGGCGCGTACGGGCAACAGCTGAGGCCCGCGCCTTGGCCGGCCCTCCTAGCGCGCAGCCAGTGCGGCGAAAGACCCGCCGCAGCAATCCCGGGCAGGGGAGTCTGTTTTAGACTCCTATGGCGACTTCGGCATCTGTAACAGCTCGGCACTCTGCTCGGCAGTCAACGCCCGCGCGATGTACTTGAACGTAATGGCGTCCTCGATCAGCTCTGCCAGACCCATGACGCGGTCGAGCTGCAGCATTGTCTTGGGATAGAAATTGTCCCGCACCCGTCGCGCCATCGCTGGCGAAATTGCCGCATATTGGGCAAATGCTGCAATCGCTTTGTCATCCGCATACATCCAGTCGATCGTTTCCCGATAGGCGTCGATGAAGCGTGCATAAATTTCACGCCGCCGTACCAGATCGGTCGCATTGGCGATGATCACCCTCACGGTCTGATTGCGAACACTCGGCAGATCGTTGGCAAGGGCGATGAGACGTATTCGGCCCGCCTCCATGGCATCGAGCCCGAATGGCGGGGTCGAGAAGCCGATATCAACCTGCCCCGACATGACCTGGGTGAAGGTTGCTGGCACGCTGCCGGTCGCCGTGAGCTTCGCAGAGAAATTGCGCTCCTTCATGAAACGCAGCGCCGTGATGTGGGTACCGGAGCCGGAGGTGGAGTAGGCGAGTGTCATGTTGGGCGTGACGCCCGCGAAGTCCTTGGCCACCGGGGAATCCGATCGCACGAAATAGTATTCGGCGGTCCCGGTCGCCTCGCCGGCGATGATGCGCACGGGTGCACCCTTGGTATAGGCGCCGAGCACGCCAAGCGTACCGGCCGCTACACCGATATCGACGCTGCCGGAGATTACGGCCTGCTGGGTTTCGCCGCCGCCTGAGGTGTAAACGACCTGCAATTCGAGACCGCTGCGGCGAAAGATGCCGGCCGCCTGGCCAATCTCCGCGATGGAAGAATCCCACAAGCCTCGCTGTCCGATGGCCAGCCGGAGCACGTCGTCAGCACTAGCCGGGCCTGACATTGCGACCGCCAAAGCCGCGATGGCTGTGCAGCGCGCTATGTTGTCTGCGATACTGCGCATAATTTCGTCATCTTAGGCGCCACGTTCGCCAGATCCTCCACGGCGTGTCAATTCTTCACCCAAATTGGCCCACGGCAACGGCGCAGGCCACTCACAAGCCCGGGCGGAGCATGTTCAGCCCGGAGCGCCGGGATGTACGTTGCAGTCACCGCGCCAGCCACTGTGGCACGCGTTTGAGTGAATCCGCGCGGGCTGCAGCATCAGTTCCGGTGTGAATGCGGCCAGAGCCGTCGGCCGAAAACGCGTAGCCGGTCCGCACCTGCGGCGGCCGGTTAGGATGGTCAAAGTCATGAAACGCACCCGGATACACCATAATGCTGATCCGTGCGCTGCGGCCTTTGGCGCCCGCCACCATATGCTCGCAATCTTGCGGCGATGCTACGTCGTCCGCAGCACCGATCAGGATCAGCGTAGGGATACGGGCAGCCCAGGCCGTCGAGTCGAGGCGGCGGCATCCCGGATAAAACGCGACGGCGGATCGAAAGTCGAACTTGTCATCGATTTTGCGCTGCGGACGGACGGTCCATAGCACACTGCTGCCGCCGTTCGACCAGCCCAGCAGTGAGATATGGTCCGCCCGCACATCGGGCTGTTGCTCCAGCCATCGCCGCGCTGCGTTGGCGTCCGCGACCCGCTCACGGTCGGGATGCACCGGGCGATTGCGGGCCGTGCACTGGTTGCCTAGTCCACGCGAGCTGTAGCTCTCCGGAAATATCACGATAAAGCCGTTCTTGACGAGAAGCTGGGCCCATTCTCGGTATTTGCTGGCGATGGCACCTGAGGGATTGGTTAAACCGGAACAATCATGCATTCCAACGATGGCTGGAAACGGTCCGGCCCCTTCAGGGCGGTAGACAGTTGCTTTCAGGGTGATGTCCCCGTCGGGAATCTCGACGGGCTCCGGACCGCCGGCTACCGCGATCCCGCCAACAAACAGGAGCGCCAGGGCGAGGGACGAAGTATACAAAGCAGGGCCGTAAGGCATATGCATGTACCCGTATAGTTCGTTAGGCTGTATAACACGAACCTCGGACCTGAAAATTAGGGCTCCCTAAGCTTTCTGTACAGCGCGCTCGAAGCTTTGCGGGTCTGACGGAGTAAAATCTTCATGAATGCTGCGGGACCCGGTCAGCCGCATGACCGCCCGGGCTAACCGATGGCCTACATCCAACAGTCAAAAAGCCGGACACGGAGAATACGGGAGGAACTGATGAAACGCGTTGCCTATGCCTTGCTTGTCGCCGCCGTACTCGCAGGCCCCCTCACCGCTGCCGCGGACGACGCAAAGACGGCCATTCCGCAGTTCGAGGTCGATGCCCTGTGGCCAAAGCCGCTGCCCAACAATTGGATTCTCGGTCAAGTTGCGGGTATTACGGTCGATCGGTTCGATCGCATCTGGGTCGTCCAACGCCCAAATTCGCTCACGCCACGCGAGCGCGCCGCCGAGCAGAACCCGCCCCCCTCCAAGTGCTGTGCCGCGGCGCCACCTGTCCTCGTGTTTGACCAATCCGGCAATCTGTTGCGCGCCTGGGGTGGCCCCGGCCCCGGCTATCAATGGCCCGAGACGGAACACGGTATCTTCATAGACGACAACGATTTCGTTTGGTTCGCCGGCAGCGGCAAGCCGGACGGCCAGCTTCTCAAGTTCACTATGGATGGCAAGTTCGTGATGCAGATCGGCAAGTCTGGTACGGGCAACGACAGCAATTCGACCGAGCGGCTTGGCTCGCCGGCCGATATCGCGGTTGATACCGCCGCCAGGGAGGTTTTTGCTGCCGACGGTTACGCTAACCGCCGCATTGTGGTGTTCGATTCCGAAACCGGAGCGTACAAGCGCCACTGGGGTGCCTACGGCAAGAAGCCAAGCGACGAAAAAACACCGCCTTACGATCCGGCGAAACCGCCGTCCCAGCAATTCGGTAATCCGGTGCACTGTGTGCGCTTCGATAAGGACGGACTGGTTTACGTCTGCGATCGCACCAATGACCGTGTTCAAATCTTCCGCAAGGACGGCACGTTCGTGTCCGAGCACTTCTACGAAAAGAACACGCTTGCCACCGGCTCGGTCTATGAGCTCGTATTCTCGCCCGACAAGCAGCAGAAGTTCATGTACATGAATGATGGCGCCAATGGCGAAGTCCGCATCATCGATCACGGTACCAAGGAGGTGCTGGGGCGATTTGGTCGCGTCGGCCGTCAGGCCGGCCAGTTCATCGCGCTACACAACATTGCGGTCGATCACCAGGGCAACATCTACACTGCTGAAGTAAACACCGGGCAACGCATTCAGAAGTTCCGGCGACTCGACCCGCAGAATTAGAGCGGAACTCGGTTGCGTTTGAATGACGTGCAGGTGTCGTCCACGGATGTGTCCCGGCGACGCCGAACGTTGAGGCACCAAGCAAGAATAATCGGGGTGGCCGGGACAAGCCCAGCCACGACCACCCAGGGAGAGGTCTAGGATCAATACCGTTCACTTTAGCAGGATTCTGATGGCTTGCTTGATATTTACGGGCGGTAGCGGTTTGTCAGATTTGCGTCGGAGCGGAAAGTTGCTCATCT
>Ga0209465_10001479_pt1 | contig 10421 bp, 8 predicted proteins | sample PanSoiPlot1MoBio_FD_188321 | JGI IMG/M metagenome (GOLD analysis project Ga0209465, IMG submission 188321) | Tropical forest soil microbial communities from Panama analyzed to predict greenhouse gas emissions - Panama Soil Plot 1 MoBio (SPAdes)... | ecosystem: Environmental > Terrestrial > Soil...
ACCCGCTCGATCACCTCCGCGAAGTTCCGGAACAGCCCGTCGTCGGGCACGCCCTTGTAATAGAAGGGCGGCAGCATGAGCACGCCGCCGCAGCCGAGCTTCATGGCGTGCGCGGTGAGCCGCACGGAATCGGGAAGGGCGCAACAGCCCGTACCCGGCATCATCCGCGAGGGATCCACGCCGGCGTTCACCAGCCGATCGAGCAACTCGATTTTCTCCTCCGTGGAGAGCGAGTTCGCCTCGGAGTTGGTCCCGAAGACGGCCAGCCCCACGTTCTGGCTGAGGAGCCAGCGGCACTGCCTCGCGAAGCGCTCGGGGTCGGGGGAGAGGTCGGGCTTGAAGGGCGTGACGACGGGAGAGAGAACGCCGGTGATGCGATCGCTCGTGCTCACAATCGAGGCTCCTTGGTTGGGAGGTTGTTGGCGCCCGCCCATCGTACCTCCGCCCCCCCGCGGGCGTCCAGACGGGCTCTACCAGTCGAACACCCGCAGCAGGTTGTGGAAGTCGTCCGTCCACACGCCCACCCGCGGGCTCGTCTCGAGCTTCGCGGCCGTCCAGCCCGGGTCCTTCGTCAGATCGCCGAAGGCGGCAGGCGTGCGCGCGAGCACCGCCCACGTGGAGGAAGTCGCTCCCTCGCCGACGGGATTGAGGTCGTGACGGAGCAGCCGCCCACCCAGATGCGCGTCCTCGGCAAGATTGGCTACCACCGGCTCGAGCGAGAGATAGCGGTTGGAGAGATGGAGGACGAGAAGCCCGCGCACGCTCAGCATGTCGAGATACAGGCGTAGCGCCTCGCGGGTGAGGAGGTGCACGGGGATGGCGTCGGAGCTGAAGGCGTCCACCACGATGACGTCGTAGCGCTCCTGCGGCCGCTCCTTCCGCACTTGCTCCATGCGAATGCGGGCGTCGCCCATCTCGATCCGCACGGTGACGCCTCGGTCGATGGCGTCGGGTACGTAGGCGAAGTAGAAACGGTTGGTGGCGATGTCGCGCACGAGAGGATCGATCTCGTAGAAGGTGATGGTGTCGCCGGGCCGCATGAAGGCGGCCATCGTTCCCGTGCCCAGGCCGATCACCGCCGCGTTCAGAACGGTGCTGCGGCGGTCCAGCTCGTCCATGACGAGGGCGATGGGGCTGCCGCGGTGGTAGTAGGCGAGCGGCTCGGGACGGAGCTTCTGGTCGAGGGCCTGGCGTCCGTGCAGCGTGGTGCCGTGGCGCAGCTCGGTGTAGCCGGCCAGGGTGGTGTCCCGCGTCACCTGGAGCACGCCGAAGAAGCTCCGCGCCTTGAGGATCTGGTTCTCGTTCCGCGCATCGACGAAGTCACCCACGATGAGCACCGCCACCAGGCCCAGGGCGAGGGCGAGCCGCCGTCGGCGCACGAAGAGCAGGGCGATCAGAGGCAGGCCGTAGCCGAGCACCTTGTTGACGGTGAGCTCCACCGGAGTGACCCACTCCGCCACCGTTCCGGACGGCACCCGCAGGAGCCGGGTGAAGAAGGCCGTGTCGATGCGAATGGTCACCAGGTCGGAGTAGAGAATGAGGGCGGCGATGCCCACGGCCACCGCCACCGCGATGTCGAGAGCGACCGCGCGTGGCGCCCACGCCCGCGCCGGGCGCCGACCGCCCACGAGGAAGCAGGCCAGCGCCATCACGAGCGGGTATTCCAGGAGGGAGTGGAAGACCACGGGCGCGAGCAACCCGTTGAAGAGCCCGCCGAGCACCCCGCCCACGGAAAGCAGCAGGTAGAAGTGGGTCAGGTGCCGAGACGACGGGCGGCTGAGAGCGAGCTCGCCGTGACAGGCGAGGGCGACCAGGAAGAGGAGCAGAAAGTGCCACAAGACGGTGACCCAGATGCGTTGCTTGAGTGCCGAGATGATCAGGAACATGACCACGAGCACGGCCGGCACGGTGAGGGCCACCACGAGGCGATGCAGCAGGGAGGGCCATCGCCCGAAGGCGAGGATGAAGGTCAGGAGATAGATGGCCAGCGGCATCACCCAGAGGAGCGGCACCGCGGCGATGTCCGTGGTGATGTAGGTGGTGGCGCCGATCATGAGGCTCGAAGGCACGAAGGCCAGCACGATCCAGCGGAGATACTGCGCGGCACTCGGGGGCGGTTCGGGTGGCTTTTCGGGGCTCTCCGGTTCCGCGCGCGGAGCAACCGGCCCGCGGCGCCAGAGATTGAAGGCGCAGAGCGCGATCAGGACGAGGAGCACCACGTAGCCCATGCTCCAGAGGCGAGTCTGCGTCAGCCAGCCCTCGCCGCGAAGGTGGAGTCTCGGCTCGATCAGGGTCGGGTAGCCGAGGAGAGCGAGCATGCTGCCGAGGTTGCTCGCGGCGTAGAGGAAGTAGGGATCGCTCGCGGCGGCGTGGCCCGTCTGACTGAACCACTTCTGGAGCAGCGGTGCGGTCGCGCTGACCACGAGGAAGGGCAGTCCCACGGACAGCGAGAGGAGGAGGAGCACGTTGAGGACCGGGTTGGCCACGCCGCCGCGCAGAAGGGCGGGATTCACGGCCAGCGGCAGCACGGCCAGGGGCAAGAGCATGAGGCCCAGGTGAAGGAGCATCTGGCGCGGGAGGCTGAGCCGCGCCGAGCTCGTGTGCGCGTAGGCGTAGCCGCCGAGCAGGGCGGCCTGGAAGAAGACCATGCAGGTGCTCCACACGGCGGGCGTGCCGCCGAGCAGCGGCAGGATCATCTTGCCCACCATGGGCTGCACCACGAAGAGGAGGGTGGCGCCCACGAACATCGTGACGGCGTAGAGCAGGAGAACCGCGATCAGCTCGAGATCCTCGCTGAGCCAGCCCTGGACGGCGCCCGGGTCGGCACGAAGTTCGTCGATGAAACCCGTGTCCACCCACGGAGCGCGGCCGGTCCACGTCGTGAGGTGCTACCCATGTAGGTCATGGGCACGGGTGGTGTCAAGAATGCCGTTGCCGCGCGCATCCTTGACACCCCCTGGGTGGGGACATACCATCCTGGCGCTATCCTATCCGGTCAACGCCGCCGCGGACGACGTCGCCTACCCAGCGCAAGGAGGGGCTCGATGCGGAACACCGTGCGATCCGTCGCGATTCTCGTAGCGGTACTCCTGGCCCTGACGGGAGGTGGCGTCGCCACGCCCGGGTGGGCGGCGGGCGAGCGAGACATCACCATCGCCCAGGGCATCGACGCCGAGTTCCTCGACGTGCAGATGACCAACAACATCGTCACCCTCATCATCAACACGTCGATCTACGATACGCTCCTCACCCGCGACAAGCAGCTGCAGCTCGTGCCCAACCTCGCCACGTCCTACAAGCTGGTGAGCGACCGGGTGTGGGAGGTGAAGCTCCGGCAGAACGTCAAGTTCCACAACGGTGAGCCGTTCGACGCCAACGCCGTGAAGTTCTCCTTCGAGCGCATCAACCGCGCGGACTTCAAGTCGCCCCAGAAGGGCTGGTTCGCCACCATCGAGGCGGTGGAGATCGTCGATCCCTTCACCGTGCGCTTCCACACCAAGGTGCCCGATCCCGCCATGCCCGCGCGCATGACCCTCATGTATCAGCTCGCGCCCAAGTACGTGGCGCAGGTGGGCGACGCCCAGGCCAACCTCAAGCCGGTGGGCACGGGCCCCTTCAAGTTCGTGGAGTGGGTGAAGAACGACAAGATCGTGGTCGAGGCCAACGACGCGCACTGGTCGGGCAAGCCCGCGGTGCGCCGCGCCACCTGGAAGCCTATTCCTGAGCTGGGCGCGCGCATCGCCGCGCTCCAGACGGGGCAGGCGGACCTCATCGTCAACGTGCCGCCCGACCAGCTTCCGCAGCTCGCCCAGACCAAGACGGTCCGCGTGGAGAAGATCCCGAGCTGCCGGATCATCTACTTCGGCCTCGCCCAGATCAAGGGCGGCCCCATCGCCGACAAGCGCGTGCGTCAGGCCATCAACTATGCGGTGGACGTGCAGGGCATCATCGACAACGTGCTCCTCGGCAATGGCAAGCGCATCAACTCCTCCATGCCGCCCAACGTGTGGGGCTACGATCCCTCGATCCCCTTCTACGAATACAACCCCAAGAAGGCCAAGGAGCTCCTCGCCGCGGCCGGCCAGACCAACATCCAGCTCACCCTGCAGGCGCCCAACGGCCGCTGGGCCATGGACAAGGATATCGCGCAGGCGGTGGCGGGCCAGCTGACGGAGAACGGAATCAAGACCAACGTGAAGATCATCGGCGAATGGGGGAGCTACGTGCGCTCCGTCCTCGATCACAAGACCGAGGACATCTTCATGAACGGCTGGTGCCTGCCGAGCCTCGACCCCGATCACTGGGTGACGCCGAATCTTCACACCGGCGAGCCGGTCTCGCAGTATTCGAACCCCGAGGTGGACAAGCTGATGGAGCAGGCGCGCTCGGAGATGAACGCGGAGAAGCGCAAGCAGCTCTACAGCCAGCTCCTCAAGATGATCCGCGAGGACGCACCCTGGCTCTTCATGTACCAGCAGATGGACATCTACGGCGTGAACAATCGCCTCAAGTGGACGCCCCGCGGCGACGAGTCGATCCGGCTGACCGAGATCGGCTTCTAGTCTTCAGCCTTGGTTCGCCCCCTCACCCTGCCCTCTCCCCCGCGCGGGGGAGAGGGAATGTCGGCTCCCTCTCCCCTCGAGGGAGAGGGCCGGGGTGAGGGGAGGCGCTGATGCTCTCCTACGTTCTCCGGCGCCTCGTCCAGAGCCTTCTCGTGCTCCTCGGCGTCTCCATCATCGTCTTCGGGCTGCTGCATCTCACGGGCGATCCCACGCGTCTCCTCCTGCCCCTGGAAGCGCGCGAGGAGGACGTGCGTCAGCTCCGTGCCCTCCTCGGCCTCGACGATCCCCTGTGGGTGCAGTACCTCCGCTTCCTCTCGCGCGCCGTGCGCGGCGACTTCGGCCTGTCGTTCAAGCACCAGGTGCCCGCGGTCACCCTTATCTTCCAGACCCTTCCCGCCACTCTCGAGCTGACGGCGGCGGGGCTCAGCCTGGCGCTGGTAGTCGCGGTGCCCGCGGGCATCGTGGCCGCCCTGCGCCGCAACTCCTTCATTGACGCGGTCTGCTCGGTCGGGGTGCTGCTCGGCCAAGCCATGCCCGTGTACTGGCTGGGCCTGCTCCTGATCCTCGTGTTCGCAGTGAAGCTCCACTGGCTCCCCGCGGCGGGGCGTGAAGGCCTCGCCTCCCTCGTTCTGCCCGCGGTGGCCCTCGGCGCTTTCTCCATGGCGCGCATCGCGCGCATGGCGCGCTCGGGCATGCTCGAGGTGCTCGCCCAGGACTACGTGCGCACCGCGCGCGCCGTCGGCGTGCGCGCCTTCCTCGTCACCTACAAGTACGCGCTGAAGAACGCGGCCATACCCCTCGTCACCATCGTAGGGCTCGAGTTCGGCGTGCTCCTCGGCGGCGCGGTCATCACGGAAACCATCTTCGCGTGGCCGGGGGTGGGCCGGCTTGCCGTGGACGCCATCTTCAGCCGCGACTATCCCCTCGTGCAGGCCATCGTGGCCATGCTGGCCACCCTCTTCGTGCTGATCAACCTCGCCATGGACCTGCTCTATACGTATCTCGACCCGCGCATCGTGCTCGCGCGGAGCCACCGGTGAGCGAGGCGGCGAGCGTCACCGCCGCGGCGGACGTCCGCCCCCTGGCCGCGCCGCTCCGCCGCCGGCTGAGCTTCCGCGCCGTCTTCGGCCTCACCGTCCTTCTCTGCATGGGCGGGGCGGCCGTGTTCGCGCCGCAGATCGCGCCGTGGGACCCCGCGCGCCAGATGCTGATGAAGCGACTCCGGCCGCCCATGTGGGAGGCGCGGGGACTGCGCGAGCATCCCCTCGGCACGGATCACCTCGGGCGCGACATCCTGAGCCGCATTCTCTACGGCGGGCGCATCTCGCTCGGCGTGGGGCTCTCTGCGGTGTCGCTGTCATGCCTGATCGGAGTCACCCTGGGCCTGCTCGCAGGATTTCACGGCGGCCGCACCGACGCCTTCATCATGCGCGTGGTCGACGTCTTCCTCGCCATCCCCTACATCCTCCTCGCCATGGGCGTGGTCTTCGCCCTCGGCCCGAGTCTGCTCAACGTGATCCTGGTCATGGCCGTGACGCGCTGGGTACAGTTCGCGCGCATCGTGCGGGCCGACGTTCTCTCCATCCGCGAGCGTGAGTTCGTGAGCGGAGCGCGGGCGCGGGGAGGCCGCTCCTTCCGGCTCCTCGTGCGCCACGTCCTGCCGAACGCGCTCACGCCCATCATCGTGGTGGCCACGCTGGAGCTGGCCTTCATGATCATCTACGAGTCGGCGCTGTCTTTCCTGGGCCTGGGCGTCCAGCCGCCCACACCGACCTGGGGCTGGATGCTCTCCGACGGCCGCAACTACGTCGCTACCGCGTGGTGGCTCGCCACCTTCCCTGGCCTCGCCATCATGCTGACGGTGCTCGCGGTGAATCTCCTCGGCGACTGGCTCCGCGACACGCTCGATCCTCGGCTCAAGGTCTAGCGCGTAGCGACCGTGAGCGGCGGTCCCGCCGACGTGAGTCCCCCTTACCCCATCCTTCGCCCCCACAAGGGGAGAGGGAACCGGGCTCCCTCTCCTTCCCTGAGGATTGGGGCGAGGGTGGAAAGTCGTGAGGGCTGAGATGGCGCCACTCCTCTCGGTCGAGGGACTGGAGACGCAGTTCGCGACGAGCCAGGGTGTGCTGCGCGCCGTCGACGGCATCAGCTTCACCATCGAGCGTGGCGAGGTGCTCGGTCTGGTCGGCGAGAGCGGCTGCGGCAAGAGCGTCACGTCACTCTCCATCATGCGCCTGGTCCCGCCACCGGGCCGGATCGCCGCCGGCCGGGTGCTTTTCGAGGGCGAAGACCTCCTCGCCAAGGACGTCGAAGCCATGCGCCAGGTGCGCGGCGCGCGCATCGCCATGGTGTTTCAGGAGCCCATGACGTCGCTCAATCCCGTCTTCTCCATCGGTGACCAGATCAGCGCCGCCGTGCTCGCCCATGGGAGCCCGAGCCGGCGAGAAGCGTGGATTCGCACGGTGGAGATGCTCGAGTCGGTCCAGATCCCCGCAGCGCTGCAGCGGGCGCGCGATTTCCCGCATCAGCTCTCCGGTGGGTTGCGCCAGCGCGCCATGATCGCCATGGCGCTCGCGGCCGGCCCCGCGCTGCTCATCGCCGATGAGCCCACCACGGCGCTGGACGTGACCATACAAGCACAGATCCTGGACCTGCTGCGCCGGCTTCAGGCGGAGCGGGGGATGGCGGTGCTGCTCATCACCCACGACCTGGGCGTGGTCGCCGAGCTCTGCCATCGCGTAGCCGTGATCTACGCGGGGCGCATCGTGGAGATGGCGCCCGTGGATCGCCTCTTTTCCCGTCCGCTCCATCCGTACACGCGGGGCCTGCTCCAGTGCCTGCCCCATCCGAGTCGCTTCGGCCTGCCTCTCACCTCCATCGAAGGCGTGCCGCCCGATCTGCGACGGCCGGACGCAGGCTGTCGCTTCGCCGCACGTTGCCCATTGGCGGTGGCGGACTGCCGGCGTGCGGTCCCCGGTCTCGAGGAGCGGGAGCCCGACCACTTCGTGGCCTGCCCGGTGGTGAGCTGATGGCCGCGCTCCTCGAGGCGAGTGGCCTCGCCAAGCATTTCGACGTGGGCGGCCAGTGGTTGGCCCGTCGTCGGCGGATCATCCGGGCCGTGGACGGCGTGAGCTTTGCCCTCGAGCCGGGAGAGACGCTGGGGCTGGTGGGCGAGTCGGGGTGCGGGAAGTCGACCACGGGTCGATTGGTCCTTCGTCTCATCGAGCCCACCGCGGGCCACGTGCGCTTCGAGGGGCGGGACCTCGTGACGCTCACTCCCCACGAGCTGTGGGAGGCGCGACAGCGCATGCAGATCGTCTTCCAGGATCCGTTCGGCTCGCTCAATCCGCGCATGCGGGTGGGCCGCACCATCGCCGAGCCGCTCGAAATCTACGGTAAAGAGGACGCGGCAGGGCGCCGGCGCCTGGTCGGCGAGCTGTTGGAGGTGGTCGGACTCCATCCGTCCTTCGCCGAGCGGTATCCCCACGAGCTGTCGGGCGGCCAGCGCCAGCGCATCGGCATCGCGGCGGCCCTGGCCCTCAAGCCGAGCCTCATCGTGGCCGACGAGCCTGTGTCAGCCCTGGACGTGTCGATCCAGGCGCAGGTGCTGAACCTGCTCATGGATCTACGCCGTCGCTTCGGGCTCACCTATCTCTTCATCTCCCACGACCTCCACGTGGTTCTGCACATGTCGGACCGCGTCGCCGTGATGTACCTGGGCGAGATCGTGGAGATCGGCTCGCGCGAGGCCCTCCACCTCTGCGCCAAGCATCCCTACACGCAGGTGCTGCTCTCTGCGCTGCCCGTGGCTGATCCGTCACTACGTCGCGAGCGCATCGTGCCCAGAGGTGAGGTGGCGAGCCCGCTCGACGTACCCGAGGGCTGTCGCTTCCATCCGCGCTGCCCCATGGCCTTCGACCGCTGCCGCGTGGAGCGACCGGCGCCGCGCGAGGTGGGCCCGGGACATCTCGCCTCGTGTCATTTGTATTGAGTCAGGAAATTCCCCGTTACCGTCTCAGCCCTCGCCTCATCGCTCGCGGCGAGCGCTTCAGCTCGAACAGCGCCCTCTCCCCCTCCGGGGGCGAGGGGAGCTCGCGCTCCATGGTTACCCAGGTGGGCTCAGTGAAGCCTTCGTGGCGGTGGAGCGTGGTCTCCTTGAAGCCGTGGGCGGCGAAAAAGCGTCGGTTGTCGCTGGAAGGCGGATGGGTCGGGCGCGACTGGTTGGCAAAGGCGAGGCGGATCAGCCCCGCGATGGCCGCAGCATCGGACGTCTCAGCCATCCGGACAGTCCAGGACGGCATCACACAATGCCGCGCTCGATCCGCCGACCGGCCTGATAGACGTCGAGTACATTCCATAGATCGGTGATCTCGCGCGTGGGATCGCCGCGCACTACGAGCACGTCGGCCTGGCGCCCCGGGAGCAGACGGCCAGAGAGGGCGCCCACGCCGATGGAGTCGGCCGCGCCCGCGGTGCCGGCCACGATGGCCTCCGAGTAGGAGAGGCCAGCCTGGGCGAGCATATGGATCTCGTGAACGAACTCGCCAGGGGCATACCAGCCCCACGGCGAGTCGGAGCCTGCCGTCATGAGCACGCCGGCCTCGCTCATCTGGCGCACGGCGTCGACGCGCACGTCCAGGGCCCGCCTCCCCGCCTCGAACTGCGCTTCGAGCTCCGGGGTGAGCCGGCCCTCGCGCTCGCGCACCTCGCGCTGGCGCTCGATGCCCGCTTTCATGACGTAGAGAGTGGGATTGACCCAGGCTTTGGCGGCCACGAGGCGCTCCACGAGATCGGGCCGGAAGCGATAGGTGCCGTCGGGTTCCGTGAAGATGCAGTGGATGATCATGTCCACGCCGGCATCGAGGCAGTTCTGGACGGACTGCGCCGAGGTGCAGTGAGCGGCCGTGAGCTTGCCGTGCCGCCGCGCCTCGTCGGTCATGGCGGCGAGCTCGGGTACCGTGTACGAGGCGCGGTTGGGATCTGAGGTGCGCGTGGATCCACCGCTGGCCACGATCTTGATGTAGTCCGCCCCCTCCTTGAGGAGCTTGCGCACCTCCGCGCGCACGGCGGCCTCGCCGTCGGCCTCGGAGCCGAAGTAGCCCATGTGGCCGCCCGTCATCGCGATGGGTCGTCCGCAGATCACCATGCGCGGCCCCGGGGCGAGCCGGCGGCGGATGCCTTCGCGAAGCGAGAAGGCGACCTTGCCCTTGGCCCCGTTCTCGCGGAGGGTCGTGACGCCGGAGTGGAGTAGCGTGCGCGCGTTCTGGGCTGCCTGGAGGAGGAGGATGTCGTCGTCCTCCTTGGCCACGTCGTCGCCCAGCGTGCCGTCGCCCGGAGCCACAAGATGGGTGTGGGCATCGACCAACCCGGGCAGTATGGTCGCCTCTCCGTAGTCCCGCCGATCGACGGCGGCGCCGTCGGGCGCGCGCACGTCTGCCGCGCGGCCCATCCTCACGACGCGCCCGTTCTCCACGAGGAGGGCCGCCTGTGTCACGGGAGGGGAGCTGCTCCCGTCGAGGAGTCGGGCCGCGGTGAGGAGCGTGAAGCGTGGAGTGCTCTCGGGCATGGTCTCTCCGTCTCTCGGGATGAAGCGGTCTAGGGCAAGGTCTGAAGCATCTTGGTCACGGACTTTTGGATCTGCTCCTCGGTGCCGTCGGCGCCCGTGACGTTCTCGTCGAGCCCGGTGGCCCGGAAGGCGAGCTTGCCCGTCGATCGCTGCGTGATGTCGATCATCAGGGCGCCCTCGGTGTAGGTCACCTCCTGCGAGGTCAGGATGGGCGGCGGCCCGTAGTAGCCCCAGCCCCAGCCGTACCCACCCCAGTAATAGGGTCCGGTGGGGACGGCCTGCGTCACGATCTG
>Ga0209465_10001481_pt1 | contig 10413 bp, 15 predicted proteins | sample PanSoiPlot1MoBio_FD_188321 | JGI IMG/M metagenome (GOLD analysis project Ga0209465, IMG submission 188321) | Tropical forest soil microbial communities from Panama analyzed to predict greenhouse gas emissions - Panama Soil Plot 1 MoBio (SPAdes)... | ecosystem: Environmental > Terrestrial > Soil...
ACCGCCTTGAGCGAAAGCCAGTACGTCGTGCCGCCGAGCGTGACGATCGCGTGCGGGGCAATGAGCCCGCAGCCACCGCCAATCATGTTGAAACCATAGACGAGCGGCGGCCCGATGTAGCTCATCGACCAGGCATCGGTGTCGGTGATCAGCAGCGTGGTCTGCGGCGCCTGGAGACCGCCAACGATCTTGGAGCCCTTCCCGAGCCGATAGCTGCCGGCCTGGTTACTGACCGTCGCCGTGTAGACGTCATAGGTGCCGGCGTCGGACCAGCGGATCAGCAGCGGATCGACGACCCCCGTGCCGATCACGCCTTCGGTACCGAACAAGATCACCTGCGCCTGCGGCATGGCGGTGAACATGCCGTTCGAGTGCTGCGGCGCCGTGGGCGCTGAGCCGCCACCGACGAGGTTCACGAACGGCGCGTTGCCGACGGGTGGATTGTAGACCCACAACGGGCCGCCGGTGGCGAGCGCCAAGCCGTTCTGCCCGAGGTTACCGAGGAACCAGGTGTTGGTCTGCGGATTGCCAGGGTTGATCTGCTGCGACACGCCCAGCACCGTGCCAAGCGAGGAAATGACCGAGCCATCGGTGCCGAGCAGCTCACTGGCGCCCTCGTAGACCTGGTGGTTGGTGCCGCCGACGCCGTCGCCCAGACCGAGCGTGAGCATGGCAAAGGCGAAGGTGTTGGCCGTTGGCGCGGGTGAGGCAAGAACGGTACAAGTGACGCCGGCCGGCGCCGAGAAGCTCACCATCTCCCACACACCAGGCGCGCCCAGGCGCAAGGTCGTCGTCCCCGAAAAGAAAAACGTGTTGCCAGCGACGAGCCCATGGTTCTTGAACGTGCACGTCATGCCGTTGGCGAAGTTGTTCTCGAAGAGCCGGATGCCGGGGGTTGTCTCCGTCGTCAGCGCATTGCTCGCCATGTCAAAGGTGAAGCCGGTCGGGCCGGTCACCGCCGCCTTGATGGCAAAGACGGTGTTGGCGGGGATGATGATGCCGCCGAGTGAGACGGGGAGCAGAAACTTGAACTGCTGCCCCGGTGCCGCAAAGGCCCAATTGATGGCGACCCGCACCGTCGGCGAGCCCGCGGTGGTCGAGAAGGTGGTGGCTGCAGGCGCGCCGGTATAGGGAAAGCTGCCGCCGAGCAATGGGAACTGCGAGCCCATCGTGAAGACGCTGTCCTGCACGAGCAGCTCAAGCCCGAAATCGGTGCCGACGAGGAGGTTCTTCAGGTTGTCGAGGTCCAGCCAGGCGTGCATGCGCCGGATCAGCGCCTGATACACATGCGTCGTGAGGCGCTGCCAGCCGCCCATCTTTTCGAGATAGCCGAGGCGCCAGCGCACACGATTGCCGGTGAACCAGGCGTTCTGCGCCTGGGTCTGGGTACCCTGCGAGAGAAAGCCAGGCTGTGCCTTCGGCGTCGCCAGGGGCATTATCTGCCTCCCGCCTGCGCCGCCGGTGCCGGCGTCGATGCGGTGTAGCCCGGCCCCTCGCCACGCATGCGCGCCACCTCAAGCATGACGCCCTGGCGCAGCGCGCCGTATTGCCCTTCCCAGCTCTGCGCACGCGCCGGGTCGTCCGCCTGGGCGCCGAAATCGCGCTGATAGCCGGCGGCAAAGATCATGCAGGCGGCGATGTACAGCTCGGGATAGGTGACGGTGAGGTAGGTCTCCTCGTTGTCGTTCGATGGCGGCAGCGGACGAATGTCGCCATGAAACTCGACCGGATAGGCCGCATCCGGCGTCGGCATGAAGCGCACAGTGAGGCCCAGCGTCTGCGGTGCTGTTGCCGATGGGGGCGTGCCGATCACGGCGTATTTCTGCGGCTGGCCTGGTCGGAACGAGGATTGCGGCCAGAAGAAATCAAGCACGTCGGGCGGCACGCGCTCCAGCGGCGTGCGCTTGCTGGTCGTGCTGATCGGCTGCGGCGGCGTACACAGATTGATGCCCTTGAGCACGAGCACCGATGCCGGGAGCGCCAGCTCGCGGTTGCGCGCGACGAGCGTACCCGGCTGAAAGATCGTGGTCTGCAGAAACACGAGATCGCGATAAATGCGCCCATCGGCGTAGAGAAATATCGTCGGCAGGATGCGCATGAAGTTTTCGTCGCTGTTGTTCAGCGGCACTTCGTTCATCACCTTGAGTGCTTCGACGATCTCGTCGTAGGTCATCGCTCTGCCTCCCCGTAGATGTGCGACCACAGGGTCTTCTGATCGCTGTCATCGACGACCACCGTCGCCTTCACGCAGTACATCACGCCAGGCTGCAGCCCACCGATTCGCTGCATTGTAGCTGTTGGCTGCGACGCGCCATCCGGCGTGAACAAGAACGGCGCACCCTGCAAGCGATGCGCCACCAGGTCATCCACCCCCTGGGACACGCTGATGCTCCACACCGCTCTGATGAGCTTGGTCTCGCTCTTACCGAGGTCGTTCACGAAATCGAAGGCGTAGACCAGGCTCTCATCCGGTCCCGCCGGATAAAAATCGCGCCCCACATACATCAGGTCACCCTCCTCACCTCGTTCTTCAGTATTTGGTCGGGCTCAGTGATCTCGAAAACCCTCGGGTCGTAGAAGTACGCGAGCTGTGTAAAGAGCGGCGGAAACATGTGATAGAGCGGCAGCAGCGTCACCGTCGGGCTGAAGAAGCCAGGCGCCTGCGTAAAGAGCGGCGGCGTCATGAAGATCAGCGGGGCAACGCTCTCCGACGGATTGAAGGAGGCAAACCCCTGCGTCATGAGCGGCGGCGTAAGAGTGAAGTTGGGCATTGGCAAATCCTCGCAGCTAGGCTGTTGTGCCCCGCAACTCGACGTAGACGTTGGCCCAACTAAATGTGTTGGTGTTCACTGACGACAGCGCGTTGTAGTAAAATGAGTGAAGGCCCTCAGCAAAGGCCGTGCGGCGCGAGACACCCAAGACGTTTCCATTCACTGTTGGCAAAAGCGACGTGATCCCCAGCGGTACGCTGCCGGCAGCACTATCCAGCGCCAGATTTACCTGCCCGTATTGACCTGCGACGCTGTTGTAGAAAAGACCCTCCAAATAAAGGTCAAACATCTCGTCGTTGAACGCCAGGACCGGCGCGACAGTGCCAACAAAGTTGGCGAACGTGGTGTTGGTGCAGCTGCCGTTTGTTACGGTCGATGCACCATATGTCGCGATGCGGTTGTACCAGGAGCGTACGTAGTTTGAAACAAACTGCCCTGAAGCGCTTGTGAGGACCAAGCCAATGAACGACGCGCCGGAATTGCCGGTAATGATCTCGGTACCGATATTACCTGCAGTGCCATCAATGCTGTGCGAATTGCCGGGAGTGGTATAGAAAATCGGCGTGAGCACTCCGGCACTCTGGGTGAGCGCTACGAGATAAAGCGTGTTGGCGGCGAGGTTCGAGCCAGGCGTGCCGTTGACGTTGACCCCAGTGTTGGCGATGTTCACGCCCGCGGAAGGGATCGGATAGAAAAGCCCCCCAATCTTAACGTAGCCGCCATTGTATGGTTTGAAGATTATCTGTGTGGCGGTGTTGTAGACAAGCCTGCCAGCAGAAACCGGCGATTGCTGAATGACCGTATCGACGTAATTCTTGGTGGCAATGCCAAGCGGCTGAGTTGGGTTGCCGGTAAGTTGAGGAAGCCCGGTCGAGCGCGGAATGAAGATCGGGTTGTCGATGAAGGCGCCGCTGTCGTCGTAGCGCGAGAGCGCAAAACTCGAGCCGGCGTTGCCGCTGCCGGTTTCAGCGTTGGTGTCGCCCAGCGTGACGGCCCAGCGCGCCTTCGGCACGCCCGTCACGAGCCTGTATCCGGCGATGGATGCGCTCTCGCCCGAGGCTTGCTTGATCAGCGAGAACTGCGGATTGGTGTAGCTCAGATTGAGACCGGAGCGATAGGTCATGCTCCCATCGTTGCGCCATATCGTCAGCGGATTGTCGACAAACGTGCCAGCGTCGTTGTAGCGGTCGATGACGAGGTCGCTGCCGACGTTGCTACCAGTTTCGGCGGTGTTATTGCCGAGTTCGAGATTCCATCGCGGCAGGGCGCCTTTTTGGCCGCTGACATAAGCTGCGGCCCCCGAGGCTGGCTTGTTCAACACCAATGCCGAGGTGCCGCTGGCGGGCGCGATCGTCAAGCCGCCGGTCATCGTGTCGCCGGCCCGCAGCACATAGCCGAACGGATCGTTGTCGATGCGGAACCACGCGAGGCTCTTGCGCGCGTAGGTGTTGCCGTCGTTGGGCGCGTCCGTGATGCCTGCACCGGTCGGTGCGGCCCAGGTGCCATCCGCGCGCAGGAAGTTCGCGGTGCCGCCGCCGCTACTCGGCACAAACCCAGCATTCGCTGAGGTGAAATTGTTGCCCTGCAGCTGGACGTTATTGGTGGCGTTGACGATCGAGATGCCAGGTGTCAGCGAGGTGATACTGACGTTTGGCCCTCCTTGACCGTTCACCTGCTGAACGGCCGTCGTCTCGCCGACAACGCCAGCGTTGTCGTAGAGAAAGCGACCGCTGATGCCGCCGCTGATCCCCGTCGTGCCGACAGTGATTAGGCTCGGCCCGGCTGGGCCAGGCGGCCCAGGCGAGCCCGGGGTGCCGGGATCGCCTTTGTCACCTTTGTCACCCTGCGGACCAGGCGGACCTGGCACTGTGCTGTCGGCGCCGGGCGGTCCCTGGGCGCCAGGCGGACCAGGCGGACCAGCTGCGCCCACATCGACCGTGACGTGAAGCAGGCCACCCATTGGGTCGTCGGGCTGCGTGACGCTGATTGCAGCGATATCGGTCGACGCCGTGATCTGCGCTGTGACCAGCAGTTCCGTCACTTCGATCGAAGTGATCTCCGCGGTCTCGATGAGGTCGGGCATGGCGCCCTCCCTTACGAGCTATCGGTCACATCCGGTGTGACCGATACGGGGCCGGCGACCGGCGTTCGCACGTCGCCCGAGGGGTAGGTGAGCTGCAGGTCCCACACGCCAGCCGCCGGCAGGTTCTTGCTGTCGTCGGCCAGGAGCGCGACGGCAATCGTGTTCGGCGGCGTGACGGTGCAGACGAGGTCGATGATCGTGTTGCCGGCAGGACGATCGCGTATCTGCGCCTTGGCAATGACGCCGGTCAGGTCAAGCGGCAGGTTGCTGCTGTCGAAGAACTGCAGCTGCATCGACGAGCTGTCGCCCCGGTACAGGTCCATCGGCAGCTGAGCTGGTTGCATCGGTCGTCACTTTGGGTTGATGCCGCCAGAGGGCTCAACGTGCAGCGGCGGCGTGATCACCTGCGTGTAGGGAAAGACCCCCCTCGGCTTGCCGGTGACGCTGTCGTAGTGCGCGTCCAACAGGATGCTCTTGGCGCGGTAGAACACCTCGTTGATTTGCGCCTCCGCATCGCTGCGTGTGCGAGCGGTCGCACGGATCGCGTTGATCAGGATGCTCACAGCGATGTCGCGCACGATATTGACCGGCGTGCCAGTGAGGCGCTGGCTGATCTCGTTGAACAGTGCAGTGGCATCTTGTTGCTGTAGAGGGTCTTTCATATTGCGAAAATTCCTCCTGCGTTCCACTGGATGGTGACGTTGCCGCCGTTGGGCAGAACCGGGAAACCGGCGCCCGTATCACAGTAATAGACCAGCCGCCAGGTGCTGCTCAGACCTGCGTTCATTCGAAAGAGCACGAGCGCCCCGACCGAGTTGAAGCCGGCGAAGATGTTCGTGACCTGGAGGAAGGTAACGTCGTCGCCGTCGAACACCGGAGCTGCACCGACGATGTTGAGCGTCGCCGTCGTGATCTGCTGCTGGAGTGCGCCAGGATTTGGAGAGCCGCCAACATTGAAGATGGCCGATTGCGGCGAGCCAGAGTTGGGCGCGATCAGATCGGTGTAGAAGGTATGTGCGTTGCTGTAGGTATAGCTGATGTTCGGGTTGGGGGCCTGGATTTGCACCAAGCAGCAATAGACGCCATTGACGCCGCTCTGATCGAGCGATTTAAAGGACGATAGCTCTTGCCAGGCCGTCACTTTCCAGTTCGGGTAAAGCGCATTGCCGGACGGGTAAGCCATCGCCTTCTCCTACAGCACGAAGATGCCGCTGGGGCTCCACGACACGATGACGTTGCCGCCATTGGCTGTGACCGGCAATCCAAACCCTGTGGTGTCGTAGTAGTAGACGAGCCGCCACGTCGTGTTGGCACCCGGGTTGTGTCGGTACAGTATGAGCGCGCCAACCGCCGTGCCGGTGACGGGAACGAAGGTGCAATCATTGCCGTCAAAGAGGCCGCCCTGGCCGCCGGCAACAGGGTTGGCGGCAAGGCTGACCGTCGGGGCCGTGATCTGCAGCGGCGTACCTTGGATGCTGCCGCTGGTGATGTCGCTATAGAACGTGTGCGTGGCGTTGTAGGTGTACTGGCCCGCGCCGCCGCCGAGCGTAACCAGCGCGCAATAGACACCGTGAGCGGCGTCGCCCTGATCGAGCGACACGTCATTGGCGGCGGTGTGCGCTTCCTGCCAGACCGCCTGTTTCCACTTCGGATAGAGCGCAGGAGCCATCGTCTCTCTCCTTACGGAATCTTCGGCGGCACGTAGGGCGGCGTGGTCTTATCCGGCCCGTGCGGTTCGCTGCGTGGATTGGCGATCGGCACCGGATCGGCCGGCAGCTTGAATGGCCGCAGCGTCGGGTTGGGGATGTCGTTGCAGGTCTCACACACGAGAAAGCCGGTCTTGCGTATCTCAGTGCCCATGTACTGCATGTCCCACTTGAGATCGCGCCGGTTGTACTGAAAGCCGCAGCGCTCACAGATCGCGAACGCCGCAGGATGCTGCGGGTCGACCTTGGCGTGGCCTTTTGGTGCGAAGCTGCCCATCAGTATGCTGCGTCCGTGTAGATGCCGAGCGCCGGATAGATACGCAGCGGCGCGTTCTCAACGTCACGATCCTTGGCCTTGTTGAATGCCCCGAGCGCGCGAGCCGCCAGCTCCTCCATGCGGGCCGGCGCGTACAGCTCGGCGAGCTTGAACGCGAGGCCGGCGACGTAGGCCTCAAGGAAGCGGTACGGCACCTCGGCGTTCATGCCGCTGGGGATGCTGGCGTCTTGGAGCTGCCGCGCGCGGAAGTACATCAGCGTGCGCTCTTCCTTGTCATCGGGCGGCTGCCAGAGTGTGATCGTCGGCTGGATGAGCGCCTGGAACCAATAGACCGTCGGCGTGCCAGGCGTGAGCTTGTCCGGGTACGCGGCATAGCTGTCGCGGTCGATCGAGGTGAGGATTCGGTCCTTCTCCTCCCCCTCTGCTGGTACCGTCCTGATCCAGGTTGCCATGATCATCACGGTCGACGGATCGACATCGTAGACGTCCTTGAACGGGGTAAGCTTTGTCTGCGCCAGCTCGACCGTCCACAGGTTCACCTGCTCGTTCGACCAATCCACCTGCAGCAGGTTCGCCGCCATCGCCGCGTCGAACAGGTGCTCGACCGTGATCGCGTTGCGACGAATCTGACAGCGCCCGTAGGCCGCGATGATGAGGTCGGCCAGCGGTGGATTGAAGGCGTAGGTATTCGTCGTCGTCATACGAGCACAATCGGTATGGGCGTGACCGGCGCAACCTTCGTCGCGTCATAGGTGATCATGGTGATGTTTTGGGTCTGCACCGGCGCGACCGGCACCGAGCCGTCGTTGATCACCACGACAGGGATCGGCGCGTTGCCTTTCTCCGGCGTGGTACCGACGGCGACGACATGGCACGGCAGCGCAGCCTTCGGCGCGAACGGCACCGGCGATGCGGGCACGGAGCCCGCTTGCATCGTCGTCATTGTCAGCGTCGGGGCGATGCCCATGCCTCGTCCTATTTCTTGGAGAGGCCGAGCAACGGGCTGTGAGGAGGAATTGTCTCAGCGCACCCGGCCTCTCCTATCCCGGCGTCGCAGCCGAGAATTGCATCAGCTCTCCCCGATGCCGGGGTACTTCGCGTGTACCTTGCGCTTGATCGTCGCCAGCTCGCCCGGTGAGGCGTGCTGAGCGCCGCGCGCCAGCGCATTGCGGGCGCGGTTGGGAGTGTCGATGGGGTATGAGCCCGGACCCTTCCCACCCGCGCCCTTACCTTTACCGGGCAGCGCGAAATCGCTGGACGGCAAAGCCTTGCGTTGCGCAGTGGTGATGTGACCGCCGGCAGCCATGCCGCCCGCTGCCTTCAGCGTGTCATAAGAGCGCTTCTTCGGCTCGACCGCGCCACCAGCCTGGCGCTTGAAGCGCTGCTCCACCTCGCCCGAGGGAGGCGCATCGCCTTTGAGCGGGCCCTTCTCAAACCCGGTGCCACCGCCCACAGCTCTCCGGTCGGGGCGGCGGCGGCCCGGGCCTCCTGTTACCTTGGAATGCTTAATCCGGCCCCCGCGCTTGCGCTTCTTGATGCGCTGCTCGCGCTCGCTATCAAGTTCGTCTTCGTCTTTTCCCCAAGCCATGCCGCCGCGCTTACGCTGCATGATGCCGAGGTACTTGTCGCGGTCCTCAACCTCGTCACGTTCGATCGGAGCTTCGCCAGGCGGTCGTGCCATCGCTATCACCCCTTCTTCATGAAGTGGCCACGACGAAACGTCGGCGCACGATCGGCGCGCTTGTTTGCGCCGCCGCTCACCTTGGCGTGGAATGAGTTGTCCTTGACGCGCTTCGGATTAGGCGGCCAGCGCGGAGGCTTGCCGCCCTTGCAGAGATCGGCTGCTTCACCGACGAAATCATCCTGCAGATCGCGCGGTGAATTTCCGAGCGGGCCAGCGCCCGAGCGTGCCATCAAGCCCTCCTCACGCGCGATCTCGTTACGACGTCGGGAAGGTCCCGTACACCGAGCGCCAATCAAAGTAGGAGAACGTGTACCGCTCTCTTCCCTTCACTTTCAGATTGTCGGTATCGAAATCGACGTACATGTCCATCTCGAATGGCACGCGGTCGTAGTAGATGAGGCCGCGCTTATCGGTCTTGACGAACCACGCGAACGGCGATGTGAGAAACTCGTTGACGATGTAATCGCGCAGACCACCGCCAACGTGCTGAATCGCGTTAACGTCGTTGTCATTTGTTCCCGGGCGAAGCTCGGTCCGAAGAAGGCGCACGATCACTTGCTCGAGCGCGGCAGGCACAAGCACCAGCTCGGCGCGCGCAGCGACCTTGATGTTGCGCTCGTCGACCCAGGTGTTGCGGATGTTGGTCATCGCCGTGAGCAGCGTGCTCTCGTTGAGGTCCACGTCTGCCGCTGGGCGATTGCCGACGCTACCGACGTCGATCGGATGTGCGACGTCAAAGAGCGCCTTGCCGTCGCCGCCGACGGTCTGATCGTAGACGGAGCCATTGTTGAAGATGTTCGCCGCGTAGATTTCCTTGGTGACGGCGAACACGTCCTGCAGGCCGAGGTTCGACGGATTGAACTCAGCCTTGTACTGATTGTCCTCCACCGCCTTCCTGGTGATGATATAGCCGAGCGACAGCTCCTTCATCTCCGCGCTGTACATCCAGCGCTCACCAGCTCTCTCGTCGAAGTAGGTGCTCTGACCTTCGGCTTTCTCACGCGCGAGCGGCAGATACGCCATCTGCGTCCTGCGCTCCAGGGCCATCTTCGATGATCGCTTCTCAAACAGACGCGACCACTTCGTTTCGATCTTGCGGTAGCGGCCTTCCACGGCAGCGAGGCCGGGGAACAGCTCGTTTTTGATCGACGCCATATCAATAGGCATGCTCGTTCTCCCTTAAGCCTGCGTTGCGGTCAGATGCCCGCGCCCGGCTGGTTGATCCAGTTGTTCGGTGTCACCTCGACGATGTTGAAGTTGGAGGTGGCGTCGTAGCCGTCGGCGATGTTCACGCCGAAATTGCCAAGCCCGACCATGCGCCAGGGGAAGGTCGCGGTGACCGCCTTGGTGCCGTCGTTGAGCGCCATCTTGGAGAAGCCCGAGGTCGAGGCGTTCACCACGATGTCCATGTTGATGCCGACGTCGGCGAGCGTGAGGTTGCCGGCGTTCGCCTGCGCCTCGAACACCACGTTCGGATCATCGATGACGAAGACGTCGACCAGGCCGATCGCACCCGAGCCCGGCCAGTAGTTCGACCAGATCGGGTAACCGAGCGCGGAGTTGAGGTAGTGGCAGCCGACATAGACGCCGAGCACGACATGGCCGTCGGCGGGGGCTGCAATCGCGACGGTGCCGTCAGCGAGCGCTTTGACCAGATCGCCGCGGTTGAGTGCCGCCGCGTTGTTCTGCGCTTTGCGTTGGGTGACGTTGCCGCTCCAGGCGGCGCCATCAATACGGCGGACGGGACGGAAACCGAAAGGAGCCTGGGTGTTCGGCATAGGATGCCCTCCAAAGGTGACATCCCCCTCGCAATCGAGGGGGTCGTCGGCCTTTGGCGGGTTCCGCCGCGGTACCGCAGGTTAGTTAGCGTCCGAGCACCGGACGCTGCGGGC
>Ga0209465_10001485_pt1 | contig 10395 bp, 6 predicted proteins | sample PanSoiPlot1MoBio_FD_188321 | JGI IMG/M metagenome (GOLD analysis project Ga0209465, IMG submission 188321) | Tropical forest soil microbial communities from Panama analyzed to predict greenhouse gas emissions - Panama Soil Plot 1 MoBio (SPAdes)... | ecosystem: Environmental > Terrestrial > Soil...
ACTGGAGCACGTCACGCACCAACCGCCGGTTCTTCTCGTTGTCCTCGACGATGAGAATAAGCTCACCGGCCATGCGCGCGCACCGGGATCGTAAAGGTGAAGGTCGAGCCCTTGCCGAGCTCGCTCTGCAGGGTGAGCGTACCTCCGTGCAGCTCGACGAGCCGCCGGGCGAGGGCGAGGCCCAGCCCCGTGCCCTCGCGCTTGCGTGCGTAGTCGGTACCCACTTGCCGGAACTCCTCGAACACCGCGGCCTGATCCTCGGGCGCGATGCCGATGCCGGTGTCGGCCACGGAGATCTCGACCATCCCGCCGTTCAGGACCGCGGCCATGGTGATGGTGCCTCCTTCGGGCGTGAACTTGACAGCGTTGGACAGGAGATTGAGGAGGACCTGCTTGACTTTGCGCTCGTCCGCCACCACCTCGCCGATGCGCGGGTCCACGTGCACGGCGAGCCCGATGCTGTTCCGCGCCGCCCGCTCCTTGATGAGGGTGAGCGCGTTGTCGAGGGCGGCGGGGAGATCGAAGGGCAGCGCCTCCAGCTCCATTCGCCCCGCCTCGATCTTGGAAAGATCGAGGATGTCGTTGATGAGGGAGAGGAGGTGCTTGCCCGAGGACAGGATATCTTGGAGGTACTCCTCCTGCTTCTCGTTCACCTCGCCGAACATGCGCTCCAGCAGCACTTCGGAGAAGCCGATGACCGCGTTGAGCGGCGTGCGCAGCTCGTGGGACATGTTGGCCAGGAACTCCGATTTGTGCCGGTTGGCGATCTCGAGCTGCTGCGTCTTCTCCTGGATCTCCGTGAACAAGCGGACGTTCTCCACCGCGATCACCGCCTGATCCGCGAAGGTCTGCAGCAGCCCCACCTGCTTGTCGGGGAACGGCGTGGTCCGGTCTGCGGCCACCGTGATGGTGCCGATGGGGACACCGTCGCGGAGCATGGGCACGGAAAGGATGCAGCGGTACGCGGCCACTTGCGCCAAGCCTTGGAGCGCGTAGTCGGGATCGTCCCGCACATCGGTAATGTGCACGATGCTGCGAGTCATGATCGCGCGGGCGGAGGCTCCCGCCCGGCTCAACGGCATGGGGAAGGCAGCGCGAATGGCCGCCGCCCCTTCCGGACTGATGTTCCGGAGGGCCTCCAGGTGGATCATCTGCCCGTCGAAGCGAAAGACCGTGCTGAAAGCCGCCTCGCAGAGGCGGAGCGAGTTCTCGGCGATCGCCTCGAACACGGGTTGCACATCCGTCTGGGAGGCGCTGATGACCCGAAGGATCTCGCCGGTCGCCGTCTGCTGCTCGAGAGTCTCCGTGAGGTCGTGGTTGCGCACGTCCAGTTCCTTGAACAGGCGCACGTTCTCGATGGCGATGACGGCCTGGCTGGCGAAGGTCTTCATGAGGTCGACCTGCTGGTCGTCGAAAGCGTGGGGCTCGGCCCAGCCGAGCGTCATGGCCCCGATGGGCTCCCCCGCTCGCAGCATGGGAATGGTGACCTGGCTGCGCGCGTCGATGGCCTCGATCATCTTCCGCGAGAGCTCGGGCACGTTCTCCTCTTGCCTCACGTCGCGGATGTAGAAGGGCTCCCGGGTCAGGATGACGTGGCCGGCAATGGTGTCATCGGAGAGCGGACGCGGGAACACCTGTTGCACCTGCCCCAGGCCTCCGATGCTGAGCCCGTGCGAGGCGGCCAGGTGCACGATGCCCCCCTCGTAGCGATACAGGCGTCCGAAGCGCCCACCGCACAAGCGAACCGCGCGCTCCACGATCACGTCGAAGACGGGCTGCACGTCGGTGGGAGAGCTCGAGATCACGCGGAGGATCTCGCTGGTGGCGGTCTGCTGCTCCAGAGAGCGGGACAGCTCGCGGGTCCGCTCTTCCACCTTCTGCTCCAGGTTCGCGTACGACTCCCGGAGCTGGCTGGTCATCCGGTTGAACTGCTCGGCGAGCGTCTCGATCTCGTCACCCGTGCGCACCTCGAGACGGTGGCCGAGGTCGCCGGAGCCGATCCTTCCCGCCCCTTCCGTGAGCGCACGGATCGGCCGCACCATGCGCCGGGCGAGGGCGAGGCTCGCCAGCACGGCGAGGAGCACGCCGAAGAGGGCGAGGCCGACGGTGCGGTAGATGGACCAGCGGATGGGCTCGAAGGCCTCCACGAGCGGCTGCTCGATGAGCACGGCCCAGCCGAGGGGCGCGATGGGCGCGGAGGCGGAGAGGACCTGCCGCCCCTCGAGATCGCGCGCGATGCCGGGCATGCCCGCGCCTTGAGCGGCCACGGACAGCGCTGCCTTCACCTGATCGAGCGCGGAGAGATCCGTCTTCTTCAGCACGAGGCTGATGTCGGGATGGGCGATCAGGTGCCCGAAGGAGTCGACCACATAGGCGTGCCCGGCCTTGCCGATCTTGATCTGCGAGACCACGTCCCAGATGAACTTGAGGTTGACCTCGGCCACCGTGACGCCGGAGGAGGAACCGCTGCCCGCCAGAGCGATGGTGATGTACGGCTCGGATTCCTTGCGGAAGTACACGGGGCTGAAGTACGTCTTCCCGGACTTGGGATCGCGAAAGCGGGAATCCCGGGCGTAGGAGACGCCGCTCCCCACCACGTCCATAGCCAACCGCGAGACACGCAGCTGCTCGCGCCCTTCGGCATCGAGATAGCTCACCTCGGTGATGGCGGGAACCTGCCGGAGGAGGCGGAAGTAGTCGGCGCGTCGCTGCTCCATGGCCGCGGCGGGCGCCACGATGGAGGGCTGCGTCGTCCAACTGATCTGACGCTCGACTTCCTTGACGAAGAGCTCGATGCGCGTGGCGGCGCCCACCGCCTTCTCGCGCTGGAGCGTCACCAGCGCTTCCTTGTTCTCCTGGTAGGAGAAGTAGATCTCCAGCGCGCCGCTGGTGAAAAGGGCCCCGCTGACGAGGACCACGAAGAGAACCGCGTACTTGCGGAAGAGAGAACCCCGCCAGATCACGGCGAGGATTATCCCACAGTGGCGCCGCTACCCGCTCAGCCCTTGGAGGATTCTCCCAACTTACGACGCTCGGCCTCGGCCTGCTCGAGCCAGTAGCGCATGTCCATCTCGCCGAAGAGCCCGGCAGCCTGCTCGAGGTGCGCCTGGGCCCGGGTGTCACCTGCTTGACGCGCCACCTGCCCCAGGGCGAGGTGGCAGCGGCCGAGCAAGGGCCTCAGCCCCAGCTCGTCGGCGATGCGGGCGGCCCGCTCGGCATCTGCCCGCGCACCCACCAGATCGGGTGAGGCCGCGGAGAGGCGCACCGCGCTCTGGATGCGGAGGCCCTCGGCCTCCAGCCAGCGCTGCCGGTGCGTCTGGGCCATGCCGAGGCCGCGAGCGAGCTCGCGCACGGCGTCCGCCCAGCGCCCCGCGAGCAGATAGCTCTCGGCGAGGGCGGTCACGTTCCACGCATGAGAGGGCATGAGGCGGAGCGCGCTCGACTGCGCGGAGGCCTCTTCGAGCAGGGCGACGGCCTCGGGGACGCGGCCGGAGAGCGCGTAGGCCTGCCCGAGATCGCTCGACACGAGGAGGGAGAGCGGCGCGAAGTTGGAACGGCGGCAGATCTCGAGGCTCCTCGTGAGCCAGCCGATGGCGGTAGGGAAGTCGCCCTGCATGAGGGCGGGACGCGCCACGGCCGAATAGGTCATGGCCAGGGTGAGGTCGTGCTGGCTCGCCTCGGCGAGGCGAAGGGCTTCCTTGGCGTGCGCGCCGCTCTCCGCGAACTCGCCGAGGGGAGCGAGGCACCACGCCATCCATGCGCGGTTGGCTGCCGTGCGCATCCCCGCCGACACCGAGCGGCGGCGCGGCGACTCCGCCTCGACCCGCGCCAGGTGCTGGCCGAAGGCGTCGACGGCGCGTCGGTAGTCGCCCAGGCTCGCGTAGGCCTGGCCGAGGCGCTGGGTCGCCAGCGATTCGAGGGCACGGTCGTGGAGCGTCTGCGCGATGCCCATGGCACGCAGGCCCGATTCCACGGCCCGCTCGGGCTGCCCCGTCCACCAGTAGCACTGGGTCATGTAGGCCGCGACCTGACCGAGCCGGCGTTGGTCCTGGAGCTGTTCGGCCTGGGCTAGGGCCTCCTTGAGCATGTCCGCCATGCGCCCCACGTCGCCCAGCGGAATGAGGGCATTGTGGAGATCGAATCGCAGGTCCACGGCCAGCTCGCTGCACTCGCGCCCTTCGGGCAGCGCCTCGAGCGCGCCCAGGGCCTGCTCGAAACACGTGACCGCCTCGCGATAGGCGCTGCGCCCCGCGGCCTTGGCCCCCGCGCGCCGGTAGAGCTGGGCCGCCTTCTCCCACAGCCCACCCTGCAGCGCATGGTAGGCGAGGCGCTCGATCTGCTCGGCCAGGCGCCCCGGCGTCATCTGCTCGATGACGGAGACGAGCTTGGCATGGAGCGTTCGGCGCTGCTCGTAGAGGAGCGCGCCGTAGGCGACCTCGTGAGTGAGGGCATGCTTGAAGGTGTACTCGAGATCGGGGAAGAGGCTCGTCTCGTAGAGGAACTCCGCCGATTGCAACCGGGCGAGGCCGCGCTGCAGCTCTTCCTCTGGCATCTCCTCGAGCGCCTGGAGGAGCGCCAGGGGCACGTCCTTGCCGATGACCGAGGCAGACTGCAGCAACCGCTTTTCGTTGACGGGCAGCCGATCGATGCGGGCGGCGAGGATCGCCTGCACGGTGGCCGGTACCTGGATCGAGTCCACCGGCCCCGACACCTCGTAGTGCCCGCGCTCGCCGGCGAGGGCGCCCGTCTCCACGAGCGTGCGCACACTCTCCTCGAGGAAGAAGGGATTGCCGCCCGTCCGCTCGATGAGGAGCTGCTTGAGGGAGTCGAGGCTGCCATCGTCGCCCAGGAGCGCGTCGAGGAGCGCAGTCGCGCCGTCGGCTTGCAGCGTGTTGAGCCGGATCCGCGCGTAGTAGGTCTTGGCGCCCCAGCCGTGGCTGTATTCCGGGCGGTAGTTCACGAGGAGCGCGATGCGGGCCCGGGGCAGGCTCTCCACCAGGCTATCGAGGAGGGCCTGCGTCTCGTTGTCGACCCACTGGAGATCCTCGAAGGCGAGGAGCACGGGCTGGATCTGGCTCTCGCGGAGGAGCACTGCCTTGATCGCCTCGAAGGTGCGCTGGCGCCGCTGCGAGGGGTCGAGGCTCTGCCAGCGCGGCTCCTCCACGGGCACGTCGAGCAAGGCGAGGAGCGGAGCCAGCGTCGCCTCCCGCGCGGGGTCGAGGGCCAAGAGCTTGCCCGTCACCTTTTCGCGGATCTGCTTGGCCGCGTCGCGCGGGTCGATCTGGAAGTAGCCCTTGAGGAGATCGGCCACGGGCAGGTACGGCGTGGCCTTGCCGTAGGACACGGCGCGAGCCTCGAGCACGAGCCAGCCCGACTGCGGCATGGTGTGGATGAGCTCGTGGAAGAGGCGCGACTTGCCCACGCCGGGCTCGCCCACCACCGCCACCACCTGCCCGCGCGCCGTGCCCGCGCGCTCGAGCGCCGCACGGAGCTGGTCGAGCTCGGGAATGCGCCCCACGAAGCGAGAGAGCCCACGGCGGGCGGCGGCCTGGAGCCGTGAGCGCGCCCAGCCAGGCCCCACGATCTCGCACACCTCGAGGGGCGTCTCCAGACCCTTGACGGGGAGAGGGCCGAGCGAGCGCGCCTCCACCCAGCCTTCGGCGAGGCTCAAGGTCGCCCCCGTGGTCAGCACGGTGCCCGGCGTTGCCATCTGCTCCATGCGCGCGGCCAGGTGCGTGGTCTGCCCCACCGCGGTGTAGTCCATGTGGAGATCGCTGCCAATGGAGCGCACCACCACCTCACCCGAGTTGAGGCCGACGCGGATCTGGATCGGGATGCCCTCGGCGCGGCGCACGTCGTTGGCGTAGCGGCGGACCGTCTCCTGCATGCGGAGGGCCGCGTAGCACGCGCGCACCGCGTGATCCTCGTGGGCGAGGGGCGCGCCGAAGAGGGCCATGATGCCGTCGCCCATGACCTGGTTCACCGTGCCCTCGTAGTGGTGCACGGCGTTCATCATGTGCTCGAGGACGGGATCGAGGAGCTTGCGCGTCTGCTCGGGATCGCGATCGGCCATGAGCTCCATCGAGCCCTTGAGATCCGCGAAGAGCACCGTGACCTGCTTGCGCTCCCCCTCGATGGCGGAACGCGCGGTGAGGATCTTCTCCGCGAGGTGCCGCGGGGTGTAGGCCTCGGGCGAGGCGAAGCGCGGCTGCGCGGGTCGCGGCGCCTCCACGGCAACGCCGCATTGACTGCAGAAGCGAACGCCGTCGGCGAGCTCGGCGCCGCAGCTGCCGCACTGTCGCTGGAGACGCGCCCCGCACTGAGTGCAGAAGCGGGCGGCGGCGGCATTCTCACAGCGGCACCGCGGACAGTGCATGGCGACCTCTCGGAAGGCGCCGCGAAAGTGCGGACGGCCGTCACGAGAGTAGCGCCCCCGCCGACGGAGGGTCAACAATCTTGACACTCCGTCGACCCTCGTCTAACGTCTGCGCGATGCCGGCCTCGAAGCGCGTCCCGTATGCCGTGCGCGTGCTTCGCGCGAACGTCACCGGCCCCGCTGCCCCCGCCTTCGACCTCGTGGAGCCCAACGGCGACCGGCATCGAGTGGGCGCCGCGGACGCCGAGCCTGCCTTCACTCTTCGTCTCCGCACGGTGCGGGCATGGCGCGCCCTGGGCTCCCTCGACGAAACGCGGATCGCCGAGGCCTACCTGCATGGCGACATCGACTTCGAAGGCAACATGCTCGCCGCCCTCGACCTGCGCGGCTTCCTCTCCGACCGGCATCCTCTCGCCTCCGTGTGGCGCTTCATCCAGCCGTGGCTCTACGGCGAAGTGGGCGCGGACAAGAGTTGGGTGCCCCAGCACTACGACTACGGCAACGAGTTCTACTTCGCGTTCCTCGACCGCAAGTTCCGTCTCTACTCGCAGGCCGTCTACACGAGCGAGGAGGACACGCTGGAGCAGGCGGCCCAGCACAAGCTCGACTACGTGATGGAAGCCTGCCGGCTTCGGCCAGGCTCGCGCGTGCTCGACGTGGGCGGGGGGTGGGGCTCCTTCGCGGGCTACGCCGGCTCGCGCGGGGTGAACGTGACCATGCTCACCATCTCGCGCGAGCAGTTCGCCTTCCTCACGGAGTGGTGCGCCACCCATACCCTGCCCGCGCACCTCTCCGTGGTCTACGAAAGCGTCTTCGCCTACGCGCCCGGCGTGCGGTACGACGCGGTGGTCCTGTGCGGGGTGATGGAGCACCTGCCCGACTACCCCGCCCTCTTCCAGAAGGTCGACGCGCTCCTCGAGCCGGGCGGGCGTCTCTACATGGACTTCGCGGCGGGACGGAAGAAGTTCGACGTGAGCGCCTTCACGTATCGCTACGTCTTCCCCGGCGATCACACTCCCGTGGTCCTTCCCGAGCTCTACGCGGCGGCCAACCGCACCGATCTGGAACCGGTGGCCCTGCACAACGACCGGCACAGCTACTTCCTCACCCTCCAGGCGTGGGCGTGCAACCTCGACGCGGCCCGGCGCGAGCTGGTCGAGCGCTACGGCGAGCGTGTGTTCCGCCTCTTCCAGATCTACCTGTGGGCCGGCGCGCATCTCCACCGCGACGGCAGGCTTGAGGCGTATCGTCTCGTCTTCCAGAAAGGGAAAAATCTTCCGTCGAGCGCGCTCGGCCTCGGCGGGCCCGGCGTCGTTCCCGCGTAGGCACGGTATACTGTCCCGTATGCGAGTGCTCCTCGTTCACCCCAGCGCGCTGATGTACTCCGAGCTCTACCTGCGCCTCGAGCCCATCGGGCTCGAACGCGTCGCGGCGGCCCTCCGCGCCGCCGGCCACGACGTGCGCGTGCTCGATCTGCAGATCTTCAACCACGACGACTATCGCGCGGAGCTCGCAGCCTTCCGGCCCCAGGTCGTGGGCTTTTCCATGAACTACCTCGCCAATGCGCCGGAGATCATCGACCTCGCCAAGGAGACGAAGCAGCGCCTGCCCCACTGCTTCTTCATGATCGGCGGCCACAGCGGATCGTTCGTCGCCGAAGAGCTGCTCGAGCACGGCGGGGGCGCCATCGACTGCGTGGTGCGCGGCGAGGGCGAGGTCATCGCGCCCCGGGTGCTGGAGGCGATCGGCGACCCCAAGCTCTGCAGCCTGCCGGGCGTGGTCACGCTGCAGGGACAGGGGCCCTCGCCGACCCTCCTCGACGACCTCGACCGCTTCCTGCCCGCGCGCGACCTGACGCGGCGACGCAACAAGTACTTCATCGGCGTGCTCGATCCCTGCGCCTCCGCGGAGCTGACCCGAGGCTGCCCCTGGGACTGCTCCTTCTGCAGCGCGTGGACCTTCTACGGACGGAGCTACCGGAAGTCCTCCCCCGTGAAGGCGGCGGCGGATCTCGCGTCCATCCGCGAGCCCAACGTCTTCCTGGTGGACGACGTGGCCTTCATCCACCCCGAGCACGGCTTCGCCATCGGCCAGGAGCTGGAGCGGCGGAAGGTGAAGAAGCAGTACTACCTCGAGACCCGCTGCGACGTCCTCATCAAGAACCGCGATCTCTTCGCCTACTGGAAAAAATTGGGGCTCTTCTACATGTTCCTGGGGCTGGAGGCCCTCGACGAGGAGGCGCTCAAGCTGCACCGGAAGCGTGTCACCACCGGGGAGAACTTCGAGGCCCTGGAGATCGCCCGTGAGCTCGGACTCGTCGTCGCCGTCAACATCATCGCCGACTGTGACTGGGACGAGCAGCGCTTCGCGGTCGTGCGCGAGTGGGCCATGACGGTGCCGGAGGTCGTGCACCTGACCGTGGCCACTCCCTATCCCGGCACGGAGATCTGGTTCACGGAATCGCGGCGGCTGACCACGCGGGACTATCGCCTATTCGACGTGGCGCACGCCGTGCTGCCCACGCGCATGCCGCTCGACAAGTTCTACGCGGAGCTCGTCAAGACGCAGGACATCCTCAACCGCAAGCACCTGGGCTGGGGCGCGGTCGCTCGGTACGGCTTCCCAGCCGTGCGCGCCCTCATGCGCGGACAAACCAACTACGTCAGCATGCTGTGGAAGTTCGCCACCGTCGTGAACAAGAACCGACAGTACACCGATCATCAGCAGCCCGTGAAGTACGAGATGCGGCCGCCCAAGCCGGCCGTAGCCAAGCCGAACCCGGCCGAGCTCTTCATCCACCTTCCCGCCAAGTTCCAGAAGCCCGCCACGGCGGGGGGCGCCGCCGCCGGCTAGCGTCCCCTCATCCCTCGGAGGTGAGCGCGCGCAGCAGGAAGTCCGCGAGGCGCTTCCGCATCTCCGGGGGCATCTCCACCCGTTCGGTCCGGGCCGTCAGGTCGCGGGTGCGTCTGTAGGTGGCGAGGTAGGCCTGGCAGGGCTGGCACCCGGCAAGATGCTGGTCGAGCCCGGCGAGCTGCGCGGGCGTCAGCGTAGCCTCGAGGAAGTCACCGAGCAGCCCGATGGCCTCCTGGCAGGTCAAATCGTTCATGGTCGTGCCTCTTGGATACGCATATGAGCCTTCGCGGTTCACATCCTCTCTACAAATCGAGGCGGGGAGCCCGGTAGAATGCCGAGCCATGGCGACTTCTCCTCGCCGAGGGAGCGAAATCGGAGCCTCGAGCGTTGCACGGGGCAGAAGCCGGGAACTCGTGCGCGTCGCCCTCGCTGGCTGCCCATCCTTGGTGGACGGGCGGCGCAGGGCTCGGGAGCCATAGCATGGACACCGCCTCCGAAATGGTCCTGGTGGAGCGCTTGCGAGAAGGTGATGCCTCCGCCCTCGAGGCCCTGATGGAGCGCTACGCCTCCCGCGTCTTCCGCGTCGCCCGCGGCATTGCCCGCACCGATGCCGACGCCGAGGAGGTGGTGCAGGACGTCTTCCTCGCCCTCGCCCGCAAGATCGGAAGCTTCGAGGGCCGGGCCCAGCTCAGCACCTGGATCTACCGCGTCGCCACGAATGCCGCGCTCCTCAAGCGCCGCGGCAAGCGCGTCCAGGTCGAAGTGAGCCTGGAGGAGCATCTGCCCTCCTTCAAGGAAGACGGCCATCGCGACGGCCCGCGCGACTACGTCCTCGCCGAGTGGTCACGCACGCCCGAAGCCGAGCTTCTCGACGGCGAGGCGCGCACCGTCCTCGCCCGCGCCATCGATCAGCTCCCCGATACCTATCGCGCGGTGCTGATCCTGCGGGACGTGGAGGAGCTCTCCAACGAGGAGACGGCGCGGATCCTCGGCGAGTCCGTGGGATCCATCAAGTCGCGCCTCCATCGCGCGCGCATGGCCCTCCGGGAGCAGCTCACGCGCCATCTCGCCCCGACTCTTCACTGACGGCTCTCCACCAGTTCCAGACCGGGCCCATCGCCGGATTCGGGGCGGATGCCCACGCGCTCTCGAGGATCGCGGAGCGT
>Ga0209465_10001486_pt1 | contig 10395 bp, 7 predicted proteins | sample PanSoiPlot1MoBio_FD_188321 | JGI IMG/M metagenome (GOLD analysis project Ga0209465, IMG submission 188321) | Tropical forest soil microbial communities from Panama analyzed to predict greenhouse gas emissions - Panama Soil Plot 1 MoBio (SPAdes)... | ecosystem: Environmental > Terrestrial > Soil...
CCGCCTTCTCGGCCGTGGCAAAACCGCCTACCTTAGATTGCTTCCGCCACGCTCGTCGCGGTCCCACCTGGAGAATGCGATGATCTTCCGCGCCGTTGTTGCCGCCCTGCTGTTGTTGACGATCGCTCCGGCCGCCGACGCGCAAGCGCCTTCGACGGTCCAATGGCCGAACCAGAAGGACGGCGATTTCGTCATCGGCGATTTCCGCTTCAAGAGCGGCGAGACGCTGCCGGCTCTCAACATCCACTACACCACCCTAGGCACGCCGCTCCGCAACGCCTCGGGCGAGATCACCAATGCGGTGATCCTCCTGCATGGCACGAGTTCCAGCGGCAAGGCGTGGCTGATGCCGTCGCTCGCCGACGAGCTGTTCGCGCCCGGCCAACCGCTCGATGCAGCGCGCTACTTCATCGTGCTGCCCGACGGCATCGGCCGCGGCGGCTCAAGCAAGCCGAGCGACGGTCTCAAGGGCAAGTTCCCGCACTACCGCTACGAGGACATCGTCGAGTCGGAATACCGGCTCGTCACCGAGGGCCTCGGCATCAAGCATCTGCGCCTTGTCATGGGCTCATCCATGGGCGGCATGCATACCTGGATGTGGGGCTACACCTATCCGGACCTGATGGATGGTCTCATTCCGATCGCGAGCCAGCCGATCCGGATCAGCGGGCGCAACTGGATGCAGCGCCGCATCGCGGCCGAGGCGATCCGCCAGGACCCAGGCTGGAACAGCGGCTTCTACGACAAGAACCCGACCCAGTGGACCGTGACGGCGCCCTACGGCTTCCTGCAGACCGAGAACGTGCTGCAGCTTCAGAAGATGTTTCCGACCCGTGAGGCCGGCGACGAGATGTACAAGAAGCTGCAGGAGGCGGCGAAGCACCGCGATGCCAACGATACGCTGTGGGGCATCGAGGCCGTCATGGATTACAACCCGACGCCGCACCTCGACAAGATCAAGGCGCGGCTGATGGCCATCAATTCCGGCGACGACGAGGCCAACCCGCCGCAGCTCGCTTCCACCGAACGCGAGATCAAGCGCATCCCCAACGCCAAATACGTGCTGATCCCGGCGAGCGAAGAGACCCACGGCCACTTCACCCACCTGCGCGCCAAGTTCTGGAAGGCCTATGTGGCGGAGTTCCTGAAGGAGTTGCCGGCGCAGATGTGAGGAGGGTCATCACTCCGGTGCCGGAACCGCCGTCTATACCCAGCATCCGCGGCGGCGTTCATGCGCGCCGCACTCCCGGAAGGAGCGCGTCAGCCCTGTGTCCCCATCGCGATGCGCCGCCCTGCGGCTTCCGGAACCGGAAGGAGCGCATGGGAGGCCTTCATCTCAGCGAGGCGGGCTGCGATCTCGTGCGGGAACGCCGCGGTCTTGCGCGACGCCATGTCGACATGGAGCGACAGGTTCTCCGAGGTGGCCGATACCCAGCCTTCAGCGGCATGAAACAACTGCTCGAAATAGTGGATCCGCTTGGCATCGTAATCGATAAGCTGGAACGTGACCCGCACCGGGTCACCGGCGTGGAGTTCACGCAGGTAGCGGACATGGACCTCGGCTGTGAAGATCGACTGCTGACGGTTGGCAACGTAATCCGCCCCGACCCCGATGAGCTCGTAGGTCTCGTCGACGGCGCGATCGAACAGCACATTGTAGTAAGCCATGTTAAGATGGCCGTTGTAGTCGATCCACTCCGGCTCTACCCGCATGACCGATGATACGAACGGCGCAAAGAACAGTGGCGACATCACTCCGATCAAAGCACCCATTTCAGCCCTGCTCGTATTATGCCAGAAATGCACACCTGTCTTGCCAAATCGAAGCGCGTCGCGAACCCTCTGGCGTTATGATGAATCATAACGTCAGGGTGAATTTATCGACCTATCATACGTCCGGTTTCAGCACAAAATAGGCGGGAGAAATAGGCGGGAGAAAATGACATGACAACCGCGGTCCGCTCCACTCCGCCACCACCCCGTCCTCCCCGGCAAGCGGAGGAGGGCCTATCGTTTTACGCTCCGCCGTTTGCCGAAGAGGGCAGAGAGGGGGCCCGGACCGCTGTGCTCGCAGAGCTGGCGCGGCAGCTGGGCGATCGTCTATCGGTTGCTTCGGCCGTCCGCACACAGCACGGCAACACCACGACCTGGGTAGCGAACCAACCACCTGACGCCGTCGCGTTTCCGTCTTCCGCGGAGGAGGTGCAAGCCATCGTACGCACTTGCGCCACCCATGGGCTGCCGATCATCCCGTTTGGCGTCGGAACGTCGCTCGAAGGCCAGGTCAATGCGCCGCTCGGGGGCGTTTCCATCGATTTTCGCGATATGAACCGGGTGCTGGCCGTTCATCCCGAAGATCTCGACTGCGTGGTCGAACCCGGAGTGACGCGCAAGCAGCTCAACGCCTTCCTCCGCGACTACGGGGTATTCTTCCCGCTCGATCCCGGTGCGGACGCTTCGATCGGCGGCATGGCGGCGACGCGGGCTTCCGGCACCAATGCGGTGCGCTACGGCACCATGAAAGACAACGTGCTGGCGCTCAAAGCGGTGCTCGCCAACGGCGCGATGATCACGACGTCGCGCCGCGCCCGCAAGTCGGCAGCGGGCTACGATCTCACCAGGTTGCTGGTCGGCTCCGAGGGCACGCTCGCGGTCATTACGGAAATCACCCTCAGACTTCACGGCATTCCGGAAGCGATCGCGGGCGGTGTTTGCCCGTTTCCCTCGGTCGAGGCGGCATGCGAGGCGACCATTGCGACCATCCAATCGGGAATACCGGTGGCCCGCATCGAACTGCTCGACGCCCTCCAGGTCAAGGCCGTCAATGCCTATTCGAAATTGACGCTGCCGGAACGCCCCTTGTTGTGCGTGGAGTTTCACGGCAGTGCCTCCGGCGTAGAGGAGCAATCCGCACGTTTCGGGGAGATCGCGGCCGATCTCGGCGGCGGACCTTTCGAGTGGGCCACCAAGGCGGAGGATCGCACCCGGCTCTGGCAGGCCCGCCATGACGCCTATTGGGCGGCGCTCGGGCTGCGGCCCGGCGCCAAGGCGATTGCAAGCGACGTCTGCGTGCCGATTTCCCGCCTTGCCGAATGCGTCACAGCGACACAGGCAGATATAGCGGCGAGCCGGCTCGTCGCTCCGATCGTCGGGCATGTCGGCGACGGCAATTTCCACCTGTCGATTCTGGTGGACATGGCGGATGCCGACGAGATCCGTCGTACCGAAGAGCTGTTGGAACGGATGGTGGAGCGGGCTCTCGCGATGGAAGGTACCTGCACGGGCGAGCACGGCGTAGGCCAGGGCAAGATGAAATATCTCAAGGCCGAACATGGGGATACCGCGCTGCTTGCGATGCGGGCTATCAAGACCGCGCTCGACCCGCAGAACGTGATGAATCCCGGTAAGATTGTCACCCTGGGCTAAAGCGGCTTGGGAACCCGGCACGCGACATAGTATCGCCGCCGACGCGTGCTTGGTTTTAACTTGCATTCCTGGGTCGACGGGATTTAACCGGAACTTTATCGAAATGCGTTAGCTTTGCGAGGCGATCTCGGGCCAGCGCAAACGCAGAACGGCGACGAGTTGAATCCGTGCCCCACTAGCCCCGCCGCGAGCAGGGAGGTGGGGGAAAGTGCAAGTTACTGCTTGGAGCACATTGATTGCAGACGACGCTTCTTAGTCTCGGCATAGCGATTATCCTGGCGCTCGTTGCCGCGCTCATAGGGCCCCTTTTCGTCGACTGGGGCGAATATCGTGGGGCGATCGAAACCGAGGCCAGCCAAATGGTGGGGGCTCCGGTGCGGGTCAGCGGGGCGATCGATGTACGCCTTCTGCCCACCCCCTCCCTCAGGCTCAACGACGTCCAAATTGGGTTGGCAGCGTCGACCGAGAAGGTGAGCGCACGGCGGCTGGCCATGGAGCTCAGCCTCGGCACCCTGATGCGCGGCCAATTTCGCGCCAATGAGGTTACTCTCGAGCAACCCGAAATGCGGCTCGGGCTGGACCGGTCTGGCGCCGTGCAGATACCTGGTCTGAACCTCAGCTTTGATCCGGATCAGCTCGCCATCGAGCGGCTTACAATCAACGACGGCCGGCTTCTCCTCGCCGATGCCACGAGTGGTGGTCAACTCGCCGTCGAACAGTTGAACCTGAGCGGCGAGGTGGGATCGCTCGTTGGTCCATTCAAAGTCGAAGGCAACTTTACGGCCGAAGGTGAGCACTACACCTACCGATTTTCCGGTAGTCGGCGCGGCGAGGACGGCGGCATGAAAGTACGGCTTGCCGTCGACCCGGACGAACGCGCGCTGGCGTTTGAATCGGACGGAACACTCTGGATCGAGGGCCGCTCCCCCCGTTTTGAGGGCACCACGACGCTGTCGCGTGTCGTTGGTACGGCGCTCCCGGACGGCCGCGTCACGGTCAACGATCCGTGGAAGGTGTTTGGCAAGATCAAGGCTTCCGCCAAGGCCGTGGTGGTCGACCAATTGGAACTGTTTTACGGGCGGGAGTCCCGGCTCGTTCGCCTGAACGGCTCTGCCGTCATAGATCTTGGTCGCGATCCGCACGCCACCACCACCCTGACCGCCAGACAGATCGACCTCGATCGCCTGCTGCCGAATTCCGAGCTGAAGCGGCTGCCGTTCGAGACCGTTAGGTTGCTGGTCGACGACCTCGCCACGCTTCGCGCAGCACCGATGCCGATCCACATCAGCCTCGGGATCGACAGCGTCATGGCGGGTGGTGCCACCGTATCGGCGTTGCGTGGCGAGGTGGAGAACAATGCCGACGGATGGAGACTCGACACGCTCGAATTGCGCGCCCCTGGCGCGACCCAGATACTGCTCAGCGGCAACCTCACGTCGGCGGATGACAAGGTCGAGTTTCAAGGGCCGGTGAAGGTCGACTCCAGTGATCCGGCGGTTCTCTTCGCGTGGATCGAGGGGCGCAGTGCGGCCGGCAGGCCGGCGCTCGGCCCAATGCGCGGCAGCGGCACCGTTACGCTCGGCCGCGAACGCATTGCTGTTGACGGGCTGAAGGCTGAGATCAATCGCAAGCCGCTGGAGGGACGCGTGGCCTATCGCTTCGCGACCGCTGCCGCCCCAGCGCGCCTTGATGCGGCGCTCAGTGGCTCCGAACTCGATTTCGATCGCGGCCTGGCGCTGGGATCGGCGGCGTTCGCTTCGGCCGCGTTCGAGCGTCCCGAGGAGATCGCGCTCGCCCTGGATATCGGACGCGCCTCCTATGCGGGTGTTGAGGCCCGGAAGGCAAGGGCCGTACTCACCTACGATCATTCGGGGCTAAAAATCGAACGTTTGTCGATCGCCGACATCGGGGGCGCTTCGCTCGACGCCAGCGGCCGTATCGACAATGCCGCCGGTGCTTGGCGCGGCTCGGTCTCCATGTCGCTGACGGCACCGCGTCTCGACGGCATTACGACTCTCGCAGACCGATTCCTTCCCCAGACGTCAGATGCCATACGCAAGTATGGGTCGCGAGTGGCGCCGCTCAAGCTCAATGCCAAACTCGATATGGAGCCCAACGACGGAAGAGGCGGGCGGACTGCCGCAAAATTCAAGCTGGATGGCAGTATGGCCGGCATCGGCATCAACCTCGATGGCAGCGGCGCCGGCGAAATCTCCGACCCCTTGGCCGCCGTGATGCACGTCGGCGGCCGCCTCGACGCCCCGGACGGTCGCGCTCTCGCCAGTCTGGTCGGGCTTGATACATTCGCGAACATGGATGCTCGCCCGGCACGGATCACGTTCGTGGCCGATGGCGCCGCCGCTAGGGCGTTCAGGGTCGACGGGAAGTTTGCCGGTGCGGATCTCAATGCGAGCGCCGCCGGGACCGTGACGTTGTCGGGAGACGGCGCGCTTGATGTGGCGTTCCGCGCAGCCAGCACGAAGCTGCCACGACGATCAGGGTCAGCCGCTGTGCCGGCTGATCTCCACGCCCATCTGGCAATAGAAGGACATGAGGTCGCGGTCACGGATCTCTCTGGCAAGGTTGCAGGCGCCGCCGTGAAAGCCGGCATCACGTTCGGCCTCGGGGAGGCCCTGCGGGTCAATGGCCGGATCGAGACCGACCAGCTGAACGCCGGTGAGTTGTTTGCGATTATGGCGGGGGCGCCGCCTCCGGCCGCTGGTCCGTCACCGGAATGGGTGGCCGAACCGTTCGGACAACCGGCGGCGCCGTCGCTGGAAGGCGGTATCGAGTTCCGGACGGCAAATGCGCAATGGATGCCAGGTGTCGCCACCAAGGACCTCGCCGGCACGGTCAAGTTCGAGCGTACTGGTTTCGCCCTCGCCGACGTGACCGGTCGAATGGCCGACGGCCGCCTCGCGCTCGACGCTGAGGTGCGGCGTGACCGCACCGGTCTATCTCTGCACTCCCACGTCAAGCTGACCAACGCCGACATGCCCGTGCTGTTGGCCGGCGCGTTGCGGGCGCCGGCGGCGGGTCGTGTTTCCCTTGAGGCTGAGTTGCAGGGGCAGGGATTGAGTCCGGCGTCCCTGGTTGGGTCGGTCACGGGGGCGGGAACCGTGACGGCAGAGAACATTGAGGTCTCCGGTCTCGATCCGACCGCGATTGGCGTGGCGATTAAGGCGCTGGAATCGGATCGCAGCCTTGCAACCAATCCCGCGCGGCTGAGTCAGACCGCCAGCACCGGGCTCGATCTCGGAAAGTTGAAGATTCCGCTTGCGACGGCACCGATCGTCATTGCCGACGGTCGCGCACAATTGCCTAAAGTGTCGGCGTCGGCGCAAAGCACCGACATATCTGGATCGATCTCGCTAACCTTGGCCGACTGGCAATTGGATGCGCGTTTCATCATGACCGCGCCGCTACGCAAAAACGCTCCAACCGCCGAACCTCCGACAATGGCGGTGACCGTCAGGGGGCCGCTGACGGCGGCGCGGCGCAGCGTGGATGTGACTAACCTCATGGGTTGGGCCACCATGCGTGCTGTCGATCAGGAAGCAAAGCGCGTCGATGAGGCCGAGAAGGAACGGCGGCGCGTGGAGACTGCGGTGGAGGCTTTGAGGCGTCAGTCGGATACCGGCGCTGTGCCCCCACAGACCAGCGCGCCACCACCCCCCGCGTCGGCGCCGCCAGGCGTCGATCGCCGAGCCCGGCCCGGAATTTCCGCAACACCTGGGCAGGACAGGTAGCATAATACCTCCGGCGCCTTGGGCCAGCCGCATGTGGCACACCGGTGCCTCTACGCTCTCCCGGGAGAGGGCTGCGTCCATCCGATTGCTTGGCGCCATGCGCGGTAGGGAAGGTGCGGGCCGGAATCGCGTGCGCTCGCCCGATCATCCGTTTCCGAATGGCGGCTATGACAAGCGCGCAACTGTCAACTCACGCGCCTCGCGGCGACGCACAGGCACCCTTCAGTCCGAACCGGCCTCAGTCGACGCGAAGGAGTTGCTCGCTGCGGCCAACGCCCGAGGCAATGACCGGCTTGTTCTCCGCATTCGCGCCATGCTGATCGCCGCGATAATAGTCGAGCACGAACAAGCGGATGGCGGACGAGAGGTTGCCGTGTCGGCGGTCCTGATCAATTGCCGCGACCATGTCGGACAAGGTCAAATCTCGCTTGGCGGCGATTTCCTTCAGCCCGGTCCAGAAGGCATCCTCCAGACTGACGCTCGTCTTGTGTCCGGCGATGACGATAGAACGCTTAACGACCGGCGATTTCATCGGCTTCTCCTGTCTCGATACGGTGCTCATCTAGCTCGCGGCGAATCTTTTCTCTGTTCGACCTCGCGAGCGCACGGTCAGCTTTCGACATACCGTGGGAAATCCTTGCCTCGGCCGCCCTTTTTTCGGAACGCTGGCGATCGGCCCGCTTTCGGGCCGCGCGGAGATTGACGATCTCAGCCATGTCCTGCCGCCGCGGTCCACATAAACAAGCGCCGAAGGCCCTCTCCGGTAGGTTACTCAGTTGGCCAGAACACCGACAAACCAACTTACAGAAACCCCAACGGCCAATCACCTCGTACTTGGATACCACGTAATTGGACGTGAGTCGGCTACCAATTAATACAACCATAGTGTGAATAATTTCCGGCACCTTCAAGGCGATTAGGAGGGATGGGTCATCGCGTCCGGCCGCACCAAGGTGTCGAATTCTTCGACGGTCACATAGCCGAACCGTACCGCCTCCTGCCGGAGCGTGGTGCCGTTGGTATGGGCCGCTTTGGCAATTGCGGCCGCCTTGTCATAGCCGATCCGGGGCGCCAGCGCAGTCACGAGCATCAGCGATTTCTCCACCAGATCGGCAATCCGCGCCGAGTCAGGGCGGATGCCGGTGACACAATGATCCGCAAAGGATGATGCAGCGTCCGCCAGAAGCCCGATGGACTGCAGGATGGCATGAGCGATCACGGGCTTGTAGACGTTCAGTTCGAGATGCCCTTGGCTCGCCGCCGTTGTGACAACGGTCTGATTGCCGAACACCTGACAGCACACCATGGTCAGCGCTTCGGACTGGGTGGGATTGACCTTGCCGGGCATGATCGAGGACCCAGGCTCGTTTTCGGGCAAGATAAGCTCCCCGAGCCCGCACCGTGGGCCCGACCCAAGCAGGCGAATGTCGTTCGCAATCTTGAAAAGGCCGGCCGCCATGGCGGCGAGGGCGCCATGAAGGAAAACCTCGGTGTCGTGGGCGGCAAGCCCCTCGAACTTGTTGGCGGCGCTGATGAACGGCAGTCCCGTCAGCGCGGCAAGCCGGGTGGCGAACCGTTCCGCAAAGCCGGGGGGCGCATTGAGGCCGGTGCCGACAGCGGTGCCTCCCTGAGCGATAGCGAACAGGTGCGCGGACGCCTCGCGAATGCGGCCAATCCCCGATTCGACCTGTGCCGCGTAGCCAGAGAATTCCTGCCCCAGTGTGAGCGGGACCGCATCCTGCAAATGGGTACGGCCGATCTTGACGATAGATACGAAGGCCTCTGCCTTGTCTGAGAGCGCGCGGTGGAGGCGTTCGAGGGCGGGGATCAGATACCAAGCGATCGCGCGAGCCGCAGCAATGCGCATCGCGGTCGGAAAGCAGTCATTGGAAGATTGGCTCTTGTTGACGTGATCGTTCGGATGCAGAGGTTCGCGCCCACCACGCTGGCCCCCAAGCAGTTCATTGCCGCGATTAGCGATCACCTCGTTCACATTCATGTTGGACTGGGTGCCTGAGCCGGTCTGCCAAACAGCGAGCGGAAAATGGCCGTCGAGCTTACCGGCCATGATTTCCTCGGCGGCAGCAACGATCGCACCGGTGCGGCGCTCGTCGAGAAGCCCTAGCTCGCAATTCACCTCGACGGCCACGCGCTTGACCAGAGCGAGCGCCCGGATCACCGGCAAGGGCATCGCTTCCGTGCCGATGCGGAAATTCTGTCGCGAGCGCTCGGTCTGCGCCCCCCAGTAACGATCCGCCGGGACCTCGATGGGGCCGAACGTGTCGGTTTCGATGCGGGTGTCCGCCATCATGGCCTCTCCGAGCCCCTGCCTACCTCCCTTTCCCCACCATTCCCGGCCCCGCTTGCGGTGGATGGTCAGGGACGGGGGACGCTGGGGAGGGGCTAACGCCTTTTGCGATCGACGCGTGCCAGCTCACGACCATGACGATGTTCGTGATAATCGCCATGCGGATGTGGGCTGACATCCGCCGGCATATAAGTAATGTGGCCGTGGCGCACGCCGCGCTCTGCGATGACGTGATCCGCAAAGGCCTTCACCTCTGCACTCCTGCCTTTGAGCACGGTCACTTCAAGGCAGCTGTCGTGGTCGAGGTGGACGTGAAGCGTCGCCTGCGCAAGGCCGTGATGGGCATGGAAGTCCTGCGTCAGACGCTTGGGCAACTCGCGTGCCGCATGGTCGTAGACATAGCTCAGTGTCGCAAAGCAATTGCGATCCTGTACTACTTCGAGGCTTGATTGCGACAGACCCGAACGGGCGAGATCGCGGATCGCCTCCGAGCGATTGGCGTAGCCGCGCCCCGCCATGAAGGCATCGATCTCGGCCAAAAGATCGTCATCGATCGTGATGGTCACGCGCTGCATCGGTTCCACCATCTGCACGGTATGATCACAGCATATTGATATCATACTCGAGCATTCATACGGTCGTTGACATCGATATAAAAGCAACGACTGACACGCCTGCCGCGCGACGGCTGCTATCGTGGTGTTCAGTCGGGCTATTCTCTGGCGACATCTCCGTTGAGCTCCGAACGCACCTGCATCAGCAGTTCGCCGAGCCGGTTCTTGCCCCTCTCGGACCGACCGCAGCCCCAATAGCTGTCGAACGGCTCCGCTCGTCAACCGGGAAAAGTTCGCAGGATCTTCAAAGCCGATCACGGCCGAAGCTGATTGGCGCCGCGATGCGCGGGGCCAGATG
>Ga0209465_10001487_pt1 | contig 10394 bp, 8 predicted proteins | sample PanSoiPlot1MoBio_FD_188321 | JGI IMG/M metagenome (GOLD analysis project Ga0209465, IMG submission 188321) | Tropical forest soil microbial communities from Panama analyzed to predict greenhouse gas emissions - Panama Soil Plot 1 MoBio (SPAdes)... | ecosystem: Environmental > Terrestrial > Soil...
CACGGCCAAACGCGGCATACTCCTCGAACAGACCCTTTTGCACGTAGAAGCCGAACGCCTTCGACTCGTGATTCTCGTAGCCGGGCGCGATGTCGGCGATCGGATATTTGTCGACCTGCCCGTTCCTGAACAACACGTCGAACAGCGTCTTGTCCTTGTATTCCGGCGTCTTCGCGATCAGGTCGGCCGGCCAGACCTCCTCGACCTTGAACCGCTTGGAAAACTCCATCAGCTGCCACAGATCCGAGCGCGCTTCGCCCGGGGCGTTCACGAGTTGATGCCAGAACTGGGTGCGCCGCTCCGCATTGCCGTAGGCGCCCTCCTTTTCCACCCACATCGCGCTGGGCAGCACCAGATCCGCCGCCTGCGCGGTCACCGTCGGATAGGCGTCGGACACCACGATGAAGTTCGCGGGATTGCGGTATCCGGGATAGCCCTCCTCGTTGGCATTGGCGGCGGCCTGGAGATTGTTGTTGACCTGAATCCAGTACGCGTTGAGCAGGCCGTCGCGCAGCATGCGGTTCTGCAGCACCGCGTGATAGCCGGGCTGCGCCGCGATCGTGCCCTCCGGCAGCTTCCAGATCTGCTCGGCCTTGGCGCGGTGGTCCTTGTTCGCGACCAGCATGTCGGCGGGCAGCCGATGCGAAAACGTGCCGACCTCGCGCGCGGTGCCGCAGGCCGACGGCTGGCCGGTGAGCGAGAACGGGCTGTTGCCGGGCTCGCTGATCTTTCCGGTCAGGAGGTGGATGTTGTAGACCAGATTGTTGCACCAGACGCCGCGCGTATGCTGGTTGAAGCCCATGGTCCACAGGCTCATCACCTTCGTCTTTGGATCGGCGTAGAGTTCCGCCAGCGCACGAATCCGCTCCACCGGCACGCCCGACATGGCGGCGGCCTTCTCGAACGTGTAGTCGGAGACGAACTTGGCATACTCCTCGAACGTGATGTCGGTCGCGTCGCCTGCCTTCGACCGCCCGGTCGCCTTCTTTTCGAGAGGATTGTCGGGCCGCAATCCATAGCCGATGTCGGTCTGGCCGCGCTTGAACGTGACGTGCTGACCGACGAAGTCCTTGTTGACCCGCTTCGTCGTGATGATGTGGTTGGCGATCGCGTTGAGGATCGCGAGATCGGTCTGCGGCTTGAACACGATGCCGATGTCGGCGAGATCGAACGATCGATGCTCGAAGGTCGACAGCACCGCGACCCGGACGTGCGGCGCGCTGAGCCGGCGGTCGGTGATGCGGCTCCAGAGGATCGGATGCATCTCGGCCATGTTCGAGCCCCACAGCACGAAAGCATCCGCGGCCTCGAAATCGTCGTAACAGCCCATCGGCTCGTCCATGCCGAACGTGCGCATGAAGCCCATCACGGCCGACGCCATGCAGTGGCGCGCATTAGGATCGATGTTGTTGGAACGAAAGCCGGCCTTGAACAGCTTGTTGGCGGCATAGCCTTCCCACACGGTCCACTGGCCCGATCCGAACATGCCGATGCCGCTCGGCCCGCGCTTCTTGAGTGCGTCCTTGAACTTTTCCGCCATCACGTCGAAGGCCTCGTCCCAGGACACCTCGGTGAATTCGCCGTCCTTGTCGTATTTGCCGTTGCGCTTGCGCAGCAGCGGACGGGTGAGACGATCGTGGCCGTACATGACCTTGGAGAGGAAATAGCCCTTGACGCAGTTCAGGCCGCGATTGACCTCCGCCTTGACGTCGCCGTGGGTGGCGACGACGCGGCCGTCCTTCGTGGCGACCATGATGCCGCAGCCGGTGCCACAAAACCGGCACGCCGCCTTGTCCCATTTCAGCTCCGTCATCGACCGTTCGGTGACGAGGTTCTGCGCCGCGAGCGGCGCCGGCATGCCGCCCGCCGCCGCCGCCATCGCGGCGGCTTTCAGCTTCAGGAATTTGCGACGATCCAACCGGTTGCGCTGCATCTTCAGTTCTCCTGCGGCTCCCGGATCAAACCCCGTCGGTCCCGTGAAACACGAGCGCGGCGGTCAAGACGTCGGGAAGCAGCGAGATGGTGTTGAGCGTCTGCCCGATGCCGCCGACATCCGCCGCTTCGACCACCACGACAAGCTTTCCCTTCGCGTCGCGGCCATAGATCTGCGCGCCGGCGAGGTTCTCGATCGCGCGTGCGGCTGCATCGAGCCGTTCCGGCCGCGCCTGAACCAGGATGCTCGCGACCTCGAAGGAATCGCTGGCCGGGCCGCTGCCGGCCGTCCAGCGTCCGCCGAGGAAGTCGCGGCGATCGACGTTTTGCTCGGGCGCTTTCTGCGGCATCGCTGTCCTCACTGTGTGTCTCATTTCGGCGGCGGGCCAGGCGGGCCGTGAATGGCCTGATAGACCCACACGGTCAGACCCCAGGCTCCGACGGTCGCGACCGTGAGCGCCGGCATCAGCACCGCGGTGATGATCAGAAACGCGTAGATTTCCATGCGCCGCTTGTGCGCCGCCTGGCCGTTGGCGGCCGCCGCGTCGCGATCGTCGCGCTTGGATGGTGAATGCATGCCCGGCCCACTCCAGGTGCAACAGCCAGTTCCGCGCAATCGAAGATCGATTGCGCGGTCGCAAGCCCAGCGCACCAGTGAGGTCGAGTTTTAACTTCGATGCCGGTGCGGACTTTGACCTAGCTCAAAAGTCCGAAGCTATTTCAAAAGCCGACAATCGCGCACGCGTCGGACGACGCATGCGGTTCCGCGAACGGTTCTCCTGGCGTATTGAGCCGATACCGGCCGTTGATCTAAATCAAAGCGCTTTCGGTATCTCCGCCTAACAATGGATTGCTACCGGATGCGCGGCAGCTCGCCACATGAGCACGCTGCGGGGGGCGCTTGCGCAAAACAAACACGTGCGCGGACCGGTCGGCGGGAAGCGGGACCTTTCAGTCATGAAAACCCTTTCGGTCAAAGACGCCGCCGCACTGATTCCGGACGGCGCAAGCCTGATGATCGGCGGGTTCATGGGGGTCGGGACTCCCGACCCCTTGATCGATGAATTGGTGCGGCAGGGCAAACGCAACCTCACGATCATCGCCAATGACACCGCCATGCCCGGCCGCGGCATCGGCAAGCTCGTCACGGCCGAATTGATCGCCAAGACCATCGCGAGCCACATCGGTCTCAATCCCGAGACGCAGAAGCAGATGATCGCCGGCAAGATGGATGTCGATCTTGTCCCGCAGGGCACCCTGATCGAGCGCATCCGCGCTGCCGGCTGCGGGCTTGGCGGCGTGCTGACGCCCACCGGTGTCGGCACCGTGGTCGAGGACGGCAAGCAGCGGATCGAGGTGAACGGAAAGAGCTACCTGCTCGAGACCCCATTGCGCGCCGACTTCGCGCTCGTGCACGCATTTCTCGCCGACTACAGCGGCAACCTTTCCTACGCGCTGACCGGCCGGAACTTCAATCCCGTGATGGCGATGGCCGGCGACACCGTGATCGTGACGGCCGAGCACATCGTGCCGGTGGGCGTCATCTCGCCGGACCATGTTGTGACGCCCGCACCGCTCGTCGACTATCTCGTGGGCCACGGGTGACGGCCATGGACGCACAGACCATCATCGCCAAGCGCATCGCGCAGGAGCTGCGCGACCATATGCTCGTCAATCTCGGCATCGGCATCCCGACGCTGGTCGCCAACTATGTGCCTGAGGGCATCAGCGTCTTCTTCCAATCGGAAAACGGGCTGATCGGCACGGGGCCAATCCCCGAGGCCGGGATGGAGCACCCCTTGCTCACCGACGCGGGCGGCCGGCCCGTGACCGCGCTGCCGGGAGCGTGCACGTTCGACAGTTCCATGTCGTTCGGTTTGATCCGCGGCGGCCATGTCGACATGACCGTCCTCGGCGGCCTTCAGGTCGATGCGAGCGGACGGCTTGCCAACTGGATGATCCCGGGAAAGATGGTGCCCGGCATGGGTGGCGCGATGGACCTGGTGACCGGGGCCAAGCGCGTGATCGTCGCGATGCAGCACACCGCCAAGGGCAAGCCGAAGATCATCAAGAAGTGCACGCTGCCGCTGACCTCGATCCGCCCGGTGGACCTGGTCGTGAGCGAGCTCGCGGTCATCGGATTTCCGGACGGCCACGCCACATTGCTCGAGACCGCGCCCGGCGTGACGGTCGCGCAGGTGACAGCGGCGACCGAAGCGGAGCTCGCGATACCGGACAAAGTCCCGGAGATGCGGCTCTAGATTTGTTTGTTTGGCGCATATTCTTATCGGCGAACCGGGTGTCCGCTCCGGATCAAGTCTGGGCAGGGGTTCGCCAGGCTCAGCGACGCGGGCGGCGCTTCTCCACGAACGCCCGCAGGCCGTCCTGGGCGGCGTCCGTCATGGTCACATTGCAGAAATCCTCGACCGCGTTGGCGATGCTGCGCCGGTAGTCCAGGTCGTTCTGGCGCATGAACGCTGCGCGGCCGAGGCGCATGACGACGGGGGACTTGGCGGCAAAGGTCCGGGCCAATGCCGACGCCTCCGCGTCGAGATCGGCGTCGGGGACGATTCTGCTGACGAGACCGAGACGATACGCTTCGTCAGCGTCGAAGCTCCGCCCGGAAAACAGGAGCTCGAACGCCCGGTGCCGGCCCACGATGCGGGGCAAGTGGGCAAAATGGATGGCCGGGATGACGCCGACGTCGATCTCGGGATAGCCGAACGTCGCACGCTGGCCCGCCAGGATGACGTCGCACGATATGGCGAGCGTCATTCCACCGCCGCGCGCCGCTCCGGAGACAGCCGCGATGGAAGGCTTGCCCAGGGTGTGTTGCACGTCGTGAAGACGGACGTAGAGCTCCTGCAGGAAGTCGCGGACCTTGGTCTCGGATTTGCCGAGCAGGATGCCGAGATCCAGGCCGGCACAGAAGCGGCCAGGAACGGCACTCGCGAGGACGACCGCGCGCACCGCGTCGTCTCGCGCCGCCCGCTCGAGTGCCGCGACCACCCCCTTGATCATGTCGAGGTCGAGCGCATTCACCGGCGGCCTGTTCAGGACGATGCGAGCACTGCCGTCAGCGACTTCGTAACGAACCGTTTCGTGTGTCATGGGCGCAGTCTCCGACATGCTGGCATTGCGTGTCGCCGATGGCGGCGCGCTCAATTGGGCTTCGCCCCGGAGCTCCTGACGATCGGGGCCCACCGCTCCACGTCCTGGCGCACGAAATCGGCAAACGCGGCCGGCGTGAGGGCGGCCGGATGGGCGCCCTCGCGCTCGAGCTGCTCGCGCATGCGCGGATCCTTGAGCGCATCGACGATCGCGCCATTGAGCTTGGCGACGACGTCGGCCGGAAGCTTGGCCGGGCCGAGCACTCCGAACCACGCCTCGGACTCGAAGCCCGGCACGATCTCGCCGATCGCCGGAAGATCGGGGAACGACGGCTGCCGCGCCGCACTGGTGACCCCGAATGCGCGCAGCTTGCCGGCCTGCACCTGCGCGGTGCCGGTAACGAGACTGATGAACATCAGGTCCACCTGGCCGCCGAGCACGTCGGTCAGCGCCGGCGCCGTACCTTTGTAAGGGACGTTCAGGATGTCGACGCCGGCCATCATCTTGAAGCGGTCGCCGGCGAGATGCAGCGACGAGCCGATGCCGCCGATCCCGATGGTCAGCGTGCCGGGCTTGGCCTTGGCGAGCGCGATCAGCTCCTTGAGGTTTTGCGCAGGAAGGTTCGGGTTGCCGACCAGCAGGCTCGGCACCGTCGAGATCATCGCGATCGGCGTGAAATCGGCGACCGGATCGAACGGCAGCTTGGGATAGAGCGTCGCGTTGATGGTGTGGCTGGTGAAGCAGACCAGCAGCGTGTAGCCGTCGGGCGAGGCCTTGGCGACCGCCTCGGCGGCGAGGTTGCCGCCGGCGCCGGCCCGGTTCTCGACCAGCACGGGCTGGCCGAGCGACGCGGCAAGCGGCTGCGCGATCGCCCGCGCCATCGTGTCGGTGGTGCCGCCCGCCGATGCGCCGACCAGCAGCTTGATCGGCTGGGTGGGATACTCCGCGGCGCTGCATGGTGGGCCGGCGAAGAACACGGGCGCCAGAAGGCAAATGACAGCCGCGATTTTGCGAGCGCGCATCGTGGTCCTCCTCAGCTTGCCGCCAACAGCCGTATCACCTCGTCGATCGTCGCGATCCGGGCGACCGGCCGCAACCCCTCGATCGCCGCGCGATGGACCTCGTCGGTGAATGCGGCGCAGCCGTCGGCGACGACCGTGCAGTCGAACTCGCGCACATGGGCGTCGCGCACCGTCGAGGCGACGCCGCCGTTGGTGACGATGCCCGTGAAATACAGCTCTTCCACGCCGCATTTGCGCAGCACCCATTCGAGACGCGACATGTGAAACGCCGAATAGGCGACCTTCTCGACGCTGACGTCGGCGGGCGCGAGCGCATCGACGAGCTGCTGACCCCAGCCGCCGGGCGCGAAGTCGCCGCGGCGCAGGAACGGCCGCAGCTTGCCGAGGTGCGGCGAGATGATCGGTTCGCCGCCGCGTCCCGGAACCAGCGTGAACAGCGTCGCGACCAGAAGCACGCCGTGCCGGCGTGCGGCCTGCACCAGCGGCGCGAGCTTACCCGGGAGCGCCGCAATCGACGGATGCGTCTGGCCGGCGCGACCATAGGCGCCGTCGGGATGGAGAAAGTCGTTTTGCAGATCGCCGAGGATCAGTGCGCCGGTTCTCGGATTCATCGCGTCGGCTCCACGATCAGATTTCCGAGCGCATCGACGCGGCCGTGCAGGCCGGGCTCGATCACGGCGGTCGCGTCCGGCTGCTCGAGAACGGCCGGCCCGTCGATCACCGCGCCGGCCGGAAGGTCGAGCCGCGACCAGACGGCCGTATCGCGCCAGTCACCGTCGAACCATACGCGGCGCGATCCGCGTCGCGCCGCGGCGAGCGAGCTCGCTGGTGGCGCGAACACGCGGAGATCGAACGGCGGACGGCGACCGATCGCGGCGACCCGCAGCGAGACGATGCGCACGCCAAGCCCCGGCAGCAGATGGCTGAACGAGGCGCGGTAGGCAGCCTCGAAGGCGGCCCGGATCGCGGCTTCGCTGATGTCGAGCGTTTCGCCGGCGGTCGCGAGCCGCAGGGGCACCGATACCGTATGGGTCTGCCCGAGATAGTGCATGTCGAGCTCGTAGATCGTGTCGGTTCGCTCGATCGGGACGCTGGCGGCCTCGACCACGGCGCTCGCCTCGTGGCGGGCCGCGACCATGCGCTTCGCCAGCGCCGCCGCATCGACGCCGTCGAGCATGACGTTGAGGGTCTGCACGGTGTCGTGCCGCAGGTCGGCCAGCACGCAGCCGAGCGCCGAGGTGATGCCGGGAAAACGCGGCACCAGTGCCGCCTTCAGGCCGATTTCGCGGATCAACGCGCCGGCATGCAGTGCGCCGCCGCCGCCGAACGGCATGGCGACGAACCGGGACGGGTCGTGTCCGCGTTCGATGGAGACCAGGCGAATGGCTCCCGCCATGCGGGCCTCGGCGACCCGGACGATGGCTGCGGCGGCATTCTCGGCATCGAGGCCGAGCGGCTCGCCCACATGGGTCGCGATCGCGCGCCGCGCCGCGGTGACATCGAGCGATGTCAGCTCGCCGCCGAGCGGACGCGCCGCGTTGATGCGGCCGAGCACCACCTGCGCGTCGGTCAGCGTCGGCCGCGTGTTGCCGGCGCCGTAGCAGGCGGGGCCCGGCACCGAGCCGGCGCTTTCCGGGCCGACCTGCAGCAGGCCGCCGCGATCGACCGATGCGATCGAGCCGCCGCCCGCCCCGATGGTGGTGATCTCGATCATCGGCGTGCGGATCACCAGCCCGAAATCGATGGTGCTCTGCGCCGCGCTCGCGACATTGCCGTCGGCGATCACGGACACGTCGAACGACGTGCCGCCGAGGTCGCAGGTGATGACGTTGCGGTGACCCGCGGCCCGGGCCAGGGCCGCACCGGCAACCACGCCCGCCGCGGGTCCGGACAGCGCAGTGCGCACCGGGAGCCGCCGCGCGGTCGCGGTCGACATGATGCCGCCGTTCGACTGCACGATATGGAATCGACCCGGAAAGCCCTGCATCGCGAGCGCGTATTCGAGCTTGCCGAGATAGGCAGCGACGACGGGCTGGAGATAGGCGTTGAGCGCGGCCGTCGACGAGCGCTCGAACTCGCGGATCTCGGACAGTACCTCGTGCGAGGCGGTAATGAATTCGTTCGGCCAGACCTCGCGCAGCGCGGCGAGCGCGCGGCGTTCGTTCGCCGCATTGGCGTAGGCATTGATGAAGGTGACCGCAACGGCCCGCGCGCCTCGGCTGCGCAGGTCCTTGGCTGCGGCTCGGACCTCGTCCGGATCGACCTCGGTATGGATCGTGCCGTCGGCCAGCGTGCGCTCATTGATTTCCAGGCGCATATCGCGGTCCGCAATGGGAACGAAATCGCCCCACAGCCCCCAGGTACGGCGGCGATCGCGGCGGCGCATTTCCAGCGCGTCGCGGAAGCCGCGGGTGGCGATCACGCCGATCTTCGGCCCGCGCCGCTCCAGCAGCGTGTTGGTGCCGACGGTCGTGCCGTGCACGACGGATTGCATGCCCGACGCGCCGCCGAGCGCGGTGAGCCCGTGGAGAAATCCCAGCGCTTCTTCACCCCGGCGCGACGGCACCTTGGCGGTGCGGAATGTCCCCCTTTGCGGGTCGAGCAGAAAGAGATCGGTGAAGGTGCCGCCGACGTCGACGCCGACGATGACGCCGTCTCTGCTCATGGCCGCCCACGCGCCTTGGTGGTCGCCTCGACGTCGAGCGAGCCGTCGGGATGGAGAGCGACTTTGTATATCGCGAGCGCGGCCGCGCGCGAGACGTAGCCGAGCCGCACGTCGCGGGCGACCCGCGCCGGATCGCGCTCGGCCGGATCGCCGAAGCCGCCGCCGCCCGGCGTCTCCAGCCGCACGTGTTGACCCCGGCGAATGCGGATATCCGCCGCCTTCGAGACGAGCGGGGGCGAGGCTTCACCGTCGTCGGTGTCGAACACGAAGCGGTTGAGGGCCGCGCTGCCGCCGCCGTTGACGCCGAACGGCGGATACCTGCCGCGCTCGCCGAGCAGGAAGACCTCGGCGCCGCCGTCGGCCAGCGCCTCGATCTCGTAGATCGCGCCGAGCCCGCCGCGGTGGCGGCCGGGTCCGCCGGAATCCGGCCGCAGCGCCCATTGGGTGAACATGACCGGATAGAGCGATTCCAGGATCTCGACCGGCGGAATGACCGCGGTGGAGATCGGGTTGTTGGCATGGTTGAGCCCGTCACCCTCCGGATTGCCGCCGAGGCCGCCGCCGAAGAAGCAGAACATCACCCAGCGGCGGCCATGCTCGCGCCAGCCGGCAAGCGACAGCGCGTTGATGGTCGCGAACGGGCTGCCCTGGGCGCGCTCCGGCGCCGCCTTGGCGAACGCGCCGAAGATCGTACCGATGACGCGCAGGATCGTTTCCGTGTAGCCCCCGACCGGCTTCGGGGCACAGACGCCGAGCAGGGTCGTGTCGGGAATGACGAACTCGATCGGCGCGAGGCAGCCGGCATTCGCAGGCACGTCGGTGAAAAGATGCTTCAGCGCCACGTAGCAGCACGCCACCGTGGTCGAGCGCGCGATGTTGAGCGGGCCATCGCAGGGCGGCGCCGATCGCGAAAAGTCGAGCGTCATCCGGTCGCCCGCGACCGTAAGGTCGAGCGCGATGCGCAGCGGACGATCGCTGATGCCGTCATTGTCGAGAAAATCATCGCACGCGTAGGTGCCGTCGGGCAGCGCCGCGATGTTGGCGCGCATCAGCGTCTCGGCGCGAGCGGTGAGCTGAGCCATCGCGGCGAGAATCGTGTCGTCGCCGTACTCGTCGAGCAGGGCATGCATGCGGCGTTCGCCGAGGTCGAGCGCGTTGAGCTGGCCGTTGAGGTCGCCCCAGTTCGACTGCGGCACGCGCGAATTGGCGGCCAGGATGTCGACGATGTCCTGCTGCAGCACGCCGGCGCGGACGAGTTTTACGGGCGGGACACGAAAGCCCTCCTGGAAACTCTCGGTCGCCCTGGCGTTGAAATTGCCCGGCACGTTGCCGCCGACGTCGAGCCAGTGCCCGACCGAGGCGAGCCAGACGAAGACCTTGCCGCCGCGCGTCAGCGGACGGACGAGGCGGATGTCGTTGAGATGCGTGCCGCCGTCGTAGGGATCGTTGAACAGGAAGGTGTCGCCCGGTGAAAGCGTCTCCACAAAATGTGCCTGTTCCCCTCCCGCTTGCGGGGAGGGGTTAGGGGTGGGGGTGGTGCGGTTGGGCGAGGCGGCGCCGGCTTCACTCGCGGCTACCCCCACCCCCCGCCCCTCCCCGCAAGGGGGAGGGGAGCGCGCAGCATCCTTGGCCACCTTGTCGATCACCGCCTTGACGGCGAACGC
>Ga0209465_10001490_pt1 | contig 10385 bp, 6 predicted proteins | sample PanSoiPlot1MoBio_FD_188321 | JGI IMG/M metagenome (GOLD analysis project Ga0209465, IMG submission 188321) | Tropical forest soil microbial communities from Panama analyzed to predict greenhouse gas emissions - Panama Soil Plot 1 MoBio (SPAdes)... | ecosystem: Environmental > Terrestrial > Soil...
CGCCTCAAGGCCGATCGAACGCCGGTGACCGATGCGGACGAACGCTCGCAGGCCATGTTGCTGGAGGCCATGGCGAGGCTGATGCCCGGCGTCGCAGTGGTGTCAGAGGAAATGGCGATCCGGCCGTCACGATTAGGCGACGTCTTCGTGCTCATCGATCCGCTGGACGGTACCAGGGAATTTGCAGTTGGATCGAACGAGTACACGGTCAACCTCGCGGTCATACGCGACCGCGAGCCGGTGGTCGGCATTGTTGCAGTACCGGCCGAGGGGTTCATTTACCGGGGCTGTGTCCGGCATGGCGCCGAACGGCTGGCGATGTCAGGTGGCGGCGCCAGCCCGGACGTTGCCACCGCCGAACCAATCAGAGTCCGAACTCCGCCGCGAAGCGGTGTTGTTGCTGCCGTGAGCCGATCACATCTTGATTCCGCGACCGTCAGCCTCCTGGACCGGCTCCAGATCGGGAATCGGATGGCGTATGGCTCGGCACTTAAATTCTGTCGGATCGCGGAAGGCGCCGCTGACATTTACCCACGACTTGCTCCAACCCGCGAGTGGGATGTGGCAGCCGGCCATGCGCTCGTGGCAGCGGCGGGCGGAGCCGTAACATGTCCGGACGGGCAAGCCCTACGTTATGGTGACATCGCGAACGACTTCCTGGTGCCGGCCTTTATTGCGTGGGGCGACCGAACCAGGGTACTCGAAGCGGCCGACGCCGTGCCCAAGTGACGCACGCTAAGTCATTGCCTCATATCAAAGTCCATTTGCTGAGACTGCTGCCGTGCTGAGGTCATAGTTCTGCCCAAAGATGACACGACCGGTGTACTGTGTCCCCGGACTGGGATCGGGGCGGTGCCGCAGCGCGTTGTTAATTAATCCTGTTTATGATGTGGGCGGCGGGCAGCATTCCGCCGAACGAAACTTTTAAGGAGCCTGCGATGCGCGCCACACCGCGAACAATCGCTTTTATTATGTCGGTCGGGTTAGCGTTGTGGACCGGGCCGGTGGCACAAGAAGCCGCGTTCGCCCAACCAGGGCCCGGCCCTTACCCGCCCCCGGGGGCTTACCCGCCACCGCCGAATTACCCGCCGCCCCCAGGTGCTTACCCGCCGCCGAATTACCCGCCGCCCCCGGGCGCTTACCCGCCGCCCCCGGGCCCTTACGAGCCGCCGCCACAGCAAGGTTTCACGCCAGGCGAGCTGGTTAGCGCCGGACATCGGTTTTTCGGCACGGTGTCGCGTGGGCTTGCCAGCGTGATCGAAACGGCCGTCAGTCAGTGGGGTCAGCCGAACGGCTACGTCTTGGGTGAGGAGGCGGGTGGTGCCTTTTTTGGCGGGCTGCGCTACGGCGAGGGCATGCTCTACACGAAAAACGCCGGCGATTTGAAGGTGTTCTGGCAAGGGCCAACGCTTGGATGGGATTTCGGCGGCGAGGGCGCCCGAACCATGATGCTTGTCTACAACCTGCCGGCGACTGAGGCGATCTATCAGCGGTTTGCTGGTGTCGACGGTTCTGCCTATCTTGTGGGCGGCTTCGGAATGACGGCCTTGACCGCCAACGACATTGTGCTGGTGCCAATCCGATCTGGGGTCGGACTACGCCTCGGAGCGAATGTCGGCTATTTGAAATTCACGCCGGCTTCGACTTGGAATCCGTTCTAGATACAGTGCAGGAGCTCGGCTCATGATCGAATCGATCATGTTTTTTGCAGGCGGATTTCTAGTCGCAAGTCTTTTGGCGCTCGCACTGATCTCCTCTGTTCACCATCGCGCCGTCCGCCTTACCATACGCCGCTTGGAAAATTCTATTCCGGTATCGTTGACAGAGATCCAAGCGGACAGGGACAAGCTGCGCGCCGAGTTCGCGATGTCGATCCGCCGGTTGGAGATAACGGTCGAGCAGCTCGAGGCCAAGGTCACCAACCAGCGCAGCGACATCGCGCGCAAATCGGAGGCGATTGCCAGGCTTAAAGCCCAGCTGGACGAAAAAAACGCTGTTGCCGATGAGCTCGGTGCCAGGGTCAGAAGCCTGACGGTAGAGAATCGGGAAGCCCAGCAGGGATTTGCTGCGGAGCAGGTTGCCGCCGACGCGGCCGCCGAAGCGCTCGCCGCGAGGGAGGCCGAGCTTAAGGGAGCCGCCCTCGATATCAATGAGCTGACGCTTGCGAGCGAGACGCAAAAGGTCGAGATTGCATTGCTTAAGACCCAGATTGAGCAGTTCAGGGCGCGGATCGACGAGTTGGAGCGGGATGCTGAGGACGCGGCGCGTCACCTGTTCGACGAACGGGTCGCGGTCTCGGCCATGACCAAAGCCAGAGAGGATCAGCGCGAGCCCGACGACGCGCGGGCGAAAGAGCGTGCCGAAAACGATCTCCTGCGGGAGCGCATCACCGATATTGCGGCCCAGATCGCCCACATGTCGATGAACGAAACAGGATCGCCGATTGCCGCAATTCTCACTGAGAACGCGGGAATTCGCCCGGCCGGCTTCGAACGCATCGCCAATGGCGGCGACGCAGCGCCGTCCAAGGGCAATCTGGTAGACCGCATCCGCAAGCTGCGGAATGCCGCGTCGCGGGTTTCCTCCGCCTCGTAAGCCAGGCCTTTTGGTAGCATTTCACTCGGCATGACGCGTGGACTTTGCCCCCTGCCCCTTGCGCCGCTCCAACAGCCGCTTCGGCCTGTAGAATCCGTCGCGCCAGCCTGATCCATATTCACCGTGGCCGTGAACTGGGCTGACCAATCGCTTGTTCGACACACTATAGTTGCGCCAGCAACGACCGCGACGAGGGAGGAATTTCATGGGTAGGCGATACGCATTTTCGCGGCGGCACATGCTGGCAATGTCGGCGGCAGCGGGAAGTCTTGCGGTGTGTGGCGGTTATGAAGGCGCCCCGGCACAGGCAGCCAAGCGGATCGAACGGCTCGATCCGGCGCTCGACCAGATCGTATCCACATCGGAGCCGATCGTGGATCTTGCCACCAACCTTGGCGGCATCGCTAATGTCGAGGGACCGCTGTGGTGGAGAGAGGGCGGCTATCTGCTATTTCGCGGCACCGACCTCAAGCGGTGGAAATACGCGCCCGGGCAGGGCATATCGGTGTTCAAGGAGAACACAAATGCCGCCAACGGGATCACGCGTGACGTGCAAGGCCGGCTGGTGGCCTGCGAAGCGGGGACGCGACGCGTCGTGCGGGAGGAGCATGACGGCAGCATCACTGTGCTGGCGTCCAGCTTTCAGGGGCGCCCGCTCAACTTTCCGAATGATATCGTGGTGAAATCCGATGGCGCGATCTATTTCACCGATCCTTGGGCTGGCCCTCGCGCCCAGCAGCCGCCCGAGCAAACTGACCTCACTTTTGCGGGCGTGTATCGCATCTCGGCCGACCGCGGAACGCTCACGCTCCTGGTGAATGACTTTTTAGCCCCCAACGGGATCGCGTTCTCGCCCGACGAAAAAGTTATCTACATCAACGACTCGCAGCGCCGCCATATCCGCGCCTTCGATCTCCAACCGAACGGAACTCTCGCCCGCCAGACCGACCGGGTTTTCGCCGACCTGAGTGGACCTGAGCCAGGAGTGCCTGACGGCATGAAGGTCGACTCGGCGGGAAACGTGTTTTGCGGGGGCGCCGGCGGCCTGTACATCCTCGATCCGACGGGCAGGAAGCTCGGCCGTATCGCGCATGGGTTCGCAAACACGGCCAACGTTGCGTTTGGCGGCGACGACTGGAAAACCGTATATTTCTGCACCCGAACTAGCCTCGGCTCATTCAAAGTGAAGATTGCCGGCGTGCCGGTGCCGGTGGCAAAGTCGTAATCTGCCCTGCGGACAGACACTTGCGGCCACTTACGGCGCTCGTCTGAACGGATTTCGACCGCGTCAATCGCGACATTGAGCGGGCGTGCGACGGCCAAACCTTGTGTTGCAAACTGCAGCGATGCCTTGACGTCGCTGCATAGCTGGCCTGCAGTTTGCACATGTGTTCGTCGCTTGTCACCTAATACCGCCGTGCCGTGAGACTACGGATTACCTTCGACAACGTGGTAGCGGCTCACCACGTGCGGACGCGAATCCGGCGCCCACCTGGTTGATGCGCCCAGGCAATGCACGTTGCGTTACGCCGCGTTTACGTGAAGTTTATGCAACAAAAATTGCCGTATCTGGATTGATTGAAAACAAAAATTGCAACCTTTACTTGGTAGGTCTTGTATAGCATTGTACAATTCTTGGCAATGCGACCTTTTGCACGTGGGAGGAAGCGATGGCTCGAACGCGAGCACTGGCCGCCATGGGCGTGGCAGTTGCAGGCGTGGTACTCTTGCGAGCGGCAGTTGTACCGGCAGATAATTCACCATCTCCGGCGGCCGCTCAACCCCAACCGTTTGACCAACATTCGGCTTGGCAAACCTGGAAGCTGTATTGTGACACTTGTCACTTCGGTCCCAGGGCTCGCGCGAATGTGAACCTGGAGACTCTGGATCTCGCCAATCTCGACACCAAGGGCGCCCTTTGGGAAAAGGTCTTGCGCAAGCTGCGCGGCCGCGAGATGCCGCCTCCTGGCGCGCCGCGGCCCGATGAGGCCACCTACCAGGCGCTGGTCAACGCAATCGAGGGCGAACGCGATCGCCTGATTGACGCCAGGCCCAATCCCGGACGCCCCACGCTCCATCGCCTTAACCGCGCCGAATACGCCAATGCGGTTCGCGATTTGCTGGCGCTCGAGGTGGACGTTTCGGAACTGCTGCCGAGCGACGACGCCGGCTATGGCTTCGACAATATTGGCGACGTGTTGACGGTGTCGCCGGTGTTGCTCGAAAAATACCTTCTGGCGGCAGGCAAGATCAGCCGGGCGGCCGTGGGTGACACCACGATCCCTGCGGCCTATCAGACCTATGATGTTCCCAAAGCGCTCAGGCAGGACGATCGCATGAGCGGGGAAATGCCGATCGGTTCGCGTGGGGGCACCGAGGTCAATCACTACTTCCCGGTGGACGGCGAATACGAGATTTCGGTGGGCCTCCAACGGGGTCGGGCCGATGAGATTTTGGGAACGGGGCGGGAGCGCAAGCTCGACCTCAGGCTCGATAACGAAAGGATTCAGTTGTTCACCATTCGGGCGAGTGGCCGGAGGGCGAACATAAACACGGCAACGGGGGGAAATAACCCCGAGGCCGGTCTCAAGATTCGCTTGCCGGTGAAGGCAGGCGCGCACGCGATCATTGCGACGTTCGAGAAAGATACGGTGGTGCAGGAAGGCATCATCTTCAAGCAACGCGCTGACGCGGTACAGGCCCATTTCGAAGGCGTGGGCAGCATTTCGATCGCCGGTCCCTTTAGCGTGGAAGGGCCGGGCGCGACGCCGAGCCGCGGCAAGATCTTCATCTGCCATCCATCGGCGTCGACCGAAGAACAGGCTTGCGCGGAAAAGATTCTGACCAACATCGCGCACCGTGCCTACCGCCGGCCGATCACCGCTGACGATCTGCCGCAGCTCATCGCTCTCTATAAGCAGGGCGCCGGGACTGGCGGATTCGACTCGGGCATTAGGCTGGCGTTGCAGAAGATCCTGGTATCGCCCGAGTTCGTTTTCCGTGCGGAGCTCGATCCGGCGAGTACGCCTACCGGGAGCGTGCACCGCCTCAGCGACATCGAGCTGGCGTCGCGCCTGTCCTTCTTCCTGTGGAGCAGCATTCCCGACGACGAACTGCTTGCCGTTGCCGAGCGCGGCGAACTCAGCGACCCGTCGATGCTGGAGCGTCAGGTTCAGCGCATGCTGGCCGATCCGCGTTCGGAGGCGCTGGTGCAGAACTTCGTCGGCCAGTGGCTGTTCCTGCGCAACATCCCGAAAATGCAGCCGGACATAACGGCCTTTACGTACTTCGACGACAATTTGCGCCGGGCGCTTGAAAAGGAAACGGAGCTGGTCGTCGAAACCGAGGTGCACCAGGATCACAGCATCGTTAACCTCCTGACGACGGACTATACTTTCGTCAATCAGCGCCTTGCCGAGCACTATGGGATCGAGGGCATTTACGGCAACGAGTTTCGCCGTATCTCGGTGACTGACCCGAAACGGTACGGGTTGCTAGGACAGGCCAGCATCATGGCGGTGACGGCCTACCCCAACCGGACGGCGCCGACCATCCGCGGCAAGTGGGTGCTGGAGCAACTTCTTGGCACGCCGCCGCCGCCGCCGCCGCCCAATGTTCCGGCGTTGAAGATCGACGAGAACCAAAAAGTGCTGACCATGCGTCAGCGCATGGAAGAGCACCGGGTCAGTCCCCAGTGTGCCGTTTGCCACCGGATCATGGATCCGATCGGCTTTGCACTGGACAACTTTGACGGTCTCGGCAAGTGGCGCGACACCGAAGGGGAAGAAGTGATCGATCCCTCCGGTATTCTGCCCGATGGCACCCCGTTCGACGGGCCGGTGGGTTTGCGCGACGTCTTGGTGACCAAGAAGCGCGACGTGTTCGTGGAAAACTTTACCGAGCGCCTCCTGACCTATGCTCTCGGCCGCGGCACGGAAGAGTACGACCAGCCTGTCGTTCGCAAGATTGCGCGCGAGGCTGCCGCCAACAACCATCGATGGTCAGCCATCATTCTCGGCATCGTTAAGAGCAAGCCGTTCCAGATGATTCAAACGAGAGGAGCATAAGCAAATGGTTATTACCGGGAAATTCGTAGACCGGCGAACGTTCCTGCGCGGCACAGGTGCAGCCCTTGCGCTGCCTCTGCTCGACGCCATGACGCCGGCCCTTGCCGTCGCCGGCCCACGGCCGACCCGCATGGGGTTCGTCCAAGTCCCGAATGGCATCATGAACTTGAACAACGAGTTTGCGCCCGCAGGGGCGGGCGGGCCAATTCAGGAGTTGCCGCGGATTCTCCAGCCGCTCGCGGACTTCAAGGACCGCATGCTGGTGTTCTCGGGGCTCGATAACCAGCAAGCCGCCGGGCTCTCGTTTGAAACGGCCGGCGACCATCCGCGTGCCTGCACCGCCTGGCTGACGGGAACTCACGCCAAGATGACCGCGGGCGCCGACCTCCATGCCGGCGTCTCCATCGACCAGGTCGCGGCGAAGGAATTCGGCAAAGAGACCCAGCTCGCCTCGCTCGAGGTCAGCTTGGAGTCGGCGGATGTGCTGGGCTCCTGCGAGGCCGCCTACAGCTGCGCTTATTACAACACGATCTCGTGGCGCGACGACACCACGCCGATGCCGATGGAGAGCCGCCCCCGGGCGCTGTTCGAGCGTTTGTTCGGCACCACGACCGATCCGAAGGCCCGGGCGATCCTGAGACAGGAGGACCGCAGCATCCTCGATGCCATCAACGAGGACGCCAGGCGGCTGCGCATAAAGCTCGGCGCACCGGACCGCGGCAAGATCGACCAGTACCTGGACGCGGTACGCGATGTCGAGCGGCGCATCCAGCGGGCAGAGGCGCAGAGCAAGGACCACGAGTTGCCAGAGATGGCCGGGCCCGCGGGAACCCCGTCGGGCTGGTCGGAATACTATAAATTGATGACAGATCTCATGGTTCTCGCCTGGCAGACCGACATGACACGCGTCTGCACATTCCAGGTCGGCCACGAGATGAGCCTGCGCGCCTACCCCGAGCTCGGATTTGGCGACTCCCACCATTCCGTAACTCATCACCACGGCGAGCAGGACAAGATCGCGAAGGTCATCCAGATCAACACCTTCCACATCAAGATGCTGTCCTACTATCTGGACAAGCTGCGCTCCACGCCGGACGGCGACGGCTCGCTGCTTGATCACTCGATGATCCTCTACGGGGCAGCGCTCAGCGACGCCAACCTGCACCTGTATACGGACCTCCCGCTCATGCTGGTCGCAGGCGGCGTTAACGGCATCAAGGGCGGACAGCATATCCGCTATCCGAACCGCACGCCTATGGCCAATCTGCTCCTCACGATGCTGGACAAGGCAGGCGTGCCCAACGTGACCAAGCTGGGCGACAGCACCGGGAAGCTCGAATTGGTGGCGTCCGCTCCCAAGTCGGCGGATGCGTCACAGCAAAAGGCGCTCTAACGCATCTATTCGCCATCGTGTGTCGCCGAGGCTAACCCGGCGACACACCGTTGAGAGGTGCCGGCTTCAAAGCCGGAGTGACCGGGAAGGCCCCGGCCAAGACGGGTCGACACCAACACTAACTGCTCCAGGTTGGAGAACGACGATGAGCATTAGGGCTACGATTCTGGCGAGTGCGCTGAGCCTGCCGCTTGTTGCGGGCGCCGCCCTTGCCGCCGATACAGGTAATCGATCACTGGCCAATGCGGCGAAGCAAGGGGACCGCAACGCCGTGCAGTCCTTGTTGAATGGTCCCGCGAAGGAAGAAGTCGTCGGCGTCCAAGGCGCAGCCGCGCTGATCGTGGCGGCGGCCCGAAACGACGTGGCGATGGTCGACCTTCTCTTGCAGGCAGGCGCAGACCCGAAAGCCGCCAACGAATACAGCGCAACGGCGCTCTATGCTGCGGCTTCGGAGAATGCGGACCCGGCCATCACCAAGAAGCTGTTGGCGGCAGGGGCCGATCCAAATGTCGCACTGGCATCGGGCGAGACGCCGCTGATGCAAGCGGCCCGCCTGGGCAACGTCGAGACGGTGCGTGCACTACTGGCAGGCGGCGCCGATCCCAACGCGATGGAAAAAAATGGCGAACAAACTGCCCTGATGTGGGCGAGTGCGGAACGCCACTCGAAGGTTACCGAGGAGCTCGTCCGGAATAAGGCCGACGTCAACGCCCACTCGAAAAACGGTGCGACCGCGTTGATGTTTGCCGCGCGAGGCGATGCGGAGTCCGCCCGCATCCTGCTCGCTGCCGGCGCCGACCCTAATGCCCAGATTCCCGACTGGGGGGGAACGGCCCTGATCATCGCCAGCACCATGGGCAAACTCAATGTTGTCGAGGTGCTGCTGGACAAGGGCGCTGATCCCAACCTTAAGGATAACAACAGCTTCACGGCTTTGCATGCCGCTGTGCGGGATTCGGATTACGGCGAGGACCAGGCACAGAGAGAGGGCGCCATACCAATCGTCAAGACGCTCCTTAAGCATGGCGCTGATCCGAACGCCCGACTCCATCAGGAAAAGCAGACCGTCCGCGCGCTTAACGAAGTCTCTTTTGAAGGTGCAACGCCGCTCGCGCTTGCCGCGGAGGTCAACAATCTTGAAGTGATCAAGGTGTTGGTGGAAGCCGGGGCAGATCCCAACATTCCCACTGCTTACGGCACGACCCCGCTGATGTTGGCCACCGGAGGCGCGACCGACGAGCAGAGGCCAAGACCGGCAGAGGAACGGGCAATAGCGATCGAGACCGCAAAGTTCCTCGTGGCCCATGGCGCCGACGTGAATGCCGCAGGCCAGTTCGGCTGGACCGCGATGCACACGGCGTCCTATCAGGCATTTGATGACGTCATTGAATTCCTGGCCAGCAAGGGCGGAAAGCTCGAGGTCAAGGACGAGCTTGGGCAGACGCCGTTGAGCATCGCCCTGTCGGTTGTCACCAAGGAGGCCGGTGCTCGCCGCCTTCAGATCCCGCGCAGATACCATAAGAGCACAGCCCAGCTTCTGCTGAGGTTGGGCGCCCTCCCCCTGAAAGATTCTGGGGTTAACGTTGTCCTCCAGCGCAATGGGGACTTGGTCGCCACCGAGGACGAGTAGCTCGGCCACGGGTCATCGCGAGCGCCAACAAAGCGTTAAAAACGCGCCGGTCGTGTCAAGGACGCGACCGGCGCGTTGAGTTTGACAGGGGCCGGTCTCGCCGCGAGGTGCCCACGCGACCTGCGCGTCCCGGGCTGCGACATGGTTCGCACTGGCGCGAACCGATTGTCCTGGGGAGACTCACCGACGCGTTTTTATGGGGCGGCCGGTCTACCCCCGCGGCGGAGACCGAAAGGCATCTCATAAGCCGGCCGAATTCTCAAGGCTAACCTGAACTCATTGCCCAGTTCTCATTCATCGGCAACCGAACCGTGACCATCATACCTTTGTTCGCGCCTTCACTGGTTACCTCAATGGTTCCGTTATTGGCGGCCACAAATGCGCTGGCGATCCAGAATCCCAATCCGAGGCCTGAAGTCACCTGGGAATGACGATTCCCACGAAAGAACTTCCCTCCAAGCGGAATGCGGTCGTTGGCGTCAAGGCCAGCTCCTTGGTCAGCGACGGAAATCACGAACTGTCCCGATTCAAGATGGCCGCGTACGTTGATGGGTGAATCCGGCGGCGAATATTTCGCCGCGTTGTCGAGAATTTGTGCCAGCGCACGCTCCATCAATACCGAGTCTATGCGCAGCAGAACGAGTTCCTCCGGAAGCGTTACCTCGACAACGCGGCTCGTGAGGCGGTTGCGGCAACGCTC
>Ga0209465_10001491_pt1 | contig 10381 bp, 6 predicted proteins | sample PanSoiPlot1MoBio_FD_188321 | JGI IMG/M metagenome (GOLD analysis project Ga0209465, IMG submission 188321) | Tropical forest soil microbial communities from Panama analyzed to predict greenhouse gas emissions - Panama Soil Plot 1 MoBio (SPAdes)... | ecosystem: Environmental > Terrestrial > Soil...
GCGGCGCTTCGTCCCTCGCTCTTCATCACGCGCCGGATGGCACGGCTGCGCTTCGGCGACGACGCTCGTGGCTTGCGCCTCCCCCGCCCTGCCTCGTAGGCACGCCTGGCCGAGGCCCGCGTGCGCCGCGAGGCCTGCCCCTTGGCGGGTGGCTTGAGCGGCACGCCGGCGCGGCGAGCCTTGGACAGGCCGATGGCGATCGCCTGCTTGGTCGACCTCGCGCCGTGCTTGCCCTCGCGAATGTGATGCATCTCCTCCCGAACGAACTCGCCGGCGGCCGTGGAGGCGCCCTTCCCCTCACGCAGATCTTCGTGTGCTCGCTCCAGCGTCTTCTTCTCGGGCATGGCTATCTCCTCGATCTCGTCCGGGGGGCCCGCGGCTCGCGATGGAAAACGTGCCGCAGCTCGCCCTTGGCGCGCTCGAGCACCCGCTTCTGCGAGGCGCTCAGGCCCTTGCCGGCGCGGTTGATGTAGAAGTTGAGCATGGACATGGCGGACTGATAGGGTGAGGCCTTCCGTCGCTTGCTCCGGAGCGCCGAGCGACGGAGCGAGGCAGCCACCGCTCGCGGGCTGCGCTGCTTGAAGACGCTGGCCTCGAGGTCCAGCGCATTGCTGGTCTTGGTGACGTGCTGGGACCACCGCGTTCGATTCGCTCCCCGCTTCTTCTTCATCGCCACCCTCCCCTCGAATCCCGACACCCATGAGAGGCGCAAAGAACGTGCCGAGAGAAAGACGCTCCGCCGAGCTTCGGCCAAGTGCTGACGCAGCATGAACAATGATTGGTCCGAAGATGCCGCGGAAACGTGGCGTGGGAAGGGAGTACTCGGTCAGACTTTGCCCGAGGCCAAAGAATGACTCGGTGCCCGCGCAACCGAATCCTCAGGGGATGTTCGGAAGGAGGACGAAGCTCCCCTCCGAGTGTCCTAGACGCCGGGATCGACCGTCGGTTTGAGGCTGGTCAGAGCTCGAGGCGATACAGCTTCACCCAGAGATCAGGCTCCGTCCCGCCTTCCTTCTTCACGTTGAAGCGATCCCCCGACGGTCCCGGCACGGGGGTGGTTCGCCACAAGGATGGCTTTTGGGCGAGCTGCTGTCGAAACTCGTCCGTGGCCCAGATTTGACCTGGCGATACATGGGGCTCCACGCGCGCGGCAAGCAGGATGGCGCTCCCGCCCGCCACCACCCGCTCGGTCTCGTCCGCCCCCGCGCGCGTCTGGACGTCGCCAAAATGAAGCGCCATACGCATGAGGGGTTGGCCCGGCGCTTGGTAGACGTCGTCCATGATCTGGCGTGCCATCTGGGCCAGGACCACAGGATCGTCGTGGACGATCATGATGGCGTCACCGCCGCGCGTCTCGGTGATGAGCGCGCCCTGCGCCCACTTCTTCACGCCGTCCTCCAGCGCCTTGCGCACCGGGGTGTCCGCTCCCGAACGCATCAGGGTTCCGAAGCCGTGCACGTCGGCCTTCAGCACGGAGAGGCGGTCGACGCGCACAGTGTGATCGACGGTGTCCGTCTCCCGCCACGGTCGCCCATAGCCCACGATGTTCACCCGATCGACGTGCTGGAGGTAGCCGGGATTGGCGCGGCCGATCACGTCGGAGAGCACGGGATGCACAAGGTAGTGGGTGGCGCGCGGAAGGACGCCGTCCGGCTCGAGCATGGCCTCGCCGGGGCGCAGGAAGCGCTGGACGGCCTCCCCGCGCACCCGATCGTGATACACGTAGCCGAGCAGCCCCACACGATAGAGGGCGCAGAAGACGTGCTTGGCCTCGCCGCCGTTGCCCTCGTTGTGCTCGGCGAAGAGCTGTTCCACCTCCTCGCGGGTGAGGATGTGGCCGGGCAGCCGGTGGAGGAAGCGGTCGATCTCGAGGTTGCCCAGATGCGGCGCGATTTCCGCCAGGTACTCGTAGGCGATCTCCGTGGCCGCCTGGTTCACGCTTTCCTTGAGCCGGTACTCGTCCCGCCGCTCCTCGGGTCGGAGCGCGCCAAGTCGCTCGCCGATGGTCATGAGGTCGCGGGGCCGGAGCAGGGTGTGACGGCACACGTAGTCGAAAGCGTCCTCATCTTCGCGGGTGTACGTGTGCGTCACATGGATCCGACCGAGGAAAGCCTCCAGGGGATCGCTCCGCCAGCGCTCGGGGCGCACCATGCGATCGGCCTTGAGCAGGCGGATGTTGTTCACGAAGATCTCGCGCAGGCTCTCGGGCGAGTAGACGATGTCGACGGCGCTCCCGCGGTACTGCTGAGCCATGGCCGTCCGCTGGGGCAGCCGCGAGTACGCCTCCTTGCGCACCGCTGCGAACACCTTGAGGTGGTGGTTGATGCGGCGGAGCTGATAGGCGACCTCTACCAAGCCGAGCTGCGCGAAGTACCACACGTTGGGAGATAGCTCGCCGGTGACGCTCGGGCTCACTCCCCGATCCTCCACGTGCTTGTTGAAGTATTCGTCGACACCGTCGATGAAGATGGCCAGGGAGGACTTGAGCGCGCGTAGCCGCGGCACGAGGTGGCCATCGGTGTCGGCGGCACACCGCTGAAGCTCGCTCGGCGTGAAGTCGAGGAGGCGGACGAAGTGGTCGATGACCCCGTGCAGGCGCTCATCCTCGATGAGGCCGGTGAGGCGCGGGCTCACCTTGAGCTCGTCGACGCTGTCCACGTGCTTGAGCGCGGCCAAGGCGATGGCGGTGAGCCAGAGCTTGGACCACGGCAGGGCGGAGGCCGCGAAGAAGGCGAGAGCCTCCCGACTGAAGATCTTGTCGCCGATGGGCTTGTCGAGCAGGTTGCCGATGGGGAGGCAACTGGAGCGGGCGTCTCGCTGGTAGAGGATGCGCTTGGCCTTGAGGAGCAGCGTCTTGCCGAAGCCCTTGGTGGCGATGACGATGAACTTGTCGTCGCGGTCCGGGGTGAGGAAGCTGTCGATTTCGGGCGTGCGGTGGAGGAGCGCCTCGTCGAAATCCTCCGCCACCCGGATGTCATCGGCGTCCACCGTCCAGGCTCGCATAGGTCTCCCGCAGGTTGCCGCGGGAGGCTCAGAGCATAGTCCTTCGGCCGGGCGCCGTCCAGATCTTGGTCGAGGGGAAGTCTATCGGGCGCGCAGGCGCCCGTAGCGCTCGGTGCTCTCGCGCAGGCGTCGTGCGAGCTCGGGGGTGAGGGCGTCGGCGGCAAAGCGCCACGCCCAGTTGCCCTCCGGCCGCCCCGGCGTGTTCATGCGGGCGGACGAATCGAGACCGAGAAGGTCCTGGAGCGGCATGATGCTGAGGCCGGCCACCGACATCTGGACGGCGCGGATGAAATCCCAGTGGATCTCCCGGCCGTCGGTGCCGAGATAGCGGAGGCAATGCTCACGCTGCCATCGCTCGGCCTCGCTGGCCCCGGGAGCCGAGCGCTGCGTGAACCAGCCCACCACCGTGTCGTTGTCGTGCGTTCCCGTGTAGGCGACCACGGCCGGGGTGTACTCGTGAGGCAGATGCGAGTCGTGCGCATCGCTGCCCCAGGCGAACTGCAGCACGCGCATGCCGGGCAGGCCGAACATGTCACGGAGCTGGTGCACGTCGCGTGTCAGCGTGCCGAGGTCCTCCGCCACCACGCGGAGCTCGCCGTCGAGAGCATTCCGCATGGCGAGGAGCAGCTCCCGCCCGGGCGTCTCCACCCACGTCCCGTGCTCGGCGGTGGCGTCGGTAGCCGGCACTTCCCAGCAGGCAGCGAATCCGCGGAAGTGATCGAGCCGGACGAGGTCGACGAGCTTCAAGGTCTCCCGCATGCGATCGATCCACCACCCGAAGCCTTCCCCGCGCAGCCGGGCCCAGTCGTAGATCGGATTGCCCCAGAGCTGACCGGTGGTGCTGAACGCATCGGGGGGCACGCCAGCCACGACGGTCGGCTGGCCTTCGGCATCGAGCTTCCAGAGGTGGGGCCGCGCCCACACGTCGGCGGAATCGTGGGCCACGAACATGGGCATGTCGCCAATCACCTGGATGCCCTGGGAGTTGGCGTGACGCTTGAGGTCGAGCCACTGGCGGAGAAAGACATACTGAAAGAAGCGGTGCGCCGCAATACCGTCGGCCAGCTCGCGCCGCGCCCCGGCGAGCGCGCCGGGCTCGCGATGGGCCAGGGCGGGCCCCCACGTCCACCAGCCCGCGCCGTCGTGCCGATCCTTGAGGGCGGCGAAGAGGGCATAGTCCTCGAGCCACGACGAGGCATCGGCAACCACGCCGTCGTAGTCACGCCGGAGCTCCTGATCTCCCTGCACGCGGCCTTTGAACTGGTGAAACGCCTTCTCGAGCAGGCCGCGCCGGTAGGCGACGATGCGAGAGTCGTCGCCGGAGGCGCCCTCGAAGTCGGGCGGATGCTCGATGTCGGACGGCTCGAGCAGGCCGGAGGAGACGAGGCCCGCAGGGCTGACGAGGTTCACGTTGCCCGCAAAAGCCGAGATCGACGAGTAGGGCGAGCCTCCCCACCCCGTCGGCCCGAGCGGCATGATCTGCCAAAAAGCTTGTCCGGAGGCAACGAGGAAATCGATGAAGCGATGCGCCTCCTCGCCGAAGTCGCCCGCGCCGAAGGGCCCGGGAAACGAAGTGGGATGGAGGAGGATGCCGCTCGCCCGCTCGAATCTCATAGGTGGCTCGGCGGCGAGGGCGGCGGAGCCGTGCGCACCCAGGCGCGAAGCACCTCCGCGACACTCCAAGCCTGGGCGACGCAGCCGCGCGGAGTGTACGGCTCGACGGCGTCGAACACCTCGCCAATGCTGCCGATGCAGGCCTCGTCCAGATGCGGCACGAAGCCGGCAAGGAAGCCCCGGGCGCCCTCCCGATCCTCGGGATGCACCTTGAGCCACGCGTCGACGAACGGACCGATGAGCCACGCCCACACAGTGCCCTGATGATACGCCGCGTCGCGCGTCCGAAGATCACCGTGATACGTCGGCTTGAAGTCGGGGTGATCGGGGGAGAGCGAGCGCAGGCCCACCGGGGTCAGGAGCTTGGCCCGCGCCGTGTCGACCACGGGAGCCCAACGCGCCTGGTCGAGCACGGGATGGGTGAGGGAAATGGCGAGGAGCTGGTTCGGACGGCACGCGGGGTCGTCCTTGCCCGCGAGGTCCGGGCTCTCCACGACGTCGTAGAGATACTCGCCCTCAGGATTCCAAAAGCGCTCATTGAAGGCGTGTTGGCAACGCGAGGCGTGCGCGGCAAGCGCGCGTGCCGCGTCCTCGTCACCCGCTCCGCGGGTCCAGCCCTCGAGGAGCCGGAGCGCGTTGTACCACAAGGCGTTGATCTCCACGGCCTTCCCGCGCCGCGGCGTCACCACCCAGCCGTCGCACTTGGCGTCCATCCAGGTGAGCTGATAGCCCTCCGCCCCTTGGATGAGGAGGCCGTCCTTGGGATCGACGTGGATGCCGAAGCGCGTGCCCGCGAGGTGACACTGCACGATTTCCGTGAGCTTCGGCATGAGGGCGACCAGAGTCTCCCGGTCGCCCGTGGCATCGAGGTAGCGGTCGACGGCGTGGAAGAACCAGAGCGAGGCATCCGCGGTGTGGTACAAGCCCTCATTGCTGCCGTCGGGGAACAAGTTGGGGATGAGCCCGTCGTGCACGTACTGGCCAAAGGTGTGGAGGATGTAGCCCGCCTCCATGTGGCGGCCGGTGACGCACGTGAGCCCTTCCAGGCTGATCATGGTGTCGCGGCCCCAGTCGGTGAACCAGTAATAACCCGCGATAATCGACCGGACGTCGCCGCCCGCCGCTCGCGCCCGCGCCGCGTCCTCGCGACGGCTCGTCGGGGTGATGACGAACTGATCGGCGGCGAGAGCGAGCTCGGCGCCCACCCCCGACCGCGCAGCAGGCGCTGCCTCTGCGAGCAGTCGATTGCGCCGCTCGTGTTCGGCGGCGGCGGCAGCTTCCGGCCCCAGGGCGCCGATGGTGTCCCATCCCTCTGTGGAGGCAACCAGGGTGGGCGGCGTTTCCGCGCTCAGGTCCACGCTGAAGTAGCCGGGACTCCACAGCTCGCCCACATCGGCGTAGCCGCGTTGCGCCTCGGCCCGATAGTGCACGTTCTTGAGACGGGCGCTGTCCAAGGTGAAGGTGGCGCGATGGCCATAGATCTTGAGCCGCAGCGGCGGATAGTCGCTGGCCGTGGCCACCTCGAGCCGGTCCTCGACACCGGTGATCGCGTACGGTTCAGCAATATCTCCATGCACCGAGCCTTCGAGTGGGCGGACATGGAGGGCCGGCCGGAGCTTGAGCCGAACCGTTTCCCCCGCGAGCAGCCGATAGGTCACGTGCACGGTGTTCTGCCGATGAAGCATCCGCACGCGCTTCTCCATCGTCGCGTTGCCGATGGCGTAGCGCCAGACGGGAAGCCCTGCCTCGAGTCGGAACTCCACCAAATGGCGGACGCCGGGCCATTCGAGACCGCCCCCCGCTTGCTCCTGCCCGCCGATCTCGAAGCGTGTGCCGTCGGAAAGGCGGAGCCACTCCGAGAGATGATTGAGCATCAGGGTGCGGCCGAGCGGAGTGGGAAGCGCGGCCACGAGGAGCCCATGGTAGCGGCGGGTCGGGATGCCGGCCAGCGTCCCCGCGGCGAATCCGCCCAGGCCGTTGGTGACGAGCCACTCCCGCCCGAGCAGGGACGCTGGGTCCCGTGCTCCCTCGTCAGCGAAGGAGATCGAACGGACGATGTCACTCACGGATGTTCTTCCGGCTGCCCCAGCGCTTCGCGACGAACCTCGGCCTCCTCGCTCTCGCCGTCTCCATTCGCGGGATCGTCCACCCCGGCCGCAGGCTGAGGCTCCAGGAGCACCGCGGCCTGTGCGGGGAGGCGCCAGTTCTGCCGGGTCTCCACGGGGGCGACTCCCGCGCCCCCGTAGCGCACATCCTCGCTCGACCAGGCGATGCGCCACAGCATGTCGGCCGGCGGAGCGAGCAGCGGCTGCGGGGCGGGATCGAGCGCGAGATCGGCTCCCAGATTGACGAGCAGGAGTCGATCATCATCCTCGTTGCCGAAGAAGCGCAACACGAACGCCTCGCCGCCGAGCACGGCGCCATCGAGCCCCCGCGGCCGCTGCGCGCTGAGCACGGGATCCTCCCGGCGCCGGCACAGCAGGTCGCCGTGCATCAGATAGAGCTCAGGATGGTGCTCGCGCTCCATGAAATCGAGGGTGCAGCGCTCGAAGGTCTCCACCGCCGTGGGGTCGGGCAGCGCGGCCATCATCTCGGGCGTGGCGATGCTCCGGAACTGTGCGAGGAATGCCGTGCGTCCCTCGCGTACCATCCGCCCCAGCTCTCCTCTGTGATCGGCGAAGTAGTGAAAGGGCGCGGAGGAAGCGAACTCCTGCCCCTGGAAGAGCATGGGGGTGGCGGGAGCGAGAAGCAGATAGGCGGTGAGGGCACGATAGCGCCCCGGGCTCGTGAGCTGGTGGAGACGACGCCCATGGGCGGAGTTGGCGACCTGGTCGTGGTTCTCGAGAAAGCTCACGAACCTCTCCGGCGGCAGGTCGAGAGCGGGAGTACCGCGGCGCCGGCGCTGCCACTTGTAGCGCTGACCCTGGTAGAGATAGCCCCACTTCGCCGCCGAGACGAACTCCTGGGGCGTGCCGCCGTAGTCGGTGTAGTAGCCCTCGGTCTTACCCGTGAGCGCCACCACCATGCTGTGATGGAGATCGTCGTTCCACAGCGCGTCGAGGCCATAGCCCCCACGGTCCGCGGGCCGGACCAGCCGCGTCTGCTGCGGCTCGTTCTCGGCCACGAGAATGGTGGCGCGCCCCCGCGCCGCCATGCGCACCTCGCGGGCGATCGCCGCCAGGATATGATCGGGCGACTCGTCGAAGATGCTCTGGGTGGCATCCAAACGAAGGCCGTCGAAGTGATACTCCTCGATCCACGCGCGCGCGTTGGCGAGAAAGAACTCGCGCACCGGCCCCGACTCCGGCCCGTCGAAGTTCAGGGCCTCGCCCCAGTCCGTGTGGTAGCGATCGGTGAAGTAGGCCGGTGAGAACTGAGCGAGATAGTTGCCCTCGGGGCCGAGGTGGTTGTAGACGACGTCGAGGATCACGGAGAGGCCATGACGGTGCGCCTCATCCACGAAGCGGCGAACGTCATCAGGCGCGCCGTAGAGATGGCTCGGCGCGAAGAGATCGACACCGTCGTAGCCCCATCCGAACTGGCCCGCAAAGTCGGCGATGGGCATGATCTCGAGGCACGTGACGCCGAGGCGCGCCAGCTCGGGCAGCTCGCGCATGGCGGCGGCCCAGTTTCGCTCGGGCGTGAAGGTGCCGATGTGCATCTCGTAGATCACCTGGCCGCGGATCGCCGCGCCGGGCCAGCCCGCCTCGCTCCAAGCGAACGCGGCCGGATCGACCACGCGAGATGGGCCGGAAGGGCCCTCCGGCTGGAAGCGGGACGCCGGGTCGGGATAGAGTGCCTCGTCCGCGTCGAGCTGAAATCGATAGAGCGTGCCCGCGCCGGCAGCCTCCGCGAGGCCTGAGTAGTAGCCATTGCCCTCGGCGGTGAGCTCCAGCTCGCGAGATGTCCCATCGATGTTCAGCGCGACCCGCACCTGCTTGCGCTGCGGAGCCCAGACACGGAAATGCACGCCGCCCTCGGGCTGGCATTCCGCGCCGATGGGAAGCCTCCGTCGGAGGGAGGCGCCGCCCGATGCGGGGGCGCGGCTCGAGCCTCCCTCTGAAAGGGTTCGAGCTTCGCTCAGCGGAGTGCTGCTCATGACACCCTCTACAAGCTGCGGCCGGACCGAGACCGACGGCCCGCCGGCTTTGGTGCCGAACCATTCGGCGGCGTGCGTGGGGTGTCGAGGAGCATTTGCTCCGCACGCTCCCAGTCGATCTCGGGCGATCCCATGGGTGCCCCGCGCTCCATCCAGAGCCGATACGCGAGCTCGGCTATTTCGGCGTGCGTGGGCGGGGCATCGGACGGGCTCCCGACCGCGCGCGAAAGAGAGGGCCGCCGCTTCCGAGGGTCGAGAGGGAACATTGAGCTGGCTTCCGAGGATGGCTTGTTCGGGGTCATGACGTCGGAAGAATTAGCAAGACTTGTTCCGGCGAAGCTCGCTACCGCAACGGTACGTCCGCCATGCGCTCATCGCGAGGGAATGCGGAGGCCTGGTGACGAGCGCGACGAAATTACCGGGTCTCCATTACCGACAAACACTCAGGGAGCGTCATCGGGAGCTCGGACCGGGCCGTTCGCCCTTTGCGCCGAGCGTCCCGACGATTGTCGCGTGCCTACCCGCTGCTCAGCTGCTCATATGAGCAGCGACGACCAGCTCACCCGGAGAGGGTCACGGCTCCCGTGCGGAGATCGTAGACGGCGCCCACCACCTTCGCCTGACCGCTCGAGACGGCAGGCCGCACGATGGGGTCGAGGTTGTTGAGCGTTTCCACGCCGAGCAGGACGTTGGCGCTGATGGCATTGGCCAGTCGGTCGCCCGGCATGTCCTTCGCCTTGATGACGGCGGGCCGGATCCGATTGACGAGCTCGGCGATGGCGCCCGGAAGCGGATCGCCGTCGTCCACATGCTTGATGGCGGCCTTCACGGCGCCGCACGAACTGTGACCGAGCACCATGATGAGCCTCACGCCCAGCTCGGCCACGGCATACTCGATGCTGCCCTTCACGAAGACACCGCCGCCTCCCACGACGTTGCCCGCCACCCGGACGACGAAGAGATCGCCCACGCCCTGATCGAAGAGCAGCTCGGGGGGCACGCGCGAGTCCGCGCACCCCATGATCACGGCTACCGGTCGCTGGCCCTCGGCGAGGGCCCGGAAGTCGGCGGGAGCGCGGCGGGGATTCTTGGTCGTGCCATGCACAAAACGTTGATTGCCCTTGAGCAGCCGCTGGAGGGCTTCATCCGCGGCGGGACTACTCGGAGCGGGGGAAGCGGCGATGGCCCGAGAACCACGCGCCACGATCAACCCAGAGCCGAGAGCCGCCGCGCCCAGCCACTGCCGGCGGGAAAGCGAGGGCTCGATCACCGCGCACCGAGGGCGCGAGCAGCGCGTGCGTACTGTGTGGGAGAGACCCACAGCAGCGCGCCGTAGCGACCCTTGCCGGAGCAGACGGCGTCGATGGCGATCACGTTGATGCGCCTCTCCGCGAGCTTGCCCAGGAGCTTGGCGCCCGCGCCCACGCGATCGTCACCACTCACCAGGAAGGCGCGCTTCGACCTGCCGATCTTCCACTTGGCCTTCTTGGCAACCTTGCGAAAGGCCGCGGGCTTCGCGGGGATGAAGTCCATCTGTGCCCCGCCGCCCTGCGGGAAGCCGGAAAAGGCAATGAGATTGACGCCGGCCTTGTGGAGCACGTCGAGGGCACGCGCGCCCTGGCCGGCCCGATTCGGCACCATCATCTTGAAGTACTCCACCCGCTT
>Ga0209465_10001492_pt1 | contig 10377 bp, 7 predicted proteins | sample PanSoiPlot1MoBio_FD_188321 | JGI IMG/M metagenome (GOLD analysis project Ga0209465, IMG submission 188321) | Tropical forest soil microbial communities from Panama analyzed to predict greenhouse gas emissions - Panama Soil Plot 1 MoBio (SPAdes)... | ecosystem: Environmental > Terrestrial > Soil...
CGTAAACCAGTTGCCTGCCGTCGGGAGACCACGCCCCGGCGTGCCCCAGCGCATCGCTCATCCGGCGCGGCGGCAACCCTCCGAGAACCGGCAATGCCCACAACGGACCGTCAAACGCTGTGCCCGGCTCGTCTGAGATCAACAGCGCCGAGCCATCGGGGGACACATTCAGAATCTGCATGCTGACCGATGGCGCAGAAAGCGGCACCACCTCGCCCCCGCTGCTCGACACTTGCCCCATCGACGACGAATCCCCAACCACGGACGTGTTGTATTGCAGGTACAGGCGCGCCCCGTCCGTGCCTGCCAGCAGTTTCGTCCGGCCGTCATTGGTAACCTGCTTGGCCCCCGAAAGCTTCAAGGGAGCCGGCACGACCGTCAGCGAGTAGACGAACGCTGCAAACGCCAGCACCGCCACGCCGACTGGTCCCACAAGCCAGGGCCACGGAATCGATATCTTCGCGACCGACTTACGAACCTCGGCAAGCGTCGCGGCGCCGGGCCGCCGCTCGCGTCGCGCTACCCCCGTTCCTAACGCGGAGTGGCTTGTCCCGCTGAGCACCGAGTCCACGTCCCGCTTCAACCGCTGCAGGTCGACTCTCATCTCCGCGGCGCTCTGGTACCGCAAGTTGCGGTCTTTCTCGAGCGCCTTCAGGATGATGCTCTCGAGTTCTGCCGGCAGTTCACGGTTCAAACTGGCCGCTGGCACCGGTGCTTCGTTCAGGATCGCAGACAGAATGACCCCCAGGCTTTCTCCCCGAAACGGCAAGCGGCCCGTGGCCATTTCGTACAGGACAACCCCAAACGAAAACAGGTCCGTGCGCGCATCCAGTTCTCTTCCGCGGACCTGTTCGGGAGACATGTAGGAGACGGTGCCCAGCGTCGAGCCGGGACTCGTAAGGTGATACTCGCTGTCCAACGCATTCGTCAGCGTGTCGCCCGATTCGATCTGGTGCTGGCCGCTTCGCGTCGCCGGGACTTTGGCCAGTCCGAAATCCAGAATCTTCGCGTGGCCTCGTTTGGTGAGGAATATATTCGCGGCTTTGATGTCGCGATGCACGATCCCTTCGGCATGGGCTGCGTCGAGCGCGTAGGCAATCTCGGCGGCCACCGACAAAATCAGCTCGGTCTCGAGCGGGTGACCGGCAACCCGGTGCTTCAGCGTCATCCCGTCCATGAACTCCATGGCGATGAACGGGCGATTGTTTTCCACCCCGATTTCGTAAATCGTGCAGATATTCGGATGGTTCAAGGCAGAAGCGGCCTGCGCTTCACGCTGGAATCGCGTCAGCGTTTCGGAGTCTGCGGCTACGTCATCCGGCAGGAACTTGAGGGCCACAAACCGGCGCAGGTCCATGTCCTCCGCCTTGTACACCACACCCATCCCCCCACCGCCAAGTTTCTCGAGGATGCGGTAGTGAGAGACGGTCTGGCCCGCACGGGACGGAGCATCGGACATGCGCGGCCATCTTAGTTGGTGTGCCGAAGCCAAGTCAATGAATCGGCGCAAACATGAATCGGCGCAAACAGGCGCAAACAAGTTCCCATCCGGAGCTTGGATCTCACGAATACTTAATCGCCGCGAGCCACACCACGCCACTTGGCCGCTCGCCGAGGCCAGGGAGAAGACCTTGTTCAACCCGGTTGTTTCGAGCGGTTCCTGCAGTTTCGGGCCAAGGTTTGTCCACTTCGTCTGGAGGTCGTTCGACGGCGTCGGCTCCGCCTGCCCGGGCCATTCGCTCTCGCTGCGGCGGCAAAATGGAATATGATGACCTCCGGCGGAGGGAAGACGTGACTCGGAAGCCTCAACCTGCAGTTCAGCCTCGCTTGCGTTCCCGCGGCAGGGTGTTCCTTTTCTTTCTGATCGCCTTGTGGGTTTCTCCGCACGCTCGTGCCAAGATGAACATCGATTTCGATCCCGATCTCGATTTCTCGAAGTTCAAGACATTTGCCTATATCGGCGGCGTCGAACACCTCGTCATGCTCCAGCTGAACCCCAACGAGATTCGCGATCGCGTCCACGAAGCCGTCGCCCGCGAACTCACCAAGCGTGGCCTCAAGGAGGTCAAGCGCGAAGAGAATCCGGATCTTGCGGTGCGGTACTTCGCCAACTCCGAGTCCCAGGTCAATGTAGCGGCCACGGGGGATTGGGGCGGCTTCGATCCTTTTATCCTCGACAACTGGTCCTATACCTACGAACTGTGGTCGGCCACGACCACCCGCGAAGGCTCCCTGATGATCGATCTCATCGACGTTAAGAGGAAAGACCTTGCCTGGCGTTTGTTTCTCGAACAGAAAATTCTGAATATCGACAAAGTCTGGCCAAAGGTGAACCAGGAAATCACCAAGGGCTTCGAGGGCTATCCGCCCACCGAAAAAGAAAGGGAAGAGAAGCGCAAGGAACGCGCCGAGCATCCCCCCAAAAAACAGAAGCCCCAGTTTCAATGAATTTGATTTGTGCTCGCCGCTTCGACGACAGGTCTCCACATAAGGATCTGGGGCCACCGCGTCTGGCCGCCCGTCCCTTGGATGCAAGCGTCAAACTTTTCGCGTTCCGTGAACTCAGTTCGGAGAGTAGCTGGCTTTTGCCCGAACCACTTGCACGCTGCGAATCCGCGTGGTCAATAGCCGGTTTGCAAACTCGAGCTGCAAGCCGGGTGCAGCCACAATGTCGCGATGAATGATGCTCCCGCCCCACGTGCACCCGTTGATGCCCACGCGATGCGGCGACAATCCCTTTTGATCAAACCATCCACCCCACACCCAGTACTCGCCTTCTCCCAGCACCCAAACGGTATACAGCGAGTTCCTGGTCGTCACCAGGACGCGATCTCCGCATTGCAAATCCTTTTTCCGGATTGCTGTCAGGGTTTCGGCGTGCGCCACCACAGCTTCGAGCGTGTTCATTTCCTCGGTTGTTCGTCCCTTTCCCTATCGTGCGATGGCTCGAGCCTCTAAGTCAATCCTTATCCCGCAGGCAATCCCGCAGGCATTGCCGCGACGCTCCGGCAATCCCCGTTTCAGCTTGCCGCATCTCATGTTCTGTGACAGGATTACCGCGTTTATCCTCAGCCAACCTTGCGGTGTTTCGAAGCTGCGACTTACAGGTGGTTTATGAAGAGACTCAATCTCTACCTCATCAAGCCCTCGCAGTACGACCAAGACGGCTATGTTGTCCGCCATTGGCGCGGCGTGCTCCCAAGCAACACGCTCGCTTGCCTCGCCGGTCTTACCGAGGACCTGATCGAACGGAAGCGCTTCGGCAATTCATGGAAGGTCAAGGTCCACCTGTTCGACGAAACCGTCGACAAAGTCCCCGTGAAGCGCATCTGCCGCTCGCAAATCTGGAATCGCGCAAAAACCATCGTCTGCCTGGCTGGGGTGCAGACGAACCAGTTCCCTCGCGCTTCGGATCTTGCTCACACCTTCCGCCGCGCCGGTCTCACCGTCTTGATCGGCGGCTTCCACGTCAGCGGCTATCTGGCACTGCTGCCGGACATTCCCGAAGACATCCAGAAACTGATGGACGCCGGCGTCTCGATCGTCAAGGGCGAAGTCGAGGAAACCTGGGGCGACCTGCTTCTCGACGCAATCCACAACCGCCTCAAGCCCATGTACGATTTCCTGAATAACAAGCCCGATCTCTACACCAAACCCATTCCCGCTATCCACAAGAAGTATCTGCGAAAATTTGCGGCCTCCAATTTCGGCACTCTCGATTGCGGCCGCGGCTGTCCGTTCGAATGCACTTTCTGCACCATCATCAACGTGCAGGGCCGTAAGATGCGCTTCCGCTCCGCCGAACACATCGGCGAGGCCGTCCGCCGGAATTACCACGAAAACGGGATCACCTTCTACTTCTTCACCGACGACAATTTCGCCCGCAACAAAAACTGGGAAGCCATCTTCGACGTGCTCATCCGCCTGCGCAAGGAGGAAAACATCCCCATTGAGTTCATGATGCAGGTCGACGTGCTCTCCTGGAAGATCCGGAACTTTGTCAGCAAGGCTCGCGAGGCCGGCTGCATCAACGTCTTCATCGGCATGGAAAGCGTCGACCCCGGCAACCTCGCCGCCGCCGGCAAGAAACAGAATCAGGTCAGCGAATACCGCCAGCTAATCCAGGCCTATCGCGATTCCGACATTTCCTGTCATGTCGGCTACATCCTCGGTTTCCCCTTCGACACGGTAGAGTCGATCCGGCGCGACCTGAAATTCCTGATCAAGGACGTGCAGCCCGACCACGCATCGTTCTTCATGCTAACTCCGCTTCCGGGCTCGATGGACCATCTGCACATGTTGCGTCGCGGCGAGTGGATGGATCCCGACCTCAATCTTTACGATTCCCAGCACGAAGTCACGCGCCACCCGTACCTAAAAGACGGCTCGTGGAAGGAGACGTACTTCGAGGCCTGGCGTACGTTCTACAGCCTGCAGAACATGAGAGCGATCTTGCAGCGCGGCTCGCGCGCAAACTACTGGAACAATTTCCTGCGCTTCTTCTGGTACAAGAATTCCATTGAGACCGAGGGCCGCCACCCCATGATGTGCGGCTACTTCCGTCTGAAAGGCCGCACCACCCGCCGTCCCGGGTTTCCCATTCTCTCGCGTTCGGAGTACTACACCGGCCGCGCGCGGGAGGTTTACGCTCACTTTCGCGGAATGCTTCGCGTCGCCGCGGAGATGGAAGAACTTTGGCTGCAGACGCGCCATCCCTCGGAAGCCGAACAGCGCGTCGTCGAAGAACTTGCCAGGCTCCGCGAAAAGTACGATCAGATCAGGCTCGCCGATCTTCAAGCCGCTTTTCTCCGCGCCAAGGAGCACTTCCCGACTCTTCGCGTGCCTTCCAAAGTCCAGCTTTTCTGGGCCAAGTGGAGCCCGCTGCTCGTTCAAAGCAAGGTCTACACCCGCGCCGATCTCCAGGCCTTCTGGACCAGCATCCGCGAGCGCTGGGACGACCAACGCTGGTTTCGCATCCCTGTCCACAAGGTCCCATTCAACCTTCTCCGCGACCTGCAGCTCTCGGCGCTATTCCTCTTCCACCTGTCCCGCGAACTCTGACTCGGCCCCCGAGCCGGTGTTTGACGGAGGCGCGATGCTTTTCGGCGCTCTAGGATCTCGAGCCCGATGGAAGCGCAACGGGTCACCCTCGACCGTGCCCCCCGGTGTTGCTACGATAGCCCGCAGAAGGCCATGTCTAGAAAGATCCCCGCCCGCACCTCCGAACACGCGAAACGCTCGGACCTCGCTCAGAAGCTGCTGCATCACTTGCACCTCCGCGGCAGCACCCGCCCAGGCCAGCGCATCGGGGTCGCCGTCTCAGGCGGGGCCGATTCCGTGGCTTTGCTTCTTCTTTTCCTCGAACTCCGCGAACCGCTCGGCATCGTCCTTTCCGTCGCCCACTTCAATCACAAATTGCGCGGCCGCGCCTCCGACGCCGACGAAAGATTTGTGGCCGCGCTTGCCGCCCGCCATGATCTTCCGTTTTTCGTCGCGCACGAAGACATCGAAAGCAAGGCCAGGCGCGAGCATTCCAATCTCGAAGACGCTGCCCGCCGTTCCCGCTACTCCTTCTTCGAAAGCCTCGCCCGCGCCGCTCATCTCGACAACATCGCCGTCGCCCACACTGCCGACGACCAGGCCGAAACTGTCCTCTCGCACATTCTTCGGGGCACCGGCCTTTCCGGGCTCGCCGGCATTCACCCCGAAGCCTTCATGGTCTTCCGCCCCTTGCTCAAATTCCGCCGCGACGAGCTGCGCTCTTACCTCCGCCTTCGCCGCCAGACTTGGCGCGAAGACGCCACCAACCGCGATACCCGCCGCTTGCGTGCCCGCATCCGCGCGAAACTCCTGCCGCTTCTCGAAAGGGCTTTCCAACCCGCCGTTGTCGAGCATCTTTCGCAACTTGCCGATCTTGCCCGCGAAGAGGACGCTTGGCTCGACAGCTCCGCTGAGCTGCGCCTTTTTCTTTCCGCGAAGGAGCACGAAGGCGAGTGGCGCATTTCCCTCGGTGATCTCGTGGCTCCGCCGGTTCCACCCAGCGAGGCGGATCAAACCGCGGGTCTCTGGTCGAGGCGCGCCCCGGAGGCCATGAGCAAGCGCATGATTCGACTCCTGGTCAAAAAGGTGAAACCGCACTCCGGCCAGCTTGGCTCTGTCCACGTTGACGCCGTGCTGCGGTTGGCGCAGCAGCCCGAAAGTGGCAAATCGCTGCCCCTTCCTGGCGGCGTCGAAGTCCGCCGGCAGCGCGACTTCCTCTCCTTCCGCGCTAACTCGAACAAACACGCCCAAAACAAGGCGAAATCCGCTCATCCGGGATACGCCCATCACCTGAACCTGCAGGCAGGTCAGGCCGAGGTTTGGCTGGTTGAACATTCGTGTTGTCTGCGCTTTCGGGTGATTGACTGGCCTCTGGAAGCGCGAGAAACTATTGTTACAGGGGCGGTTCTCGACCGTGATTCGTTGCGTTCACCCCTTGTGGTTCGTAACTGGAAGCCGGGCGATTCGGTGCAACCGCTGGGCCACCGGAAACGCCACAAATTGTCGCGTCTCTTGAGCGAAGCGGGCGTCAGTCGCTGGCAGAAAGTCTCCTGGCCGGTTCTGACCTCCGGGGGCTCGGTTGCCTGGTCCCGCGGCTTGCCCGTCGCGGTGGACTTTGCAGCAAGGCCGTCCACCCGCAAAGGAGTCGTGATTACCGAGGTTGGCGTAGCGTAACTATGGCGAGAGTAAGAACTTACTCGGCTGCTCGCATTGCGAATCGCATAAAGACGCTGGGCCGCGAAATCACTCGCGCTTGTCACGGCGCAAAATTGGATGTAGTCGTAACTATGGATCGATCCTTCGTTTTCGCCGCCGACCTCATTCGCCACATTGGCGTTCCGGTTGCCCTGCACTTCGTCCGCGAAGACGTGCGCGATATCGAACTGGCCGGCCGCCCACGCCGCGAAGTCTTTTTCACGAGCCGTTCCACTTCTCCTGCCGGCAAAGGGCAACCCGGCTTGAAAGGCCGCGACGTTCTGCTGGTCGACTCCGTGCTCGACAGCGGTATCACGCAAGACTTTCTCTTGCGCCGCATCGGCGAGAGCAAGCCCCGCTCCTTGCGGCTCGCGGTCCTGCTCGACAAAACCTCGCGCCGTCGCGTGGCCCTTGAGCCCGATTACTTTGCCTTCCGGACTGCATCTAACCTAGTGTGGTCTGGCTACGGCATGGCCGCGGCCAATGGCGTCGGCCCAAACTCGAAAGGTCTGGTAGCCGGCTCGGGGCACGGAACCGCCGGGCGAAAGCGCAAGAAGAAGCGCTAGACGCGAGCACAACATTTTCTTAGGATTCTCGGTAACGGGTTTATTGCGAGGCTAATGTGAATTCTAGTTCGACAGCAAAAACGATTCTTTTCTGGATCTCCATCGTCTTCCTCGGGGTCATGCTCTGGAAGCTGGTCTCGAGCAACGGCCAGGCGGCTCGCGAGGACACTCCGAGCTACAGCGAGTTCATCGCCAAGGTCGATGAAGGCGACGTCAAAGAGGTCACGCTCTATCTGTCCCCAAACAGCTACGAGCTCCAGGGAGAATACGTTCGCCCGGTCAACCGCAAATTCCACGTCACGATTCCTAAGGAAAATGCCCCGGAAATTACCAAGGCTCTGCGCGACAAGGCTGTTCAGCTCAACGTCAAGGAAGTCCGCAGCGGTGATTGGGTCCTTATCCTGCTGAACGCTCTCCCGCTCCTTCTGCTTGCCGGTTTTGTCTTCTTCCTCATGCGCCAGATGCAGGCCGGCGGCAACAAGGCCCTCAGTTTCGGCAAGTCCCGCGCGCGCCTCCTCTCCGCACAGCAGAAGAAAGCCACCTTCAAGGACGTTGCTGGCAGCGACGAAGCCAAGGAAGAGCTCCAGGAAATCATTGAATTCTTGAAAGACCCGCAGAAATTCCAGAAGCTCGGTGGCCGCATTCCGAAGGGCGTCCTGCTTGTCGGACCCCCAGGCACCGGCAAAACCCTACTGGCCCGTGCCATCGCCGGCGAAGCCAACGTTCCGTTTTTCTCCATCTCCGGTTCCGATTTCGTCGAGATGTTCGTCGGCGTCGGCGCCAGCCGCGTCCGCGATCTGTTCGAACAGGGCAAGAAAAACGCGCCGTGCATCATTTTCATCGATGAAATCGACGCCGTCGGCCGCCATCGAGGCGCCGGCCTCGGCGGTGGTCACGACGAGCGTGAGCAAACGCTGAATGCTCTCCTTGTCGAGATGGATGGTTTCGAGTCGAACGAAGGGGTCATCCTGATCGCCGCCACCAACCGCCCCGATGTGCTCGATCCCGCTCTGCTTCGTCCCGGGCGTTTCGACCGTCGCGTTGTCGTCGCCCGTCCCGACGTGAAAGGCCGCGAAGAGATCCTGCGCGTCCACACCCGCAAGGTGCCGCTCTCCGATGACGTCGAGCTTTCCATCATCGCGCGCGGCACACCCGGATTCTCCGGAGCCGATCTCGCAAACCTGGTGAATGAAGCCGCTCTGTGGGCCGCCCGTCAGAATCGCAAATTCGTCGCCATGGCCGATTTCGAAATGGCCAAAGACAAGGTCCTCATGGGCGTCGAGCGCAAGTCCATGATCCTTTCCGACGAGGAAAAGAAGAACACCGCGTATCACGAAGCGGGCCACGCGCTGGTTGCCGCGATGACCCCGGGCGCGGACCCCGTGCATAAGGTCACGATCATTCCCCGCGGCATGGCCCTTGGCCTCACGATGCAGCTTCCCGAAGCCGACAAGCACACGTACACCAAGGAATATCTCGAGGGCATGCTTGCCGTGCTGATGGGCGGCCGCACGGCGGAAGAGATTTTCCTCGGCCACATCACTACCGGCGCTGGCAACGACATCGAGCGAGCCACCGACATTGCCCGGAACATGGTCTGCGAATGGGGCATGAGCCATCTCGGGCCCTTGGCCTTCGGCAAAAAAGAGGAGGCCATCTTCCTCGGCCGCGAAATCGCGCAGCACCGCGACTTCAGCGAAGACACCGCGCTGCAAATTGACAAGGAAGTGAAGCGTATCGTCAGCACGGCCTACGAGACTGCGCACAAGATCCTGCAATCGAATCGCGACACCCTCGACCGCATCGCGCAGGCCTTACTCGAGCGCGAGGTTCTCGATGCCAACGAAGTCAAAATGCTAATGGAGGGCAAGCAGCTACCCGAGAAGCCGCGCACGCCGCCGGCACCGCCTCCGCAAGCGACCCCCGGCACGGATCCCAAGGTTGTTCGGCCCGAGCTTCGCCCCGCCCCCGGCTTTACGCGCGGCGACTCTCCCGCCAAAGCCTGAACGTTTTTTCACTCCGCCTGCCAAAGGCAAGGCAAGTTGGCCCCGGGAAAGCCAGCTTTTTTTTCGGCTGGCCCCGAGCGAGCATCCTCGCTCGACCCCAAGCCTCCTCAGAGCCGCCCGAATGGCTCAGCTTCGGTTTGCGGCGCGTTTTGGAGTAGACTATACGCCATGGGACGCAAAGACGGCGAAAACCTGAACGTGACCTGCCCCTGCTGCCAGGCCAAGCTGGTGATCGATCCGATCTTCGGTGCGGTCCTCTCGCACGTCGCGCCCGCAAAACCCGGTCCGGACGTGGATCTCAGCAAGGCTTCCAACATTCTTGAGGAGCAAAGGCGGAAGCGCGAAGACAAATTTGCCGACTCTTTCTTCCAGGAAACCCACAAGGAAGACATCCTCGCCAAGAAGTTCGAAGAAGCCATGAAGAAGGCCAAGGACGCCCCTGCGGGCAAGCCCGTCCGGGACATCGACCTCGACTAGAAGCAGCTCCGCCGTACGCCGAGCGAGGGCCTTTACCCTGTGCTCTCCGCGCCCCTGGTTGCCTTTTTCTTCCTTCCGCACGGTAAACTGCCATGCGCATGAGCCCGCGTAAACTCTTCCGGCTAAAACTTCGCTCTCGTGTGTTGCGGCTCGGCGAGCGCACGCTCATCATGGGCGTCCTCAACGTTACGCCCGACAGCTTTTCCGACGGCAACAGATTCATCAGCGTGAAGACCGCTGTCGAAGCCGCTCTCGCCATCGAGCGCGCCGGCGCCGACATTCTCGACATCGGAGCCGAATCGACCCGTCCCGGCTCGGCCGGCATTTCCGCCTCGGAAGAACTGGCGCGACTCCTCCCCGTTCTCGAAGCCCTTCGCGGCCGCCTGAAAATTCCTATCTCCGTCGACACACGCAAAGCCGGCGTCGCGGAACTCGCCATTCGAGCCGGCGCGGAAATTGTCAACGATGTTTCCGGCCTGCAGCACGATCCTCACCTCGCTCTGGCTGCTGTCCGGTATCACGTGCCTCTCGTCCTCATGCACATGCGCGGAACTCCGCAAACCATGCAAACCCTCCCATTCGCCAAAGATGTT
>Ga0209465_10001493_pt1 | contig 10374 bp, 8 predicted proteins | sample PanSoiPlot1MoBio_FD_188321 | JGI IMG/M metagenome (GOLD analysis project Ga0209465, IMG submission 188321) | Tropical forest soil microbial communities from Panama analyzed to predict greenhouse gas emissions - Panama Soil Plot 1 MoBio (SPAdes)... | ecosystem: Environmental > Terrestrial > Soil...
CAAACCAGATCCGAGAAAGGCGCCATCGCCAATCCCCTTTCAGTGGCCATGTCTCGCCCGCCGGTAAGCTGATAAAAACCTTCCGGCGTTTTGGGCAGGTCCCAATCCCAGAAAACTTCGACTTCCATGGACTTCGCTTGCTGACGGGCTTCGTGGTACGACACCGTGGCGGCGAATTTCTTCCAGCGTTCGACAGACATGGAAAATTTCTCTCGGCTCTGCATTCGCGCCTGCATTGCCTCGGCAACCGCTTCGGAATAGGTTTTCAAACCCGCCTTTCCCGCCCAAGCTTCACGGACAATCGTCAATACATGGTCCACTGTTTCTTCGGCGACCTTTTTGACCGTCAATTCGAGCACTGCGATCTGCTCACGGGCATCCCTGTGTCCTTTTCCCTGGCCACGCGCTTGTCGCAGTTTTTTTAATGATGCAGTCTCTTTGCGAATTCGCCGCACCGCTTCATCGACGCGAGCCGCGAGATGTTCCTTTCTTAACCATTCATCCGCTTCTCGATACGCTTTGTCCGAGATTTTGTGCAGCAAATGTCCGTTGATTTCTTTGAATCCGTGCTCGTAGAATTTCTTGATCACGGCGAGATTGACATTCTTGAAAGGAATAATGTCAGGGTTTGTGGCGCCCAATACGAAAGGATGATCCCGCTGGTCTTCGACGCTGTCGAGAGCCGTCGCTTCGTTGGCGTCTGTCCGGCTTACGATCACGCCTGGCACACCCATGATGTCGAACTGTAACCTCGCCGTATTTAGCCTGGAAATCATTTCAGCCGTAGAGACCAAAACCTTTTGACCCTGATGTCCGCAAACCTTGCACCCCGGTCTTTGGTCTTCAATGTGAATGGCGCCGATCTTGTTTTCCACGAATTTCTTAACCAAGTTGCGAATGTGATGCTCGCCTCCGTGACCGGTGTCGCCGTCGGGAATGATCATCGGCGGAGAAAATTCGATGGCTGAGTTTTTCTTCCGTTGTGCCGACGTCATTCTCATCCGGTTGGAGCGTTGCACTTCGTCCTGGTGCAGCAAAGCGCGCACCCATGAAGCGCCTTCCTTGGGCACTCTATCCAGCGCATAGTTGGCCAAGTCCGCCCCGGGATCCTCCGAGTCCGAGCCGCGGGCGGATGTGGACCATCCGCCAAGATAGAGGATCTTGATCCCTTCCATTACCGCCCGTACCGCCCCCGTTGGCGAAAACGGACCATAAGTAATTTCCTGTTTTTTCTCTTTGAACAACCTCTGGAGGGTGTCGTACATCTTTATCGCTGCCTGCTTGGCAATGGCATGGTCTTCGCGCGCGTTTCCGCGCAGGGCCACCACCTCATACGCCGTGTGCAGCCGCGTGATTTGTCGAAAACGTTGGCTTTGAAACCAACTCTCCGTTTCGCGCAATTCCTTTGCCCATTCGATCGCTTCGATATCACGCTTCGAATCCAGCCGTGTGACTTTCGCGCTCATTGGATTTCTCCTCCTATCCGTGAAAGCCCTGGGAAGAATATTGGCGGGAAGAACTTATCAATTTAAATGCCTCCGCACAATGCCAAGCGCAGCTACAGTTCGCACCATGACGGCGATTTCCTAACGAGACTCTACCAATCTCTTTGATGGAAGCGTACCGCCTGATGACTTTAGGCGCACCAGCGTCCCTTGAAATTCCCCAAAATAAACCTGGGTGGGCATGCGTGAATTGAATTCAGTTAACGCCCCATAGCGATATAACGAGCTGGAATCCTTAAATTATTCCCCCGTCGGGATCAAAACGCCCGACGCCAAGAAGCTCGTCTCTCGTAGGTCACATATGAGACCCTGCGTCTGATTTCAGTTCGCGCTGTAAGCCTGCCTTACAGTCATTTCGTTTTCGTGGTGGAAAGATTCCTTCGACCTCCCCGCTACTCTCTCTGCTTTGCGCCGCTCGATTCCGGAAGAAAAGAGCGCCATATCAAATCCTCGATGTTTCTTTGAATCAATAAAAATTTCGGGCGCCCATTCCAGGGGCATCCGCTTCGAATGATCCCGTGTTGGCACGAAATGAGGAGCAGCTGATACTTCGTCCAATGTGAAAATTACCAGTGATAATCAGGGCGTTAGTCGATATGACACGGCGCTGAAAGAGACCACACAGGACACGTGGCACAGGCGTTGCTCTATGCGCTGCTTCACCAGCACCTGAGTCCGGCATAAACGTTCAGACGGATTATTTGAAAGGAGTGCGAATAGCAACATGCCTGAACCCGCCGCCTTGTTCTTGCTCGGCTTTGGCCTGATCGGCCTTCGGGCGTTTATCTCCTCTCGCTCTAACAAAATGAAACAGCTTCCGACCAAAACACCCTGAAGGTTTTGGCTCGGAAAAGGAGCCTACCCTCACACCGCACCAGGGTCCGACACCCTTGGGAGGGTTGGCGGCCCGGGTTGTTTCAACCCGGGCCTCTCCTTTTGTATCGAACTGTTATTTTTTCAGAATTAGCACACCCGCCCAACTGATTGCCGATTTAGATCTCATCAACTGAAGAGTTCCTTCTTCCATTTTACCAACAGAGAGTTCTGAAGATCCCGACTGATCTCGGCGGCGGGGGGAAATTTGTCCCGCCACTCGAAAGGACGACAAGCGTCGATGATCATTCGCGAGCTAATTCCTTTGCGCTCTTTTGGAATGATGGGATCCAAAGGGCCGCTCCAAGCGCGACGGATGATTTCCACCGCGTCCACTGGATCCGAGCGGCTGCACATCGCCCATAGAACGTCGTTGATCTCATACACGTCGATGTCATCATCGACAACCACCACGTATCTTCCCAGATAGGCCCCACCTTGGCACTGGCTTGCCACAAGCGCCGTTTGGCGGGCGTGTCCCGGATAGCGTTGGCGGATCGATACGACGGTTAAGAAGCGCCTGAAGTAACTGGCCACCGCCTTTACGTCAGGAACTCCCGCCTTTTCGACCTGGTCGTGAATGTAGGCGGCGCGCAACATTTCGTAGCACTGTTCCGCGCGGGCCGTCGCGCGGAACTCCGGCGAGGCCGTAATGATCGGATCGTTCCGATGATAGAGGCGATGCACTTTCACGAGAGGTTCCATCTTCTCGCCACTGGCATAATAGCCGGTCCACTCGCTAAACGGTCCTTCCTCCTTGCCTTGGTCAGGAAAAATTTCCGCCTCCACTGCGATCTCCGCATAGGCGGGGATCGGTAAGCCGGTGACTTCGCCCTCGATAACTTCGACCGGTTCTCCTTTGATGCCGCCGACGGCATCAAATTCGCACCGCCCGTAAGGTTCCGGCCTGGTGGCGATCATGTGCAGCAACGGATCGACGCCGAAGCAAGCAACCACCGGGCAAGGTTTTCCCTTGTCAAAGTATTTTTGCCTCTGTATCCGGCCGTGTTTTCCCGGAGAGATGTTCATGCCCATTGTGTTTCGATCATGCACCATCGTGCGATAGCAGCCGACGTTGACCCAACCTTCGTCCGGGTCTCGCGTGATGACGACATGACCCGTGCCGATGTATCTACCGCCGTCTCTTTGTTGCCAGAACGGAACGGGGAATTTGAAAAGATCGATGTCATCTCCTTTGTAGATGTTCTCCATCACCGGACCCGACGATACTTTTACCGGCGGTATCGCCGGCTGCTTCGCCAGCCGTTCGCGGCAAGCTTGCACGAATCTTTCCCGCGTGATGTCGAGGGGCAGGTTGGTGGTGAGCGCCAAGCGGCGCAGGCTTTCGAAGAAACCAACGAGGATCCTGTAACCGGCAGGATAGTCTTTGATGCGGTCGAAGAGCAGAGCCGGACTGTTTTCTTTGTGTTTGGAAGCGAGCACGCAAAGCGCGCCAATCTCGAGATTCCAGTCGGCCCCTTCAATGACCTTGAGTTCCCCCATCGCCTGCACTTGTTGAATCCATTCTCTAACGTCTTTGTAGCTCACGGATTTTCCTTTCTTTTACTTGTCGCTACGCTGTTCTTATAGTTCTTGCCTGTTGCTGTTACAACCCGCGGCACAGTAATAAGTTGCCAAGTTTCACTCACGGAGTTTACCCTGAGCGCTTTGTCGAAAGGTTCACTCCTATTCCGAGCGCACGGCGCGGAATCTGTTCTTCTCTTGAGCACATGGTGGTTCTAACGAACCACTATCAACCAAGCCGTCGCTTTGCAGATCGGTACTGGAATTGGTAAAAAGCCGGGGCTAAGAGAACTACCAAAGGCAACTACGGCTTGCCATGTATGGTTACAAAAAGGCGATCAAAGGTTGTACGAAACAAAATAAAACACTCTCACTAAAGGAAGTTGAGGCACATCGGTGAACTTCACATATGGACTTTTTCTGTCGGCACTCACGCTTGTCACGACTCTGTCTATTTCGCTGCCGGCGTCGGCCCAGGAGCGCGCGCGGGTCGGCTGGGCGGCGATGACTGCTTCCCATACTCCCTTGTGGGTAGCTCAGGAAAAAGGATTTTTGGCCAGGCAAGGTTTGTTGGTCGAATCGATCTTCTTCAGCGCCGGCCCGCCGGCTATGCAGGCGCTGGTGGCGGGAGACCTCGATATCGTCGTGACTTCCGCGCCCAATGTCGTGAATCCCCGGCTCGGCGGTGCCGATACTGTGATGACCCTATCGATCATCCCGACCTTCATTGATCATATTATAAGCGCAGCCAACATAACGAGCCCGGAACAATTGAAAGGAAAGATTGGCTCGGTCAATCGATTCGGCAGCATCTCGGATATGGGGCTTCGTCTCTCCCTCAAGCGGCTCGGCATTGATCCTGAGAAGGACGTGCGGATCGTTCCTGCCGGAGGAAACCCCGAGCGCCTCGCGGCCATCTCCAAAGGTATTTCTCAGTTTACGATTATGAACGAGCCGTTCATCAAGGAGGCCGAGCGCCTCGGATTCCGCGATTTAGTCAACATGGCAACCTTAAAAATCCCATTGCACGGAAACGGCATCGTTACCAGGGAAGCGATCATCAAGACCAAGCGGCCCATGGTTACGAAGTTTGGGCGCGCGATTGTCGAAGCGGTCCACTACATAAAAATGGACAAGGAAGGGACCAAATTTATAATTGGCAAATACACTAAATTGACGGACCCCGAAGGACTTGAACGAACCTACAAAAACTATACGTCGGTACTTTTGGATGTGCCTTACCCCGATCCTGCAGGTATAAAGACCCTGCTCGACGACATGGCTCCAAAGAATCCCAAAGCCGGCGCGGCCGATCCGAAGAGCTTCGTGGACCAGAGTTTTGTCCAGGAAATGGAAACTTCAGGTTTCATCAAGCAGTTATACAAAAAGTAATGAAGACAGAGGCAGCAGGCCATAGCATGAAACAAAGAGCCGCGATAAAGGAGGCCTTTATGTCAAGAGGAATCAATTCCTAAATCGCCTTTGTCTCAGCGCTGCGTTATGTGCCAGCGCAGCTCAGACCTCTTTTGCCACGGAAAGACTCGTTGGCCTGCAATCCGCGCCGAGCATCGCCATGGCTCTACCGTGGGTCGCGGATGAGACTCGGCTGTACTCGAAATACGACCTCGATTTTCAGCTCGTCTACATCGCGTCTTCTGGAATCGTTACCGCCGCCATGAGCAGCGGCAACGGTAATGTCGCCATCGTCGGTGGCGAAGGACCGATCCGCGCTTATCTAGCGGGCAATACTGATTTCGTTTTCATCGGCTCGGTTAAAAACATTCTTACTCATAGCATCATGGGCAAACCAGAAATCAAACGGCCCGAAGATTTGAAAGGTAAGCGAATCGGCGTGGGCCGCATCGGCGGGAACTCACACTACTTTACGCTTTACGGGATGAGACAGAAAGGCTTGGACCCGCTTAAGGATGCTAACTTGCTCCAGACCGGCGGCGCGCCGGAGACGTACCTGGCGTTATCGTCAGGAGCTGTGGACGCCGCTTCGCTAACAACGCCGCAGGATACGCGCGCGGCATTCGCCGGCTACAACTATGTTATCGACGGCCGGGAAATCCGCCCGCCATACATCGCCACCGGGTTCGTCACCTTGCGCTCTGTGATCGCCAAGCGGTCGAAGGCAGTCAGCCAGTTCATGCATGCCATGGTCGAATCCCTGAAGATCATGATGACCGACCGCGAGTTGGCGTTCAGAATCATGGCAAAGAAGATCAACTTAACCGATCGGAAAGTTTTCGACGCGGCCTACAGCGCCGAGTTGAAAGTGTTGGAGCCCAAGCTGGAGATCAAGTCCAACGCTATTCAGGCGACCTTGGACGAGATCGCCCGCACCGACCCGCGCGCGGCCAAAGTTTCACCGCAGCAACTCATCGACCGGCGCTTTCTGGAAGAAATGGAAAAAGACGGAACCTTCGAGCGGTTAGGAGTTAAGTAGGCGGTAGGCAACCGTTTCTACTCACGATCCGCTCGGCGCCGTTCACGTCTTTCAGCTTTCTTGGCGGCAATCTCCTGTACTCTGTCCTCGATGGAAAGAACGCGATCTGGCTGGACCTTACCAAAGCGCTTCTGATAGAGCAGTTCAATGAAAGCCGGAAGCGGAGCTTTCCATGGTTCTTGACGGTGGTTGGCCAACCCACCCAGCTTCCGCGGGTTCATACCCAGTTCACGGGCCATCTGAATCTGCGCATGGGAGAGGTGAAACTTTCTCCGCGCATCGATCCACCTCTGCAACTCTTCAGGTATTCGCTGTTTATTATTTGCCATCGTTTTTGCCGGTCGGCGAGACGCTGCTGTTCCCCGCAAGCGTTGCAGCCGGGTTTTACAAACGTCTCCGTTGCACGCGAAAAGTATCCTCCCCGAAGCTCTCGAAGATGCGAGCTCGCAGCTCGTATTTGGAATCACCGATAGTCAAGCGTCGCTTCCTCTTCGTGATGCCGTACAACTCATGACGTAACGACGCCGCTCGCGGGGTGGAGCTGCGCAAGCTGGCAATCCCAACACCCAGCGCACCTTTCAGGGTAAATACTTCTTCGTAACCGTCCTTGTACTCGACCTCTAACTCTTCGACGCCAAGGCGAATTGCCTTCGCGGCAAGTTGTTCGACAATACTCTTTTGCTTGCGAGGCATTTCCGGGCTTGCTGGCGCTCTTAGCAACTAATGTGAAGCACCGATTTAGCTCCGAAAAGTAGCCTGTCCCTACTTTTTGCCCTGAAACCCGAAACCTTTTATTGAAGCTCCAGCCCCACCACCTTCGCCGGGTTCCGCGTGCAAACTGTGTAAAGTTCGTCCTGATTCAATCCAAACGCTTCCATATAGCCACGCACCAGGCGCATTGCTTCCACCGAATCGGGGAAGAGCGGCTCGCCGGCGTCGCTCGATAGCGTGAAGTGCTGCGGCCCGACCTCGCGGATGGTGTTGTACATGATCTGCGGGTCGACGCCAAGGAGCGGCGAGAGTTCGTCCCACGTGAAGTTGAATAAAATGCCCGCTTTGCGCAGCTCTTTCATCATATCTGCCGAGACGTTTAAAAACGGGCTAAAAGGATGATCGATGACGGCGCGCTTCAAACTGACTTTTTCAACTTCTTCGGCGAGCTTGTAAATCTCTGCGTGGGTTGCGTGGCCGAAAAACAGGGCCACGTTGCGGTCGGCGCAGATACGCACAATTTCTTTCACCTCGGGTTTCAAGTTCCCTGTATTGTCTAAGTTGTAGTGCCCAAGCGCGACCGCTTTGTCCCACGGCAGCGGGCCGTTCCAGCCGTTTGCGTCATTGCCCTCGACGACGCGGCGATAGGTCCCGACCGTGCTGAGCGTGATGGCGTGATTGAAAACCGGCAACCAGATGGCCACTACGCCACGGTCGATCATCTGGCTGACCAATTTCGCTGAAACCGGAGCCGTCTGGCGACCGCAAACGTAACCAGCCCAACAGCGGATCGGTTGAACACCCTCTTTTTCAGCCCAGCGATTCACATCGTCTTGGACATCGCGCACCGCTTGCGCTGGATTTTCTCCGGGAATGCTTTTGAACAGCAATCCCTTCATTTCGGCCAGCGATGCGCGCCGAGCGAGATCGTAGGGGTCTTGCTGGCCCTCGTGGGCGTGGCAGTGGATATCGATGGCGTCTTTGACTTTGATATGCGGCGGATGGACGACACCGGGCTTGTACTGCGTGCGCGCCGCGTAGGAAGTCACACACCGTTCATGAGTCGGAGTCGAAACGATATTTTCAGCCATAGGCTCCCCCTAAGAAAAGCTTGCTGCACACGAAGTGACTGTCATGCCACAATTTCACATTCGCCACCGCCGTAACACCACTTTATCATCTATCACAGGTCGGTCACGTATGAACAGCCGCGGGCGTGGAGAGACGAACGGCCAGTCTTCTTTTGTTCCAAGGTTTAATCAGCAGCGCATTCAAGAGCGTTGCGATTGCAAGAACCGCAAACATGCCCCAAATAACAATCTCGTAGCTCTGGCTGCGGTCGTAGGTGGCGCCGGCAAGCACGGGGCCGGCGAAGCTGCCCCACATATAGAAGAAGCTCATCATCCCCCGGATCGTAGCGAAATAGCGGCGCCCAAAAAAATCGCCCACCGTCGCCCAAACGATGGGAAAGGAAGCGTCAAGCAAAGTGAATACGGCCGTGAATAGCCAAAGTTGCCATTGTGCAGCGCTGCGCACAAGGGCCAATACCGCAACTACGCACACGAAGTGGCAAATGCATAGAAGCCAAGGCTTGTTCACTTTGTCGGCGATCCAGCCGAGAAAGAAATGCGCCGTGAGATTGAAGAACGCAAAAGCCCCGAGCAAAAAAGCGGCGCCCTCCTGGCTCAAGCCTTTCCATACCATAATAGGCACGAAATGGACGGTAACGGTGCTATAGGCGGCGACTCGCAGCATCATCGAGGTCACCAATAGCCAGAAAACAATTGTTTTCATCGCCTGGCCAGCGGTGGAATCGGCTTCTTTCCGACCACCGTCTCTCGCTGCAGATCCGCAGTTGGAAAACTCCCCACGCGGCTTGTCTCCGTCCGGCAGCAGACCCATGCTCTCCGGTGAGCGGCGAACCTGAAAACTCAACGGAACACAAACCAGCAAAAACGCGCAGCCCGAAATAAATGCCGCCCAGCGCCAGCCTAAAGAGCTTACGGCAAAAGCGAGCAACGGAGAGATCAACGCTCCTCCGACCGGCACAGCGGCGCTGACCACTGTCATCGCCCGCGCGCGCTGCCGGATGAACCAACTGTTGGCAACGACCATCGGCGTGTGAACGAAACCGGCAATGAAAGCCAATGAAATAACGCCGAGATAAATAATTAGGAAACCCGCGTAGGTGTTCACCCAGGAGAGCAGGATGTACCCGACGCCCGCAAGCAGCGCCGCTATCACGATGATTGGCCGGGGACCGAAACGGTCAACGAGATAACCAACCAGCGGGGCTTCTATGGCGCCTTGCGCCCGGGAAAGCGAGAATGCCAGCGACGTGGCGGCGCGGCTCAGTCCCAGTTCTTGGCTGATAGGGAGAAAAAAGACCGTAAAACCATACTGGTGTAACCCGCCGCCGATGACGCGAATCGCGGAGACCAGGCCCACCATGCGCCAGCCGTAAAAAATGCGGGAAAAACAATGACCGAGGACTTGAAAGGACATGCCGAAATAAATCGCTCATTGGGCAAATTACGCGAATGGTTGGTCGAGCGTCAAGGCATTTCATGATTCCGTCACATGCGAGATGGAAAAACGAATCGTGAGCGATCCTGAAATGCGAATGATAAACCCGAAAAGATGGGGAACAGATGCCCACTCTGGACCAATCGGGAACCAAAAAAACGAAGGCCCGATCTCCTTTGAGTCGGGCCTTCGTTCATTGGTTCGTTACCAGTTAAGCGTCTTTGTGCCGCCGGAACCGGCGCCGACAGACAAACCCAACGACCAAAAGACCGAGGCCGAGCAAGGCGATCGTTTCAGGTTCGGAGAGTGCGCGAACTTGGCGAATCTCTCCACTGGGGAATATGCCGTCGTCAATGTTTAAATATATGCTCGCGGGAAACAGAGCGTTGATAGCATAAGAAAACGTGTTCATGGCATTAGGCCGCGGAGGAATAAGGTTCACGGCCGTCAGGATTCCAGAAAAAGCTCCCCAACTAACGCCAGTCGGAAAACCAAGTGGAACAAACTCGCCTCCTCCAGTTAGAGCCGAGAAAGTTTCAAAGACGGCAAACTGTGGGCGCGTGTTGCTAGCGGCGACGATGCCTCTCGCGGCCGCTTTGGATGCGTTTAGAGACGATTCCTGGGGAACGTTCAAACTGGCGGTAACCACATTGACGGCGTTGGCTTTGGCGGCCGGGCGGGTGTGGGCGCTGCCATTTTGGTCAACGTGATCACCAACACGACCGACGCCCACATCGCCGGCTCGACCATCACCCAGACACCACCCCTGGGTGGCCACGCAGG
>Ga0209465_10001496_pt1 | contig 10369 bp, 11 predicted proteins | sample PanSoiPlot1MoBio_FD_188321 | JGI IMG/M metagenome (GOLD analysis project Ga0209465, IMG submission 188321) | Tropical forest soil microbial communities from Panama analyzed to predict greenhouse gas emissions - Panama Soil Plot 1 MoBio (SPAdes)... | ecosystem: Environmental > Terrestrial > Soil...
CCTGAAGAAATCCTGCGGCCCGCCGTTCGCGTGGGAGTTCGTCGACCCGCGCACGATCTATCCCGACACGATGGGCGGGCGCGTGTGCGAGGTGATCGAAGTCACCGACCGCCCGGTGCGGACCACGTTTCGGCGCTACCGCCTGGGCGTCGATGGCGACGGCAACATCGTGCCCGAGGAATTGGGCCAGCCGCAGGCCAGCAATGCCTGGGGCGCCAACCAGCGGCCAATCCTGCCGACAAGCTTGACCATGATCGAGCACTGGGACGAGACGTGGGCGTCCTGGTGCATCTCGGGCACCAACTACAAGAACGAGCCGACTGGGCAGGTGGTCAAACAGTTCAAGCACCACTACGGATTCTTGCCGTACGACTTCGCGCCGGGGTTATGGATGAACTTCTGGCGGAATCGCAAGGTGGGCTGGGGTGTCAGCCAGACCAAATTGTGGCTGGTCCAGTACCGCCAGTACCTGCGCGCTATGCATGCGCAATATGTCGCAAGAGATTTGCTCAGTCCGCTGGTGACCTACGGCGACTCGAGCGCGGCACCGGTGATTGGCGACGACGGCAAGCCCAGAGACAGAGATCCTGGCCCACTGCCTGGGGAAGTGATCAACCTGGGCCCCGGCCGTCAGTTGCAGCGCATCCAGTACCCCGACGCGACCACACTGGAAAAACACATGCAGTTGATCGACAACGCCATCCGCGAGCTCGAGTCACCGCGGGTGACCACGCTCTCGGGCATGGAAGGCGCGGGCTTCGCCATCTCGCAGGTGCTCAGCTATCAGCGCGTGCGCGTCGGGCCGATCGTCAACAACATCCAGGAATTGCTCAAGCGCCAGTCCGAAAAACTGTGGGACCTGGCCCAGAACAAAGTCCAGGAGAAGATCTGGGTCGGCTATTCAGGCTCGGATGCCAAAAATGGCTCGGGCTACATCGGGCTGGGCCCGGACGACTTCGCGCGGCCGGTCAAGGTGCGCTGGGACGTCAAGCAGGAGCTGCCCACCGACGACCTGATCAAGGCGCGCTACGCCCACGAACGCTTGCAGGCTGGGACGTGGGGCTCGGACGAGGCGATCGACTACCTGGGCGACAACCCCGATGAGATCCGCCGGAGCAAAGCGCGCGACCGCATTCGGCAGAGCCCGCAGTACCAGCAATGGCTGGACCAGCAGGTGTTCCAGTTCGCCGGTCGCGGCGACATCCTCGGCGCGGCCGCCCAGGCCCAGCAGCTCGCCGCCAAGGGCCAACTGCCGGGCGCAGCCGGTGCCGCCGGTCCGGGTGGTATGGCGACACCCGCGCCGGGCGTGTTCGAGGGTGGTGGGCCGGGTGCCGGTGGGGTGCCCGACCTGGCCGCGCTGGCCCAGGCGCCGAACGGAGCCGGCGCCTTACCACCACCTGGCGCGCAGGTGATGCAGGGCGCCGCGGCAAACGTCGGTGCGCCCGGTGCCGCAGGAGGAGCCTAGTGAAGGGCAGTCAGCATCCGCCCAAGCGCCAGGTCAAGGGCCAGAAGAACAGCGGCCCGAAGGCCGGCAACAACGCCATCACCACCAGCATGCCCAACGCGGTGATTCGCAAACCCAAAGGAGTCTGAGAGAACCATGGCCAACAAACTTGGCGGCAATCCGAGCTCCGGTGGCTGGAAGCCACCCAGCGGCAAAGGCAATCCCCCCTTCAAGGGTGGCAAGACCACCAGCGTCGGCGGCATCCACGACCCAGGTGGCATGGCGCCGTGCCCACCCGCGAACCAGACCCAGACCAGCAGCCAGTCGAACGCGGTCGAACGCACCAACCCCGCGGTGGTGAAGCGCTAGGCCCATGGCCCAGGCCAAGAAGTGGACCGAGGCCAAGGACACCGCCTACGACAAGGCCCACGGCATCAAAGAGGGCAGCGCCAGGGACAACGCGCTCGACCGCAAGCGCGGCGTGCCGGTGCGAAAAGCTCCGAAAGGCAAGAAGTGATGGCCGAGAAGTGGATACAGTCAGCGATTCGCAGACCTGGCGCGTTCACCAAGAAGGCCAAGGCGGCCGGCATGAGCGTGTCGGAATACGCCAATAAAGTGACCAAGGCTGGCTCGAAAGCCTCGACGCAGACGAAGCGTCAAGCGAACCTGGCCAAGACGCTGAAAGGCTTCAACAAGTAGCGTGTCGGATCCGTCGGAAGTTGCGCTACTCAGGGACTCGCTCACGCGCGAGGCGAGCAATGACGCGTACGCCATCGCCCAGCAGATCTTCAAAGGACCCCAGCCGGACGTGTCGCGGGTGAGCAACGAGCAGCTCGACGAACGCTACCGCCAGGCGTTTATGAGCGACGATCGGCAGTACCTGGGTCTGGAGGCGACGCGCGACCCGGCCCAGTTCATGGCCGCCATGCAGCGCCTCGGCGTGCAGATGCCGCCCGGTCAGGAGCTGCAGCCTGACCCGGCCCTGCCGAAGACTGCGAAAGCCAACGTGCCAGTGCCGAAGCCGCCCGAGAGCGCAGTGCAGCAATTGTTCCCGTCGCCCGAGGCCGTGCCGCAGGCCGCACCGGTACCATCCATGGCCGTGCCGTTGCCGGCGCCTGGGCCGATGCCAACTCCCATGGCGCCAGCAGCGGCACCTGCGCCACCCCTCCCGCCGGCGGCCTGATCCATGCCCTTTCTTTTATTGGACGACGCGACCGACGAGGCCACGCGTCGGCTGCAGGCCTTCGGCCAGAACCTGCTGCAGGCACCCCAGCAGACCCAGAACACGCTCCAGGACATCACCGGCCGCTTGCAGGACTTCGGCGACCAGCAGCTCCAGGGTCTGAACCAGCCACCGTTTCCGGGCGCGCTGGGGACCACGCCGGGCGCGCCGCCGCCGGTGCCGGGCGTCACGCTACCGCAGCCGCCGCCCGAGCTCGTCCAGCTCAATCAGTCGCCGTTTCCGGGCGTGGCCGCGCCTGGTGCCGCGCCGCCAGTGCCACCCATCCAGGAGATCCAGCCGCAGGGCGTCACGGACATCACCCAGCGCTTGCAGGACCACGGCACGCAGGTGCTGCAGGCCGCGCAGCAGCAACTCCAGCAACTGCCACAGGTGCAGCCCATCGCACCCATCAGCGGCCCGCCCGCGCCTGGTCAGCCGCAGGCCGGTGGTGACCTGCAGGACTACGCGCGCCAGGTCGCCAACAAATACGGCATCGACCCCGACATTTTTGTCAGGCAGATCCAGCAGGAGTCAGGCTTCAATCCGTCCGCGCAGAGTCCCGCCGGCGCGACGGGCATTGCGCAGTTCATGCCAGACACGGCCCGCGGCATGGGCATCGACCCGAGCGACCCGTACGCGGCGCTGGACGCCGCGGCGCGTCTGGACGCGTCGAACCTGCAGAAGTACGGCGGCGACTACTCGAAGGCCCTGGCGGCCTACAACGCGGGCGGTGGCAACGTCGACAAGTACGGTGGTGTGCCGCCGTTTCAGGAGACGCAGACCTACGTCAGCAACATCCTGGGCGGCGCCAAGCAAGCGGTCCAGGGCGCAGTCCAGGGCGCCCAGCAGGCCGTGCAAGGTGCCGTCCAGGGTGGGCAGCAAGTGCTGGGGCAGATCAGCCAGTTCGGCGACAAGCAGCTCAGCGCGGCCGAGGCGATGGCCGCCTGCGGGCCCGCCGCAGCGGTCAGGTTTGCCCAGATGTTCGGCCGCAACCCCACGCTAAGAGAAGCGGTCGACCTGGCGTCACAGGTCGGCTGGTCGGCCGCTCAGGGCATGGCCGGGCTCGGCTCCGAGTCAGCCCTGTTCGACAAGATGGGCATTCCCCACCGCGAAGTCGGTGCCGACTGGACCGCACTCGCGCGCGAGGCCTCGAGCGGCAACCCGGTGACGATCAGCACGCCCGGCCACTACTTCACTGCGGATAATTACGACCCGTCCACGGGCGCGTTCCACGTCGGCTCGAGTGGCACGGATTTGCGCGGCGGCTCGGAGTGGATGACGCCCGACCAGATGCAAGCGCGCATGGGTCAACTCCAGGGCGGGCTGGCCGTCGATCACCCGCAGGTGCCGGGCGACTCGCCGCTCGCCTCAGGCGCGCAGCAAGCCGTCAACTCGGCCATGGATCTCGGACGTCGCGGCATGACGCTGCTGAGCGAGGCACCAGCCGCTGCGGCACAGTGGTATGGCCAGCAGCAACAGCAGGCCAAAGAGACCCTCGGCCAGGCAGGCATCGAGTATCAACCTACGGACTGGAGCAAAGCCCTCACCGACCCCAACTTCATCGCGGCGAGTGGCTTCGATCCGCTGGGCGGCTTGCAGCGCGGCATTCCGGACGTGGTCGGCGGCATCCAGCAACGCGACGTTGGCCGCACGCTCGGCGGCCTGTTCCAGACCGGCACCACGCTCGCCTCGGCACTGCCCGGTGCAGGCGGACCCGGTGGCGGCGCGGCCGAAGCCACGACACGCGCGCTCGAGACGATCGACCGCTTGTTTCCGCCCGAGGTCGCCCACGCCGCAGAACTGCCAGAAGCGGCGAGGATGTCGGTGGGTGAGCTCGCCGATGCGCTCAGCCAGTATCCCGAGGACATCAAGCAGGGGCTGCGCAATTTCGTCCAGCAACAGACCGAGGCTGGCCAATCGGGCGCTGATATCAACGACACCTTGCGCCGCTGGGTGGCGGATAACCCGCTCGAGGCCCCGCCCACGCCGGCGCAGCCAACTACCACGGTGCGCGACCTGGACGAGGCCATCAGCCGCGCCGGTGGCGGTGCTCCTGCACCGGCAGGAGGCGAGCCGCCACCGCTCGAGGCGCTGACCAGTCGCGGCGCACCACCGCCGGAGACCCCACCGGTCGCCGGTCCCGTGCGTGCGGCGCCCGAGCAGCCGGGCATCGTCGGCCGCGTCCTGGGCGCGCCTGGTGCCGCTGCCTCGCGCTTCGGCTCGCTGGTCGCCTCCGCGCTCGGGCCGACAGAAAGTCTGCCGGCCGAGACGTCGGGCGTGCTCAAGAACTACGCCAACATGGTTGGCCGCCAGTCGGACGCGGCCCAGGTCATCGCCGAAAACCAGATGCGCAGTGCGGGCGCACGCCTGGACATTCCCGCCGTTGCCGAGCAGGTGCAACAGATGCGCGGCGACCTGCGCGACGAGGCCGCGCGCACGCTCGTGCGCAACCTGCAGGACCAGGGCAAAGCGGCGCCGATTGCCAACGCGCCGCGCGACTTTCGCACGGTCACCGACAACCCCAACACCTATCTGGCCAACTACGCCTTCTCGCCTGATGTGGTCGGCCCGATCAAGGCCGTGACGGATATGTCGCAGATCGCCGGCAATCCGCTCGGCAGCGCCATCCTGAAGACGCTCGGCACGGCCAAGGGCACGCTCTTCTCCCTGTCCAATTTGCACACCCTCACTGAAGGACTGAACGCGGCGTTCACCTCGCCCCAGACGCTGGCGAACTACGCGCGCGCCTTCGTTTCCGACAGCTTCGCCCAGGGCCTACGCGGCAGCATGGCCGAGACGATCGACAAGGCCGCCGCGGCCGGCGTGACCCAGCTCGCCGAGCGCGTGCGGCCCGAGGATGTCGGCAGCCAGATTGGCAACCAGCTCTGGCGACGTGTGGTCTCCGGCGGGGTGTCCGGCGCGGGCGGTGCCGCGGCCGGGTATACCGAGACCAAACTCAGCGGCGGCAGCGAGGAGGAGGCGCGCGCCAATGCGCTGAAGGGCGGCGTGGCCGGGCTGGCCCTGGGCGGCATACCACTCGGTGGTCGTGGGACGATTCCTGAGATCCTGCAATCAGCGCTGTGGGACCGCGCCGTACCGCTCGCGAAGGCCACCGCATGGGATGCGCTGACCAAAGGTGGCATGGACGCGGGTCAGGCGGCCGACGTGGTCAACCAGCGCTTCGGAGGCTTGAACTACGCCGCCATGGGCCGCAATCCGACGCTGCTGGATGCCCAGCGGCTGACGCTGATGGCCTCTGACTGGAACGAGGCAACCGTGCGCCAGCTCGGCTCAGCGATCTTTGGTGGTGAGGGCAGCGGCGTGACGCGCGCGTTCCTGGCCAAGACGATCGCCGGCATGATGACTGCCACCGAGGCCGCCAACTATGCGTTTTCTGGCCACTCGACGCTCGAGAACCAGCCGGGCCACCAGTTCGAAGTCGAATTGCACGACCCGAACGGTGGCTACCTCCACTTCGGCATCCTGCCGGGCAACGTGCAGGCCTATCTGAATCTGGCCAACAACCTGGTCAGCGACCCGAACCGGCAGCGCGGCAACACGCTCACCAACTTCGTCGTCAACCGTCTGTCCGCGCCGGTGGGCGCTGGCATCGACGCGGCGCTGACCGCCGCGGGCAAGCCGCCCTTCTGGGTGGCGAAGGCCGGACCGGTGGCCTATGGCGAGCAGGTCGCGCCGGTCGGCATCCAGCAGGCGTTCCAGTCCACCTTGCGCGGCGGGTTGAATCCCGCAGTCTCGGCTGGTCTGGCTGCGGCCGGGCTCAATCCACGCTTCAGCGCTGCTGGTGGTGGTGCGACCGGGTTCACCTCGCCGAGCACGTCGCGCGCCAGCTCGCGGAGCCTGTCATCGAAAGTCGGGAGCAAACGCCAGTGAGGCTACGGCCACTCCGCGCCGGTACGAGTGTCCGTGCAGGAGGTCTGGTAGTCGAAGCCGGTGCAGTGGACATACGCCGGGCGACTCAGGTAGCCGATGATCGCCAGCAGCACCACCAGCCCCAGAATGACGTACATGGCTGCACGCTTGCGGGCTTCGCTCCGAGCGTGCCGCTCGGCGTGTCTGGCGCGGGCTCGAGCTACAGATTCGGTGAGCTCGGCGTACAGTTCGTCCTGGCTCGGCGTGCTCATCGGACGACCTTGTGGCGACGATGCGTCAGGAACGCCCCGATGCCAACCGCGACGAGCATGTTGGCGACGAATATCCAGTGCGATGGGTCGGTGACGAGGGCATACGCGGCGACGAGCCACAGGCCGACGCCCAGCGCATATACGCCGGCATCGGTGAGCGTGTGTGGTAGATACTGGGAGTGCACTGGAAATTCACCCTTTCTGGTGCCGCGGTCCCGGCCAATGAACGTTGGCGCGGGGCCGTTTCGTGTGTGCTGGGCTTATTATGCTCCCAACTTGTCAACACGTCCGTAACGCGAAGTAAACGCTGATGCCAGTCACCGTTCCGGATTGGATACCTCTGATCGGCGGCCGCACCGTCGGCGGGGAGACGCCGACGGCGTCTACGGTGGACCCGACGGTGCATGACCAGGTCGTGCAGGGCGTCGGTGATGCGCACAAGGGCCAGCTCGGCACGCCGGTCACGATCACCCTGACCGATGCCAAGGGCGACCCACTGAAGGACGATCAGGGCAAGCCGCGCACGGCCCAGCAGTACACCTTCAACGACGGCAGCACGCTCGAGGTCACCCCGGACGGACAGATCACGGACTACAAACCCAAGGCGGGCACGGCGGGCACCGGCTGGACGGACATTACCCAGGTCCGCAATAAGGACCAGTCGATCAGCTTCTACGGCAAGGACCCGGCCGACGGCACGATCAAGAAGGTACCGGGGCTGCCCGATAGTGCCGCCCCAGAATCGGTCAAAACCACGCCGAGCGCGACGGCCGACCTCGACAAACTGGACAGCAAGGGCAATGTCATCGCCCCTGACGACACCACCACCAAGCCGGTCAGCCTGCGCGATCCGAAGACCGGCCAGGTCATCGATATCCCGAAGGACCCGTCCGGCTCGCTGACGACCATCAACAAGACGCCGTACCTGGTCAAACCTGATGGCACGGCGACGGTGGTCACCGGCCCGGACGGCAAGCCGATCTCGGTCAACGACAAGAGCACCGTCAACGTGCCCGGCAAGGGCCTGGTCGAATACGACCCGTCCAAATCAGGCGACGACGCGTACCACGTGGTGCCCGGCACCGAGCCGTCGACCAACCGTCTTGCCAAGGACCTGCAGCCGGTCGTCCGCAACGGCAAGACCTATATCGCCGTCGACAGTGCCGGCGGCATCGTCTGGCAGGAAGCCAAGGACGACCAGGGCAACGCCCTGCCCACCGAGACCACCTACACCGTCGCGCAGAACGACGCGCGCTCGCCGAACGTCCTGCTGATCGACTCGCAGGGCAACTCGAAGCTGGTCTCGAAGGGCCCCGACTGGAAGCCGCCGCCGTTGCCGGCGGCCGGCCAGGCGCTCACCCCGGACACCACCTCGCCGTTCGTGGTGACCATCGGCGACAACGGCCAGCCGGTCTTCACCCACAATCAGAACCAGCTCAGCATCTCCGACGCCCAGAAGCAACTCATCCAGCAGCTCGGGATCAAGGTGGCCGACGGGTCGATGTCCGAGGACGCGGCCCAGAAGCTCATCACCTCGGCCACCCAGTCGATGACCGCGCAGGCGGCGATGCTCAACGCCCAGGCCAACCAGCAGCAGCAGGTTGCCCAGACCGGCGGGGCCGTGCTGCAGGGCATCCAGCAGGGCGCGCAGACCGGCGCCGGCATCCTGCAGAACCGTGTCAGCAACGCGCAGCAGATGCTCGGCTCGGTGCTCGGGCTGGCCGGCCAGCGCTCGCCCAGCGGCAATCTTGGCGGCGGCATGTTGTCGGCACCAGCCGGTCTCGGGGAGGCGCTCGTCGGCGGCATCCAGGGCTGGGCGACCGAGCTCGGCGGCGGGCCGGACGTGTACCAGTCCGCCGCCAACCTGGTGCAGCGCGCCGATCCGGGCAGTCGCCTGGGTGGTGACGCGGCGAATGCGTACGGCGTGCTCGGCCAGATGCTGCAGAAGTACCGCGACATGACCGGCCAGCCGCACCCGGCCGAGACCATCGCCGCTCAGCAGCAAACTGGCTTTAACAGTCCGAACACGATGCCGCTGCCCAACACTGCTGCCCCAGCAATACCTCAACCGATGCCGAACACGGCCGGCGCGCCCGGTCCGATCAGCGCCAACCCGATGCTGGCGGCGCAGCAGATGTACAACCGCCAGCAAGCCGCGCAACAACTGCAGGCCGCGACGGCGCAAGCGAGCACGCCGTTCGGCGCGATTGCGCCCAATCCCTGGGCGAACGCGGCCATGTTCGTCGCCCCGACCACGGTCGCGCCGCCGACCGCCACGGTGACCGCCTGATGGCCACTTACACACTGCCCAATACCCAGACGGGTGGCGCGCAGCAGATCCAGGCCGGCTCGCTGCAGGAGGCGCAGCAGCAGGCCCAGGCGGCCGGCACCTGGTCGCCCGCGGCCGGCACGTACGGCGCCAACTCCATCGGCGCGTACACCCCCTCGAGCGGTGGCGGCAGCGCACCCTCGGCACCCGCGGGCACGGTCGCCGCCCCACAGTCGGCTCAGCTCGCCTCGGGCATCAACTCGCTGCTCGGCGCCATCGCCTCGGGCAACAAGCAAGCCTTCGACGAGGCCGTACGCCAGTTCAACCAGACCTTCGGCCTGGACCAGCAGAAGTTCGCCGAGTCGGTGCGTCAGTACAACGAGGGCCTGGCCGTGACCCAGGCCGGGCTGACCGGCACGTATCAGGGCCAGACCACCCAGCAGGCGCTGGCCCAGGCTGCCAGCATCCAGGCGCAGCGGGCCAAGACCGCCCAGGACTGGGCCAACATCTACGGCTACACGCCGCAGCTCGACGTCAACGGCAACCCGGTCGTCGTCGGTGCCGCGGCAGGTGGTCCTGCGTCAACACTGGCGGCCCAGCAGCAGGCCTACAAGCAGCAGCTCGATGCGATCACGGCCGCTGCGGGGATGCAAGCGAATCCGTTCCGCCAACAGCAGGTCATGGGCCAACTCGGGCGCGTGCTCACCGGCCAGGGCGTGGCCGGCTTCTCGGCGCCCAACACGGTGACCGGTGTCGGCACCGTCGGCGGCAATACCCAGGGCGGCCTAGGCTACATGCAGCAGATGATCGACGACATCCGCGGCGGCACCAACTCGGCCAACTCGCAGGGCGTGCAGGGCGTGCTGGATGCCATCCCCACCCCGAACAAGATCAACTCGGCGGACTTCATGCGCGCGGCGCCTTCAACACAGAACATGATCCTGCAGGGCATGCAGGAAAAGTACGGCCTCGATCCGACCGACGCGCTGAATCAGATCAAGAACACCTTGCCGTCGTTCCAGGCGCCGTCTACCTTTGGAACGATCAAAGGGTGAGTGATGCCGGCCACCAGTAAAGCCCAGTTCCGCTTCATGCAGGCGGTGGCACACGGCACCATCAAGGGCCCGAAAGGCCTGGGCAAAGCCAAAGCGGCGGAGTTCGTCAAAGGCCAGTCGTCCAAAGGCTTGCCCAAAACCGCAAAAGGCGGATCAAAGTCGAAATGACGATGGACCTGCGGCGCTCCACCCATCCCGACCTCCTGGACGAGCTCGAGCCGTCTCTCTCCCCGCCGG
>Ga0209465_10001501_pt1 | contig 10353 bp, 9 predicted proteins | sample PanSoiPlot1MoBio_FD_188321 | JGI IMG/M metagenome (GOLD analysis project Ga0209465, IMG submission 188321) | Tropical forest soil microbial communities from Panama analyzed to predict greenhouse gas emissions - Panama Soil Plot 1 MoBio (SPAdes)... | ecosystem: Environmental > Terrestrial > Soil...
TAGAATCGGCGGTCGCTGGACTTGGCTCTACCACCGGCTTTGGGTGATCAGTTGCGTCACTTGAGCTCGTCATCTGAGGCAATTCAAACAGGAATCTGCGATCTGCGAAATGGGGTGCAACGGCTATCTAGCGCAGCAGTAATTCTGGAAAGCCCATGAATACTTTGGGTCAAAAGCAGACATTCCCTAATGTCCGAGCCATGTCTGCTTTACCCCCAATAGCGGACATTTCGCCATGCAATTGTGATGTCCGCTTTGTGCCAGTAGGAGACATCACAAGCTTTTTCGAAAAAGATCAATCAGCGCCGCACTTCGTCGTTCTGAACAACAGATTTCTCCCGTTTGATAGCTTGGTAGCATTTGCATGCAGAGCGTTCGAGCATCCGTCGATCAAGAAGGGTAATCCTGCCGCGGCGGCCTCTCATTGCACCGCGCTCTTGTAGTACCTGCGCTAGCATGGTGACGGTGGACCGATGAACACCGAGCATGTCAGCTAAATACTCGTGCTTGAGCGGCAGAAGGTCGCTGCCAGTAGCGTCAGCCACTTGCAACAGCCATCGGCAGAGCCGTGCGGGGACAGAGTGGATCGCATTACAGACGGCAATTTGTTGTGCCTCGGCCCACAGGGTTCCAACGTAACGAAATACCAAATCCCTCAGTGGTGCGCTGCTGCACACCGCCCGCTTGAAACGCGTGGCGGAAATGACCGCGAAATATCCGGGGATTTGGATCGTCGTGCGGCTATAGGACCTTTGCTGTCCGAGACCGCTTTGTAAGCCAGCCGCGCCCTCGCGACCAATGACCGCTGTCCCAACGATTTCGCCCTCGCCTCCTGCCACAAACAGGGAAATCATTCCAGTTATCGGAAAATAGACCCGGTCAATAAGGCCGCGAGCCTCATAGCAGACGACATCCTGCTCCAACAAGACTTGTCTCAAGTCTTTTTCAAACAGCGCGATAATTTCGTGGGGCAATGATTTAAGAAGTCGGTTGTTACCCCAATCTGCTTCCTCGGTCACGAGATTTCCTATCGCGCCAGCCAAAGCATATTGGTGGCCACCGACGAGACTAATTGCGACCCGTGGTGTTTGGGCGTTCGACTGGATAGCTCCGGTAAGATCGTAGCGTTGCACATTCACCACGCTTAGACGCCACTTTACGCCCTTTGCTCGAATCCGAACAGCCTGAAAGGGTGCTACGTCAGGTCGTGAATTATATCCAGCTATTTTTTTACTGGGTTTTTAGTTTGCGATGACGAAGTTAGTTGATGCAATTCTTCGACCGCAACCGCATCTTCCAAATACTTGGCTGCTTTCAGCGTAAGGGTATGTGCAGAAGCGAGGCGACCCTTATCGTGCGCCTTTAGCGCAAGCTGTAGAAATCGATGAGCTTGATGGCGCAGCTTATTAGTTGGCATGACGTATCACATTCTTGTCCTTCACAGCCGCTCTGAGCATAGACGCGCCCATAGTCAGACGCCTTGATCTGCATCAACCGTTGTTGCGTTTGGGGCAGGGAATGATTTGCGCCGTAAAAATCTTCAAACGAGACTGGCTATTCCTCGTCGCCCATCACTTTGCCGGTCGTGGAATTCACAAAATGCACGCGCGTGCAAGCGGCGCAGGTCGCTGGCTCATAAGCGTCGTCGTCTGATGTTTGTTCGAAGGTGTAACCTTGAACCCGAAAACCAGTGTTGGGACAACGGTAGAGAAACGCAGGCATGTGCCCTTGTAGAACACTGCGATCGCTTTTCAATTCCGGGCAACCACATAGGTACTATTACCTAAGCCACGTATGTTTCCGTCAGGGCTGTCTGCTCCATCGGCGACAATTTCGATGTAAGACGCGCGACTCCTCTTTTGGGTCAAAAGCGGACTTATGCACTGCAGCAAAAAATTGCAGTTCGTTCGGTCACCTTATTGGCGGTGAGCACAGTTGTCCGCAGGCATGGACAGGCCGAGCGGCGCCTGTTTCAATTTTAGTCTGTTTCATTTTTATCACACCCCCATTAATTCGTCGTCACGCACGCGCGAGCAAACAGAACAAATCTTGTAAATCCGCGCATTAGGCGCATCATCAAGTACGGGGGATGGGCCGTAGGGAGGGACGGCCCCATGGATAGCTTCATCCCTAGTGAACACCTAAGCGGTGTCGAGCAATTACAGCGCTCCGCCGTAATCGCCACGCAAAACGTGGCACGTCTCCGCAGCGAGCTAGAAAACGAGCCTGACGAATTCACGCGCTCCAGGCTGCTCAAACTGCTGTTGCTTGAGGCGGAAAAGTCTCTTGTGACACGCCAGCAGCTCGACAGAATAGACTGCCACATGGCTGAACTTAGAGAACTAACCTACAGGCAGGTCGAATTGGTCGAGAAAGGCAAATTGAAAGGCCAGCTCGTTGAGCGGGCTGCAAAACTGCTCGCGCTGTTGAACGATCTTATGACGAACTATCAAACGCTTCGACGAAGAATAAGCCCGCTCGCTGAGTAAGCCATTAATCGTTCGGCGTGCAGCATCGAAATCATGGTGGGCTGACCGCTAGATTTTCGCTACTTCCGCTTTGTGCCAAAAGCAGACATAGAGCCGCATTAGCCAGCCACAACCTTCTTAGCGACCGGGATTGTCCATGTTCCGTCGATAATTGACGGATCATTTTCGTTCGGCCAGTACATCCGCAACATCAGGATGAACTTGCCCGTTGGGGCTGGGAGCCAGTTCGAATCCTTGTTGGCACCGGGCGAAGTCTTTACCGGCACCAGCCCGATCTTTGCGAAGCGCGCAACTTCTGGAGCATCTGCCGCAGGGGGTGCAGGGAAATGCCAGTGCAAGAGCCGTCGAGGCGCTGCCCTGGATGCTCTCGAAGGTATTTTAAACGATATTGGGCTCACCCCACGATAGATCAGTGATACCAGCGTTCTCAATGAGCGAATTACCGAAAATCGCAGTTGTCGTGTCCGTCGCATCATTTTTGGCGGTCAGCCCATCAGCACTACACGCTCAATCGGAATGTAATGCCCGGCAAATCCTCCAACCCGGCAATTGCATAGGCGATGATTTGGATGCTTTGGAAATAGAGTTGGCGAAACAAATCAATGATTATCGCCTGCGAAATGGTTTGCCTGCTATTCCTCTATCACCCGCACTCAGCTTAGTTGCCAATCGTCACGTTAGAGACTTGGCGATGAATATTGGTAGGCTAACGCACGACTGGAGCAACTGCGCCATGACCGATTCGAACTGTATGTGGAAGGCCCCGCAGAGGCTCGGCACAAGTTATCCGGGCAATGGGTTTGAAAACGCTTACGGCGGTCCAACAGGATCCCCAGCATCCCCGGCGGCCATCTTGGAGTCATGGAAAGAAGGAGGCAACGGCCCGCATAACGATGTGATTCTTAATCGACAAGTCTGGTCGAATGTCCATTGGAGAGCCTTAGGGATAGGTATTTACGACGGCTTCGCCGCCATGTGGGTTGGATCGAAAACTGATCCGACGGCTGGGAACTAAACAGTCGCGTACAAGGTCCGCCTTGGGTCAAAAGCAGACATCGAAGCTCGTCCGATCAATGTCCGCTATTCACCCAAAAGCGGACATTGCGGAGAGCGACTGGCACGTCCGCTTTGTGCCAGCGGCAACATGGACCGTTATCTTCGCAATCACTGTGGGCGGCGTGGAACACGAGACAGAGCATACAGGACCATTAGCCCGAGCAGCGCCACGAAACCGACGGGTGCCAGCACGGACAAAATTCCCCACCACACGTCCATGCGCTCCCCCATGGTTAGTGGCCCGGAATTATGATCCGAAGTCCGACCATGTTTCGCCGTCCTCTTTGTCGCAGGGCGCGTTCAGCGTGGCATTGTCAACAGGTTTGGCAGCTTTGGATACCCGAAACGCCGAAAAGCATAATGAACCCGCGCCTTCTCATTCGATCACCTCGTCGGTCCGCAGCAGAAACGATTCCGGGATGGCGATGTAGGACAACAAAGGCCCCAGCCGAGGCCGGGGCCAGTTTTGGTCTGATGAAGCGCGCGCTGGCGAGAGGGGAGCTCAGCGACCAGCGCGATGCAGCAAAGTTAAATTTAGTTTTGTGGCCAAAGTGCGCGGGATCGATGCAAACACTTTGGAATCAGAGCGACGTAGCCACGGCAAATTTTCGTCACTAGCTTTCCTGCATTAACAGCCCCAACACGGCCCACAATATCACGGCGACCAGAGCAGTGGCGGCAAGATACTCGCTAATCGTCATGACTATCCCCCGTTAGCCCGATGCGCCAAATCGTACTCGCCATTGCGACGATTCGTCGGCTTTAGGAGGGCGATTTCTCCACGCGCTGAAGAAACTTTTTGGGCTGGCCGCGCATAGTTGTCAGCGGAACGCGCGCCACAATGAAGCCATCAGCTTACGGACTCTGATAATGAGCTAACAAAGGGCCGATTCGCCGGGAAGAGACCCATGACTACAGGACGCCTCGTGAAATCCCATGAGAACATTACCATGACCGAGGTCACGTTCTCTGGCGTAAATGGGGTTTTGGGCGTGGCTTATTCCGTTCGCGCCGCAAATGATCCGACTTCAACCAGACAATTTCGTGATATGGCCGCTGCTGATACCTATTATGAGCAACTTATTATGAGGAACATAATCGAAACTTAGATTTTGAGCGGCCCGGCAGATTCGCGTGCATGGCCGAACAAAAAAATTCGCTAATGGGAATAACGAGCCTTATCGGATGGCTATTTGGAGCAGACGCTGCCGCTGCGCCGGACGCGACGAAGCTCGACGGGACAACCGAGGTCGCGCTTGCCCGCTCGTTGTCGGCATTGTCACCGGACGAACGCGGATGGATCACATTTGCCGAGGCGCGTATCTTGTTCTCGACCAAGGGCGATCAATACGCGTTTGGAGAAACGGACGATCGGCAAAAAAAGCCATCGAGTCGTTCGCGGCGCAACACCAGTCCGTTATCAGCCCTATGCCAGTCGAGGGGCGGGTCTATTTCGTACGCGATCCGACCGCATCGGCGGGATATTCGACTGGTGATGCCGGCGCGCGGGTAGAGCGGCAATCTTGCTGAATGGCACAATTACCGAGGACGACTCTTTACGGCCGTACTTTGTACCAAAAGTTTTGCGATGTGGCGAAGAGATCAGATTCTACAATGTTGACTGCCCCTTCAGCGTAAACAATGCCCTCCAATTGTTCTCCCCCCGAAATATGAAGAGCGATCCAACGGACGTGTGTGCACCGTTCAACCTGGGAAATATGCTGCGGGCTGACGGCCGGAATGTCGAAGCTGAGGCAGCATTGCGGGGCCGCTACGCGCGTCGATCCGACATTCGCGGGACGAGCAGGGACGCTCGGAAGCCGCCATTGAATCCTTGCGCACGGCGCTGCGGGTCGCGCCTGACTATGCAGATGCAATGTTCAATCTCGCCCTGCTACTGCAACGAAAAAATCAATACGCCGAGGCGGCACATTATTGGTGCCGCTATCTCGCTAGCGATGCCCGATCCGAATGGGGTGCACGAGCACGCCGATCATTGAAATTCTGCGAGATCCAGGTCAATTTGATCGCTTCTGCTTGACGTTCGTCACAAGATAGGTGTCAGTAAAGGCCATTCGCGCCGGTTCCGGGCTCTGACTGAATTGGAGGAAATGAATATGCGGTTATTGACGGCAATTGCTGCGGCTACGATTGCGTTCGGTACCGCAGCGGGTGCACAAGACTTTCCTACGCGACCAATGACGATGGTCATTCCGTTCGCCGCGGGAGGCCCTACAGACGTGCTTGGCCGCGTCATCGCAGGACGTATGAGCGAGGTACTCGGCCAGCAGGTCATAGTGGAGAACATTGGTGGTGCCGGTGGGATGACCGGTTCTGAGCGTGTCGCCAAGGCCGCGCCGGATGGCTATCAATTCGTGCTCGGCACCGTTGGCACGCATGCCCAAGGCCAGACGCTTTACCAGCATCCACTCTACAACGCCGTGACCGATTTCACACCGGTCATCCTCGTCGCCGAAGTTCCGATCGTGCTGATCACGCGCAAGGACCTGCCGGCGAATAATTTCAAGGAATTTGTCTCTTATGCCAAGGCAAACCAAGCGCAGATGCAATTTGGCTCCGCGGGTGCCGGCTCGGCGACGCATCTCGGCTGCGTGCTCCTAAATTACCTGATCGGCGTCAACGTCACACATGTCCCCTATCGCGGAACAGGCCCGGCGATGCAGGACTTACAAGGCGGCCGTATCGATTATCTTTGTGAGATCATTACAACAGCCAAACCTCAGATCGATGGTGGGACCGTCAAGGGATTAGCAATTCTCGACAGCAAGCGTTCGCCAGCCTTGCCCGATCTGCCGACCGCGGCTGAGCAAGGCACTGAAAACCTGGTCGCCTATACGTGGAATGCGATCTTCCTGCCAAAAGGCACGCCGGAGCCAATCGTCAGGAAACTACATGACGCGGCACTTGAGGCGATGCACACGCCCTCGGTGCGTGATCGGCTCGAAGGTTTCGGCGCACGGATTGTGCCTGACAATGAGGCCACGCCGCAATATCTCGGCAGTTTCGTTAAGAGCGAAATCGATAAATGGGCGGCGCCGATTAAGGCCTCTGGCGTGAGCGTTGAGTGAGGCGCGGCTCACGGGTAGGCGTGCTAGCGCGACCGGGACATAGGGCAGAAAGGCGGACTTCACAGGCACTTCTCTGTCAATTTTGGCTTTAGAAAAAGAACCTCCGTCAAGCAAATGGTGAGGCGCAGAGAGGACCATGTTGTGTGGTTGCTCACATCGCGCGCTGGTTTTTGACGCGACAGCTTTACTCACCGTGCGCTGCGTTTTCGACCCCCGGGGCATACAGGTTTCGCACTAAGCGCTTACTGGCCATTGGAGTTGATGTGGAAGCCGAACATCATGCTCAGGTGAAATTGATTGACGTTCGTCCGTGTCAGACAGCAGAAACTTACTGTGGATCAGGAGGTCGGTGGTTCGAATCCACCCAGCTGTACCATCGGCACTCAGATTTTCCGCGCATCATAAGCCCAATGCAGCAGCGCCTGGCGCTGACGGCGCCGGCACAAGAGATCGCCGGGCTCGCAATGGCGTTTGATCTGGGCGATGTGCCGGCGAATAGCTTTCCAGCGCCTGATCTGGCGGGTGTCCTCGGCCGCCATGCGGCGGCCCATATAGTAACGGCAGTACCACTGGAACCAACCGCGCGGATCATCGGGGTGAATCCATCCCTTCCTGCGCCAGACCGACAGTGGCTGACTGGCATCGATCTCGAAAAAGTTCAGCGCGCAGTCGCGTCCCGATTTTGACAGTCGCGCGCGTGTGAACCAGCTGGCCGGGAATTCGTTGCGGCAGTCGTTCAGGTATTTGCCGCAGAACACGCCGAGGCTGAGCATCTGTTTCGGGGTCAAATCGGGCTGGAAATCTGGATCGAAGTTGCGGCCTATCGGCGCGGTCAAGACATAGCGGTAGCCGCGCTGCATCTTGTCATTAACGAGAACTGTTTTGCACCGCTTCGGCATGTTGGCCAATTTTACCGGGTCAATCTCGCCTGCAGAAGCGCGCCGCCGCGCGCATTGACTTGCCCTTGCCGCCTCCTAGAGTCACTGCGTTTTCATCACGCCGAGGGGGACATGACCCGATTTCGCGTTGCCAGACGGTTAGCCGTTGCGGCTCTTTCTTTGCTCGTCATCGCCGGAGCCGTCGGGAGCGCTTACGCCCAAGAGAAATATCCGACCCGGCCGATTACCTTCATCGTGCCGTTTGCCGCTGGCGGTCCGACCGACATTCTCGCCCGGCTGATCGGACAATCGGTCGGCCTAACCCTCGGCCAGCAGGTGGTGGTGGAAGATGTTACCGGTGCCGGCGGGACCATTGGGGCGACGCGCGCAGCGCGCGCCGATCCCGACGGCTACACCTTCGTTATGGGCAATCTCGGCACGCATGCCGCGAGCCTCGGCATCTACCAGAACCCGCCCTACGACCCGCGTAAGGATTTCGAGCCGGTGATCCTCGTTGCCTCTACGCCCATGGTGCTGGTCACCCGCAAGACGCTTCCTGTGCATAGCCTCGACGAAACGATCGCCTATGCTAAAGCCAACAAAGGCAAGACCACCATGGGCAATGCCGGGATCGGCTCGATCTCGCATTTGACCGCGTTGTTGTTCAATCATCTGACCGGCGCCGATGTCGTGAACGTTCCCTATCGTGGCCTATCCGAGGCCACCAATGATCTCCTTGGCGGCCAGATTGATCTGCTGTTCGACCAGGTCGTCACGGCAACGCCGCATATCGCCAACGGCGGCGAAAATCCGATCGTCGTCACCATCCCGCAGCGCGCGCCGTCCATCCCGAACGTGCCATCGGCCAATGACGCGGGGCTGCCGAAGCTGGAGACCGTTGCCTGGACCGCCTTGTTCGCACCGAAAAAGACACCGGCTGCGATCGTGTCAAAGGTCAACGACGCGGTGCAGAAAGCGATGCAGGATCCGACGATCGCCAAACGGCTCGGCGAAATCGGCGCCGACATTCCCTCGCCAGGGCAGCGCTCGCCGGAAGCGCTGCGCATGCTGGTCAATAACGAAGTCGACAAATGGGTGCCGCTGATCAAGGCGGCCGGCATCGTCGGACAATAAACGGACAGGCCAAATCGGCGAGCGAAACGCGTCCATCGTGAAGCTGAGCGACGAAGAACTGGCGATGCGCCGCGGCGAATTCGGCCCGCTGCGGCAATGGGCGATCGAGCATCAGATCAGGGTCGGCAGCTATCTCGGCGCGGCGGATTTCGTGCCGGTCTCGCAGGCGCATATCATGGCCGATACGGAATCGCTCGGCCGTGCCGGCGTGGAATGGCTGGAAAACTGGGTCGTGCTCCCGGAACGCGAACGCCGCGTCCGCATACCGACAATCACCGATCCGCGCGGCACCGATTTCGCGCAGGCGCATCGGCTCAAGCAGCAGCCGTGGATGCTCGAACTCGAACGCCGCGCGATCGCTGCGTTCGAAGCGCTCGGCGTGCTGATGACGGACACCTGCATCAACTATCAAACGATCATGCCGCCGGTCCACGGCGAGCACGTCGCCTATGGCGATACCGGCGTGGTGATCTATTGCAACAGCGTGTGCGGCGCGCGTTCCAATTTCGAAGGTGGGCCTTCGGCATTGAGCGCCGGCATGACCGGGCGTACACCCCGCTACGGCTTTCATCTTGACGCGCAGCGCCAGGGGACTTTCCTGGTTGAGCTGTCATGGATGCCGCACGAGCTCAATGATTGGGGCGCGCTTGGCGGCATGATCGGCTGCCTGGCCGGCGATTATTCGCAAGTGCCGGCTGTCATCGGCATCGAGCAGGTGCCGGGCCCAGACGAGCTCAAGCATTTCGGCGCAGCGCTGGCGAGCTTCGGTTCGGTCGCCTTGTTCCACATCGCCGGCGTGACGCCGGAAGCGATGCGGCTCGACGACGTCGTGGCGGCCGGGCGAGACTTGCCGACCTACCCGATCGGCGAGGCCGATATCCGCGCCTTCCAGAGGCGCTATGCCGAGAACGTCGGCGCCGTCGACCTCGTCGTATTCTCGGCGCCGCAGCTCAGTCTCATCGAGATGCAAAAGCTTGCCGGTTTGCTGGATGCGCGACAACTGAACATTCCGCTGCTTGCGGTCACGAGCCCGCAAGTCAAGCCGGATTGCGATCGGCTCGGCTTCACCGCGCGAATCGAAGCTGCCGGCGGCACTGTTTTATCCGGCATGTGCTTTTATCAAAGCTACGCGCGCGAAATGGCCGAAGCCAATGGCTGGCGGCGGCTTGCCACCAATTCGGCGAAGCTCGTCAACATCATCGGCGGTTACGGCTATCGGCCGGTGCTGCTGTCGATGGAGCAATGCGTCGAGGCAGCATGCGCGGGGGGCCACATTCCGGCGGGGTCGTCATGAGCGGCAAGATTTTCCATGCCGCGGCCGGCATGGGCCGCAAGGTGCGCGCCCAGGCGCTGGTCGCCAGTGACGGTTTTTCGGCGCGTTACGATCTTGACCGCATCCGCGGTGTGTTTTCGCGGCCGGAGCACAAACTCGCCGGCGAAACCTATCAGGGACGCGTGTTGGTGCTGGACGCTGCCAAGGGTGGCGTCGCCACCGCCTGGATGCTGCATGAGATGAAGTCGCGCGGCGTTATGCCCGCCGCTTTGGTCCTAAACCGCGCCAATCCGATCATGGTGCAGGGCGCAGCCCTGGCCGATTTCACCATGATCTCGGGTTTCGACTGCGACATTACCAAAGCTATTCCGAACGGCGCCGAGGTCGAGGTCGATCCGACCGGGGAGCGACCGTTCATTCGGGTGGTGTGAACA
>Ga0209465_10001503_pt1 | contig 10351 bp, 9 predicted proteins | sample PanSoiPlot1MoBio_FD_188321 | JGI IMG/M metagenome (GOLD analysis project Ga0209465, IMG submission 188321) | Tropical forest soil microbial communities from Panama analyzed to predict greenhouse gas emissions - Panama Soil Plot 1 MoBio (SPAdes)... | ecosystem: Environmental > Terrestrial > Soil...
TGATGTTCTTCACGCCGCCCGTTGATCCTGCTGCTTGGGGCGCGAATCTGCCGGGCTCGCCGATGATTGCCTTCCCGGACAGTGGGGACAACTTGACAGTATTCCTCGTTCCAGTCCGTCAGTGGTCCGACGGGACACCTGCGCCTGCGGCGGATGCGCACTGATTCAAAGTCATCGGCCCGCAGCTTTTTCTCCGCGTAAGACCAGGCAGGTCGAATTCGACTTCGCGATCAGCTTTCCGTTTTCATCGACGACATCGCACTCGACGTAGCCCAGGGCGCTTCCGGCCTTGACAACCCTGGCCTCAGCAGACAGCCGCCCCTTGCGCACGGCCCTCAGGAAGTTGATCTTCAGCTCGATCGTGGTGTTGGCCATGCCCTGGTCCTGCCGGGTCATCAGAGACATGCCCATGGCAGCGTCCGCAATCTGCGTGATGATGCCGCCTTGAACGACCCCTCCCTCGTGCCGATGGCCGGCGTGCACGTCGAGCTCGACAACCGCGCGCCCGTCCTCGACCTCGGCGATCCGAGCGCCGATCGTCTCGCGCCAGCCCGCGCGAGGTCCCTCTCCCACAAGGCCTTGGCGGAGCGCTTCCAGGTTGGACATCTGTTCGCATCATTCTCGCCGGACGGACCCTCCGGTTGCCAGCGCCATCCTGACCAATTCTTGAACGTGTTCGATATTTGCCCTCTCCGAATAGTAGACTATGGTTGAACACGTTCGAGTTTCAAGAGGAGGGTCTGCTGTGGATCTCAGACTCGTCGAATACGTCCTCTACCTGGCCGTGAGCATCTGCCTCACCGTCTGGGTGGGCAGGGCGCTCCATCAAAACGGGCGTCAGTTCCTCGCCGAGGTGCTCACTGACAGGGCGCTGGCGGCCTCCCTGAGCCGGCTGCTCGTCGTCGGCTTCTACCTGGTGGCGCTCGGCGGAGTTGCGCTGCTCTTGCAGGTGGACGTCGGACTGGCGTCGGCCGCCGACGTGATCAAGGCGGTCGCCACCAAGGTCGGGCTCGTCCTCCTCCTGCTGGGCGCGCTGCACCTCATCACCATGCTGGTCCTCAACAGGATGCGACGGCCGGCCGGGGGGGCGGCCAAGCCTGCGGCCAGGTCCGAGCGGCTGGAGCCTCTGGGCAAAGTCACCTCGTACTGATGGAAGAGGCGGCCCCTCGAACCGGGCGGGGCGAGCAGACCCGGGCGACGGTCTTCATGGCCGCCCTGGCCCTGTTCCGCGAGAGCGGCTATGAGGCCACCACGATGCGGGCGATCGCCGGGCGGGCGGGCGTTTCGCTGGGCAGCTCGTACCACTACTTCCCGTCCAAGGCGCATCTGGTTCTGGAGTTCTACCGGCACGTCCACCAGCTGCACCTGGCGGCGTGCGCACCTGTTCTGGCGCGAGAGCGCGACCTTCGGGCGCGCTTGCGCGGCGTGATCCGGGCAATAGTGATGACGTGTGAGCCGTTCCACGACGTGGCGGCTTCCATCTTCAGCACTGTCGCGAACCCGTCGAGCCCGCTAAATGCGTTCGCGGGCGCGGCCCAGCCGCTGCGCGAAGAGGTGATCGGGCTCTACTCGCAGGTCGTGAGCGGCTCGGACGCAAAGCTTCCGCCGGACCTGGAAGCCGAGCTGCCGCGGCTGCTCTGGCTGTATCAGATGGGGGTCCTCTACTTCTGGATGCTGGACACGTCGCCCGGCAGGCTGCGAACTCTGGAGGTGGTCGACGAGACGACCGACCTCATGGTGCGCATGGTCGCTCTCGCCAACCTGCCCCCGCTCCGGAAGTCGCGACAGCGACTGCTCGCCCTGGTGCGCGCAGTCGCCGAAGAATAGGCGGCGCCTGTTCAATCGTCGATCGCGGCGTAGGCGCAGGTCCAGAAGTCCTGACAGACGGGGGGTGGGCTGGCCGATCTCCAGGCCTGGTTGGTCAACAGGATGCCGGTGAGGTCCTCTCTGGGATCGGTGGCCCACGAGCTGCCGAGACCGCCATCCCATCCATAGGTGCCGACGGAGCGGGTGGGGCCAATCCGGCGCACCTGAACGGCGACGCCGAAGCCCCAACCCATCGCGCCAGCTGGATCGGGGCCGGACACCGCCCTTTGCTCTGGGGTGAGCTGGTCCGTGGTCATGGCCTCGACCGACGGGCGCGACAGGACCCGCCTGCCCTCGTAGACGCCACCGGCTCGCAGCATCTCGGCGAAGGCGAAGTAGTCGTCGACCGTGGACACCAGGCCGGCACCACCTGATGGAAAGGCCGGCGGGCGGCTCCATTGGCCCTCAGGCGCATCGTACAGTTCGTTGGTACCCGTCGCAGGATCCGTCCAGTAGCAGGGACCGAATCTGTCCAGGGCGCTGGCGGGCACGAAGAATCCGGTGTCGCCCATCCCGAGCGGCTCGAAGATTCGCTCTCGCATGAAGGCGTCAAGCGGCTGGCCCGCCGCCCGTGCGATCAGGACACCGAGCACCTCGGCCCCGGTGTGGTAGAGCCAGCGTTCGCCCGGCTGGTGCGCGAGCGGCAGGCTGCCGAGCCGGCGCATCCATTCATCGGGTTCGGGAGGGCCGGCCGGCGCAGGAGGTCCCACACCGAGGCCTAGTTCCGCCATGGCCTTCAGAACGGGTTGCGGGCCCTTCGCCGTGAAATCCATGCCCAGCCCCAGGCGGAACGTGATCAGGTCACGCACTGTGATCGGCCGGGCCGCCGGCACCGTTTCGTCGAGCGACCCCACGGCGCTGGCCAGGACGTGTCTGTCGGCCAGCTCCGGGAGGAGCCGATCCACAGGGTCGTCCAGGCGCAGTGCGCACTCCTCGACCAGAATCAACGCCGCGACCGCCGTGATCGGCTTCGTCATCGACGCGATCCGGAACAGCGTCTCGCGGCGAACCGGCGCGTCGGCGCCGGCCGCCAGGGTGCCAGCAACGCCGACGTGGACCTCCCCACGCCGAGCCACCAGCCAGGCGAGACCAGGAACTTCGGAACGTTGCACATACCCAACAGCCACGTCCTGCAGGCGATCCATCTGCGCCGCGTCCAGCCCGCCGCTCATCGGTACTTCCCGGCTAAGGGCCGCGCCGGGACCGCCGCCAGTTCCTGACCTGGGTCGTGCGCTGCTTCGGTGCGGCCGCGATCGCGAGCGCCACGTCGGCGTCGTCCTCTCCCCCATCCTCGCCGGCGAGGCGCTTGCGGATGCCGATGATCCGGTCCCGCACCCGGGCAGCTTCCTCGAAGGCCAGCTCCCGTGACAGGCGGCGCATCTCCTTCTCGAGGTCGCGCACGATGGCCAGCAGGTCTTCGCGCGGAAGGCCGGCCCCCGCCATCAGCTCGACCGCATCGGCCTGCATGTCCTTTTGCTGCACCTCCAGCTGGTAGACCGCCTTCCGGACGGTCTCCGGCGTGATGCCGTGTTCCTCGTTGAAGGCGGTCTGCCTGGTCCGGCGCCGCGCCGTCTCGTCGATCGCTTCGCGCATCGATTCGGTGATCTTGTCGGCGTACATGATCACGTGGCCGTTCACGTTGCGCGCGGCGCGGCCGATGATCTGGATGAAGGGGCGGTAGGCGCGCAGATACCCCTCCTTGTCGGCATCCAGGATTGCGATGAACGCGACCTCCGGCAGATCCAGGCCCTCCCGCAGCAAGTTGATGCCGACCAGCACGTCGAAGCTGCCCAGGCGCAGGTCGCGCAGGACCTCGATTCGCTCCAGCGCGTCGAGGTCGGAGTGGATGTACCGGACGCGGATGCCGAACTCCTTGAGGTAGTCGGTCAGATCCTCCGCGAAACGCTTGGTCAGCGTCGTGACCAGGGAACGCTGGCCGGCGTCGATCCGCTTCCTGAGCTCCGCAACCAGGTCGTCGATCTGGCCCTCGGTCGGCCGGACCTCGACCATCGGGTCGACCAGGCCGGTCGGCCGGACGACCATCTCGATCACGCGCTGAGACTTCTCCATCTCGTAGGGGCCGGGGGTGGCCGAGACATAGACGAGCTGACCCACCCGCTCGTCCCATTCCTCGAAACTCAGCGGCCGGTTGTCGAAGGCGCTGGGCAGCCGGAAGCCATACTCGACCAGAGCGGCCTTGCGCGAGCGATCCCCGCCCAACATGCCACCGACCTGTGGGATCGCGACGTGCGACTCGTCGACGAAGATCAGCGCGTCCTCCGGCAGGAAGTCCATGAGGGTGTATGGCGCCTCGCCCGGCTGGCGGCGGGTCAGATGGCGCGAGTAGTTCTCGACCCCGGCGCAGGTGCCGGTCTCCCTGAGCATCTCGAGGTCGAACATCGTACGCTGGCGCAATCGCTGGGCTTCCAGCAGCCGGCCGTGCTCCTCGAACCACCGGACCCGCTCGTCGAGCTCGACCTCGATGTCGCGCAGCGCCAGTTCGAGCTTCTCGCGAGGGGTGATGTAGTGGCTGGCCGGAAAGATCTTCAGCTCGTCCCGACCACCGAGGATCTCGCCGGTCACCGAGTCCAGCTCCTGGATGCGGTCGATCTCGTCGCCGAAGAACTCGACACGGTAGACCTTCTCTTCGCTGGCGGGGACCAGGTCGACGATGTCGCCTCGGACGCGGAACCGGAGGCGGCCGAGGTCGTAGTCGTTACGCTCGTAGAGCATCTCCGTCAGCTTGCGCAGGAAGATCTCACGCCGGATGGACTCACCGCGTTTGACCTCCAGCGACTCACCGAGGTAGTCCTCGACGGCGCCGATGCCGTATATGCAGCTCACGCTGGCGACGACGATGACGTCGCGCCGTGTGAGCAGGTCCGTGGTGGCGCGGTGGCGGAGCCGGTCTATCTCCTCGTTCCGGCTTGAGTCTTTCTCGATGTACGTATCGCTCCGGGCGATGTACGCCTCGGGCTGGTAGTAGTCGTAATAGCTGACGAAGTATTCGACCGCGTTCCGCGGGAAGAGCCGTTTGAACTCGGCGCAGAGCTGCGCGGCGAGCGTCTTGTTGGGGCTCAGCACCAGCACCGGACGGCCGAGCTCCTGGATCGCCCAGCCCATGACGTTTGTCTTGCCGGAGCCGGTGACGCCCATCAAGACCTGCTCACGCAAGCCCGACCTGACGCCCTCGACCAGCTCGGCAATAGCCTGGGGCTGGTCCCCTTTCGGCTCGAAGGGCGCGTCGATGCGAAAAGGGCTGGACACTTCGCTCTGGCCATTGTACGTGTCGCGTTTTTACAAGACCCGGCGAGCGGCGAGGGCCAAGTATGGCGGCATGACGATGCACGCGACAGGCAGCATTGAGTCGAAGACCTGGGAGTACGTCGTCAGGGGACGGATAGGCCGGCGCCAGGGAAGCTTCGTCCTCCAGGCGACGGGATCGTCGGGGACGGACGGCGCGAGCCGCGGTCGCTGGTCCGTCATCGAGGGGTCGGCCACTGAAGACCTGGTCGGCTTGCAGGGGGCCGGCGAATTCACGTACCAGGCCGGCCAGCAGTCGTCGCTGACGCTCGACTACGACTTCGCTTGAGCGCGGTCGGCTTGTCAGGCCTCCTGGAAGTTACCCTGCTCCCAGATTCGTTGGTTCAGATAGTCTCGAACGGCCGCGCTGTACTGGTCGGATGGCCCGGTGTGCCAGCGGCCGCTGAACCACCGGCCAACGCAACCCCAGGCGTCACCCGCACCGTACTGACTGCCCCGCTCCACGTCGTTGAGCCAACGCTCCCAGCCCTCGAAGCACACCCGCCATATCGCGTATGCGGTGTCGGCGTTCATCGCGGTCGACGTGCCAATGCCCGGCCAGGACCCGCGCTCGTACGGGTAGCGGTTCTGGAGGATGCCGAAGCTCTGAGGGCACTGTCCCGGCTTGCCGTCCGCGCCGAGGCCGTGGCCCGGGGCGCATGCGCTCGCGTCGGGCCCCCAATCACCTAGATTCGACTGGCGCCACCAGCTCTCCTTGGCGGCCTGGGCGTAGACGACGTCCTCGTCGATGCCCCACTTGCACGCTGCCCAGCGCAGGACTTGCTGGGTCGTGCCCTTGAAGGCACCGTCCACCCGAGCCCCCATCCGGGGGTTCGACCGTGGATCATCACTCGCGGGCAGGAAGTCCGGCGTCAGGCTGTGACCGGTGGTCTGGTTCGCAATCGCATTGATCCGCTTGTTCTCGGGGAGCGCCTTGGCGTCGACCCAGGTCGCGCACTGGGCGCTCGACGGCAGCTGGGCGCCCGGCGGCAGGGTGGTGAAGTGACCTGGCGGGGGACCTGTCACGGCCGCCGGCGCCTGCCTGGCGGTCGCGGTGGGAGTGGGGCTGGCAGCCGGTGTCGGCGTGGGCGCGGGCGTAGGCGTGTCCATAGCCCTGAGGGTGGAGGGCGCCTCGGACTTGAGGTTGCCAGCGGCTGCCTGGAGCGCCGCTTCGTTTGTCACCGTCCGGCCGGTAGCCACGTGCCATGCAAACAGCCCGCCGCCCATGGTCACCGCTACGAGCGCGACGACTACCCCCGTAACGACCGGCCGCTTGAAGGCCAGGCCGCCAACCTTCCTCAGGCTCGACAACGCCGCCCATTATGACCCGGGGGCACCAGGTTTGCTGCAGGACTACCCGCCGGGAGCCGGCTGTCAGATCGGCAGCGACAGGATGATCGCCTCGACCACAGTGCCGGCCGCGATTCCCGTACCGCCCGGCGGCACCTTCACCAGGGCGTGTGCGCCGGCCAATGACATCAGCCGCGACGACGACTGTGAGCCGGTGGACACGGCGACCAGCTCGCCTCCCTCTCGCCGCAGCGCGACTCGCTGATACTCCGTCCTGTCGCCCGCGGCACTGGCGTCGTAGCCCATCCTGACCGGCAGCGCTGGCCGCTGGGTGCGGGCGAAGCCCAGCATCTTGCGCAGGGCCGGGCGGACGAAGACCTCGAACGTGATCAGAGAGGAGACCGGGAATCCTGGCAGTCCGAACGCCAGGCGGCCAGAGGGCAGCGTGGCAAAGGTGAAGGGCTTGCCTGGCTTGAGCCGAACGCGGCCCAGGTGCACCTCGCCGAGCGACTCGAGCAGCGGCTTGACAAGGTCGTGCGTGCCGACCGACACCCCACCCGACGTGACCAGCACGTCATGGTGGCGCAGAGCGTCGACAACCAGCTCTCGCAGGGGCTCCGGCCGATCCGGTGCCACTCCCAACAACGTCACCGCAGCGCCAGCTTCCGCAAGCGCCGCCAGCAGAGCCCATCGGTTCGAGTCCACGATCTGGCCCGGCCCGGGTCTCTGCCCAACTTCGACCAGCTCGTCCCCGGTGGACATAAGCGCGACTCGCGGCCGCCCGTGCACCCGCAGCTGCGGAAACCCCAACGCCGCGGCGAGGCCCACCTCGGCCGGGCCGAGCGGCTCGCCGCGTGCGACCACAACCTCGCCCTGGCGCAGGTCATCCCCAGGTCGGTGGAAGTTGCGGCCGGCCGGGAAGCCGCCTGGCACCGTCACCCACCCGTCCCCTTGTTCCACCTCCTCGACCATCACCACCGTGTCGGCGCCAGGCGGCAGGACCCCACCGGTCAGGATCCGTGCCGCCGCACCCGCTGGCAGGTCCTCGGTAAACGGCCGGCCTGCGGCGCTCTCGCCCGCCACACGCAGCCGTCCGCCTCCATCCGCCGAGCGGATCGCGAAGCCGTCGACCGCGCTGGCGGCAAACGGCGGCAGCTGAGCCGGCGCGATCAGGTCGTCGGTCAGGGCGCGGCCCGGGCAGTCTGCCAGCGCCACGTCCTCGGCCGGCAGGACTGGTGTGCGTTCCAGCACCAGGGCCGCCGCTTCTGCAGCGTCCACAAGCGGATACGTCGAGGCGCGCATTGCGAGCGCCTACTCGTAGCGGATCGCGGCCACCGGATCGAGCCGGGAGGCTCTGAGGGCGGGCAGCAGGCCGCTGAACGCGCTGACCACGATCGCCAGGAAGACCGCGAGGAAGGCGATCACCGGGTTGAGGTCGAAAAGTCGCAGGCCTCCGGCGGCTCCCTGGCCCTGCGCGATGCGATCGATCAGACCGTTGCCGATCCGCGTCAGCAGCGCCGACACCAGGACGCCCGCGATGCCCCCGGCCACGCCGATCAGAGCAGACTCCGCCATGAAGACCAGTCCCAGGTCGCGCGCTCGTGAGCCAAGAGCCTTGAAGATGCCGATCTCACGAGTGCGCTCCAGCACTGCGGAGAACATCGTGTTGACGATACCGAGGGCCGCCACGGCCAGCGCGATGATGGCCAGGCCGTTTAGAGCCAGCTCGACGTAGTTCAGCCGCTGGGCGAATGCCCGGAGCTGGTTGTCGTTGGTGGCCGCCGTGTAGCCCGCCTGCTGCGCCTCATCCCGCACGTTGGCAACGTGCTGCAGTGAGTCTGCGTACAGCGTGATGCCGACGAACGGGTCCCGCTTCCAGCCATTGGCACTGATCATGTCGGCAGAGAAGCTGATCGCCTTGTCGTATGGCAGCATCGCCCAGAGCGGGTCGCCGCCCGGCGCTCCGGTGGCCACGCCGACGACCGTCGGCGTCACCGCGAGCTGCTTGGCCGCGGGCTGTCCCCCGCCTGCCGGCGGGCCCGGGAACTGTCCGACGAAGCGCATCTTCTTGCCGATTGCGTCCGTGGGAGACCAGCCGAAGCGCTGAGCCAGCTCTGTGGTGATGACGATCTCATCGGCGCTGTCGCCGCTGGGGAGACGCCCGGCTGCGAGGATGTCCGATCGCGGAGACCCGGCCTTGAGCGGGGGCGTCGCGACGACGGCTGTCTGCACGGGAGGGCTCTTGGCGCCGTCCGGTCCCAGCGTCCCGCCCACGATGGTCTCCCCCCAGGCGAGCTTCACGCTGCCCATTCCCTCCAGCGCGGCCAGCGCGTCAGGGTTGAGCGGTCGCGGCTGGCCGCCCGCCAGCGGCCCGTTGATCTGAACGGCCTGGAGGTTCGTGTCCGCGGTCACTGTGTCGACCACCTGCCGCTGCAGGCCGGACGCCAGCGAGAGGATCATGCTCATGACGCCGATGCCGATCGCCACCCCGGTTGCCGTGATCGCCGTCCGGAGCGGGCGGCGGCCGGTGCTCCGCAGCCCAAGGGTGAACGCGTCCGCGCGTGAAAGGCGGTGCGGCTGGTCGAGCTGCTCCGGCGCGCGACCGGTCCGTCGTGGCGATTGCACGCCACCGACGACCCGTCCGTCGCGGAGCCGGATCGCCCGCTCCGCGCGACGGGCCACCTCGGGGTCGTGAGTGACGAGAACCACGGTCGCACCCTGCCGGTTCAGCTCCTGCAGGAGGTCGAGCACCTCCGCACCCCGCGAGGAGTCCAGGTTCCCGGTTGGCTCGTCGGCGAGGATGAGGCCCGGTCGGTTGGCGAGCGCCCGCGCGACCGCCACCCGCTGCTGCTCGCCGCCCGACAGACGACCGGGGCGCAGCTTCGCCCGGTGGCCGAGGCCGACCAGTTCGAGCAGCCGCCTCGCGCGACGGCGGCGCTCGACCAGCGGCACACCTGCCAGGACCATTGGCAGGGAGACGTTGTCCTCGGCGGTCAACGACGGCACCAGGTTGAAGGTCTGGAAGATCACGCCGATACGCTGGAGCCGATAGTCGTCCAGATGAGTGCGGCTGACCTGATCCAGTGCCGCACCAGCTGCATAAACGCGACCCTTGCTGGGCCGGTCGAGCCCGCCCAGGAGCGCCAGCAGCGTGGACTTGCCGCAGCCGGAGGGACCGGTGATCGCCACGAACTCGCCTGGCGCGACCTCGAACGAGACGTTCTCCAGCGCAGCGATCGACACGTCGCCCGACTTGTATTCGCGGCTGACGTCGTCGATGCGCAGACCTAGCGGCTGCCCGAGCAGGTCCCAGCCCTGCCCGCGTATCCCCGGCTGTCGCGCCGGACGCCCATCGGCCGTCTCGACCACGTCTGCCTCAGGCGTCGCCGTTGAGAGTCGGGGCGGAGCCGATACGGCGGGGGGCTGGCGAGCAGGATCGCCCTGAGCCGGCTCCGCCGGCGGGCCAGGCGCTGGCCCCGGGCTCGCGGGTGCGGGCGGCCGTGGCGGAGCAGCAGGACCAGGGGAGCCGCTTGCAAGCGGCGGCCTCAGTGCCGGCGGTGGAGGCACGCCAGACGGGCGCGGCGGGAGCGCGCCGCCCTGAGGACTGCCCGCGGGCCGCGGCGGCAGGGCGCCGCCCTGAGGACTGCCTGCGGGCCGCGGCGGGAGGGCGCCGCCCTGGGGACTGCCTGCGGGCCGCGGGACCCCCGGTGCTTGCGGACTCGACGAGGGCCGCGTCGGCGCACCGGGTGGCGAGCTGCCGAGAGGGCGAGGCACGCCTGGAGGCGGCGGGCTGCCGGGAGGGCGGGTCACGCCTGGAGGCGGCGGGCTGCCGGGAGGGCGAGGCACGCCTGGAGGCAGCGGGCTGCCCGGGGGCCGAGCCGCGCCTGGAGGC
>Ga0209465_10001504_pt1 | contig 10351 bp, 11 predicted proteins | sample PanSoiPlot1MoBio_FD_188321 | JGI IMG/M metagenome (GOLD analysis project Ga0209465, IMG submission 188321) | Tropical forest soil microbial communities from Panama analyzed to predict greenhouse gas emissions - Panama Soil Plot 1 MoBio (SPAdes)... | ecosystem: Environmental > Terrestrial > Soil...
CACCGATCGTCACGCCCGACTACACGCCGTACATTGCGCAGATCAGTGATTGCGACGGCGTTTGCGAAGGCTTTGCGGGATCGAATCCGCTTCGTTTTATGAAGCAGTACCACAACATGGGCCTGACCTATCCAGTGGTGACAGGAGAAACCGGCGGGGACGACGCGCTGCTCAAGAGTTTTGGCGACGAGGCGACAGGACTCATCTCAGCTTGCCCTTATACGCTCGATCTGGACACCGAGGCTAACAATCGCTTCGTCAGCGACATGCTGCAGAACTACAATGTCGTTCCCGGTTTCTATGCCGCGGGTCTGTATGTCAATTGCCAAGTGGCCGACGCTGGCCTGGGGGCAGTGCACGGCGATCCAAGTGACAGAGTGAAATTGATGGCGGCGTTAAAAGCGGTTTCTCTGTCCGACACGCCGCGAGGACCAATCAAGTTCGATCACCTCAACAATGTCGTTGGCAACATTTACATTCGCCGCCTCGGCAAAGAGGGCGCGAAGTACGGGCTGAAACTCTGGAATAAGACGATTAAGACCTACGAGAATGTCAGCCAATTCTGGAACTGGCCGGAGCAGCAATACCTCGGACATCCAGTCTATTCGCGCGATTACCCGCCGCTAACGAAGTGCCACGCAGCGTGATCCATTTGCAAATTGCCAATTCAAAGGCGGGCACAGGTGCAGACCTGATCTATGTCCGCCAGGGAAAGTGCAAGGGAAAATAACATGTCTCATATCGATCGCAGAACCATATCTCTGCTGGGCCTTGCCGCAATCCTCTCGCCGCTTCGCACGTTGGCAGCGGAGTCCTACCCATCGCGACCGATTCGTCTCATTGTCGGATTCACCGCAGGAGCGACGTCTGATGTCATCGCGCGCATCTTCGCCAAGGCCGCCGACCCGCTACTGGGCCAGCAAGTGGCGGTGGAGAATAAGCCGGGCGCGGGATCGAGCATTGCTGCTGAGTATGTCGCCCGGTCTGTGAACGACGGCTACACCCTGTTTGCCCCGACGCTCTCGACGCTGACCGACGAGATCGTCAATCCGGACCGGTCCACTCATCTCGACAAAGATTTTTCGCCAATTGCGCTGCTCGGCAGCATTGCTATCGTCCTGATCGTCGCTCCCAACGCTAACGTTCACAGCGTCTCCGAACTTATTGCTTTGGCTAAGTCAAAGCCTGGTGGGGTGTCCTATGGTTCGGTGGGCGCTGGCACGCTCCTGCACCTTGCAGGGGTGCTGTTCGCCCAGCGCGCCGGCATCCAACTGCTACACGTACCCTATCCGGGCAGCCCTCAGGCGGTGACCGATGTGGTAGCCGGCCGCATCACCATGCTCTTTGCCCCGGCCTCATCCATTATCGGCCAAGTCAAATCCGGCAAAGTCCTGGCTTTGGCAACGGCAGCCGACAAACGTTCAAGTGCCCTACCTGAGGTGCCTACAATGGCGGAAGCTGGAATGCCCGATTTCGACACCAGCCTGTGGTTGGGTCTTGCTGGACCAGCGGGGCTGCCACAATCGATCGTCGATAAGCTTGCCGGCCCAGCACAGAAGGCGATGCAAGCGCCGGACTCAGCGGCGGCGCTGGTCAAGCAAGGTTATGATCCGCACTTCCTCGGACCGGATCAGTTCGCTGCTTTCATCGCCTCCGAAAAGGCTCGCTGGTCAGCAGTCGCTAGCGCCGCTGGTCTATTATCGAAAAGCTGAAGTAACACTGCACAGACGTAGGTCGGTCAGCATTGATAGGTTCCGCCGCTGTTACGTAAGTTGCCGGTGTTGTTTGCATAAGTGTTATTCAGACACCGTAATCGACCCGACCATATTCGGGTGAAGTCTGCAGTAATACTCAATGGTACCCGCTGATTTAAGTGTGACACTGCCTTTGCCTTTGGGTTCCACCATTACATCCCAGGCTCCATTTCGGGCCGTTGCGGTGTGAACCACGATATCGTCATTCGTCCATTCGATCGTATCACCGACATGAGCGGAAATTTGCGCAGGCGTGAAGGCGATTTGCGCCATCTTAATCTGGATTACGGCGGCGTCCGTGCTGCGAAGCGCGTCACGCCTGCCGCAGATAAAGTCCGGCCCATCGGCGCGCCAGTTATTTCAGTTCTGCAGCTACGTGCTCAGCGTGTTGCTGATGGGTTCGTTTGGGCGCACTTGCTTTCGTCTCTATAAAATCACGCGATAAGCTAGTTGCTTATTTTGAAACCGTGATCTGCATGGTCATACATTCGATGGAACCGCAGCGAAAAAGTTCTCGGCTAAATCATCCATTTGATGAAGTCTCCACGATTCTGCTGGATCGGGTTCGGTGTTGGTCGAGCACCCGACACTAAGAAGTTAGTGTGCTTTGGGAACCTTTACGCTCTGGCAGCATCTAAAGTGTTGTCTTTATTAGTTGCCAAAGGAGAATTGCAATGCTGGGCTATGCACTCATCGTATTTGCGATCGGCGCCCTTGGCGGCATCGCGCTCGCCTCCTTCGTGTTGCGGGGACGCCTAGCACCCTGGCCGTTGTCGCTATTGCATGCGGGATTGGGCGCCATTGGTTTACTTCTCGTTCTTTACGCGGCCCTTACGACCGGCATCTCGAATGTAGCGCTAGCTGCGCTCGTGATCTTGGCTGTTGCGGCGCTCGGCGGATTCTATCTGGCTTCCATCCATCTGCGTGGCGAGGTAGCTCAGCAACCGATCGTATTTGTCCATGCCGGCATTGCTGTTATTGGATTCCTGACCCTGCTTGGCGTCGTCTTTGCCGCATTCTAACGGCGCAGGCGCACATCGTCCGATGCGAATTTTTGGCCATCCGGTCCATCCTATGCTGGTCCATTTTCCAGTCGCTTTCTGGACTGTGGCCACAGGGGCCTACCTTTGGGTCGCATCCGATGCAGGTGAACTGGTCGTCGTGATCGCCAAATTGGCCAATAGTGCTGGGTTGATTATGGCGATAGTTGCGATGTTCGCCGGTCTCTTGGAGCTTCGTTCCATTGATAGCGACAGTGACGCGATGCGCGTTGCTATCTGGCACATGATGACCATGGCGACCGTCTGGGTTTGCTTTCTCCTTGCATTGATGTTGTCAATTTCGACTGCACCTGATCGTGCAGTGATGCGGTTTGGTGAAGCCGTCTGTGCAGGCGTCGGTTTCCTGTTAATGGCTGTCGGCGGCTGGCTTGGCGGTCGACTCATCTACGAATTTGGAATTGCAGTGAAGAAAGATACTTAAGCAATCGCAATTCGCCTCGGGCCTCTTCCACTTGGAGGAGGCGGTTCTACTTGATCACGCCACAGGCAATCCGCGCGCCTTCACACCATGTCCGTTTTACCCCCGAAAGCGGACATGGTTCAGCACGATCGTGATGTCCGCTTTGTGCCAGGAACGGACATCGCTGCCGCAAAATCTCAAACTTGCACGGCGTATCAGAAATCGCTCTACTAAGCCGCGAAATTGCATTTTTCCGTCCAATTGCCGGAAGGCGCCTGCCATGAGAGCAGCTGAAATCTCGACACTTGGTTCGTGTAAGATCACTGATCGCTTCGATCCATTCAGCGCCGACTATCTCGCCGACCCGTACCCGACGTTCGCCGTTGCGCGCGATGCGGCGCCGGCTTTCTATTCGGCCGACCTCGACCACTGGGTTGTCACCCGCTATGCGGACGTCCGCCACGTTTTGAGGACGACGGCCGAGTTTTCGGCGATTAACGCGCTAGATCCGCTGACCAAAGTCTGCCCGCACGCGGGGGCGATTTTGAAAGAGGGTGGTTACGCGGCGACGCCCGCATTGACCAACCTCGACCCGCCAGGCCACGCGCGCCAGCGGCGTCTGGCCAGCGCCGCGTTCACGCCGAAACGAGTTGCGGCGCTAGAGCCGTTTATCCGCAATCTGGCGCAACGCTTCTGCGACGAGCGCCTCCGCGATGGCCATGCAGATATGATCGGCGAATTTGCGTGGGCGTTTCCCGCGCTTGTTCTTTTCCATGTTCTCGGGATGCCGGAGGCGGACCTCGTGCGCGTCAAAGAGGGGGCGCACTATCGCGGCGTCGTCCTTTTCGGGCGGGCAAGCGAAGACGAGCAGGTGGCCGCAGCGCGCGAACTCGCGTCGTTCTGGCAATATGCAGCCGCTATGGTTGAAGCACGGACGAAAAATCCAGGCGACGATTTCGTCGGCGCACTCGTTCAAGCCCGCGACGTGGACGGTGACAATGACGCGCTGGAGCCGCGAGAGGCGACGAGCATCATGCTGATGATGCTGTTCGCCGGGCACGAAACGACCACGAACCTGCTGGGCAACAGCTTTCATCGGCTGCTCGCCGATCGAACTTCCTGGGAAGCGATCTGTCGTGAACCCGGGTTAATCCCCAACGCGATCGAGGAGGTGCTACGGTTCGATAGCTCGGTGATCACCTGGCGTCACAAAGCCAAACAGGCCGTGGACATCGGCGGCGTGTCTGTGCCCGCGGAGGCCAAGCTCTTACTGCTGCTCGGCTCGGCCAACCGCGATCCGGCCGTTTTTGCTAATCCCGATGAGTTTGACATCCGGCGGCCGAATGCGCGCGAACATCTGTCATTCGGATACGGCGTGCACAACTGCCTCGGCGCGCCGCTTGCACGGTTGGAGGCGCGCGTGGTCCTGGAGGAAGTCAGCCGACGCTTCCCGAACCTGCGTCTCGCTGGGAACACGGCGGTCGAATTTCCTCCAAGTATCTCGATGCGTGGGCCCTGCTCGCTGAACGTCGAATGGTGAGGTCTTTTCGCAGGCTGGGCGAATAGTGAAGTCACCCGCCCAAAGTCAGGAGCGACATTGCGGTCGGTCCTCCGAATGTCCGCTTTGGGTCAAAAGCAGACATCAGTGCATGCTCGGCCAATGTCCGCTTTACCCCCGAAAGCACACATCGACCGAGCGCATTGGGATGTCCGCTTTGTGCCAAAAGCAGACATTCTGCGCCGCAGCATCTATTCGATCACGTCGTCGGCGGCAACGAGCAGCGTGCTGGGAATACTCAAGCCAAGAGCAATGGCTGTCTTCTTGTTGATCTTAAGCTCGTATTTGATCGGTTGTTGGACGGGCAGATCACCCGGATTAGCGCCTTTCAGGATGCGATCAGCGTAGGATGCAGCACGCCGCCATAGGTCCGAGTAATCAACCCCATAGGACAACAAACCCCCGGCCATTACGAATTCAGCCTGTGGATAGATCGTTGGGACGCGGTATCGCTCAGCCTGCGCCACGATGCGTTCTCGGTGCAAAAACGTAAAAGCGTTCGGCATGACTAGAACGCCGCCGCTCGACCCTTGCGCCATAGCGGCGAAAACCTCATCGATGTCGGCGGGGTCATGAACCGCGCTTACGATCAGCTCCGTGCCTGTGTCGCGCGCGGCGGTCTCAATCGACTTTAAATATATGCCGCCGCCGCCGGCGTTCGCGGTTTCCGGGTTGAACAACATCGAAGCCCGCTTGACCGAAGGCGCTATTTCCCTCAACAGCTCAACCCACTTACCTCCCATCGTTTCTTCAATGTTGGTGAAGCCGGTAATGTTTCCTCCGGGGTAATCAAAGCTCTTTACAAATCCCGGCCCGATTGGATCAGCAACGGCAACGAATACAATCGGGATCGTACTTGTAAGCTGTTTGAGGACTGCAACCAAGGGAGTGGTGTGGGCGATGATGACATCGACCGGCTGGCTGACAAATTGGGATGCGAAGGCGAGCATCAGATCGGTTTTGCCAGCGGCCCAGCGCACCTGAATCTCGACATTGTTTCCGTCTGCCCATCCGAGCTTACCGAATTGAGCCTCCAACTCTGAGAGTCTAGATTTCCCTACGGGGTCCGTTTCGGCGAAATTCAGGATGACGCCTATCCTCGGAGGGCGAGTGCGCTGCTGCGCCCATGAACTGAGCGGCCATGCGGTCGAAACCGCAATTCCTGTAACGAACTCGCGCCGTCGCATTTGGCTCACCCAAGCCTCAAGACCAGGCATGGTAGCTGGTCAAACGGGCATACTGGAAGTGGTTTGGCCGAGTCCTTCGAATGTCCGCTTTGGGTCAAAAGCGGACATCGACGCACGTCCGCGTAATGTCTGCTTTACCCCCAAAAGCGGACATTCATAAATTCCACATGGCGCCACACGGTTACGGCTGCAGATTTACCAGTTGCGACGCGGTTTTTTGTGACCTGCTTGCAACGCTTGCATTTTTGCTCACACGGACGACTGCCATCTCTGGACAGTTTCGAGGACTTGAGCCCACAATCTTAATGCGGCCAGAGGAAAAAAGCCGGTTTGGCGACCGGCGAGTTCCAAAAGGCCTTCCCTCCGATCTGCCCCGCACAACGGCAAGCAGATTGGAACGCCAGGGGGATCATTGTTGGCGTTCATGAGCGCCAATCGTGAGCCGTCCAATCAAAGCTTTGAAGTCGACAGGGAGGCGACGGTTTGCTTAGCGAACCGTCGCTTCTTTTTTGACTGCCCCCTTCTCTCCATAAGCAGATAAGCAGACATTCGTCAGCGCAATTACATTTCCGATGTCCGCTTTACCCCTGAAAGCGGACATCGGCATCAGTTTGTCTGACGCTCTGTCTGCGCGACTGGGGAACGCTCACCGGTAGTAGGGAGCCCTGCGGTGATACTCTCAAGTTCGCTTTCCAAAGCCGCAATGCGGCGGCGAAGCTGCTCATCGCCGAGCTTCATGAGTGCACTTGCCGCCTTGTCGGCAAGCTCTGCCAGCATCGAGCGTTCATCGCGACTGAGGGCGTTGCCGGTCGCATGCGGTCCATAGAGCGCCAGCGCTAAGCAGCGCAACCTGTCGCCCACAGGAACCGCGAGGATCGGCCGCATTAACCCATCGGGAAGGTCGTTGCGCGCGGCAGCGTCGTCGGCAACGTCGTATGGCCGATGAGCGTGCGCACGTTCGAGCATGGGATCATCTAGATCAAGCGTTCGCGCCGCATTATCCCAGGCATGGTCCCCCGCTGTACGCCGGAAGACACGGTCCTGTTCGCGAAAAACACTAGCGGAGGTAAGCCCGAGGGCACCACGCACTCCTTGGACGAGCTGTCCTTCGATCTCACCATATTGCTTCGCCTTCAAAACGGCATCGCCGATCCGTTCTCCCGCTTGTGCAACGGAGCGATTGAAAAACCAATCCAGGTAGTGAGCGGCAGAGTCATGAATCTTCGAGATCAAAAAAATAATGGCAGCTGCGAGTGCGATCCAAGCCCACGCGGGAAGCGTTACGTTTTTGCTGACCGCTTCACGAAGGTGATCAATGGTTTCATGCAAGAAGAGCACCGGGAGACTGAGAAGGAGACCAAGAATGGTCACGCGACGCAGCGGAATACTTACCCTCACGACGTAGGGTCGACGCACAGCCTCGCTGACGAGGAGGCAAAGGACGCCATTGACGAGGTAAAGCACACCCCACAATTGCTCGGGCGGCGAATAACCCGGCCAAAAGTGATTGAGAAGTGTCGTCGTCGTACCGGCATCCGCGAACACAAGGGCGGGCAATCCGATCAGGCAACCCCAGATCACCCAGCGAAGGCGTTGATAGTCTTGCGGCGGGAGCTCCTTTTGGCGGGCCAATAATATCAAGAAAGCGCACGCGGCGACGACGATCCCGCTCAATACACCAGCCCTAGTGACCGCCTCGGTGGGATAACCGAGTAGATTCGCGTAGCTTAGTGTCAGTAAAACAGCGAGTACGATCGCGATTAAAGGCAAAAACCGTTCAACCGGCCGCCAGCGTGATGTCGTTTCATCGTTCGGCGCTCGCAGTGCAAACCAGATGAAGCCTGCTGAACCGACGCCCTGTGCTATGCAGCCCACTATGTTCTGCGTCAGAAGGGCGATAGGCGAGTACCGTTGCAATAGCGCGTAGTATTGCGCGGACTGACCTGGATTGAACCAAATGACATAAAGAAAAAATCCCCAGGTCATAAACCCTGGTCTTGTCCAGACAAGCCATGCGGCCGCCAGAATGACGAGTATCGCTGCAACCTGACTATGCATCCAATTGTCATTTTCTATGATTGGATGGACGAAGCCAATGCCGAAGAGGACGTACTAGTTGGCGATGGGATCGCAGAAGCGACGCACATAAAGCTTTGAATCGGGTTCCGCGCGTCGGCTCAAAGAAAGCTGATCGCGCTGGCCCCGAGATAGAGACCGACGCCGAAAGCTGCATGCCCGGAAATGTTGACGATGCGGGTTACGCTTGGGTGCGGCGTTCTCGCCGCGAAGAACCCGAGTCCGAGCGCGGGTTGCATGACGAACCACGGTGCAACGAGGAGTGCGATCGCAAACACCAGTGCGGAGATGAGCGTCGGCCCAGAAGCGAGCACCCAGCGAGTTATTGCCAAGTAAAGAGCTGCATAGGCAATGCCCACCACATAGTGAAAGCCCCACCCGATCGCGAGTTCGCCGCGAATCGAAGGCGTCGCAGCGATCGGCCGGTGCACGAACACGCCGCGCGGCATCCATGCCAGCCACCGACCGACCAGTGCCCAATTAGCGGGGGGAACGCCGACTATTTGCAGCAGCCATAACCAAAGATCGGTCGCGAGGGTCGCGATGATTCCAACCACCAGGGCTTCAAGCGCTGCGTTCTCTGGATTGCCCCAGGAGTCTGCGATCATCGAAACCACCCCTATCATCGTTCGCTCCTGATCGCTCTCAAGGATGCTAGGATCTGATGAAGGAAGCCAATGGCTGGTACAAGGAAATCTCACCCGCTGCAGCGACTTGCGCCGATGCCGGGACGCGATGTTAGGACCGGCGGCTCCGTCACTGCCAGGCCATCGTTTTCGGAGTGGTGACTCCTACCCATTCAGATCGGTTGATAGAATGGGATTTGCCCGCAATGCCATGAGTCCGCTTTTGGCACAAAGCGGACATCCCGTCGCGCTCAAGCAATGTCCGCTATTGGGAGTAGAGCGGACATTACTCAGACGTGCGGAACTCAGACGTTGCGGCACTCAGACGTTGCGGCGATGTCCGGTACGACCCAAAGCGCACGTTGTCCGCTTACGCGACGCGATCGACCCGTGCCGCGTAGCACCCAGGCGCGGCAAAATGGATGTGCAGGTACTCTGCTTCCGCGTTCGCGAATTGGCGCTCTATGGCCGCTTCGACGTTAGCGCCCTCGACGATCTCCCAGCCCGTCATCATTCCCGAAGCATCAAAGCCGCGCACGGCGAGTGTGCGTTTGCGAAGCTGGTCCGGCACCTCCCCTGTGGCATCGAACGTTTCCTCGCCGCGGCGAATGTAGATCGCAAACCGCATACGGTATGGCGAGGAAACGGCATGATGCTCATAGTTGACGAGGATTAGCTCATCGCCTGGATTTGCATCGCTAAGGCTGATGCGGCAGGGACGTGGCCCATCGGCGATCCGCCGGACGGCACCATGCTCGGCAAGCTCAGCATCTGAGAGCGTAAAAAGATGATCGAACTGGCGGGCCTCGAGGCCGCGGATGCGAAAATTCACAGTCACCTCCGTCGCGTTTGATGCGCAACAGAATGGCTGGCCTCAAGTCCTCTCGCCACCCGATTTGTGCTGCTCGGACCGCTTGGAACTGCGACCTCGCAGAAGGTCCTGATGTCTTTGCTCTCAACCATACACAAAGCGGACATCACGATCGTGCTGAACGAATGTCCGCTTTCGGGGGTAAAGCGGACATCGGTCGGACATATTTACGACGCTACGTCGGGCTTTTGTTCCAGCTCGCAAAACCACAGAGGAAAGGAAACTGCGTGAGCACCAACGATACCTATCTCGCTGTTTTTCGTGGCAGCAAAACCAGCCCAAAAATGATGGCATGGAACTCCCTTCCCGAAGCGGAACGGCGGGCAAAGGAACGGGAGGGAATGGCCGCGTGGAAGGCATGGGTCGAAAAGCACCAGGGCGCGATCGTCGCCATGGGTGGACCACTCGGTAAGACCAAAAAGATCACTCAACGCGGCATCGAAGACATAAGCAACGACATGGGAGCCTTCACTGTCGTCCGAGCGGAATCAAACGAGGCTGCCGCGAAGCTTTTCGAAAACCACCCGCACTTCACAATCTTCCCAGGCGAAGCGGTGGAGGTAATGCCGGTCTTGCCGATACCTGGTGCTTGATCTGCGGTAGCGCGCGCGCAACGGCAGCGATTTTTGTTGCGGTGCACGAGTCCGCTTTTGCTACAAAGCGGACTCGGCGATCGCGCTTAGCGATGTCCGCTTTCGGGGGTAAGGCGGACATCGGGCGGCGGCGCTGACCCATAACGGACATCGGGTCTCACGAAGTTGAGTTACGGCAAAATTCACCCTTGAATCGCTCGACGCGCTACGCTTGGCCCCGAACTG
>Ga0209465_10001505_pt1 | contig 10349 bp, 10 predicted proteins | sample PanSoiPlot1MoBio_FD_188321 | JGI IMG/M metagenome (GOLD analysis project Ga0209465, IMG submission 188321) | Tropical forest soil microbial communities from Panama analyzed to predict greenhouse gas emissions - Panama Soil Plot 1 MoBio (SPAdes)... | ecosystem: Environmental > Terrestrial > Soil...
GCGCGCCATGCGCTACGAGGTGGCCGCCGAAGGCAAGGCCGAGATGCTGCCGCCCGAGCGCCCCGCCGCCGGCCGCCTGGGCGAAGTGCGCGGCGATACGGTCCATTTCGACATCATTGACCGCGCCGGCAATATGATATCGGCGACGCCATCGGGTGGTTGGCTTCAATCTTCCCCGGTCATTCCCGAACTTGGCTTCGGACTTGGCACGCGCGCGCAGGTGTTCTGGCTCGACGAAAAGCATCCCGCCGGCCTTGCGCCCGGCAAACGTCCACGCACAACGCTCAGCCCTACGCTCGCGTTGCGCGACGGCGAACCCTATGTGGTGTGGGGATCGCCCGGCGGCGATCAGCAGGACCAATGGACGACGCAATTCTTCCTGCGGCACGTCCATTGCAAGATGAACCTGCAGGAAGCGATCGATGCTCCCGCGTGGCACTCGGAACATTTCCCGATTTCATTCTGGCCGCGTACCGCTCGCCCAGGCGTGCTGGTTGTGGAAAACCGTGTACCCAAGACGAGCACCGAAGAGCTGAAAAAGCGAGGTCATATCGTCGAGATCGGTCCGGGCTGGTCCGAGGGCCGGCTCACCGCGGCTTCGCGCGAAGGTCGGCATCGCCGCGCCGCGGCGAACCCTCGCGGCATGCAGGGTTATGCGGCCGGGCGATAACGCACTCCGAAGGCGCATGGAATGACCTGGTCGATCATTGCCCGTGACAAAGCCACCGGCGCCTTTGGGATCGCTGTCGCAACAAAATTCTTCGCAGTCGGAGCACGAGTACCGTTCATCGCCGGAGGCGTGGGCGCCATCGCAACACAGGCGTTGATCAACCCGTTTTACGGCAGCAAAGGCCTCCAACTTCTGCGCAGCGGGATGACCGCGGACGCGATCGTCAAAACCTTGGTCGCAGATGACGCGGGGCGCGATCACCGCCAGGTGCACGTCATTGACGCGCATGGCCTCAGCGCGGCGTACACGGGCGCCGCCTGCATTGATTGGAACGGGCATTTGGCCGGCGACACTTTTTCGATTGCCGGCAACATGCTTGCCGGTGCTCAGGTCCTCGACGCGACCGTGGAAGCCTTTGTTGCCGGCGAGTCGATCCCCTTTGCGCGTCGACTGATCGCGGCGATGCGCGCTGGCGAGGCGGCAGGCGGGGACAAACGCGGTAAACAATCAGCCGGTTTGCTCATTTATGGCGAAGACGAGTGGTCCGACCTCGACCTGCGCGTGGACGACCATCCGGAACCACTCGCCGAACTCGAGCGACTCGAAGGCGTCAGCCGCGAACGCTGGACAATCTTCCGACGTTTCCTGCCAAGTCGACGCGATCCCGTGGGAGTGACCGATCGGTCGGTTATAGAACAGGAAATCGCGCGTGAGCTTGCCACCGGGGATCGGCGATGACCAACTTGGTCGAGGTCGCGAACCTGCGCGTGGTCTTTCACGGGGATCGCGGCCAGACGATGCATGCCGTCGAGACCGTGAACTTCGAACTCGCGCGTGGCGTAACGCTCGGACTCGTCGGAGAATCCGGTTGCGGAAAAAGCGTGACTGCTCTTGCCATCATGGGGCTTCTGCCGAAAGGCTCTACCGACGTCTCGGGGCGTGTTGGTTTTGAGGGCACGAACCTGCTGGATCTGACCGATGCCGCGATGCGCGACCTTCGCGGCGATCGTCTTGCCATGATCTTCCAGGAGCCCATGACATCACTTAATCCCGCCTACACGATCGGCGAGCAGATCGTTGAAACCCTGGTTCGCCATCGGGGGCTGAGCCGGGCGCAAGCCAGTACCCGTGCCATTGAGCTATTGCGAGACGTACGGATCCCCTCAGCCGAACAGCGCGTGGACGACTATCCGCACAAACTTTCCGGTGGCATGCGCCAGCGCGCGATGGTTGCCATGGCGCTCGCCTGCGATCCGCAACTGCTGATCGCCGACGAACCGACCACAGCCCTCGATGTGACCATTCAGGCGCAGGTGCTGGACTTGATCCGCAGCCTGAAGAAAAAGACCAATGCCTCGATTGTCCTGATCTCGCACGATCTCGGAGTGATCGCGGAAATTTGCGACGAAGTGGCGGTCATGTACGCCGGTGAAATCGTCGAACATGCACCTGTCGACACATTATTTCGCGCTCCACAGCACCCTTATACGATCGGCCTTCTTGCCTCGATTCCTCGGCTCGATCGCCGAGTGGAAACGCTTGCGACGATCGAAGGCTCACTGCCCGATATGAGCGAGATTCCACTGGGTTGCCGCTTTGCGCCCCGCTGCCCCTTTGCAAGCGACATCTGTGTCGGCAGCGCGCCGCCCATCGTCGACGTCGGCTCAAGGCATTGGTCGCGGTGCGTGAAGGCACCATTGGAAGAGGTGCGCGCGTGAGCGCCCCCCTGCTCGAGATCGAAGGACTGACCCGGCATTTTATCGTCCGTCGGTCGGCATTCGGACGACCGACAGCAACCGTTAAAGCCGTGGACGGAATAGACCTGAGCGTGCCTGCCGGCAGCACGCTCGCGCTCGTCGGAGAAACGGGTTGCGGCAAGTCGACCGTCGGCAGGCTGGTCCTTCGATTGATTGAGCCAATGGCCGGCAGCATCCGGTTTGCCGGCCGCGACATCTTGGGATTCGGCGAAAAGGAATTGCGCGGCTTCCGGCGCGAGGCGCAAATCGTCTTTCAAGATCCGTACTCGTCACTCAATCCACGAATGACAGTGGAAGAGTTGATCGGTGAACCGCTCGCCCTGCATCACACCGTTCCGGTATCTCGCCGGCGCGATCGTGTTGCCGAACTGCTGCGCCTCGTCGGCCTCGACGCAAGATACGGGCGGCGCTACCCGCACGAGTTTTCCGGAGGGCAGCGACAACGGATTGCTATCGCGCGAGCACTTGCAGTCGAGCCGAAGCTAATCGTGTGCGATGAGCCGGTCTCGGCGCTCGATGTTTCGATCCGCTCGCAGGTTCTGAACTTGCTGAGTGATCTGCGCAAACGACTGTCACTGACTTACATCTTTATTTCGCACGATCTTTCGGTAGTCAAACACATAGCCGACCGGGTCGCCGTGATGTATCTCGGTCGGATTGTGGAGAGCGCCCGCGCGGACGAATTGTTCGCCAACCCACGCCACCCGTACACGCGCGCGCTGTTTTCCGCGATTCCGGTTCCGCAACCGCACGCCCAGCGGCAACGTCAGTTACTGGAAGGTGATGTTCCAAGCCCGCTTTCACCTCCGGCCGGCTGCCACCTTCATCCACGCTGCGCCTACGCCATCGATCGATGCCGCACTGAGCGGCCGGCGCTCGTCGACGACCACAAAGGGCATGCAACCGCCTGCCATCGCTGGCACGAGCTTCCTGCGTTGGCGGGAGCATCCGAACAGGATGCCCCTACCCCTCAGTTAGAGGCACTAATGGCAAAATTTACCCGGCCTGCCGGTGTGCCTGCGGCAGGCGGTGATACACTTAAGGTCGAAGGTCGCCGGCCGAACTGATTGCCGGCAAAAACTGCGCGAGGGGATCATGAGAGGCATTCGTTGGGCCGCGGCAGCGGCTGTGTACTTGGTATTGACCTGCGGGCTGGCCACGGCCCAGACGACACTGCGCATCGGGCTGGCCGAAGACCCGGATGTGCTCGACCCCACGCTCGCCCGGACCTATGTCGGACGCATCGTCTTTGCGTCGTTCTGCGATAAGCTGTTCGACATCGACCAAGATCTGAATGTGGTGCCGCAACTTGCACTGTCGTATTCGACCGCTGACGACGGTAAGACCGTCACGATCAAACTTCGACCCGGCGTCAAATTTCATGATGGCGAGCCGTTCAACGCCGAAGCGGCCAAATTCTCCATCGATCGTCACACATCGATGACCGGTTCTTTCAGAAAGCCGGAGCTCGCCGCCGTCGATCACGTCGACGTCGTCGATCCACTCACGATCAACGTCGTGCTGAAAGGCCCCTACTCGCCGTTGATCGCCCAATTCACCGACCGCGCCGGCATGATGGTGTCGCCAAAAGCCGCAAAGGAAGCCGGCGACAAATTCGGCCTGCGCCCGGTATGCGCGGGCCCGTACAAATTTGTCGAACGCGTGCAGCAGGACCGCATCGTGTTCGAGAAGTTCACCGACTATTGGAACAAGGACAACGTCCACATCGATCGCGTTGTCTTCCTGCCGATCGTTGATTCGACCGTCCGTCTCGCTAATCTTAAATCCGGCGCGCTTGACCTGATTGAGCGAGTGCTGGCGACCGACATCAAGAGCGTACGCGAAGACAAGGCGCTTAAACTCGCAACCGCACTCGAGCTCGGCTATCAGGGGCTCGACATCAATGTCGGCAACGGCGGTCAAGCGAAGAACCCACTCGGCCAATCAGCCAAGGTCCGCCAGGCTTTGGACCTCGCGATCGATCGCGATGCCCTGAACCAGGTAGTGTTCAATGGAGAGTTCAAGCCCGGCAATCAGTGGGTCAGCCCCGAGAATCCTTATTATCAGCAGGCCTATCCGGTCCCGAAACGCGATGTCGCAAAGGCCAAGACGCTTATGAAAGAAGCCGGCGTCTCGACGCCATTTGATGTCGATTTCATGGTGCCCAAGGGTGCCGAGACCCAGGCTGTGGCCGAAGTCATCCAGGCGATGGCAGGCGAGATCGGAATCAACATGAAGATCCGCGTCACCGAATTTGCCACCTCGCTCAAGCAGGCCGAGCAAGGCAATTACCAAGCCTATCTGCTGGCATGGAGCGGACGCACCGACCCCGACGGCAATACGTACATATTCTTTAAGTGCAACGCGCCGCAGGACTCGATGGGCTACTGCAACGCGGACGTCGACAAACTGCTCGACGAGGCGCGCGTACCGTCCGAGCTCGCTGCGCGCAAGGCGATCTATGAAAAACTGACAAAGACCATTCTTGAGGACGTTCCCAAGATCTACCTTTATCACCGCCGTATTCTCATCGCGCACACGACGAAATTAGACGGCTACAAACAGATGCCCGATGGCCTCGTGCGCGTCGTCGGGCTTTCGCTCAAGTGAACGAGGCTACCCAGTCGGCGAAACGGCGTCCGCCATGTTGAATCTCCTTGGCAAACGTCTGCTGCAGCTAATCCCGACCTTGTTCTTCGTGTCGGTGATCATCTTCTCGCTGCAGCAGCTGCTGCCGGGCGACCCCGCGCTGATCATGGCCGGCGAAGAGCGCGACCCGGCCGTGATCGAGCAGATTCGCCAGCAGTATCACCTCGATCGGCCGTTTCCCGTCCAATATCTCTACTGGGTTCAGGGCGTGCTCTCCGGCAACCTCGGAGAGTCGATGCGAATTCACGTTCCTGTTCTCGACCTCATTCTGCAAAAGCTGCCGGTGACAATTCAGCTTGGCTCGATGGCCATCGTGATTGCGCTCGTGATCGGCATTTCCGCGGGCATCATCTCCGCCATCAAGAAAAACACCATCTGGGACTACGCGGCCAACGCCTTCGCGCTTTGGGGTATCTCGACGCCAAACTTCTGGCTCGGGATCATGTTGATCTTCCTGTTTTCAGTGAAACTGGGCTGGCTGCCGGCGTCGGGCTATGTACCCCTCACCGAGGATTGGCGCGCCAGTCTCGCCTCGACGATCATGCCGGCTTTCGTCCTCGGCAACGCGATCGCGGCAATCCTGATGCGTCACACCCGCAGTGCCATGTTGCAGGTACTCGAAAGCGATTACGTGCGCACGGCACGCGCAAAAGGTCTGTACGAGCGCACGGTCATTCTCAAGCACGCCATGCGCAACGCACTGACCCCGGTCATCACGCTCGGTGCGCTTGAATTCGGGACGCTCCTGTCGGGCGCGGTGCTGACCGAACAGATTTTCACGATTCCGGGGTTCGGCAAGCTGATCATCGACGCGGTCTTCAATCGCGATTATGCGGTGGTGCAAGGCGTGGTTCTAGTCACGGCGACCGTCTACATCGTGCTCAATCTGCTCGCCGACATCGCTTACTTCCTCGTCAATCCGCGCCTGCGTACGTAATATGGCCGACATCACCGTCAATACGAAACTGATCCCGGCAAAGGACGTGCCAGAGACGCTGCTTCGTCGCGCCATGCGCCGCCTTTTCCGTCGCAAAAGCGCGGTCTTCGGGCTGGCCATTGTTGCGTTCTTTATCGCGCTGGCTGTCTTTGCGCCTTTGCTGAGCCCCTACGACCCGGTCGCGCAAAGTTGGACACTCGTGCGTCAACCACCATCAGCGTCCCACTGGTTCGGCACCGACGATCTTGGCCGCGATATCCTGGTGCGCGTCATCTATGGGGCACGTGCATCGCTTCTGGCCGGCGTTATTTCCGTCGGCATCGCCCTCTCGATTGGCGTACCCCTCGGCCTGGCGGCCGGTTATCTCGGCGGCTTTCTTGATTCTCTGATCGGCCGCATGACCGATGCAATGCTCGCCTGCCCCTTCCTTATCTTGGCGATCGCGCTCGCGGCGTTTCTCGGGCCGAGCCTCGGCAATGCCATGATCGCCATCGGGGTTACGGCGACACCGATTTTCGTCCGTCTGACGCGTGGTCAGGTGCTAGCGGTCAAGATGGAAGATTATGTCGAGGCCGCGCGCGCGGTCGGCAACCCACGCTGGCGCATCGTTTTCGTCCATATCCTGCCGAATATCATGCCGGCGCTGTTGGTGCAGGCCACCCTGTCGATTGCGGCTGCGATTATCGCCGAAGCTGCCCTCTCATTTCTGGGTCTCGGGCAACAGCCGCCAGAACCGTCCTGGGGCAGCATGCTCAATTCGGCACAGCGCTTCCTTGTCAACGCACCCTGGATGGCAGTGTGGCCAGGATTGGCAATTTTCCTGACAGTCCTGTCCTTTAATCTGGTCGGTGATGGTCTGCGCGACGCACTTGATCCGCGCGAGGTCGGCCGCAGTTAAGCAGTATAAGAGAATTGCCGACCAAATAAGGCAGCCCCCAGTTCCCGATAAAGAATTCGCGAGATTAAAGCCGTAGCTGCCGCGGGCTGTTTCAACAGAACCGGAAGCGTGGCAGGCTTGTTTCGGGCCGGGGTGCTTGCGCGTAAGCTCACAAAACAGTCAGGCAGCGTTCAGATCGATGTCACTTGAACCCGAGATCGCTTCTCCGCCGGCATCTCCCTTGGAGTCCGGAACCTCTGGCAATGGCAATCATCTTGTCACTGCCAGAGCTCTGCTACTCGGTGACCGTCTCGATACGGCGGGCCTTGAGCGGCACAACGTCTTGTCGACGACGCCCATGGCCTTTCGAATAGAAACCGGCGCCTTTGTTGTCCTTTTTCGGTATGGAGTTGCCGTTCTCGTCGGAATGACGTCCGCGCAAGAGGATGAAATCATTCGAAGCCTTGACGGACGTATCAGCGGGCGATTTGCGCGATCCGAAGAAGAAACCGCCCAGATCGAAGTTGCCCCGGAAAAAGATGAACAGGTCACGCCAAGCGGTGTCATTGCGCTGAAGGCGTTGCTGCCTGAGCATGTGCTCATCATCGCGGATGCACTGGCGACGAATCTGATTTTGGCGCACGACGAACGGAACGTCAGCGCCGTCTTCGACTCCACCGAACCACTGGCCCGCGAATTGGCCGAGCACGGCCGGACGCCGGGCGGACGCCGATCGATCCTGAAGCACATCGGAAATGCGTTGCTCGTCCAGCAGCGCGTATCGGGCCTGGTTGCGGTCGCGGAAAAGCCCGACGTGCTTTGGGACCGGCCGGACCTCGAGAGGTTTTACGCCAGGCTTGAGGATGAATATGAGCTCAAAGAGCGAGCCGACCTTCTGACCCGTAAACTGACTGTCATCTCAGATACGGCAAAGGCTCTGGCGGATATTATCGATACAGAACGGTCGCTGCGGCTCGAGCGAATAATCATCGCGCTGATTCTTATTGAAACTATTTTCGCCGCGTACCAGATTTTCTGGCACTGAAGCGTGGCGCCCTTACGTGGGCCGCATATTTAGCCGGCGGCTGGCCGGCGCGAAACGAGAAGGTTGCCGACATACATTTGCACCTGCTCGCCGCTTTGATTGAACGTCGTTGTGCGCACCCGGATCAGGCCCCGGTCGGCCTCCGACTTAGACGGCCGCACTTCCAGCACTTCGGTTTCGACATATAGACTGTCGCCGGGGCGAACCGGACGTAGCCAGCGCAGCTCATCAACACCCACTCCCAGGATACCGTGCGCCGGCCTGAATTCGCTGTCGACGAGCAATCGCATGCTGAGCGCAGCGGTATGCCAGCCGCTCGCCGCCAGGCCGCCGAAAACCGATTTGTGGGCGGCTTCTTCATCCAGATGATAGGGTTGCGGATCAAATTGCCCGGCGAAGGCAATGATCTGATCCTTGTCTATTGTCATACGGGCGGAGCGATAGATCTGACCTGCGGCGTAGTCTTCAAGATATTGCCTGGCTCGTTCACGATCGGTCATTTTTCACCGGAAGGATCGACTGAGAGACGTCAAGTTAGCACAGGGAGAGTTCGATGATCCGCAAGGCAAAAGCCGTTTGGCGCGGCACGGGCCGCGCCGGCAATGGAAATCTTTCGGTCGATTCAGGGGTGCTCTCCGACACCCCCTATTCTTTCCGAACCCGCTTTGAAAACGAGAAAGGCACGAATCCTGAGGAGCTTATCGCGGCCGCGCATGCCGGATGCTTTACGATGGCGCTCGCCTTCCAGCTGCAAGGCGCAGGCTTCACGCCGACCGAATTGAGCACTGAAGCGGCCGTCAGCCTCGAACCTGAGGGACAGGGATTTCGTATCACGCGATCTGCCCTGACGTTGCGCGCCAACGTGCCGAATTTGGATGCGGCGGCATTTGCGAAAATGGCCGGCGAGGCCGAGAAGAACTGCCCGGTTTCCAAGGTTCTCAACGCACAGATCACGCTGGATGCCAAACTCGTGTAAACTGACGACAGGCGATACCCGCCTGCGTATGGAACTTTTGCATTTCGAGGGCGATTGTGTCGTCAAGCGCGCTCGTTCTGCGGGTCCAGAATTATCTCGTCTAGAACCATACTCCGGCGCGGCTGACCACGGAGGCCACAGGTGAACAGACCGCATCATCAGAGCGCGTGGAGCTGGTGGTACCTGCTCTTCGTCATCCAATACGTTTTTGTCTTGTGGCCCCCACTGTACAACAGGGTCGAGCCTTCCCTTGGCGGAATTCCATTCTTCTACTGGTACCAGCTTCTGTGGGTAATCATCGGCGCAATTTTGACGGCCATCGTTTACTTCGCAACGGAAGCCAAGCACACCTCAGCGGGATCTTAGCAGCCAAGCTGGGAAGATGATCCCATGCACGACATAAACTGGATCGCATTTGCCGTCTTTGTACTGCTGTTTGCCCTGATCACATGGCTGGGCTTCGCCGCCGCAAATTGGCGGAAAGGGGATCTCGACCTCTTGCACGAATGGGGACTGGGCGGCAGGCGTTTCGGGACCGTCATCACGTGGTTTCTCATCGGGGGCGATCTTTATACGGCCTACACTTTCATCGCAGTCCCAGCGCTCGCATTCGGCGCGGGTGCTGTCGCCTTCTTTGCGGTACCGTACACAATCGTCATCTATCCAATTCTTTTTCTGGTTTTTCCTCGGCTCTGGCACGTCTGCCACAAGCACGGCTACATCACAGCAGGCGATTTCGTGCGCGGCCGCTTTGGCAATCGCTGGCTTGCTCTCGCGATCACCGTCACCGGCATCGTTGCGACCATGCCGTATATTGCGCTTCAGCTCGTTGGTATTCAGGTCGTAGTCGGCGCGCTTGGAATTTCCGGAACAGGACTCGCGAGCGACTTGCCGCTCATCATAGCCTTCGTCATCCTGGCGGCCTTCACTTATTCGAGCGGATTGCGAGCACCTGCTTCGATCGCAATTGTGAAGGATATCCTGATCTACATCACCGCCTTCGCTGTGATTATCGCCGTTCCTATCCAGCTGGGCGGGTTTGCAAAAATTTTTTCGGCCATTCCTGAATCAAAGCTCTTGCTTGCAACCCCTGGGCCCAACACGACTGGGGCCTACAGCGCTTATGCAACGCTCGCGCTCGGCTCGGCTCTAGCCCTCTTCCTGTATCCGCATTCGCTGACGGGCATCCTGAGCGCAAGCGGCGGCCACGCGATCCGCCGCAACGCTGCATTGCTGCCTGGCTATTCATTTTTGCTCGGATTGCTGGCCCTGATTGGTTTTTTTGCCCTTGCCGCCGGGCTGGACAAGCTTCCGGAATTCGCAGCCGGCTTTAAAGAGTTTGGCAATAACTTCGCCGTGCCGGCCCTCATTCTTCACAGCTTCCCCTCGTGGTTCGTCGGTGTCGCTTTTGCTGCAATCGGGATTGGCGCCCTCGTTC
>Ga0209465_10001507_pt1 | contig 10339 bp, 6 predicted proteins | sample PanSoiPlot1MoBio_FD_188321 | JGI IMG/M metagenome (GOLD analysis project Ga0209465, IMG submission 188321) | Tropical forest soil microbial communities from Panama analyzed to predict greenhouse gas emissions - Panama Soil Plot 1 MoBio (SPAdes)... | ecosystem: Environmental > Terrestrial > Soil...
TACACGAAGATTTCCTTCGTATGCGCAGAACGAAAACCAATTCCGCACGCTCAGAGGAGAACTGGCTTACCCCTCTCGAACAACGCATGCAACGCGCCGAGTCTCTCCTTAGCGCGCGCCGACTTCGGCTTGTCCGTTCGATCATCGAGAATGCCGAGGAAACGTACTTCCTTTCGTCCCGCGAGATGGCTCGTCGTTACGGCGTCGATGCCGCTACCATCGTGCGAACCATCCAGGTGATGGGATACGGGGAGTACGCTGAATTCATTTCCGATCTCCGTTCACACTTTGTCACCCGTATTACGCAATATCGCGTCATGCGCTCCACTGCGCGAGAGCGGCGCAGCGTTGAAGGAGAAGTGCAACATAGCCTGGAAATGGATCGCGAAAATTTCGAGGCTCTTCGCCACAACGTTTCTCCCGAGCGCATCGTCCAGCTGGCTCGACGCCTTCATAAAGCCCGGCAGATTGTCGTCGTCGGAGTCGACTACGCATTCGCACTTGCGTGGACGATGGCCTATGGGCTGTCGTGGATTGGCTTGAACGCCGAGGCTCCTGTCGGCAGTTACGGCAATCTCCATCACCGCGCGCGAGCACTGGGCAAGAGCGACATTTTGGTGGCCATCAGCTTCGGCCGTTGTCTTCGCGTGACCGTTGAGGCCGCCCAAACGGCTCGCGAGCGAGGCGCGTGGACGTTTGGCATCACCGACGTTGCCAACTCTCCGATCGCTCGCGTTTGTCATGATTGCTGGACCATCTCGGTGACCAATCCGATCCACAACGGTTCCTATGTCGCTGTGCTGGCCGCCCTCAATGCCCTGCAGGTCGCTTGCGCCCAGGTAGCGTCGAAACGTTCGCTGCGTCACTTGCGCGAGATTGAACGCGCCGAGGAATCCTCTGGCCGCTGGTTCGCCCCCGCGGCATGGGGCAAGGAGAACGGCCGGCGATGACCGTTGCCACACGGAAGATCACGATCCGCGACTTGGAAAGTATCGAGGACCTCAAAGATCTGCAAGCGGTCGAGAAGGAGGTCTGGGGACTCCACGATGAAGACGTTTTTCCGCTTACCATGGCCATTGCCTGCAAGGCTGCGGGCAATCTATTCCTCGGAGCTTTCGACGACAAGAAACTTGTCGGTTTTGCCTTCGGATTCTTCGGTCGTGAGCATGGCGAAACAAACATTCATTCCCACATGACAGCCGTACTCGAACCCTATCAGTCGACCAATCTCGGGTATCGCCTGAAACTAGCGCAGCGCGAGCGCGCTATTGCCATGGGAATCAAGGAAATCTCTTGGACCTACGATCCCCTTCAGAGCCGCAACGCTCATTTCAATCTATCCAAGCTAGGGGTCGTTTCCGACATCTACAAGGTCGATTTCTACGGGCCAGAAACATCAAGCGTTCTGCATCGTAATGGCACTGACCGTCTTTGGACCCGTTGGATTCTCAACTCGCGCCGCGTCCGCGATCGGATTGCAGGAAAGGATTCCCGGGGAGAAACACTGGATGCCCTTCGCCTTCTCGCGCCTCTCGTGCGCTTCAACGGCAGCGGCGAGCCGGTTCGCGCTGACTTGAATGAGTCGCTCGGGCGGCAACGAGTCAGTATCGAAATTCCCGGCGACATTCTCCACATTGAACACACAGATGTCGGCCTGGCACGCGAATGGCGCGAGGCGACTCGATGGGCTTTCACCGAGTCATTGAAGGCGGGATTTTTCGTCTCGGAATTTTGTCGTAGCATCCGAGGGCAGCAGGGCCCCGGCGCTTATCTTCTGCAAAAAGGAACCGTCGCCGAATTCGTCCCCGAGTTCTGATAAATAGCTGAAGCGGGTCTTCTGCAAAAGCGTAGAGACAGAGCTTGCCGCGTCTCCATCATCTCGCTGGTTTGGGCGATCTCACCGCGTCGCGTGTACCAAGTACTGGATGCTCTTAACCGCTCGCATGTACTGTGCGCGTTCAAAGGCAGATGGATCCGGACAACGCTGCTGGCTCATGCTGCCCTGCAATTGCGCGACCGATTCGTATTCGTTCGTTTCCATCCAGTGCCGCACGCCTTGCTCGATCGAACGCACATGATTGATGCCGTTTCGCAGCAGCGTGGAACACAACATCGTCACATTCGCGCCCACCAACAGTAGCTTGATCACATCATCGGGTGTATGTACACCGCTGGTGCCTGCCAGGCTGGATTTCACACGGCCGTAGAGAATCCCTATCCAGGTCAGTGGAAGCCGCATGGCCTGCGGCGTGCTAAGCAGCACGTTCGGTTTCAGGTCGAGCGTTGCTAGATCGATGTCCGGTTGGTAGAAGCGGTTGAACAGAACCAGACCATCGGCACCTGCGTCGTCCAGCCGCTTAGCCATATTCGCCAGATTGCTGAAGAACGGGCTGAGCTTTACCGCCACCGGAATGTGCACCGCCGACTTTACTGCTCCCACAATGTCGAGATAGTGACGTTCAACTTCGGCGGAGCTAGTCTCGGGATTGGTGACGATCCAGTAGATGTTGCACTCCAACGCGTCGGCGCCAGCTTCTTCGATCTGCGTTGCATACTGAATCCATCCTCCGACCGAGCTGCCGTTGAGGCTGGCGATGACGGGAATCTTTACTGCTTCTTTCGCCTTGCGGATGTGCTCCAGGTACCCGTCGGGTCCCATCGTAAATTCCGCTTGTCGCGGGAAATAGCTCAAGCTTTCCGGATGGCTTTCAGTCCCTTCCGTGAGATAGAAGTCCAATTCAAGCGACTCCTGGCGGAGTTGTTCCTCGAACAGAGAATAGAGAACAACCGCGGAGGCGCCCGCATCCTCAAGGCGACGGACGTTGTCAATCTCCTGTGATAGTGGGGATGCGGAGACGACGAGCGGCGTGCGGAGCTGCATTCCGAGATAGCGAGTCGAAAGGTCGAGCATACGGTCTCCTATAACTCGTAACGTCGGCAATTTTGCCGGCGGGTGCGCGGGCAAGTTCGCCCGGTTTCCAATTAGTCGGCGGCGACCGGCTCTGTTTTGCGCGTCGCCAGGTACTCGTAGAAGCGAAAGCGCGCCTCGACGTCGTGCTGCGCTTCGGCCCACAGCTTCTTCGCTTCTTCCGGCTTGCTCTTGGTGAGCATCTTGAATCTCGTTTCCATCAGCAGATAGTCCTGCAGCTTCCGGGTCGGCGTACGGGAATCGAGAATCAACGGATTCTCGCCAGCAGTCGCGCGATCTGGATTAAAGCGGTAGAGCAGCCACTGACCGGAGTCGACCGCCGCTTTCTGGTTTTGCAGACCGGTTGTCATGTCGATGCCGTGGGCAATGCAGTGCGCGTAGGCAATGATGATGCTCGGACCGTTGTACGCTTCCGCTTCGAGGAACGCCTTGAGAGTGTGCTCATCCTTGGCGCCCATGGCGACGCTCGCCACGTAGACGTTGCCATAGCTCATCGCCATCAGCCCGAGGTCTTTCTTCTCCGCCGGCTTGCCGCCCGCGGCAAACTTGGCGACCGCGCCGCGTGGGGTGGACTTGGATTGCTGTCCCCCCGTATTCGAGTAGACCTCGGTGTCGAGCACCAGCAGGTTGACATTGCGGCCGCTAGCGATGACGTGATCAAGGCCGCCATAGCCAATGTCATAGGCCCAGCCATCGCCGCCGACGATCCACACGCTTTTCTTTACGAGCATGTCGCAGATGGCGATCAGTTGCTTCGCTTCCGATGTGTCAATCACCACTAGCTTTTTCTTGAGTTCGGCGACGCGCTCGCGCTGCTCGTAGATGCCGGCCTCATCTTTCTGGTCGGCATTCAACAGTCCGTTGACCAATTCTTCGCCGATGCTCGAGGCCATTTGCTTTAGCAGTTCGCGGGCAAACTCGGTTTGCTTGTCGATCGAGAGTCGGAACCCGAGCCCAAATTCGGCATTGTCTTCGAAGAGTGAGTTCGACCACGCCGGACCGCGTCCGTCAGCATTCTTGGTCCAGGGAGTCGTCGGGAGATTGCCGCCATAAATCGATGAGCAGCCGGTGGCATTTGCGACGATTGAACGGTCGCCGAACAATTGCGATAGCAGCTTCAGGTAGGGCGTTTCGCCGCATCCCGAGCAGGCGCCAGAGAATTCGAAGAGCGGCTCCTGGATCTGCTGCTGCCGAATCGTGCTGACCTTGATCTTGCGGCGGTCGAGTTCCGGAATCTTGAGGAAGAATTCCCAGTTCTCACGTTCCGGCATACGTAGTGGCGGCTGTGGTGCCATGTTCAGAGCCTTGAGACGCGTTTCCTGCTTGTTCTTGACCGGGCAGACGTCAACGCAGATTCCGCAACCGGTGCAGTCTTCGGGCGCGACCTGGATCGAATACTTCATCCCGGCCCATTCCTTGTCGCGAACCTCGGTGGATTTGAAAGTGCCGGGCGCGCCTTCGAGTTCTTTCGAGTCGAACACCTTGATGCGGATTACCGAGTGCGGACAGACCATGGCGCATTTGCCGCACTGTATGCAGATTTTGGAATCCCACACCGGAATCTCTAGCCCGAGATTTCGTTTCTCCCACTTCGCTGTGCCTGTGGGGAAAGTGCCGTCGACTGGAAAGGCGCTGACGGGCAGTTCTTCGCCGCGATTGCCATAAATCGTACCGAGCACGTTGCGCTCGAAATCTGGAGCGTAATCGGGGAATGGTGGCGGCAGTTCAGTGGTACTGGTGACTTGCGCAGGTACCTTCACTTCGTGCAGGTGAGCCAGCGTCTCGTCCACGGCCTTCATGTTCTTCTGGACGATTTCCTCGCCTTTTCGGCCATACGTATAGCGGATCGACTTGCGGATCTCTTCGATGGCCTGATCCCGAGGCAATACCTTCGAGATGGCAAAGAAGCAGACCTGCAGAATTGTATTCATGCGGCTGCCCATCCCGGTGTCGCGTGCGACCGAGTATCCGTCGATGACAAAAAAGCGCGCTTTCTTGGCGATGATCTGCTCCTGAACCGGGCGCGGCAGATAGTCCCAAACTTCGTCGGGACCGTAGGGGCTGTTGAGAAGGAAGGTGCCGCCTTCGACGAGCGAGCTGAGCATGTCGTAGCGATCAAGAAAGATCCATTGGTGGCAGGCGACGAAGTTGGCTTTCGAGACCAGGTATGTGGACCGAATTGGCTTGGGGCCGAACCGCAGGTGCGAGACGGTGACCGCGCCAGACTTCTTCGAGTCGTACACGAAGTAGCCCTGGGCGTAGTTGTCGGTGTTCTCACCGATGATCTTGATCGAGTTCTTGTTCGCACCCACGGTGCCATCGGCGCCTAAGCCGTAAAACATCGCGCGGACCACGTTGTCCGGTTCGGTCGAAAAGGAGGCATCGCAATCGAGGCTGCTATGGCTGACATCATCCTGAATGCCGACAGTGAAGTGCTTCTTCGGGCTGGCCGCCTCCAGATTCTCGTAAACGGCCTTCACCATGGATGGAGTGAATTCTTTGGAGGAAAGGCCGTAGCGCCCGCCGATGACTTCCGCGGTTTGCTGCGCGTTCAACATCTTGTTGCTGACGCCTTCGTGGATGGCATTTACAACGTCGAGGTAAAGCGGTTCCCCGGCAGCCCCGGATTCCTTCGTACGATCGAGAACAGCGATTTTTCGGACTGACCTTGGTAGTGCCTCGAGAAAATGCTTCACCGAGAAAGGCCGATAAAGGCGGACCTTCAGCAGTCCGACCTTCTCGCCGCGCGCATTGAGCGTTTCGACCGTTTCGTGGGCAGCCTCGGCGCCCGATCCCATCATCACGATCACTCGCTCGGCATCGGGAGCGCCGGCGTAGTCGAACAAGTGGTAGGAGCGCCCGACTAGTGCCGCGAATTTGTCCATCACGACCTGCACTTTTTCGGGCGCGGCGTCGTAGAAGGGGTTGCTGGTCTCGCGGATCTGAAAGAAGACATCCGGGTTTTGGGCGGTTCCGCGCAGCACGGGATGATCGGGCGAGAGCGCCCGCTGGCGATGTTCGATTACACGATCCATGTTGATCATGGTTCGAAGATCGTCATCGGTCAGAACCTCGATTTTATTGACTTCGTGTGAGGTGCGGAATCCGTCGAAAAAGTGCAGGAAAGGAATTCGGGTTTCGAGCGAGGCGGAGTGCGCGATGAGGGCGAGGTCCATCGCCTCCTGTACGGAATTGGAACTGAGCATCGCGTAGCCGGTGGTGCGGCAGAACATGACATCGCTGTGGTCGCCAAAAATCGACAACGCATGGGTCGCGACGGTTCGCGCCGAGACATGGAACGCAGTTGGAGTCAGTTCCCCGGCGATTTTGTTCATGTTAGGGATCATCAGCAGCAATCCCTGGGAAGCGGTGAAAGTAGTGGACAGGGCGCCCGTCTGAAGCGCTCCGTGAACTGCACCGGCTGCGCCGCCTTCACTCTGCATCTCGGTGACCTGCGGCACCGTACCCCAGATATTCGGCACGCCCTCCGAGGCCCACTGATCTGCCCATTCGCCCATGTTGGAGGAGGGTGTGATGGGATAAATGGCGATGACTTCATTCACGCGGTAGGCAACATAGGCGACTGCCTCGTTACCGTCCATGGTCTTGAATTTCCGCTTCATAGCTCCCCTTTGCCTCAGGCCGCGAGAGCTTCGGGATCCCCGAATCTCGCTGGAACGGCAGGGGCTACCCGCCGTCGTACCCATCATGGGATACGCGAAGCACTCCGGTCGGCAACCTGGATCACTTCCGGATGTGACTGGGATCACACGATCGTTTTAGGCGCGGTGTAGTCGGCGTCCTCCCGAACTACCAACTGGCATCCGAGCGCCTCGGAACGATGCTGTACTAATATGTCGGCGTTCCGTTTCTCTTGGGAAGCATAGTCGTCATATTCTATGGAGGACTTGCAACTATTCCCGGTCGCCCTCTTTGCCACGTCAGGGCACATTCACGAGGATCTCAATGGCCGAAACAACGACCACTTCATCCAGCATTGATTCCATTCTCCAGGAACAGCGAAAGTTCGAACCGGCTCCCGAATTTAGCGAGAAAGCGCACCTGAAGAGTCTTGCCGAGTATGAAGCCCTGTATAAGGATTCGATAGAGCGTCCTGAGGAATTCTGGGGTCGGGTCGCCGAGGACCTTCATTGGTTCAAGAAATGGGACAAAGTCCGCGAATGGAATGCTCCTTGGGCTAAGTGGTATTCCGGCGGTCAGATCAACCTTTCGTACAACTGCCTTGATCGCCACGTTCAGACCGCGCGTAAGAACAAGGCAGCACTCATATGGGAGAGCGAACCTGGCGAAATTCGGACTCTTACCTACCAACAACTCTGGAAAGAGGTGCAGAAATTCGCCAATGTCCTGAAGAACCTCGGCATCCGCAAGGGCGACCGGGTCGCCATCTACATGGGAATGACGCCCGAACTTCCCGTCGCAATGCTGGCTTGCGCGCGCATCGGTGCTCCCCATTCCATTGTGTTTGGCGGATTCTCGTCCAACGCGCTCATCGACCGCATCCATGACTCGCAAGCGGTGGCTGTTATCACGCAGGATGGCTCGTATCGCCGCGGATCGGAAGTGAAGCTGTTTCCGGCCGTTGAGGAGGCACTTAAGTCGTGCCCGTCCGTAAAGCACGTCGTGGTGTACAAGCGCACCGGTTCGCCCATCAACATGCAGTCAGGTCGCGACCACTGGTGGCATGACCTCATAGCCCAAGCCTCCGACCACTGTCCAGCGGAACCGCTCGATGCCGAGCACCCGCTCTATATCCTCTACACCTCGGGTACCACCGGAAAGCCGAAAGGCGTTGTTCATACCACGGGCGGCTATTCCGTCGGCACCTATCTGACGTCCAAGTACGTCTTCGACCTCAAAGAGGAAGACACCTATTGGTGTACAGCCGATATCGGTTGGGTCACCGGGCACAGCTACATTGTTTACGGACCACTGCAGTGCGGTGCCACCAGCTTGATGTACGAAGGAGCCCCCAATTTTCCCGAGCCCGACCGTTTCTGGTCGATTATCGACCGTCATCATGTGAACGTGTTTTACACCGCTCCCACAGCGATCCGCACTTTCATCAAGTGGGGAGATGAATGGCCGAAAAAGCACAAAATGGATAGCTTGCGCCTCCTCGGGTCGGTCGGTGAACCGATCAATCCGGAAGCCTGGATGTGGTACCGGGAGGTCATTGGTAACAACCGGTGCCCGATCGTCGACACTTGGTGGCAGACCGAAACCGGAGCCATCATGATCACGCCGATTCCGGGTGCGATTGCGACCAAACCAGGTTCCGCTACCCGTCCGTTCTTCGGAGTCGTCCCCGAGATCGTCACGATGGCCGGTAAGCCTGTCCCAGAAGGGTCGGGCGGATTCCTCGTCATTCGGCAGCCCTGGCCCAGCATGTTGCGTACGATCTATGGCGATCCTGACCGCTATGTGAAGCAGTATTGGTCGCAGATCCCCGGCACCTACTTCACTGGTGATGGCGCGCGCAAAGATAAAGACGGCTATTTCTGGATCATGGGCCGCGTCGACGATGTGCTCAATGTATCCGGCCATCGCTTAAGCACGATGGAAGTGGAATCGGCTCTGGTGGCCCATGACAAAGTTGCCGAAGCAGCCGTGGTGGGCCGTCCCGATGACATCAAAGGCCAGGCGATCGCGGCGTTTGTGACCCTGGAGCAAGGAGTTCCGGCAACCAACGAGCTGAAAGAAGAACTAAAGAAGTGGGTTGCGAAGGAGATCGGCACCCTTGCCAAGCCAGATGACATCCGCTTCACCGACATGCTTCCCAAAACGCGTAGCGGCAAGATCATGCGGCGGCTGTTACGCGAACTGGCCACAAGCGGAGACGTGAAAGGCGACACCACGACGCTTGAAGATTTCAGCGTGATATCAAAGCTAAAAGAACACGAGGAAGCTTAAGAGTAGTACCCAGTTCTCAGTTCTCGGTTGCGAGCAAGAGCCGATCGCGGACGGCTGAAAGTTCTTTGCTATCTGGCTTCCGGCGTATGCCGTTGCAGCCGAAGCTGCTCGCGGAAGATTTCGACCGGAGCATTCGATTGATTGCGGAAAAGTTCGACGAGGGAATCTTCCATTTCCGATGCCGAATCTCCAACTTCTGAGATCGGCTCCAGCGAATCCGGCTCCACCTGGATCTCTGGCGATTTCTCGCCGTTTGCGCGGAGTGTTTCGATCATTTGTCGCAGGTGGTCACGCTGCTCAGGCGTTGTCTGGTTAAACTCTACTCCCATGCCAACTTCTGGGTGCATGATCCTTACGACGCCCGCGGCCTGAACCTGCGATTCACTCACCTTCACCGACAAAGTAACGCGCGTTCCAACCGGAAATGGTGAGGCAGTTTCGAGATAGCACGCGCCAGGTGTAAGGTCGCTGAGTTGGCAATTGACTGGCGGATCATCCTGCTCTGGTTCAGGAAGTTGATTGTTAAGCCAGTGCCGCAGGGCGCTGCGCTGCTCCTCGTTCATATTCTTGAAGCGGACACCTCCTTCGTTCTTTCCACCATCCCAGGCCAATTCGCCTTCAAGCTCCAGTTTGCTTTCCATGCCCGGGAGTTCCAGCAAGAACCGGAAGGAACTTTCGCGCACAACTCGCCCCACGAACTGTACCGCCATTCCACCTTCACACAGGTCGATCGTTTTCCCGCGATACGTGATTGAGCTTCCGAAGCCACGGCACTCGACAGGAACCTGAACAGCGACTCGCACTTGGCGCCGCCGTTCGCGTTTCATCAAGGCACGTACGGCGCGGAAGCTAGACCGAGCGCGTTCTCGTGTCAGCGGCTTGTGCAGGACAAAATGCGCTCCCATGTCGAAGCCGCCACGCAGGCCAACAATCGGGTCGACTAGGACAATGGCGACCGCGCGTCGGTTAGAGGGAGCCGCCTTAGCGCTGTGCAGCACCCCACGCGCTTCTTCCGGATTCGAACAATCCACAATAATTGCTTCGAAACGCTGGCGCGTTATGTGACGCACCGCGGCCTCTGAAGAGCGGCTGTGCTCCACCGCGATATCGAGATCGCTCAAAACGCGGCGCAGAATGCGGACCGTCTGTTCGTCAGAACTCAGTAATAAGGAACGTAGACCCATAACTTCACCGGAACTCCATCGCCATCGCGAAAGCCGGAACGGCACGACGGGGATGCGGGTTCCACCTTGCTTGCACTCTAAGTCTATGAGTTTTCGGGGTCAACGCTATGGCCCATTCCAATAGTTACTCCAGTCACCAGCACTGGCGCAGCGCGCTATTTGACAATCGCCAGGAATCGATCTTTTACCGACTATACTTCTGTGTACCCATTCTCTTCCATTTCTTGGAAGTATTTCTATGGAAAGGAGATAGTAGGTTGGTACTCATTTCACATTTTTCTATTGACTAATC
>Ga0209465_10001508_pt1 | contig 10332 bp, 10 predicted proteins | sample PanSoiPlot1MoBio_FD_188321 | JGI IMG/M metagenome (GOLD analysis project Ga0209465, IMG submission 188321) | Tropical forest soil microbial communities from Panama analyzed to predict greenhouse gas emissions - Panama Soil Plot 1 MoBio (SPAdes)... | ecosystem: Environmental > Terrestrial > Soil...
TCTGCCGCGAAGTCGGCGGCGACGACGCGGAGGTCTCCTGCCTGATGAAGGGACCCGAGGATCCGCACTTCCTCGACGCGCGTCCGTCGTTCATCCGCGCCGCTGCCGAGGCCGACGCCACAAAGGCCGCCGATCACATGGCCTCCGACTGGACCTGGACTAGTTCGGGAGTGCAGCGGCTGGGTAGCGGCAGCTCACGCTGCGGCGGCTCGGGCGGCGGCTGGGGCGGGACGAATCCCACGGTCGAGTTCATCTCGGCCTGCCCCGCTTGACGCCGGACCCTCTTCAGGGTCATTCCGGAACACTGGCCCAGGCGAGGTTGATACCGCCTGGCGCGTCGGCCGACTTCATCCCGCAACACCAGCCTTCGGCGACGCTCAGGCCAGGGCCTTCGGCTGCGCTCAGGCCAGGGCCATGATTCCGTACACGATCGAGCGGCGAGCGGACACGGGCGTGAACAACGTCACGCTTGGGATCTGGCTGTTCATTGCGTCGGAGGTCATGCTCTTTGGCGCGCTGTTCTCGTCCTGCGGATGGTCGGCCACGCGTCCTCCCAGGGTTGCCCCTGATCAGGGCAAAAAAGCCCACACAATTGTCGGAAGATAACCACACTTCTAGCCACCTATACCCGCAAACCAAAAGGGAGGCGGATCATGGCTGGACTTTTGAGCAGGGAGCGAACCGTCGCCGGTCCGGGGTTCAACCGCTGGTTGATCCCGCCGTGCGCGCTCGCGACCCACCTGTGCATCGGCCAGGCGTACGCGCTGAGCGTGTTCAACCTGCCGCTGACGCGACAGCTGGGCGTCGCGAAGTCGATCGCCGGCGACTGGCGCCTGACCGACCTCGGGTGGATCTTCACCATCGCGATCTTCGTGCTCGGCGCGTCGGCCGCGCTGTTCGGCAAGTGGGTGCAGGCGGTCGGCCCGCGCAAGAGCGGCTTCACCGCCGCCCTCTGCTGGGGCGTCGGGTTCCTGATCGGCGCGCTCGGCATCCGATCCCATCAGCTGTGGCTCGTCTATCTCGGTTACGGCGTGATCGGCGGATGCGGTCTCGGCATCGGCTACATCACGCCGGTGTCGACGTTGATCTCGTGGTTCCCCGACCGGCGCGGAATGTCGACCGGGATGGCGATCATGGGGTTCGGCGGCGGCGCGCTGATCGCTTCGCCGCTGTCTGACTTCCTGATGAGGCACTTCGCGTCGCCGACGTCGACGGGCGTCGTCCAGACCTGGGTGGTGCTGGGCATCGTCTACCTGGTCTTCATGATGGGGGGCGCGTTCGGCTATCGCGTGCCGCCCGAAAGCTGGAGGCCGGCGGGCTGGGTGCCGCCGCCCGAGAAGGCGAAGGTGCTGATCACGCAGCACAACGTGACGCCGGGCGACGCGATCCGGACGCCGCAATTCTGGCTGTTGTGGGTGGTGCTCTGCTTCAACGTCACCGCCGGGATCGGCGTCCTCGGCCAGGCGTCCGCGATGATCCAGGAGGTGTTCAAGGATCGCATCACGCCCAGCGCCGCGGCGGGATTCGTCGGCCTGCTCAGCATCTTCAACATGGCGGGGCGGTTCGGCTGGGCTTCGTTCTCGGACAAGATCGGCCGCAAGCCGACGTACATGGTCTTCTTCGCGCTGGGCACCGCGCTTTACGCGCTGGTGCCGCTGACCGGCAAGGTCGGCAGCGTCGCCCTCTTCGTGGCCTGCTTCTGCATCATCCTCAGCATGTATGGCGGCGGCTTCGCCACCATCCCCGCCTACCTGGCCGACGTGTTCGGCACGAAGTACGTCAGCGCCGTGCACGGCCGGCTGCTGACCGCCTGGTCGGCGGCCGGCGTCCTCGGGCCCGTGCTGGTGAACTACATCCGCCAGTTCCAGATCGATCACGGCATCCCGAAGAACCAGGCCTACAACATCACCATGTACATCATGGCGGTGCTGCTTGTGATCGCCTTCTTCGCCAACCTGGCGGTGAAGCCGGTCGCGGACCGTTACCACGAACACGCGGCCCCGGTTGGCGGGCCGGGCGACCGCCGCGTGCCCGCGTAGATAGAGGAAGGAGCGACGACATGACCACGGAAAGCGCGCGATCGGAGCCGCACCCGAAGAACGGCATCAAGCTGGCGCTGGCCTGGCTGGCCGTGGGCGTGCCGCTGATCTGGGGCGTCGTGATGACGCTGAAGAAGGCGATGGCGCTGTTCGGCTGAAAGATGGCGACGTCGGCCCGATCACTGCCGATCTGGTCGCACGCCGGCGCGCGATTCGTCGAACGACCGGTCGACCGGCGCGGCGATCCGGGCGCCGCGGGCGCGCGTGCCTCCGACCGCGACCTCATCGTCGCGGAGGAGCCGCTGGAGATCCGGATCGGCGGCAAGAGCCTGATCGTCACGATGCGAACGCCCGGCGACGATCTGGATCTGGTGGCGGGGCTGCTGTTCACGGAGGGTGTCATCACGTCGCTGGACGACGTGGCGTCGCTCGCCCATGCCGGGGAGAGTGCCGGCCGAGATCGCGACAACGTCGTCGAGGTCACCGCGGCTCGCGGGCACGTGCTGCAGGCGGCTGCCGCGCGGCGCGTTCTGCGGGCGACCGCCGCCTGCGGGCTGTGTGGGAAAGGGAGCATCGCCGCCGTGCGCCGGCGGATCCGGCGCCTCACCGACGACACGCGCGTTCCGCTCTCGGTGGTGCTTCGATTGCCGGAAGCGATCCGCGCGGCGCAGCCGGTGTTCGCCGCGACCGGCGGCCTGCACGCGGTCGGCCTGTTCACGCCCGCCGGAGCGCTGTGCACCGTGCGCGAGGACGTCGGCCGGCACAACGCCGTCGACAAGGTCATCGGCGCCGAGCTGCGCGCGGGTGCCGTGTCGCTGGCCGGCACGGTGATGCTGCTCTCGGGCCGGGCCGGCTTCGAGCTGGTTCAGAAGGCGGCGCTCGCGCGCGTCCCCGTCCTCTGTTCGGTGTCGGCGCCGTCCGCCCTGGCCGTCGATCTGGCCGAGGAGGTCGGGATGACGCTGGTCGGCTTCGTCCGCGGCGGATCCGCGAACGTCTACACGCACCCGCGCCGGATCGTCTGATAGGCCGCCGACGATCGGCAGAGGTCGCGGTATTCTCGGGGGCCGATGGCGCGCGAGACGCGATACCACGTGGTCAGCCGGATCGCGCGCGGCGGCATGGCGGAGATCTTCCTGGCGCTGCAGAAGGGCGAGCAGGGGTTCCAGAAGCCGGTCGTTCTCAAGCGGATCCTGCCCAGGCTGGCCGCGGATCCGAAGTTCGTGCGGATGTTCGTCGACGAGGCGCACATCGCGTCGACGCTGAACCACAGCAACCTGGTGCAGGTGCTGGACCTCGGGAAGTCGGGCGACCAGTACTTCCTGGTGCTGGAGTTCGTCGACGGCTGGAGCCTGGAGCAGATCCGGCGCCGCGCCCTGGCGGCCAAGCTGAAGCTGACGGTCCCGCTGGCGCTTACGATCGTCGGCGCGCTCTGTCGCGGCCTCGCCTACGTCCACACGCGCGAGCGCAAAGGGAAGCCGCTCGGCATCGTTCATCGCGACGTGACGCCGCAGAACGTCCTCATCAGCCAGCAGGGTGAGGTGAAGCTGGCCGACTTCGGCATCGCCAAGGCCGTCGGAAAGACCGAGAAGTCGTCGACCGGCGTCATCAAGGGAAAGTTCGCGTACATGTCGCCCGAGCAGTCGCAGGCCTTGCCGCTCGATGGGCGCTCCGACCTGTTTTCGGTGGGCACCGTGCTGTACCTGCTGGTCACCGGGCGCAAACCGTTCGACGGGCCGACGGACAGCGACGTCATCATGCAGGTCCGTCGCGCGCGGCCAGACAAGCCGTCGTCGCTGGTGCGCGACCTGAACCCCGACGTCGAGCGGCTGATCAACCGCGCCCTGCGCGCCAATCCCGGCAAGCGCTGGCAGAGCGCCGAGCAGATGGCGGACCGGATCGACGCCATCCTCGTCAAGCTGGGACAGCCGAGCGGACCGGCGCCGCTCAAGCGCTGGCTGGAGACGCTGAGCGCGCGTGACGGCGCCCGACCGCCCGTCCCCGACGCGGCGGCCGCGTCGGATCCCAGCATCGCCGTCGAGCTCGGCAGCCTGGATCTCGAGCTCGAGGAGGTCGCGGCGACGGAGGTCGAGGAAGAGGATCGCGCCGCCGGCGTGGACACGCGCCCGCTTCGGGCGCCCGCCGGCGTGCACAACGCGCCCACGCGCGCGGCCCCGACCGACCAGACGCCAGGCCCCGTGATCCGGTTCAAGCGCTGGGCGCGGCGGATGGCCATCCGCGCTGCGCTGGTTCTGGTGATCTTCGCAAGCTTGGGCGCCGGTCTCTATTTCGCGCGGCCTCACCTGCCGGCCTGGGCCAGGCGGCCGATCGACGGCCTGCTGAAGAAGGCCTCGGGCCTCGGGCTCCGGGCCTCAGGCTCGGAGTGACGGTTCAAGAAATGATCGACTGGACGCCGCGCGATCCGGCGCGGTTTCGGGCGGCGCTCGAAGGCGTTCCGCCGCCCGCGCGTGACGCCTGCGTGGATCGGGCATTCGGGCTCGGCGAGCTGCCGCCGGACGGTCCGGCGCTGCCCAGCGGGTGCGTGCCGTACCTGCCCTGTCCGGTCGATGCACTGCTGCGGGTGGTGGAGCACGCGCCCGTTCGCGCCGCGGACGTGTTCGTCGACGTCGGCTCGGGTCTGGGGCGCGCCGCCGCGCTCGTGCACTTGCTGACGGGCGCCCGCGCCGTGGGCCTCGAGGTGCAGCCGGCCTTCGTCGCGGCCGCGCGCGCTCTCGCGACGCGCCTGCGCTTGCCACAGCTGTCGTTCGTGGAGGGCGACGCGCCAGAGCTCGCGGCCGCGTTCGCCGACGGTTCGATCTTCTTCCTCTATTGCCCGTTCAGCGGCGAACGTCTGGACAGGTGTCTCGCCCACCTCGAGCCGATCGCTCGCACCCGAACGATCACGATCTGCTGCGTCGACCTCCCGCTCCCCGCGCGCGATTGGCTGACGCTCGCCTCGGCGCCGTCGCCGCAAATCGCGATTTACCGCAGCACGCCGGCTTCTTTCCGGTGTTCGACTACAGCAGCCTGACCATTTCAGGTTGCACGCAGCGGGCGTGGCCGCGTTAGCTAATATCGAATGGCGATCGATCCTCGTCACGGATTCCTCGCGGGCGGGGGTGAGATGGGGGAGCGCATTCGCGCCATGGATTGGTCGAAGACGCGGCTCGGGCCGACCGACGGCTGGCCGCAGAGCCTGCGCAGCGCCGTCAGCCATCTGCTTCCGTCCAAGGCGCAGATCGTGCTGTTCTGGGGCCCCGATCTCATCACCCTCTACAACGACGCCTATCGACCTTGCCTCGGGAGCAAGCACCCGGCCGCGCTCGGGGTGCCGGTGCGCGAGGTGTGGGCGGAGATCTGGGAGACGACGCTCAAGGCTCTGTTCGATCCGGTGCTTGCAACGGGCGAGGCGTTCTGGGGGCAGGACTGGCCCTTCTTCATCGAGCGCCATGGCTACCTGGAAGAGACGTACTTCGACGTCTCCTACGATCCGGTGCGCGACGAGTCAGGAAACGTCGGCGGCGTCTTCTGCATCGTCAGCGAGACGACCAGGCGTGTGGTCGGCGAGCGCCGGCTGCGCCTGCTCCGCGATCTCGGCGGGATGGGTCAGCACGCGTCGAGCGTCTCGGCCGTGTTCGTCTCGGCGTGCGAGGTCCTGACGCCTTACGCAGAGGATCTCCCCTTCTGCTTGTTCTACGATCGGGCGCGGGACGGCCGCGCCGCAGAGCTCGTCGCCGCATGCGGTATCGAGGCCGATCATCCTGCGGCGCCGGCGCAAATCGGCGTGACGGACGATCGGTCGTGGCCGCTGGTCTCGGCGCTCGAGATCCTGGACGCCGCCGACCTGCCCTGGGTCGGTCTCTTGCGGGCCGGGTGCTGGGCCGAGCCGATCAGGCAGGTCGCGGTGGTGCCGTGCGCGTCGGGCGGGGAGCCGCCGACGTCCTGGCTCGTCGCCGGTGTCAGCCCGCGCCGCCGCGCGGACGAGTCGTACCGCGACTTTCTGCGCGTGGTCGGATCCACTGTCGGGGCGGCCCTGGCGGCGGCCCGGCGATCCGAGGACGAGCGTCGACGCGCCCAGCTGCTGGCCGAGCTCGATCGCGCGAAGACCACGTTCTTCAGCAACGTCAGTCACGAGTTCCGCACGCCCCTCACGCTGATCGCCGGGCCCATCGAAGATCTGCTGCAGGACGCGGACGAACCGCCGGGCGACGCCCAGCGCGAGCGGCTGGAGATCGCGCGCCGGAACACGCGGCGCCTGCAGAAGCTGGTCAACACGCTGCTGGATTTCGCGCGCATCGAGGCAGGCCGCGTACAGGCGAGCTACGTCCCCGTGGACCTCGCCGCGCTGACCGCCGATCTGGCGTCCAGCTTCCGATCCGCGGCGGAGCGGGGCGGGCTGCGGCTGATCGTCGATTGCCCATCGCTGAGCGAGGCCGTCTACGTCGATCGCGAAATGTGGGAAAAGATCGTCCTCAACCTCGTCTCGAACGCGTTCAAGTTCACGCTGGAGGGGAGCATCACGGTCCGGCTGCGCCGCCGCGACGGGCACGCGGTGCTGCAGGTCATCGACACCGGCGCGGGCATCACCGCGTCCGAGCTGCCGCGCATCTTCGAACGCTTCCACCGCGTCGAGGGGACGAAGAGCCGGACGCACGAGGGGACCGGGATCGGCCTCGCGCTGGTGCACGAGCTCGCGAAGATGCACGGCGGCGACGTGCACGCCCAGAGCACCGAGGGGCGCGGCAGCACCTTCGAGGTCGACGTCCCGTTCGGGACGTCGCATCTCGCCCGCGAGCGGATCGGAGCCAAGAGCATGCTGCCGACCACGGCGGTCGGAGCCGACGCGTTCGTGGAGGAGGCGCTGGGCTGGCTGCCCGGTGTGCCGCCCGCCATCCCGGCGCCGGCGCCGGGGCCACGCCCGCGGCTCGTCTGGGCGGATGACAACCGCGACATGCGCGAGTACGTGCAGCGGCTGCTCGCGGGACGATACGAAGTCGAAGCGGTCGCGGACGGAGAGGCGGCGCTGGCTGCTGCCCGCCGGGCCCGGCCCGATCTCGTCCTCTCCGACGTGATGATGCCGGGGCTCGGCGGTCACGAGCTGACCCGCGTCCTGCGCGATGATCCATCCCTGCGCGACGTGGCGATCGTGCTCTTGTCGGCGCGCGCCGGCGAGGAGGCCCGCATCGAGGCGCTCGACGAGGGCGCCGACGACTATGTCGTCAAACCGTTCAGCGCGCGGGAGCTTCTGGCCCGGATCGAGTCGCGGCTGCAGATCGCCCGGCTGCGGAACGATGCCCTCGCCGCCACGCGGGCGGCGGAGTCGGCCCTGCGCGTGTCGGATCGACGCAAGGACGAGTTCATCGCGATGCTGTCCCACGAGCTTCGCAACCCGCTCGCGCCGCTGCGCAACGGCCTCCAGATCTTGCGCATGCAGCACGAGCAGGGGGTCGACGCGAGCCGGACCCACGACATGATGGAGCGGCAGCTCGGCCACCTCGTCAGGCTGGTCGACGACCTGCTGGAGATGACGCGGATCAACCAGGGGACCCTCGAGCTGCGGCGTGAGCGCGTCACGCTCGCCAGCGTGCTGAGCGCCGCCGTGGAGACGAGCGAGCCCCTCATCCGCGAGGCCGGGCATCGCCTGGAGGTCGCGGTGCCTCAGTTCTCCGTCTGGCTGGACGGCGATCCGGTACGCCTCGGTCAGATCGTGTCCAACCTGCTCAACAACGCCGCTCGTTACACCGAACGGGGAGGCCACATCTGGCTGAGCGCCGACTTGCGGCGTGACCACGTCAGTCTGTCGGTGCGTGACAGCGGTATCGGATTCGCACCCGAGGCCGCCGCTGGTTTTTTCGAGCTCTTCCAGCGCGGCTCGGGTTCCAAAGGTCTCGGGATCGGGCTGACCATCGCGCGCCGCCTCGCCGAGATGCATGGCGGGACGATCCGGGCGTCGAGCGAGGGGCCGGGGCGCGGCGCGTGCTTCACGGTCGATCTGCCGGTCGCCGCCGCTCCGGGCCAGCTCGGTCGCCAGCGCGTCTTGATCGTGGACGACAACGAAGACGCCGCCGACAGCCTGGCCATGCTGCTGGAGGCCTCCGATTCGGAGGTGCGGATCGCGCACTCCGGGAAGGAGGCGCTGACGATTTTCGACGAGTTCGCTCCGGCGTTCGTGCTGCTCGACATCGGCATGCCGGACATGGACGGCTACGAGGTGGCCCGCGCGATCAGGCGCCGCCACGCCGAGCGCCACCCGATCCTGGTCGCGTTCACCGGCTGGGGCCAGGAGGCCGACCGGGTCCGCGCGCGCGAAGCCGGCTTCGACCACCACCTCGTGAAGCCGACGGACCTTCGTACGCTGAAGGTCATCCTCGGCGTTGCGCCTGGCGTCCCGCCGTCACTGGCGGACCGTGGGGCGTGACCGCTTTCAAGGCATGACGGTGATCGCGAGCGCGATGCTGGGATCGCTCTGGCTGTAGAGGTAGTAGCCGTCGTCGTAGCCGACGTAGACGTCGGAGCGGGCGTACCAATCCACAGGCCAGGACTCCGGGTACGGGTCGACGATCAGGAACGACGAGCCGCCGTACGAGAAGCGCGGGTACCCTTGATAGATGACGGGCTGGCGGTAGATGCGGAACGGATGCTCCGGCCCGAAGCGCCGCTCGTAGCGTCCGCGCGGAATGTAGTAGCCGCCGTAACCGCCGCGCTGGCCCCAGCCGCGATGCTCGCCGTGCCAGTCGCGCGCGCGGTGGTCCTCCCAGCGGTCGTGGCGTCCCCAGCCGCCCTGGCGCTGCCAGCCATTGCCTTGATGCCACTCGCGCGCTTCGTGGGGCGCGCGCCCGGGAGGCGCGTACATCGGACGCGCGGGCGCGGGGCCGCCGCGCCAGGCTGCGCCGCGCGGCGGGGGAGGCGGCGGCGCCGACCCGCGCCAGGCCGGACCCGGCCCGCGCTGCGGAGCCTGCTGTCCGCCCCAGCCCGGGCCGCGCTGTTGCGGCTGCTGCTGAGGCTGCGGCCCGCGCCACCCCGAGCCGCGCTGTTGCGACTGTTGTTGCGGCTGCTGCTGCGGATGTGGCTGTCCGCCGCCGCCGCCGCCGTGCCATCCGTGCTCGGCCCGCGCCGGCGACGCCAGGCCCATCGCAGTCAGCAATACGCAAAGGCGGAATGTCGTCCGTGACATCATTTCGCGCATCGTTCTACGTAATCACCGACAGACATCACTGTCACGCGCTGTTTTACGCGCCGAAGTGGCTGATGTAGGCGCTTGGCACCCGCCGCGGATCTGTATCGAAGGGCGCTCGCGCTCGTACGATCAAGCATGAAACTGTCCGCGCCAAGACACGTGACCTGGTGGATCGCGCTCATCGCCGGCGGCGTGGGCGTCCTCGAGCACTATCGCGTCGTGCACTTGCCGTTCGTCGGACACTACGCGAGCTTGCTGATCGTGGGCGCCTGGGCGCTCCTGGTCCTGGGGACGCTTCTGAAGGGCCTTTGACGGCGAAATTGTTGACCTGATTTGGAGTCGCGAGCGGACATTAGAAGCTAACCTGACTTAGGAGCCTCTCATGGACGTGAGGAGATGGGGGCGATTGACCGCCCTCCTTTGTACCGTCGCCGTCGACGGATGCAGCAAGAGCGCGCCGACGGATGGATTGCCGGAGTGCATGACGCTGCGTGCGTGCGGCAGCACCACGCCGGCGCCGGCCACCGAGGTCCCGCCGGTCCATCGCAGCACGGCGCAAGCGTGCAGCCCGACCGCAGCGGCAGCGAACCCGGGCTGGCCGTACGATGCCACCGGCACGCCGTGCACCAGCGACGCTCAGTGCACGACCGACGCGGGGCAGACGGGGACCTGCTTGCACGGCGCCTGCACGGTCGACGGGTGCTTGACCGACGACGATTGCGCGGGCGGCGGCGTCTGCGTCTGCTCGTCGCCGGTGCCGAGCAGCGCGGTCCAGAATCGGAACACCTGCACCCACGGGAACTGCCGCGTCGACGCCGATTGCGGCGCGGGCGGTTATTGCGTCCCGAGCGGCGGCGTTTGCGGCCTGGATGGCTTCTTCTGCCACACCCCGGCTGACACCTGCGTCGACGCGGCGAAGGATTGCGGGACGTCGTGCGGGGGCGGCTGCCACTACTTCTCTGACAAGGGGGCGTTCGCCTGCCTCGCGCCGATCTGCGGCGGCTGCTGATCTCACGCGTGGGAGTGGAACAGCCGCGAGCGGATCCGCTGATCGATGACCTCGACGGTGAACGGTTTCACGAAGTGGTCGACGAAACCGGCGGCGCGGGCCCGGCGGAC
>Ga0209465_10001510_pt1 | contig 10317 bp, 8 predicted proteins | sample PanSoiPlot1MoBio_FD_188321 | JGI IMG/M metagenome (GOLD analysis project Ga0209465, IMG submission 188321) | Tropical forest soil microbial communities from Panama analyzed to predict greenhouse gas emissions - Panama Soil Plot 1 MoBio (SPAdes)... | ecosystem: Environmental > Terrestrial > Soil...
GAAATTGGCGTAACGATTCCGAAATAACAACGCGCAAGGTAGCCGAGCAGGAAAGTGCGACCTAACAATCGCGTGGAGAGCGACGGTTGACAGCTTGCTCCCTTCACTACCGTTCCGGTCGCGCGCTGGTCAAGCGCGCCTCACGCGCGCGTTGAAGCTGTAGGTAAAGCGCCGGATTTCAAATCTTCGAGCAAAGGAATTCTTCGTTTTCAAGAACTACATTTTTTCAAAGAACAAGCTCCTTCGCCGCGCCTACGAGGGTGCAACTGCATGTCTAAAAAGCGAAAACGAAAAGTCCTGCCGCCACGCCGCAAGCGCATGAAGAGACAGGGCCGGCTTACGTCGGCTCGGATCTGGCTCGCGAAATTTTCCGGCAAAAATGTCGTGCGCTCTTATGCAAAATGGTTCGGCGTTGACTTGCTTTGCGCAGTCAAAGAACTTTCTCTCCTCGGTGTCATCGTCGACCCGGAGTACGTTGCGCAGCTGAAGACAACTTTTGCTGCGCGCAGGACACGCGGCCCGAAAACAGTCGAACAAACCCAGTCAACTGGCTACGGTGTGGATTGGAACGACAACTTTGCCTATATTGCCGGGCGAACAGAGGGAGGCTTTCCCTACGGCGTCACCCGGGAAGAACTCACGGATGATGAGACGGTAGCCGCGACTCGGATAGGCGCTCCACCGACCGTCGACGATGAAAAATTCTGACGATGCCCCTTTTTCTCTGCTCCCGCAAGTATTGATCTCAGGGGCCGATTCGGATAGCTTGCATCCCGACCTTAAAAAAACCTTCAGGAAGGCAATCGTATGGAGAGAAAAAAGGCGAGTGATTTCGATCCGCAGCTGCTTGGTCTTTTTCACAGGTACGTCCACGGCGGCATCAGCCGGCGGGAGTTTTTAGATGGGGCTGCCAAATTCGCTGTGGGCGGTCTGACGGCGAATGCATTGTGGGAAATGCTGCGCCCCAATTACGCTCTCGCGCAACAAGTCCCCAAAGACGACAAGCGAATCAAGGCCGAATATACGATGTACCCCTCGCCGAAGGGCAATTCGTCCAATGGAATGATGCGGGGATTGCTCGCCCGGCCCGCCACCGGCGATAAATTTCCCGTCGTAGTGGTGGTTCATGAAAACCGCGGGCTAAATCCATATATAGAAGATGTTGTGCGGCGTCTCGCCGTCGCGGGTTTCATGGCTTTGGGACCGGATGCCATCTGGCCTCTGGGCGGCTATCCCAGCGTTGACAAGTACGGAGCCGAAGCCGATGAAAAGGCTCTGGCGATGCAAAAACAGCTGGACAGCGCGAAAATCACCGAAGACTTCCTCGCGGCCGCCGAGTTCTCGCTGAAGCATCCACAATCCACCGGCAAGCTTGGCGCTGTGGGCTTTTGCTTCGGTGGCGGTATGGTCAATCAGTTGGCGGTCCGGCTGCCGCAGCTCGCGGCCGGCGTGCCTTTCTACGGCGCCGCGCCGGCAACTGCGGACGTGCCAAAGATCAAGGCCGCGCTGCTGCTTAACTTTGCCGAGCAGGATCCCAACATCAACGGCAGGTGGCCCGATTACGAAGCCGCTCTCAAGGCCAATGGCATCAGGTATGAGGCGTATATCTATCCAAAAACGAATCATGGCTTCCATAACGACACGACGCCGCGTTTCGACGAAGCCGCCGCCAAGCTCGCTTGGCAACGGACCATCGACCACTTTAACAAGACGTTGAAGTCGTAGCATCGAGTCTATCTAAGACAAGTAACTACAAACGGGACTGGATCCGGCGACGCAGTTTCCTGGAACGCGTCGCGGCCAGTCCCAGCGTTATAGCGGTCGGGAGGCGCGTCGTACGCTCACTCGAGTCACAAATGGAAAACAAATACCAAAATAAATTTGGCTACCCCGCTGAGCGGACCAAGGGCAAAGTGAAGCCCGTCATGGCCGCATGGATACAGGACTTCATCCGCCGTTCACCTTTTTGTGTGCTGGCGACGAGCAACGCCAGTGGCGACTGTGACGCTTCGCCTAAAGGCGGCAAGCCGGGATTTGTTAAGGTGCTGAACGACAAACAGTTGTTCATCCCCGATGTTGCGGGGAACAAGCTGTTCCACGGCTATGGCAACATCGAGAGCAATCCAAAAGCCGGGTTGATATTTTTTATCCCCGGACATAACAACAGCGTGCGCGTCAATGGTAGAGTTAGAGTCATGGATCGATGTGAGCTAGCGGACGTGCAACTTGAAGTCAACAACCCGGATGAAAAAGCTGAAGTCCTTCAAGGTTTATTGCTGGACGTCGAAGAATCCTACAGCCACTGCCCGCGCGCGCTCAAGTTTTCCAACCTGTGGGACGTCGACGAAATTGCTAAAAACATCGCCGCGCCTCCACTACCGGCTAAGGAGCCTGGAATTTAGGTCAATGGCCCGCGTCACGCATTTGCCTCTCCGCCCGCCGCGCGTTGGGCACGATGCGCAAAGGTTTCGGGACCAGCGGCAGAAAAAACCGGATCGCGCGCGTCACCAAACGAAACTTTCTCTCTTCCCGTTCGCTCCAGTTCATGCCGTAGGCGGTGCGCAGTCCTTCCGGCAACGAACCTGCCGTGACTAAACGGAACCAGGGAGCACCCGGCCTCAATATCCATGGTCTGGGGCGAACAATTTCATTGGCCAGCGAGCGCGCGGTGGGTCCCGCAGCGATGGCACTCCCCGCCAGCATGCCTTCTACATAATCGTTAAACTCGTCCAACGAGGAAGGGACGATCGCTGAGCGAATTTCAAAGAGCTCGGCGAGCTTTTTGCTGTCTTCGTAGTAGCGTGATTTTTCAAGCTCGGTCAGAGGACGGACAAAAAGATCATACCCAACCATCGCAGAATCGATCAACGTCGCGTGCACCCAGAGGAGAAGTTCCTCATCGAACGCATCGTATGGAGTTCCAGCCGGCAACGGCTCGGCTGGCTTGATCTCGCCGTGAACTTGTCGATGGACGTTTTTCACTCGATTGAGCGCCAGACGGGCTTCGGATATGTCACCGAAGGTTATAGACCACATCGTGCTCATGGTGCGGTACAAACGGCCAAGCGGGTCTTGTTTGAAATGACTGTGATCGGCCACGCCAGCCGCTATTTTTGGATGAGCGAGCTGCATCAAAAGCGCGCGTCCGCCGGCGAGAAGTAAAACGATCTCGCGGTCCACCTGCCAGAACATCATGTCGGGAGAGAAAAATCGATCGTTATCCATCTGATAATCAAATTGTCAAAGACGCCGTTCAAATCGTTTCAGCCGTTCAAGTCGTTCCAATTGTTCCCAGTCCTGCCGAAAACGTCTTGAACGGCTTGAACTGAGCGCAGCGTTTCAACGGTTTGAATGGTGGTATCATTCTTGTGCGCGCTCAGGCGGCGGCAGAATCCACCAGACAAGCGTTCCCAGGACTGCGGAAGCCATTCCCATCACTCCGTACAAAAGGTCGATGCCGGCATGGTCCAACAACCAGCCCGAGCCGAGATTCGAGATGATTCCGGCGATGCCGACACCGACCATAGAGAGGACGGCCTGGGCCGTGGAACGAAGTCTCTCTGGCGCTATGATATCGAGGTAAAGCGGCGCGCCCATCAACAACCCCACCACAGTTGCGCCGTGAAGCATCTGCACGATGAAGAGCAACTGAAGGTCGGTCGTGAGAGCGCATAGGATCCATCGCAGGCCGCCGACGAAAACCCCGACACCGAGCAGCCCGCGCGCTCCCAAGCGTTTGAGGCCACTCCCTGTGGCCAGGATAAGGGGTATCTCGATGACGAGCATGTAAACCCACATACTACGGATGGTTTCGACATCGCCGCCGCGAGAGCGCACAAAAATCGGAAACAGCCACATCGGCCCATTCGACAAAAGAATCGCGCTGAATGAAAAGATCAGTAACCGGATATAGCTTGTATTGCTCAGGAGCAATTTCCAGGCGCCACGTTCCGCGCGCAAAGATACTACGCCGCCACGCGGTAGGAATAAGCCGAACAGAGCGGACACGAGGACGAGGCCGGCGGCGACGACGAACATGATTTCCAATCCTGGTTCGGAAACTCCGCCGCTTTTCGCTACCAGTCCGTGAGCCGCCTGGTAGCGGGTGAGAATCCAGGGAAAGGTCACGATTAAGAGAAAGTACCCGACCGTTCCCCAGACCCTGACGAAGCCAAACGCATGGGAGCCCGCATTCCTGAGGGTGGCAAGACTCACTGAAATAATAATAGGCAGAATGGCGCTGGAAAAAACCGCGAGCGTCGCGGTGGCAAGGAGGATAGCGACAAAACCATTCGCGACGGCGAGCCATAAATATCCTAAGACGGAACCCAAAGATAGGAACGCCACAATATGGCTTCTGGCACCGGTGCGGTCGGCCACATGTCCCCAGAAGGGTTGTCCGACGATGCTCACAAGCGGCAAGATCGCCAAAATCCAGCCGAGGTCGATGCCCGAGAGACCGGCATTTTCCTTCAAGTAGAGGCTGAAGTAAGGAAAAAAAATTCCCACCGAACCCATGTACACGAACCAAAAAAGGGTGAGAGGAACCGAAAGCCACATGGCCGATCTTAACATCCCTTGGCATTGCGATCAGCCGACGGTGAGATATTTTATTTGGTAGTGGGGAACTGAAAGTCTCGGCTTTCGCTAGGCTCTAGAGTAATGAGAGAAATGTCGGAGCAACAGCCGGTTTTCTACGACTTGAACGATTGAACGGCTTTAAAGGCCTGAACCATGTCAAGCCCAACCTGCTAGCCAGCGCGCTATGGATTGTAACAGTCTTCGAACAATTCATACCATCGGCCACTCGACGCGAAGCATCGATGATTTCGTGGCGCTGTTGAAAGCGCATGCTATTGAATTGGTGGTCGACGTCCGGCGTTGGCCGGCGTCGCGGCGTTTTCCTCATTTTCGCCGGGAGGCGCTTGGCAAGGCGTTGGCGGCGGTCGGTATGGAATATCTTTGGCGCGGCGATCTCGGCGGTTTTCGCAAACCCTCGCCGGACTCGCCGAACACCGCTTGGAAAGTCGGAGCCTTTCGCGCCTATGCCGATTTCATGCTGACAGTTGAATTCCAGCGCATCATGGACCAGATGGAAAAAATAGCCAAAGAGAAACGGATCGCGTTGACGTGCGCCGAAGCCGTTCCTTGGCGCTGTCACCGCCAGCTATTGGCCGATGCATTTATCGTTCGAGGGTGGATCGTCCGCCACATACTGGACGACGGCTGCCATGCGCACAAGCTGCCTCTCTTCGCCACCGTAGAAGGAAAGTGTATCTACTATTCCGGCGGCTCGGCAAAAAACTGAAATAGCAGATTAGTGGCTACAACTTTTGACTCGTTCGTTCCTCATCTGATACGTCATTGTACGCCATTGTATCCGTTGAAACTAAAAGTGACCGGCGTGGTTTGATTCTTTCTCGTCTGCGCATTATACAAATGAATTCAAACATGGACGACAAGAAGCTCAGCTCATCGATTAAAGACGTCTTACTCGGGAAACCCAAAGATCCTTTGGATCCCCGGGTCTTCCATCACATCTCCCTCATCGCATTTCTCGCATGGGTTGGACTCGGCGCCGATGGCTTGAGCTCCTCGGCCTACGGACCCGAAGAGGCGTACCTGGCATTGGGGGAACATACTTTCCTTGCCCTCGTGCTGGCGATCCTGATGGCCGTAACGGTCTTCGTCATCTCAGCAAGCTATAGTCATATCATCGAACTATTCCCCACGGGCGGCGGAGGATATTTAGTTGCCACCAAACTTCTGGGACCAAGGACCGGGCTTATTTCCGGCTCTGCTCTGATCGTCGATTACATGCTCACGATTACCATTTCTGTCGCAAGCGCCGGCGATCAGATCTTTAGCTTCCTGCCCGTCTCGATGCATGGAATCAAGTTCGGTGTCGAGTTAGCACTCATTTTCTTTTTAATTTATCTGAATCTCCGCGGTACCAAAGAATCGGTTATCTTTCTGTTGCCGATTTTTCTTCTGTTTGTGGTGGCACATATCTTTGCCATCAGCCTGGGCGTGGCTCCCAAAGCGGCGGAGATCCCGTCGCTTGCCTCAGCCACTTACCAAAAGACGCTTGGTGATATTCATGGCATGGGACTGTGGACGACCGTTTTTCTCATTTTGCACGCGTACAGTTTGGGAGGCGGCACCTACACAGGCATTGAGGCTGTCAGTAACGGACTTCAGGCGTTGCGGGAGCCCAGAGTCGAGACTGGGAAAAAAACCATGCTTTATATGGCCACCTCGCTCGCCTTTACGGCAAGCGGTCTTCTGCTCTGTTACCTACTTAATCAAGTCGTTCACCAACCCGGTAAAACGTTGAACGCCAGCCTGTTTGAAATAATTTATGCTGCTTTCTTTTCACCCGATTTGGCCTACGCTCTCGTGATTTTTACTCTCATCACCGAGGCAGCCATTCTACTGGTAGCCGCGCAAACAGGATTCATTGATGGCCCGAGGGTTCTTTCCAATATGGCGATCGATTCCTGGGTTCCACATCGCTTCTCGCATTTAAGCGATCATTTGGTCACTCAATATGGCGTCTGGTTCATGGGTCTGGCATCACTCGCGTTTCTCCTTTATACGGGCGGCGACGTGAGGTTGTTAGTCGTGATGTACAGTATCAATGTTTTCTTGACGTTCAGCTTGTCCCAGCTCGGCATGTGCCGCCATTGGTGGGAAATAAGGAAAGCTGAGGGCCATTGGCTGAGAAAGCTCTTTGTGAACGGTCTTGGCTTATCGTTTACGGCGACGATTCTCGTCGTCACAGTTGTCATCAAGTTTGCGGAAGGCGGTTGGGTGACGCTGGTAGTGACATCCGGTTTTGTGCTTCTTTGCTACGTGGTCCGATGGCATTATGATCGCGTCCGAAGCGCGCTGAAAAGCCTCGATGATACGCTGATGAACATTCCCTTTCAGCCCGATCTCAAAAATCCCACCCCGTCTAAAGATCCAAATGCGCCGACCGCGGTTCTCATCGTACGGGATTTCGATGGGCTCGCAGTCCATTCCTTGCTCAACCTCACCCGGCTATTCCCAAATCATTTCAAAAACATCTTGTTTGCTTCGGTTGGATTGATTGATTCAGGGCGATTTAAGGGAGTCACCGAGATCGAGAATTTACGCCGGTCGAAAGAAGAAGATCTTAAAAGTTTTGCGGAGTTTGCCAACTGTTTAGGCTGGTATGCGGAATATCGCTATTCACTTGGGGTTGATTTGATAGAAGAATTGCAGAAGCTCTGCAAATCGATAGCCAAAGATTTCCCCAGAGCGATTTTTTTCTCTGGTAAGCTCGTTTTTGAAAAGGAGAATTTTCTCGCGCGCATACTTCATAACCAAACACCGGCAACACTGCAGCAGCAGCTTCAGTTCGAGGGTTTGGATATGATGGTTTTGCCAATCCGGGTTTTAACTCCTTCAAAGCCTCAGAAAATTGGCCGACACCGGATATGAATTCGAGAGCTTCGGTAAGGCCACACTCCCGTTACGATCGTTACAAACGGATCATCAACTGAGATGGTTTGCATGGCCACTAAAAGTATCTGCTATTTGATTCTTCATTAGCCTCGCATTAGAGTGCACAGATTATGAAGCAGGAGAAGCTGAGCTCGTCCATAAAAGGTATGTTATTGGGGAAACCCAAAGACCCCCTAGACCCAACTGTCTTTCATCGAGTCTCATTGGCGGCGTTTCTCGCATGGGTTGGTCTCGGTTCCGACGGCTTGTCTTCCTCCGCCTACGGCCCAGAGGAAGCATTCCGCGGACTCGGAGAGCATCACTATCTCGCCGTCGCGCTTGTGTTCGCTACGGCCCTCACCATCTTTGTGATCTCCTATGCCTATTCGCGGATCATCGAGCACTTCCCATTCGGCGGCGGCGGCTACATTGTTGCAACCAATCTGCTAGGCGCCGGCTTTGGTGTTGTCTCGGGTTCAGCGCTTGTCGTGGATTATATTTTGACCATCTCGGTCTCAATCGCTGCCGCTTCGGACGCAATTTTCAGCTTCCTGCCGAGGGATTGGCATAGCTGGAAGCTCATCGTCGAATTCCTCGCCATTGGTCTTTTCATGATCATGAATCTTCGTGGCGTGAAGGAATCGGTCGCAACGATAGCGCCCGTTTTCTTACTTTTCATCTTGACTCACGCCATAGCCATCCTCGGCATCATCTCACTCTATGGAAGCGAAATTCCACAGGTGACTCGGGAAGTGCACGCCGGCTTTCAGACTGGGCTTGGCACGCTCGGTTGGGGAGGGCTTGCAGCACTTTTCCTGCATGCCTATACGCGTGGCGCCGGCACGTATACCGGGATCGAGGCGGTTTCGAATGGACTTCAGATCATGCGCGAGCCCACGGTTCAGACCGGCAAGAAGACGATGCTTTACATGGCGACCTCGCTCGCCGTCACCGCCGGCGGCATCCTGCTTTGCTACTTGCTCATCCACGCCCAACCCCTGGAAGGCAAGACGATGAATGCCGTCCTGGTCGAGAATTTCGCTAGCGGCTTTACTTGGGCCGGACTGCCGCTCGGCAACTGGTTTATTATTCTCTTTTTAGCAAGCGAGGCGGCGATCCTGTTAATTGCGGCGCAGACCGGGTTGATTGATGGACCGCGCGTCATGGCCAATATGGCGGTCGATTCTTGGCTTCCTCATCGGTTCGCCCATCTTTCGGAACGTCTGACGGTGCAGAACGGGGTCATTCTGATTTCTCTTGCCGCGGCGTCCACCCTGATGTACACCCGTGGCGAAACCACCACCTTAGTCCTGATGTACTCGATCAACGTGTTTCTTACTTTTTCTCTTTCCGAGTCGGGCATGGTGCGCTACTGGGTCCGCCACCGCAAAGAGTACCCCGATTGGCGGCGGCACATTACCATTCATATCACGGGGTTGATCCTTTGCCTCTCGATCCTCGTGATCATGATCATCGAAAAATTCGCGGAGGGCGGCTGGATTACCATAGTGATTACTGCCAGTTTTATTGGGCTCTGTTACGCCATCCGTTCCCATTATGACCGCGTACAACGGGCATTGAAAAGCCTCGATGAAACGTTGATTGATATTCCCTTTGAACCAAACCTCAACCCGACACCAGCGAAAAGTCCACAGGCTCCCGCTGCGGTGCTTGTTGTAAGAGCGTTTGATGGCATTGCGATCCATTCTCTTCTTAATATTCAACGCATTTTTCCAAACCATTTTAAAAACATCGTCTTCGTTTCTATCGGCGTTATTAATTCTGGTCAGTTCAAAGGATTAAGGGAAATAGAAAACCTGCGTCGTTCGAAGGAAGAAGATCTCAAGAGCTTGGTGGAGTATGCCAACTGTCTTGGTTGGTATGCGGAGTATCGTTACTCTCTAGGAGTCGATCTTCTCGACGAACTCGAGGAAATCTGTAGAGCGATCGTCAAAGATTTTCCGCGTTCGGTGTTTTTCGCTGGATCGCTGGTTTTTGAAAACGAATCGTGGTTCAACCCTGTGCTCCATAACCAGACGCCTTTTGCTCTGCAGCGAAAGCTCTATTTTTACGGACTCGATATGATGATTCTGCCAATTCGAGTTTTCTTATCGCCCGAGAAACGGCCGATCGTTGGAGAACCACAATTCGCTTAGTGGTACGAAGCCAAATTCTCACCCACTTATATCAACGCACAGAGTCATGGAAGAAAATCTTACTACGACCGGGACCGCGATAAATCTCCGAGTGCTTGTCATTGATGACGAGAAGAACATTCGAACAACCTTATCTTTGTGCCTGGAACAGATAGGCTGCGAGGTCACGGCTGTCGGCTCGGCCGATTCTGCGCTCGCGGCGCTAGCACGACAGTCTTTCGACTTGGCGTTTCTCGATCTTCGCCTGGGTTCATCGGACGGTCTCAACCTCATTCCCAAATTGCTCGCGGAAAACTCGAACTTGCTCGTGGTGGTCGTAACTGCCTACGCGACGATCGATAGCGCTGTTGAGGCGATCAAGCGCGGAGCTGCCGACTATTTGCCCAAACCTTTCACGCCAGCCCAAATCCGGCATGTCGTCGATCAGTGCATGCACCAGCGCGACCTCAAAAGACAGGTCGTGGAACTGGAGGGACGTCTGCGGGAGGCCACTCCTGAGGTTGAGTTGGATTCCGACTCACCAAAGATTCGCGCCGTCTTGGACATTGCCGCTAGAGCAGCTGCGTCGGACGTCCCGGTGCTTTTGCGCGGAGAGAGCGGCACGGGGAAGAGCGTTTTGGCTCGCGCCATTCACTCCATGAGTCCGCGCGCGAGGCAACCCTTCGTGGTGGTCAATTGCCCGACGCTATCA
>Ga0209465_10001515_pt1 | contig 10301 bp, 9 predicted proteins | sample PanSoiPlot1MoBio_FD_188321 | JGI IMG/M metagenome (GOLD analysis project Ga0209465, IMG submission 188321) | Tropical forest soil microbial communities from Panama analyzed to predict greenhouse gas emissions - Panama Soil Plot 1 MoBio (SPAdes)... | ecosystem: Environmental > Terrestrial > Soil...
GGACAAGTGTTAGGAGGACTCATTCGCATGCCTCATTCACGCCGTGACTTCATCAAATTCGCTGTCGCGGGCTCGATCGCGTCCGGATGCCCGATCGACAAAGCCCTCGTCCCGCTTCGGGACGACGACTCCCGGGCCGTTTCTCTCGAAGGCGAGCACTACTCCCTCTGCCACCAGATTCGCGACGGTCATTCTTTCGCGAGGCGCGACGCCACCCGCAAAGCCGACATCGTCATCGTCGGCTCAGGCTCCGCCGGACTCTCCGCCGCCTACTTCCTTCGCGGCAAAGACTGGCTGCTTCTTGAAAAGGAAGACCACTTCGGTGGCAATGCGTATCAGGAAGAATACGCGGGCCAGCCCTATTCCACCGGTTCCGCCTACGACTTCCGCGACAGCCACAGCGACCATCTCGCCAAGGAAATTGGCCTCAACCTTCTTCCCATCGACATGCCCGACCCCACCATCGACAACCACACCTACGTGCCAGACACCTGGCGCTCCGGTCTCCCGCACCTTCCCTATTCGAAGGAAACCGTCTCGAGCTTCAAAAAATTTGCCGACGACGTCCTCAAAATGGATCCGCACAAAGACATCCTCGAACTCGACTCCAAGCTCTTCACCGACATGCTCGGTGCCTACGCTCCCGAAGTCAGCAAATGGTGGGACGCTTACGGGCTCTCGAATTGGGGCGCTTCGACCGCCGATACTTCCGCCTACATCGGCGTTTCCGACGCGCAGTACTTGATCAAAGGAGAGGACAGCTCGCGCGTGATTCTTCCCGGCGGGCTCGGTTGCATCACACACAAACTCGTCGAAGTGCTGAAGCCGAAATACGCCGAGCGCATGCTGAGCGGCGCAACCGTGGTCGCGGTCGCCCCTGATGCCGACGGCGTTCTCGTCACCTACTCCCAAGCGGACAAGCTCACGACCGTCGCCGCCAAGGTCGTGATCATGTGTACTCCAAAATTCTTCACTTCGCGCATCGTCGCCGGCCTCGCGAACGACCAGAAACAAGCGATGCGCCGCATGCGTTACGCTCCTGTGCCGATGATCAACATGATTTTTGATCAGCAGGTCTACCGCAAGGGCTACGACAACTGGTGCCCTGGCAACTCCTTCACCGATTTCATTGTCGCGGACTGGACCATGCGAAATCAGCCGGGCTACAAGCCCAAATATGAAATCCTGACCTTCTACTCGACGCTTCGCGAGTCCGAACGCGAGCTCTTGCTCGAAGAAGAGGATTGCCGCGAGTTCGCGGGAAAGGTCCTGAAAGATTTTCAGAAGGCGCTTCCCGAATTCAAGGTCGACCCGATCGAAATTCGCCTGTATCGTCGAGGCCACGCGATGATGATGGCCGTTCCCGGCCAATACACGAAAAACCGCATGATCGCGTCGCGCCCCTTGGACCGCGTCTTTTTTGGCAATTCCGATTCCGGCGGGCCCGAATCGCTCACGACCGAAGCCGTGCGCATCTCCCAGGCTGCCGCGGAATGGGCCGAACTCGTTCTCGCCGGAAAGCCCGGCGCCGCCGACCTCGCCCACAAGGCCCTCACGGCAGTCACTTTCTAACCGCTCCGGCAAGCGGCGCATCTCTCTCGCAGGTTCAAGTCCCATGTCGCTCGGCGGCCTTCACGCCTTTTTCTTGAAAATCTCCACGCCGCCGTTCATCGCTCTGATCACCGTCTCGAGCGCGCTTCTCCTCTGGCTCATCCAATTCCACGGAGGTGTCCCGGGCGTTGTCCGCATCGACCGCTTGCTTCGAATCGGGCTGCCAGACATGATGCTGACCTATTCTCCGGGCAGCATCTACGAGCGGCTCGTCGCGTTCGGAGAGGATGGACGTTACGCCTACGGTCTTTTTCTCAAGCGGGTGGACCTCCTTTTCCCCGCGCTCTATGGGCTGTTATTTGTTTCCGTGAGCACCCGCGGCTTTTCCCGGCTGTTTCCCGATCGGCCCGCACTCCAGAAGCTCAGTTTGCTTCCGTTCGCTGTCACTTTCTCTGATTATGCCGAAAACCTCTGTTTCCTGGTCATGCTGCGGGACTATCCCCGCCAGTTGGTGAACCTCGAAAAAATCGCCAATCTGTTCACTCTTGCGAAATGGCTGTTTGCCCTGATTAGCACCGTACTTTTACTTGTGGCCTTCTTCGGACTCGTGCGCCGGCCCTCACGCCAGGCTCGAACCATGTAGCCCGCATTTTCGCCACGACCGCAAAGAGGGCGCAAGGTTCGGTAGCGGGGCGACTCGAGAGGCGCGCATGCTCGCTCGGATTTTTTGCGCTTCGGAACTTGTCGGGTAGAATCAAAATACGCTCCTCGTGGGGTAGGTCATGTTTCGTCATGTAGTCGCGGCTAGCGCTCTGCTTCTGGTCTCTGGCCTCTCCGCCGACGACAAGCCCGAAATCGGCCTCGACGGCAAGTGGCAATACGACGTCTACGATCCCGACCTCACCCGTATCGAGCTGATGGAGCCCGCACCAACAAAAGATCCGTGCTGCAACCCATACACCGCACCTCATCCCAAACTATGACCTTCTCGTCTTTTTCGTTTGAACAAATCTTGATCCCTCGAAAAACTCTCCGAGCCATCTCCGTCCCGCTCTTCGCCGTCCTGGCCCTCCTGCCGCTTTTCTCCCCGCAGCGGCCGCGCTCCTTCCTCATCACCGACGCGCGCGTTGCCGATGGCACCGGCGCGCCTCTCTACAAAGCGAACGTGCGCGTCGCTTTGAGCCACGTCGTCGGCATCGGGGAACTGCAGCCGGAAAAAGACGAGCCGACCATCGACGCCCGCGGCCTCGTCCTCGCCCCCGGCTTCATCGATATTCACAACCACTCCGAGGACGGTCTCGTGAAGGATCCCCTCGCGGAAACGCAGATTGCCCAGGGCATCACCACGCTCATTGTCGGCGCCGATGGCGACTCTCCCTGGCCGATCATCGCTTGGCTCCGATCCATCGAGCAGACGCATACCTCTCTGAACGTCGGCACTTTCGCCGGCCACGCCACCATTCGCGAACTTGCGATGCACAAGGATTACAAGCGCGCCGCCGCGCCGCCGGAAATCCGTCAAATGGAGCAGCTCCTCAGCCAGGCCATGAACCAGCAAGCTCTGGGCCTTTCTTCAGGCCTCGAATACGACGTCGGCAGCTACTCCACCACGGACGAACTCGTCGCTCTGGCTAAAATGGCCGCCGAAAATGGCGGTATCTACATGACCCACATCCGCGATGAAGCCGACAAGTCGTTCGACGCACTCAAGGAAGAAATTACCATCGCCGAACGCGCCCACATTCCCGTCGAGCATTCCCACATCAAGCTCGGCACGGTTGGCGTTCAGGGGAAAGCCGCCGCCTATATCAAGATCATCGAAGACGCCCGCAAGCGCGGCGTCGACTTTCTCGCGGACTGCTACCCCTACGACGCCTGGCATGCGGACCTGAAGGTTCTCGTACCGGATAAGCAGTACACCAACCCCGAAAGCGTCGCCAAAGCGCTCGCCGATGTTGGCGGAGCTTCCCACATCACCATCGTCGAGTTCTCGCCGAATCCGTCCGACGCCGGCCACACTCTCGCTGATCTGGCCAAATCCGCCAAAATCTCTGACGTCGAGATGTACATCCGCCTCATCCGCGAGGGCGACGCGGCCAACGCGGAAGCCACGATCATCGGCCATTCCATGACCGACAGCGACATCAAGGCCTTTTACCAGCAGCCGTGGGTGATGGTCGCAAGCGACGGCGGTGTCGCCGCGCTCCACCCGCGTGGTGCAGGAACTTTTCCTCGCGTTCTCGGCCTCTACGTCCGCGAGAGGCATTGGCTCACTCTTCCCGAAGCGATTCGCAAAATGACGTCGCTTCCGGCCCAGCGTCTCGGCTGGAAAGACCGCGGCGTTATTCGTGAAGGCGCCTTCGCCGATCTCGTGATCTTCAACCCCGACACGATAATCGACCGCTCCACGTACGCGAATCCCGCAGCCCTACCAACGGGCGTCGAGAGGGTTTTCGTCAATGGCGTCCTTGTCTGGGACGCCGGCAAGCCCACCGGCGAGCGCCCGGGCCTGGACCTCGGACGCGGCGGCCACCCCATCGAACTCCTCAACTAAAATCCGTCTCCCCCAATGGGGGTCTCGCTCCGGTTATGCGTAGCCATTCCTCCCCCAAAAGGAAAACTCCGCTCCACATCGGAACGCGAGCGAAAGCGATTTCGCCGAAAGGGCTTTCGCCGAACCTCGTCTTCGAAATCCCGCGGATTACCAATTTACCGGGCAGATTCGCCTGCCAAGACCTGGCCAACACGTTCGGCGGTGAACCTGCCCGTCTCGTGACAGGAACAGAATGTTGCCTGAAAGTTAGCCTTGCGGGGTCTCGGCATTCAATGATGGCGCGGTACGCGGCGCATTAGTTTTTGGTTAGCCTTCACGACAATGAAAATGCGTACCTTACCGGCATTGTTACGTTTTGAAGAATTCTGGCCTTTGGGCTCGCAATCTTGTTAGAATCCTGTCATTCCTTGTTTCTTTGGCTGTCAATCGATGCCGCTGCCTCCCACCTCGCCCAGGATGCGCTTCGGTCCGTTTGAACTCGATCCATGTTCGGGCCAGCTCCGCAAGGCTGGCGCGCTCATCAGGCTGCAACCTCAACCCTTCCGCTTGCTTCAGCTTCTCGCTGAGCGCGCCGGCAGGGTGGTCTCTCGCGAAGAGATCCGCCTCCACCTCTGGACCCACTCCACCTTCGTCGATTTCGAACACGGCATCAACTTCTCGATTAACCAGATTCGCGCGGCGCTCTCTGACAATGCGGAAAAGCCCCGCTTTGTCGAGACTCTCCCCCGCCGCGGTTACCGCTTCCTCGCCCCGGTCGAGCCCCAGAACGGCAGCGAACCGTTGGCTGACGCCCTCGAGTCCTCGGACGAGTTTCCGGTAATTGACACTGCAACGTTTCAACTCCCTTCGATCGGTCATTACGCGAGTGTGCCGGACCGAAGCACTCCGCATCCCGCTCCTCCCCCGATCCCGACACCGCATGCCAAGTTCCCGCGGCGTTGGTTCTGGATTGCAGCTCTCGTCGCCTTAGGTTCCCTTTCGGGCTTTCTCGTCCGTCATCTCCTCTATCCGCATTTTCCTCGCGCCCTACGCATCGATCAGCTGACGCAATCGAGCCGTGTCGATCCCTGGGGAGGCATCGTTTCCGATGGCTCGAGGCTCTTCTATCTCGAACGCCAAGCTGATCATTGGATCACCCTGCAGACGGCTGCCGTCGGCGGAGAGAGCCAGCCCTTTCCCGTCCCGTTTGCCAACACGAAAATCTTCGCGATTTCTCCCGATACCTCCCGCCTGCTCGTCGCACCATTCACTACCCCCGGCGGCAGCCTGCCGCTCTGGAGCCTACCCCTCGTCGGCGGAACTCCGCGGCGCCTCGCGGGCCTCGTCGCCAACGATGTCACCTACTCGCCCGACGGCACGCAACTCGCCCTTGCAACGCCCGACGGCATTTTCCTTGCGCAGACCGATGGCTCAAATCTGCGTCGCCTTCTATATCTTCCCGGCGAGAACAACCATATCGCCTGGTCGCCCAACGGCAGACTTTTGCGCTTTACTCACGCGGAGCCCACGGCCGGCTCGCTGATTTTCGAAGTCACTTCCGAAGGCCAAAATCTGCGCTTGCTCTTTCCTTCGTCGCTCGAAATTGGCTCCGCGTGTTGTGGGCGCTGGACCCAGGACGGCGCTTACTTCGTCTTCACAGGAACCCAGAATGGCCGCAGCGATTTGTGGATCCTCAAAGAGCCGCCGTTCGGCATTTCCTGGCCGCGCCTAAAACCCTCGCGCCTTACCTCCGGTCCCATTTCTTATGGCGATGCGCTCCCGGCCAGTCAAGGCAACGTGCTTTACGCTCACGGCGGCCGGGAATTGCTCGATGTGCTTCGCGTGGACCCAAAAAGCTCCGCGACCACGCAACTCCTTCCCGGAGGCGGCGCGAGAGAAGTCGGCTTTTCCCCCGACGGCCGCTGGCTGCTCTACGTCACCGCCGACGGCCTCTGGCGAAGCCGTCCTGACGGCAGCAATCGACTCCGCCTGGCCGCCGACTCTCCGGGCATGAGCCTGCACGATCCTCGCTGGCGCCCTGATTCGAGGTTGGTCCTTTTCTCCGAGCAGCAGGAGAGCAAAAACCGGATTTATCTCGTGTCCGCCGAGGGCGGCGCTCCGCGCTCTATTCTCGACGAGAAGCACCTGCGCGATAGCCCCGGCTGGTCGCCCGACGGCAAGAGCCTGGTGTTCTCGATCCTCGACGAGCCGCGACCTGGACATCCCGCCGAAAACGGCGTCTATTTTTTTGAATTGGAAAACGGCCGCACCACCAAGGTGCCAGACTCCGCCGGACTCTTTGCGGCTTGCTGGTCTCCGGATGGCCGCTATCTGGCCGCTGTTTCCGCCGACTCCGACATCTTGAAGCTTTACGACATTCCCCGCGCCCGCTGGTCGGTTGTCGCCACGGGGAAGAAGCTCACTCCCCCGGTATGGTCCCCGGATGCAAAATACATCTATTTTCAGGATGCGGAAGCGCCCGGTCAGTCCTTATCCCGCGTCCGTCTGCAGGATTCTGCAATCGAGAGTGTGTTTAGCTTTGAACCCCTGCTGAATAGCGGCGTAGTCCGCTCCTCTTTTCTCGGCTTCGCCCCGGACGGTTCCCTACTCGTTCGAGCCTCGAGCCGCGTCGGCGACCTCTACAAGCTCAAGCTCGACCTTCCGTAGTCCCGCAGCGCTGGCCTGCCTGTCAGGAGCCAGGTGTTTTATGCCGAGACTCAATATTTCGGAACCGACCGATCCACCTCATCGGACCACGCCAGTATCCCGCCTTTCAGATTCAAGATCTTCCGGAAACCCGCCTTGCGCAGAAAATCCACCGCTTCCGCCGAACGCTTCCCGCTGCGGCAATGCGCCACAATTTCTCGCGAAGAATCGAGTTCATGCACACGCCTCGGCAATTCGCCGAGCGGAATCAGGTGTCCCCGCAAATTGCAGATCTGATATTCGTGCGGCTCCCGCACGTCCAGGATGAACAGGTCCTCCCCGCGATCCAGCCGCGCCTTCAGTTCCCGCGGCATAATCTCTGGCACCTTCAGGTCCGGCGCCGGCGCTTCTTCCCCGCGCACGCCGCAGAACTCGTAATAGTCGATGAGCTTGTCGATGGTGCGATGTTCTCCGCACATCGGGCACTTGGGATTTTTCCGCAGCTTGAATTCGCGGAAGCCCATTTCGAGTGCGTCAAACAGCAGCAGCCTGCCCGTCAGATTTCTTCCGCTGCCGAGGATCAGCTTGATCGTTTCCATGGCTTGAATCGAGCCCACGATGCCCGGCAGCACGCCCAGCACCCCGCCTTCCGCGCACGACGGCACCAGCCCCGGCGGGGGCGGCTCCGGATACAAGCAGCGGTAACACGGCCCGCCTGGCATCCCAAAAATCGTGACCTGCCCCTCGAAGCGGAATATCGAGCCGTACACGTTTGGCTTGCCCAAAAGCACGCACGCGTCGTTTACCAAGTACCGCGTCGGAAAATTGTCCGTCCCGTCGACAATAATGTCGAAATCCCTGAACAGCTCGAGCGCGTTAGCACTGGTGAGCTTTGTTTCGAACGCCTGCACCTGAATATCTGGATTCAGATTCGATAGTCGCGCTCGCGCCGCCTCGCTCTTCGGCTTGCCCACGTCACTCGAGCCAAACGTCACCTGCCGCTGCAGGTTCGTGAAATCCACCACGTCGAAATCCACGAGGCCCAACTGGCCCACGCCCGCTGCCGCGAGATACAAGCCCAGCGGCGCGCCAAGGCCGCCAGTCCCGATCAGCAGCACTTTCGCCTTTTTCAGCTTCAACTGCCCTTCCATGCCCACCTCGGGCATGATGAGGTGCCGGCTGTACCGCAGGATCTCCTCATTCGTGAGGTTCTCCGTGGCCTTTACTCCCGCCGGTGTTTCGACCTTCGTCGCCATCTCCTCACCTCTCCTTCCTCGTGTAGCGCCAGCCGGCCGGCTGCCGCTTTTGTCGCCTCCGCCCCGTCCGGCCCATCCGTCCCCCGGACGCTTTCGCTTCAGCGTTTTCCCCCCGCAATCGAGGGAATAATATTGATCGTATCCCCATCCTTCGTCGGTGTCTTTTCCTCTGCCAGGTATCTTATATCTTCGCCATTCACATACACGTTCACGAAGCTCCTCAACCTTCCCTCTTCCGTGAACAAATGTCTTTTCAAATCGGCAAACTCGCTCGTCAGTCGATCGAGAGCCTCAGCGACATTTCTCGCCGGGAATTCAGCGGCCACCTGCCCACCCGCGTGCGGACGAAGTGGCGGCGGTATCAACACTCTGACAGCCATATTTTTCTCTTCCTCTCTCCTTGTGGGTCAGTCCACTTCACCCAAGGGCCCTACCTTCTGGATCCTCAAACCCTCGTCTCCGTCCGAACCTCAATCCTCTCCTGGTCATATCCCGCCCGGTCATCCTGTAATCGCCAAGAAGTCATCTCTCCCGCGACCCCCTTTGGCACACTCACGATGATGTAGCTGTACCACGGCCAGGCGTGCTCGCGGTCGTACTCGCTCGGCCTTGCCGGATGATCCGGGTGCGAGTGATACCACCCAACCACGTCGAGCCCCCGCGCCTCGGCCGCCCTGTCCGCATCCATCACGTCTCCGGGCGCCACAGAAAACCGGGTCCGCGGCGAATCTTCCCGCCGGTTCAGCAGCGGATAGAGGTCCAGAATCTCCCGCTCCGGCCGGCCCTCTGAATTGGCATCGCGCCCTAGCAGTGCTCCACAGCATTCGTGTGGATAGGTTTCCTCCCCGTGCCGCCGGATCTTCTCCGCCAGCTCCGCCCGAATCCATACCCGGATTGGATCGCTCATGCTCATCCTTCATCCCAGAACCGTTCGCTCAGATACTTCGCCGCCGAATCCGGAAACACCGTCACGATCACGGCCCGTTCGTCCCGCGGAATGCGCCTCGCGACCACAAAGCACCCGTCGAGCGCCGCCGCCGAACTCGGACTCACGAGCAACCCTTCCTCTCGCGCCAGCCGCTTGACCATTCGGTACGCCGCTTCGGTCCGGACCTCCACGTTCTCATCGGCCAACGCCGGGTCATAAATCGCCGGACGCATCGCGCTCGGCATGTGCTTCCAGCCCTCCAGCCCGTGAAACGACGCATCCGGTTGCAAGCTCACGCAGCGAATCCTTGGGTTCAATTCCCGCAGCCGCCGCGTCGTCCCGACGAATGTTCCGCTCGTGCCGAGACCGGCCACAAAATGCGTCACCCTGCCCGACGTCTGCTCCCAAATCTCCCTCGCCGTCGTTCGAAAATGCGCCTGCCAGTTCGCCGGATTGCTATATTGATCGGGATAGAAGTATTCGCCAGGGTTCTTCGCCACGATTTCATGCACGCGCCGGATCGCTCCGTCGGTCCCTTCTTCGCCGGGCGTGAACACGAGCACCGCGCCATACGCCTGCAAAATTCGCTTCCGCTCGTGCGAGGCGCTCTCGGGCAGACACAGTTTCACGTTGTAGCCAAGCGCCGCCCCGATCATCGCATAGGCGATGCCGGTGTTTCCGCTCGTCGCGTCGATGATCGTCTTCCCCGGCTGCAGCCGTCCGCTCGCAAGCCCCGCCTCAATCATGCTGAGCGCCGGACGGTCCTTCACCGATCCGCCGGGGTTCGACCACTCGGCCTTCGCGTAAAACTCTATGTTGGTGAATTCACTGCCGACCCGGGTGAGACGAAGCAGCGGGGTATTACCGATCAGCTCGAGCAGCGCGAGGCCCCCACCCGCCGTGCCCGCTCGATCGAAAGGAGCTGGTACACCGATTACCGTTGCTGTGCGTTTCGTCGCCACTTCCCATTTCTCCGCGTGCTGTCTCGAATAGCCCTCTACCGCCGAACGTACCCTGCCCTACTTGATTGGATGCACCGGTACATCGGCTCGCTATGTGACGACAAGCCCGGCTCATTGTGGCTCTGCGAAGCAAACGGCCCTCCCGTTGAACCCCTATTCTGCCACATTCCGCGCACCCAGCGTGAGCCACGTTTGAAGTGCGGCAGCCAAGCGGAGGGGTTCTTTCGCCCTTTATCCTCCTATCTCTCTGCGGATACAAACCCGCGCGCGCTTGCGTATAGCTTTACAGGAGGCGAGGGATTGGCCTATGCAACCGAATCCTGCTCTCGTACGATTCCTGTGGATGGCGGTAATTCTCCTGGCGTTCATTGGCCTCGCCGTGGCCACGCGGCGCGCGGTTGTGCTGTTCGATCGAGGCACGCCAA
>Ga0209465_10001516_pt1 | contig 10300 bp, 8 predicted proteins | sample PanSoiPlot1MoBio_FD_188321 | JGI IMG/M metagenome (GOLD analysis project Ga0209465, IMG submission 188321) | Tropical forest soil microbial communities from Panama analyzed to predict greenhouse gas emissions - Panama Soil Plot 1 MoBio (SPAdes)... | ecosystem: Environmental > Terrestrial > Soil...
CATTTAATACGCGACCCGAAGACAGCGCCGATGCTGCCGCACGATGGTTGTCTCCCGGCTGAGGCGCGAAAGTTGCCAGCAATATCGCCAAGCTGCCGGGGCTGTTGCAGAAGCCTTGATAGGGGCCGATTGGACACGCCACCATACCACAACTGATTCAACTCTGGCTGTTTTTCGCGGCCGTGGCTGCATTGATAGTTTGCGGCTGTATCCTCACGCGCAAACCGAAAAGAAAGCTACCGACTTTGTGGTCAGCGGCGCCGGACGAACATCAACCCGGCTGTTTTGCTCTCGAAGAAGAAAAGGGCGGTCATTGGATGGGCACCGGCGTACCGGTCGTTAAAGAAGCTAGGCCGACTCTTTAAACATTTGCTCACGCGCTACCAAGCGCGGCGGATCGCGGCGGATAATCGCCAAGCTGCCGGAGCTACTACGCCGAACGGAACGCCGGTCAGTTTGATGTCCGCTTTTGGGGGACATGGGACGGACTAGCTGCGATGTCCGCTTTTGACCCAAAGTGGACATCGGCCGCCTTCCGAGAATCGAGTCATTCATTGGGGTGGCGCGAGACTCGCCTGGCCATGGACTTCCAGGATTAGGGCGTCGACCAGATCGGGGCGATCGACTCCGGCGAGATCGTTGGGCACCGGAAAGGTCGCCGAACGCGAGACAGTCGGACAAAAGGCGATAGGTCGGGCGGAACGCTCTAAGTGCCTACGGATCGATAGCGATGGTCCGTAAACCGAATTAGTCGATCTTAATTTGCTTGAACGCCGCGCGGTTGCTTGGATCGGTCACAATTTTCAAATGGTTGCGATATTTTTCTGCCGGCCTTGCTATCTCCGCCGTGCACTTCGCTCCGATTACTGCGGTGCCTGCAAAGAGGACCAGTTCGCCGACCTCGCGCGGACCCTCCACATACAAGCTGTAGATCGGATCGTATAGGAAAAAGGCTGCGACAAAAGTTGCTGCGATAGCGCAAAACATGGACAGCACACTACCGTAGACCATCGCCACGATCGCGGTGGGTAAAAGATAAAAGAACACAAGATGCTGAGCGTCGTGCTCAGCGCTTTTGAAGTAGGAAAGAACTACCGTGACGGCAAATATGATCGCCAGCGACACTGCAATGGCTGCCGTCCGCTTGATTGATTGCACTGCCGTCCCCACCGAGGTTGGGCCTATTGTACAGTAACGAAGGCAGTGCGCACCATAGCGTGATGCAGCGCTGTTACAGCGGCACGTCTTGCTGTAACGCACTACCGTAAAACGGTGAAAAACGCTGCGTCGTAAGATCACTAGGGCGAAGTGCAACAGTACGCTCTGGCCGCGATTGGACCAATAAGTCCGGCAGCTTCGCGGTATTCGTCGCAACCCCCCGGGCTCTTAATTGCCAAAATCGGCAGGGCCGCGACACCGATGGGTAATCGGATCTCTGTACCGCTTCCCGCCACATCCCACGCCCAAAGTTTCGGTTGTTGGCTGGCTCCGTGGAGAAGTTATCGGCGCTGCCTCCGCCCTTGAAATAAAGCAACAACTTTTGATCCCGCCTTTGGCTGAGGCTTGGTGCGGCGCAACTGACATCAGGATCGCCAAGGCGACGGCTGATGAAATGCCAAGGCCGTTTAGCTGACATCTGCCGGAGGTCAGAGGAGCAATCATGATCGTTCGCTCCCGTAAGTACAACCATCAAGGAATTATAACACGGTGTGCTCATCAAGTTAAAGCCCCGGCTTGGCGACATTACCCTAATTCTCTCCGGCTTCCGCTTCACTGCCGGCGCCGTCGAGTTTTCCACCTTCACCCAGTCCTTGCAGCGGATCTCGTCGTCGACGGGGACGGCACTCGCGATCGTCAGAAGCGCGCCTACGCTCGCCGCAACTGTCTTTACGGCGAAGTGTCCGACCTGAAGATTCCCGAAAGGGCGGACCAGATACTCCGAAACTCGCCGGGTCGTTCGGCGGGAATATCGGCTTCTCCGGTACCGACATTTACTATGCGCTGCTCGGGCAGATCCTCGCGGTTCCACCAGCCGCCGCCGAGCGCCTGAAACAAGGCTGCGGTATCGCTCAAGCGCGCGGCGCTTGCCTGCACGACCTGAAGGGTTGCCTGCAGATAGGTCTGCTGCGCGGTGAGCAAAATGAGAATATTGGCATTGCCGGTTTGCATCTGCTGTTGCGCGAGATCGAAACTCACCTTGGCGGCACGTTGGAAATCACGCGCCGCTTTCAATGCGTCGGCATCATTGTGAATCGCGTGCAGCGAATCTGCGACATTCTGGACCGCTCCAACCACCGTGCCTGCGTAAGTCCAAGCCGCCGCCTGATAGGTATCTTTGGCGCCCTGCAGCTGATGCAACAGCGTGCCGCCGTCGAACACCGTCTGGGTCGCATTGCCGGCCAATATCCAGAACAGATTCTGGGGCGCGAGCAGATGCGGGAGTCCGGTATTGATGTAGCCACCGTTGGCGTTGATCGTGAAGCTAGGAAGTAAATTGGCGGTCGTGACACCAATCTGCGCGCTCGCCGAATGCAATTGTTCTTCGGCTGCCCGCACGTCCGGCCGCTGCTCGACCAGCTGCGAAGGCAGGCTGACCGGAAGTACCGACGGCAAGTGCAACTCGGTAAGCCGGAAGGTTTCGCGCGGTCCTTCAGTAGGAAACGTGCCCGCCAGTGCGGCGATGAGGTCTCGCGCTTGCGCGAGCGCCTTGCGCAGCGGCGGCAAAGTCGCTCTTGCCTGCGCGAGCGCGGCTTCCTGCAAAGCGAGATCGTTGCGATTGGCAAATCCAGTCTCGAACTGACGCCGGATGGTTTCGAGCATCTTCTCATTGATCGTAATGATCTGTTCGGTCGCCTCGATCTGACCGCGCAAAGAGGCTTCAGTGATCACCGCAACAACCACATTAGCGGTCAGTGACAGGTAGGCGGCCTCCGCCTGGAAGCGCTGCACGTCGCTCAAGGCTTCGAGCGATTCTACCGTGCGACGATTGAGCCCCCAGACGTCGAAGGTATAAGCGACTTCGAGCTGCGCGGTGACGAGATTGAATACTTGTGCGCCATTGGCCGGCACCGGCGTCAGCGCTCCGGACGTGCGCTGGCGCGTCGGGTTGAAGTTGGCCTGAGCCAACGGGAAGAATTTCCCTTCTTGTGCATAGACGGCTTCTTTCGCGGCGCGCAGGCTCGCCAGCGCCGATTGCAGACTCTGATTGTTGTGCAGTGCCTGCTCGATCAACGCGTTGAGCCGTGGCGATTTGAACAGGGCCCACCATTGCTCGGGAATGTCGCGGCCCGGCACGAACGTTTGCCGCTGGCCAGAAGCGACGTCGGTCGACGACGTATGGGTGAGTGGCTCGCGCGTATAACGGGTGATTTCCGGCGCGGCGGGGTGTAGGAAGTCGGGTCCGACGGCGCAGCTCGTCACAAGCATTGCGGCCGCGAGAGCGGTGGTATTTGCAAGCCACCTGGCCGCTACACGAGACATTGCGCAATAGCACTATTGAAACAGGTCCACGACAGGGCATTCCCGTGGCATTATTTCCGATTTCGTCGGGAATGGCTGTGCTCGGCTAGCCACAGTGAACATGTTTCATGTCGCAGCGCTACCGCAATTGAATGCCGAAGCAGACGACCCGGAAAACCAGGGTACGCCGCACCGAGAAACTGTCACGAAATGTAAGGCATAATGCGATTAATCCCAGTCCTCTGTGATTAATGACAGTAGACCGCGGGGGGCGGCTGATGGCGTTGTCAATCCGCAGGCCGCAGCGATCCCGGAAACGTTGATCAGACCTTCAGATGGCACCCAGCCCGACCAGTAGTCGCGTAAGCGCGGCGATTGTCGCTGCGATATTTGCGCTCGTCATCGTGCTCTACTGGGCTTCGCATTTCGGCGGGCCTCCCAAAGGCGGATCAACAGGCCCTCATGACGCTGCGCCGAGCGCAGCGTTAGGTGAGCACCAGGACAGCATCGACCTGTCGGATGCTCAACTCTCGGCGGTCAGGGTCGGGCCGGTTGGGGAGCGCGACTTTCCAACCGAGAAAGAGGCCGTGGGCAGCATCGATTTCGACGAGGAAATGTCGGTGCAGGTGTTCACGCCTTATGCCGGCCGGATCATCGGCCTATTCGCCTCGGTTGGCGACGACGTCAAAAAGGGCCAGACGCTGTTCACCATCGACAGTCCCGATCTGCTGTCGGCCGAGTCGACCCTGATCGCCGCGGCCGGCGTGCTGCAGATGACCACGCGCAATCTCGCGCGCCTGAGAGAGCTCTATACGACGCGCGCCGTGTCGCAGCGTGACTTTGATCAGGGCATTTCTGATCAGCAGACAGCCGAAGGTAATCTGCGCGCCGGGCGCGATGCGGTGCGGCTGTTCGGCAAGACGAATGAGGAGATCGACCGCATCATCGCTGAGCGCAAGGCGGACCCGACGCTCGTCGTGCCGTGCCCGATTGACGGTCGCGTCACCGCGCGCAATGCAGCGCCGGGACTCTACGTGCAGCCAGGAAGCGCGCCTGCGCCATTCACCGTAACGAATGTCGATACGATGTGGATGCTGGCAAACGTCGCTGAAAACGACAGTCCGGCGTTCCAGGTTGGTCAGCCACTGCAGGTCACGGTCGGCGCCTTTCCAGACCGGCTGTTCGACGGGAAAATCACAACCGTCGGCTCCATCGTCGATCCGAATACCCGCCGCGTTCTAGTCCGCTCCGAGATCAAGAACCCGCAGCACGAGCTGCGCTCGGGCATGTTCGCGAATTTCACAATCTATGTCGGCGCATCGGTTCGCTCGCCTGCGGTTCCTCTCGGCGGCGTCGTGCGTGAAGGCGACGGTACCCAGACGATCTGGGTGACGGCCGACCGGCGGCGCTTTATGCGGCGAACGGTAACAATCGGCGAACAACGCGACGGCTATCGCCAAATCCTCGACGGCGTACATCCGGGCGAACTCGTCGCGACCGAGGGCGCAATCTTTCTCAGCAATATGCTGGCGACCGCAAGCGCGCGATGAGCCCACTACGAGCAACATCGAGGTGAGCGGTGCTGAGGAGCATTGTCGCATTTGGCTTGACCCGGCGCGCGATCATGCTGTTGGGCCTGCTCGTTTTTATTGCCGGCGGTCTCGTTGCCTTTACCCGCCTTAATATCGAGGCCTATCCGAATCCCGCGCCGGTCATTCTTGAAATCACCGCCCAAGCCGCCGGCCTGTCCGCGGAAGAGATGGAGCGCTACTACACAATCCCCATGGAGGTCGGGCTCTACGTCACCCCTGGCGTCGAGAACATCCGCTCCACCTCGTTTTACGGCCTGTCCTTTGTCCGCGTCACTTTCAAATACGGCATCGACTATTTCTTCGCCTACCAGCAGACGCAGATCAGCCTGCAGCAGAATGTCAGCCTGCCGGGCGGCCAGGTGCCATTCATTCAGCAATCCAGTCTTGTCGGCGAGGTCTATCGCTACCAGATTGTCGGCCCGCCGCACTTCGGACTGACCAATCTGCGCACTGTGCAAGATTGGATCATTGCACGGCGGCTGTTCACCGTGCCCGGCGTGGTCGCAGTGAACGCCTGGGGTGGCACCACCAAGCAATATGATGTCGACGTCGATCTCAATAAGCTCGACGCTTACAACGTCACCATACCGCAGATCATTGCCGCGCTCGGCAATTCCAACATCAATGTCGGCGGTCGCGAGATCACAGTCGGGCAGCAATCGGTCAACATTCGCGGCATTGGCTTGTTCGATAGCGGCGGCAACAGCGATTTGACGCAGGGCTGGCACGTCAACGACATAGAAAACGTCGTGCTCACCCAGTCGAACGGCGTTCCGGTGCAGGTAAAAAACGTCGCCAAGGTCTCGGTCGGCTACGTGCCGCGGCTCGGCATCGCCGGCAGGGATCATAACGACGATGTTGCGCTGGCAATCGTCGTTATGGGCCGAACCTATCACGCTAACGATGTCATTCCTTTAATCAAGAACAAGATCGAACAGTTGAACAGGGACGGTTCGCTGCCGCCGGGCGTGAAGCTCGTTCCGTATTACGACCGCACGACATTAATATCGGAGACCACCCGAACGGTACTGCGCAACCTTATCTACGGCTGCGGCCTGGTGTTCATCATCCAGTGGATCTTTCTCGGCAACTTGCGCAGCGCCATTATCGTCGGCGCCAATATCCCCTTCGCGCTGTTCTTTGCCGTGATCATCATGGTGCTCACCGGGCAGGACGCCAATTTGCTCTCGGTCGGCGCCATCGACTTCGGCATCATCGTCGACTCGGCGGTGATCCTAGTGGAAAATGTGTTCCGCAACTTTCAGGCAAGTTCCGCTGACCGACAGAATCTTCTGATGCAGCTAGCCGGCGGACGTTTCGGTCCGGACCCGACCAGGCCTGCCGACGCAGCAGTCGCACGAGCCTGGACTGACCGACTGCGCCTGATCCTCGCCAGTTCGCTGCAAGTCGATAAGGCGATTTTTTTCTCGCGACTGATTACAGTCTCGGCCTTTGTCCCCTTGTTCGCGATGCAAGGAGTTGAAGGGCAAATTTTCAGCCCGATGGCGCGGACCTACGCGCTGGCGCTCCTTGGCTCGCTATTGTCGACGTTCACAATTACCCCCGTCCTGACCTCGTTTCTCCTTCCCGAACGCGTCGAGGAGGCGGAGACGATTATCGTCCGGGCAATACGCAGGATCTACACGCCGACGTTGCAGTGGTCGCTTGTGCATCGGCGAGCCATCGTCATTCTTGGCGCAGCATTTGTTGTCCTCACCGGATTGCTGACACTGTGGCTCGGCAGCGAGTTCTTGCCCGCGCTCGAAGAGGGCAATTTATGGATTCGCGCCTCGATGCCGCCGACCATCGGGCTCGAAGCCGGCGAACCGGCGACGCACAAGATGCGCGAGATCCTGCTGCGGCACCCAGAAGTGATCACGGTGGTTTCCCAGCACGGTCGGCCCGATAATGGCAGCGATGCGTCGTCGTTTTCCAACGTGGAGCTGTTCGTGCCGCTCAAACCCTATGAGCAATGGCGCGTCGGCTACACCAAGGACATGCTGGTCGACGAGTTGCAGCATGAATTCGCCGAAGAGCTGCCCGGAATCGACTTCAATTTCTCGCAATACATCCAAGACAATATTGAGGAGGCGCTGTCCGGCGTTAAAGGCGCCAATTCGGTAAAGATCATCGGCCGCGATTTGCCGACCATCGAGCGGATCGCGTCCGAGGTGATGCGGCAGATGCAGCAGGTGCGGGGCGTGGCCGACCTTCAAATATTTCATGTTCTCGGCCAACCGAATCTCAACATCAAGATCGATCGCAAGAAGACCGCCCGTTACGGACTCAACACCGGCGACGTCAACACTGTCATCCAGGCGGCGCTGGGTGGCAGTACGGCGACCACCCTATTGGAAGGCGACCGCCAGTTCGCCGTGGCTGTTCGGCTTCCCGCCCAATATCGCTCGAGCCTCGAAGCCGTCGGCAACGTCAAAGTTGCAGTGGCGAGTGGCGGCGGTGCCAACGCCTACATTCCGCTCAATGAGCTCGCCGACATCAGTCTCGATACTGGCGCCTCTTATATCTATCACGAGCAGGGCGAACGCTACATTCCGGTCAAATTCAGCGTGCGCGATCGCGATCTCGGCGGCGCGGTCGCCGAGGCACAAGAGCGCATCGCGCAAAATGTCAAATTGCCGAGCGGCTATCGCCTCGCGTGGGCGGGCGAATTTGAGGATCTGGAGAATGCTAGAGCGCGGCTTGAGCTGATCGTCCCGATCAGCCTTTTGCTTATTCTCGTGCTGCTCTACGGCCTATTCAATTCGCTGCGCGAAAGCCTGATGGCGCTGGTGGGGATTCCATTTGCAGCCGGTGGCGGTGTCCTCGCGCTCTATCTGTCCGGCTTGAATTTCAGCATCTCGGCGGCGGTTGGTTTCGTTTCGTTGTTTGGCGTGTCGGTCATGAACGGCATTTTGATCATCTCATATTATAATGAGCTCAAAGCGAGCGGCATTGACACGATCGAAGCGATGTTTCGCGCCGCCTCGCAGCGCATGCGGCCGATGCTGATGACCGCGCTGTCGGCCTGCATCGGCCTATTGCCGGCGGCGGTTTCGACCGGCATCGGCAGTCAGGTGCAGCGGCCGCTGGCGACAGTTGTGGTCGGCGGCATGTTTATCGGGCCAATCGTCCTGCTCATCGTCGTTCCGGCGCTGATGACGTTGTTCCTTGATCGCCCAGACGGTGCGGGTCCCGCTGCGCCTATGGACACTCCCGCGCCGCCGCAACCAGGCGCGTAAGTCAGCGTTGACAAGGAGATGCGTTTGCGACTGATCCTTTCAATCATCCTGCTGGCGGCGCTGGCCGCAAATCCATGCTTCGCCAAGGACGGCCATGCGCACCATGGCGCCCGCGCCAGCGCGGCCAATAGCGATGGAAGCGGGAAGGGTACAGGCAGAAACGGTGCAAATGGTGCAAGTCCAGCACCGAGCAAGGCCGACGCGCCGATTAATGCCGAAGCGCCCGTCGCGCCCCCGGTGCTGCCGCCGCGCAGCGTCACGCAGCAGCAAATTCGGAGCATCAATCCGGGTGTAAAGACCGCCAACCCCGGAATTTTATCGCGCAGCCTGGCGGGCGCACCGACGATTACAGCGCCAACCCTGCGCAATGCGATCGGCCAGCCTGTCGTTTCGCCAAAAAATCTAACTGGCGCGCAACCGGCTGTATCGCCGGCATTACGAGCGTCTGGCGCAACATCGCCGCCGATCCTTCATGCTGGGCCTGCCGCGGCGCCAATCGTTTCGTCCGGCGTCCCCCACGCAAACGTCGCAAACGCAACGAACCACGGCAGCATCAATGGTGCGACAGTGATTCGGCCGGCCACCGGCTCCTCGGCCATCGGCGGACCGGCGCAGGCCCATTACGGCATCAACGGCACGGCGGTACAGAACAGGCGTTAGGCCAGCATCTGCGCTCATTCCCGCGAAAGCGGGAATCCAGCTCTTTCCTCTACAGAAATAAGCCGAATGATAGCCTCGCGCGCTTAAACGCGCGACGGTTTGGGATTATATATACGAGTCGGGAGGAGATTTTCCGAACCGCGGAAGCGGTCGTCCATGGTTGCCGGGCGGAGCAGACAAGATGGCAAACCTGGAGCATCCCCCTGAAGCGAAATTGTCGGCAGACGTTTCGCGTGCGCTGCGCGTCGCCGCGACCGCGCTGCGGACATTATTCATCGTTCTGTTGCTGGTGCTGACGCTGCGCGTCAGCCTGCCGCAAAGCGAGACGATCTGGACCGCCTACGACACGCCGGCCGACTTGGTGCGGCTGATCCTGGGCCTCGGCGTCTGCGCATGGCTGGTGTACCAGCTCTTTCAGGTGCCGCACGACGCCGGCAGCTCTCGCACCTGGTTTTATCTCGGCCTTGTTGCGGTGCCTTTCACCTTGATCACGCTGTTCGCGGTATGGTGATGGTTCACTGCGTCCCCTCGCGCGCGGCACGCGAATTTGATTCACGACAAAAAAACCGTAGTCAAGCGGACTTTCCTGGTTGCAGGCTTTTGCTATCACAGGAGCGATTGTGGGCCGCCACAACAATTGCGTCTTCGCTCCTGGGGTTTACGCCGATCCAACGCATCAAGCGCAAATAGGATCCGGCCGACCTGACGCCACAGCGTCGCTTCGTAGCGGCTGAGGCGATCGAGTGCGAAATTAGCCAGATTTGCCAGACGCAAAAAGCAGCGGGCGAACTCGACGGTGTTGTCAGCTTTCACGTTACGGTCAGAGTCAGCTCGTCGAAGCACTACGTGAATAACATCACGGGAATCCGTAAGTAGTTGGCGATTTTGCCGATAGTCACGCAGATGTTCGGCTTGAATCTCAAACAATCCGGTTTCCATAGCTGTGGCCCGGCGTAAGCGCCACAGGATACTGGCTAGTCGTAGCACAAGCTCGCGCTCGACGGCCGATTGAGCATCATAATCCGCGGTGATGGCTGCTTCGAACGCCTTGTAATCGTCAGCATCATGCATAAGGAGCGCTATGCATAAGGAGCGCTATACAACCGAACCCCGGATAATACTTCTCCTAACGTGCCAGAAAAACTGCCGCCAATCAAAGCGTTAGCCGCAGAAACACGACGAATTACAAAACATGGCGGTAATCGCGCGAGCCGACGACGGGTGATCAGTTGCGACTCGGATAGAGCCTAGTCGTCGCAACACAGTCACCCCGGAGGGAGCAGCCATGACACAGTATGTCGGACTGGATGTATCGCTGAAGGAGACAAAGCTTCACGTACTTGACGAAGC
>Ga0209465_10001518_pt1 | contig 10293 bp, 10 predicted proteins | sample PanSoiPlot1MoBio_FD_188321 | JGI IMG/M metagenome (GOLD analysis project Ga0209465, IMG submission 188321) | Tropical forest soil microbial communities from Panama analyzed to predict greenhouse gas emissions - Panama Soil Plot 1 MoBio (SPAdes)... | ecosystem: Environmental > Terrestrial > Soil...
ACCTTCTCAGCGCTCATACCCGGCGGAAGAGCAGGATTGGAATAATCCGCGGTTTCCGGGTCGTAGCCGACCAACAAAACTCGTGTCATCACCCCTACCATCTTGAGATTTCCTTTCCGCAACCGATCTGACTACGGCTTCCGCAATAGCCCCGACAGCTTGGCGATATTGGCCGCGACCCTGCTGAGCAGTAGCAGTTTCGCACCACTAATCGCCGACCCGCGTATAGGGCGGCATGGCAAATGCCCGGTCCGCCGGCTCCTGCATGCGGTTGAGAGCAATCAACGAGATCGCAGCTAGCACGATCGCCGCGAGGCAGGCAGCTAAGAACGCCTTCACGACAGCTTCCCCGTTTCAGTGAATGGAATTCTCTCGCACTGGAGCGCCGTCGGCAAGCACCACGTCCAATGCCTCGACAGACCACGGCGGCGGGAAGCGGCAGCTCGCCATTGCGAGTTCTAGGTTCTCTCCGCCAACGCCTGTAAGAGACGCACCCGCAGCCAGCAGGCATGCAATTAGGAAGGCTCGACAGCAAAAACCGTTTGACGCGAAACGGGAGATATTTCGAAATGGTGCGCTCAAAATTCCGAACCCCGCCAGCGGTATAAATGTCAACGAATCTCTGTCCACATCTTGCAAAGAGAAGCGTTTGATCGTTCTCAGCGCCCGAGGGATTTTCACCGAATACGAGTTGCAAAATGCTCGTTCCGAAATTGCGCCATGTAAAAATCAATATCGGGCCGTTGTTGGTATGGCAGGCTGTTCCAATGCAACACCTCGGTGCATCGCCCACCTAACTCGGGTATCGCCGCAAGCCACGTATCTATGGTGAGCTTTGCAGTTCTTCCGGGATGTTAACCCCACCGTGTGGTGCTGCAGTTTGCAGAACGCGACTATCCAGTTCACATGCGGAAACCGCACACAACGCGGTAGGGACACAGGAAATACCTCGATGCCATCCCCCTACGTCGAATAACTGTACAAACATTTCAGGTCACCGGCCCAATCTTTCTAATCTTCGCCTCGCCGCTATACGACCGTAACGCAATCACGGCGCGCGGCAGGTCGTCGGACTGTCAAAAATAGAATTTTAATGACGGACAAATTTGCGCTTTCGATGTTAGGAACTAAGCTGATCCAATGCCGCTATTCGTGCATGAGCCACCCGTCCAGTACGTCCACCGCTTTCATGGTCCGGTGCTCGAGCGCGTTTTGCCGCTCGCCGAGGCGCGCAGGATTTGCGCCGGCAGAGGCGTCCATGCCGATGGCTGCGCGTGGACAGTCAACGGCGCGTGCCATGTGGTTATTCCGCGCAACGGTCCCGTCCGCGACCGCGCGGCCTATCGCCGCCACGAAGTGGCGCATTGCAATGGCTGGGATCACCACGGTCACGCGGTGGCCGGCGGCCGGGATCCAATCGACTGGTGAACTAGTGAAGTCGAGCCGCGATCAGGCGCCTGCGCGATTCCAGCCGCGGATGCGGTCGCCGTAGACCTCATGCCCGGTCGGCGTGACCACAACGGTGTCTTCGAGCTTGATGAAGCCGCGCTGCGGGTGCTGCAGCGTCGTTTCGACCGACACCACCATGCCAGTCTCGAGCGGACGATCGGCATCGTAGGCGTCATAGGGCACTGGGCCCGAATTGGTCAGGCGCGGCGCCTCGTGGCTGACGAGGCCCATGCCATGTGCGAGGAAATGCGTGTGGTTGTGGATCTTCGACTTATGAAGCACGGCATTGGCCGCGGCATAGATTTCCTTGCCGAGCGCACCGGCGCGGATTGGCTTCATCGAAGCTTGCTCGACGGCTTCGACCTCGGCCAACAGATCCACCAGCTCATCGTCGGGCTCGCCGATGATGCCCATGCGCGCGACATCGCCGATATAGCCGTGATAATTGCCGCCGGAATCCAGCGACAGCACATCGCCTTCTTCCCAGCGCTGATCGGACGGCGCGCGATTGAGACTCGATCCCGCGGCGATCAGGCAATAGTCGAAGGTCAGGCCGCGCATCGTCTCTTCGCGGCGTAGCGCTTCGGCAAGTTCGGCCTTGGTCGCGCCGGCACCGTAATTATCAAAGACGGCGGCCATCGAATCGATCACCGCGTCAGTAGCGACACGGAGCATTTTCAGCTCTTCCGGCGATTTGATCGCGCGCAAGCGTTCGAGAACGAATAGTCCGTCTTTGATCTCGCCGCCGGGGAAAGCCCGCCCGAGCACGGCCGCGGAATCAGCCGGCAGAAAAGCGACTTCAGCGCCGATACGCTTTGGCTTGGCATTGAGCTTACGCGCGTATTCAACCGCCTTCTCCATGACGTCCACCGAACCCGAGCTTTTGACGTTGAGTTCGGACGTCCAGAACGGCTTCACCTCGTTCTGGTAGTTCTCCATGCGGTGACCGAAGAAACCGGCTTTGTCCGGCTCGCCTTTCGGATAAACGAATACCGGCAGGTAACGGGACAGGCCCATCGCGTCCATCGACTCAAAAAAGAAAGCACGATGGCCGCCGAGCAGGTATTGCACGTTGTGCTTCGATGTTACGAACAGCAGGTCCATGCCCGCGTCATCCATCAACCTGTCCAACCGTTCGGTGTCGAAGGGAGCTGTATTTTGTCGCTGGGCAAGGTCGAGCATCGTCGGTCTCCTGACGGCGAAAAGGCGAAGTCTAATCCGCCGCCAGCCTAACAGTTCCACGGGCGCTGATGAACCCACTGTGACCAATGCCTGCTTTGCGTGGGCGCAAGGGCAGCGGAACGGGGGTGTGCGGCAAGCGCGCCAGCATTACCCCCATAATTGCGCGCTGGCGAGCTTGGCGCCCTGCACCAGCGCATCGAGCTTTGCCCACATAATGCTCGAATGGACTCGGCGATGGAACGGCCCCTGGGCGAAGCCGCAATCGGTTCCGGCCAAGAGATTTTCCCGCCCGATCAACCGGGCAAGCCGCACGATGCGTTCAGCCACCAGTTCGGGATGTTCGACAACGTTGGTGGCATGGCTGATCACGCCAGGAATGAGCAATCGACCGGATGGCAATTTTGCGCTTTCCCAGACCCGCCACTCATGTTCGTGCCTCGGATTGGCGCCTTCGATGACATAGGCGCCAACCTTCATGCGCAGTACGAGGTCGACAATGTCGCCGAGCGCTACGTCGCTGGTATGCGGTCCAGGCCAGCTTCCCCAGCAGACGTGGTAACGGATGCGGTCGGCGGGCAGCCCCGCTATTGCTTCATTGAGCACATCGACCTGCAATTCGAGCCACTTGCGGTAATCGGCAAAGCTCGCCGGCGGCACCATGCGGTCATAGGTGACCGCAGCGCGTGCGTCATCGAGCTGGAGCACAAATCCCGCATCGATGATCATGCGATATTCGGTCCGCATCGCCGTCCCGATGGCGCGGATCAGCTCTTCTTCACTCCTGTAATATTCGTTCCTGCGATCGGGAATGACGCTCGCCGGCGCTGCGACCGGAAGAAAAGCCTCCTCGACATCAACACCTTTGAGCGCGGCCTTGAAATTTTCCATGTCGCGCTTGAGCTCGGCTTCGCCAGTATACGCGATCGGTCCGACGCATACGGCGTCTACACTAGTCGCAACGCCTTCGCGTGCGTCGAGCTCGGCGTAGAATTCGGCGAACCGTTCACGGTCGACTCCGCGGGTAAACGGGTTGCCGCCGGGCTTGATCGGCCGCCGCTCGAACCCGCTTAGCCGTTCGAGTACATATTGCGACCAGCTGATCGACTTGCCGAACTCGCCGTCGCTGACGACGTCGACACCGACTTCGCCCTGCTTGCGCACGACGTCGGTGACGGACGTTGTAAGGCAAGCCTCGTACGCGGATTGGTCGTAGGCCTTGCCCGCTTGCTTGGCGCGCAAAAACTCCTGAAGCGGCGCCGGACGGATGAGGCTGCCGACATGTGTTGTGAGAATACGGTCTGTGCTTTGCTTCATCGACTGTCCTTTGTCCACCGCGCGGGCAGCAGACTGATAGCGCAGCGCGCGCAGTCCGCAAAATGTGGGGAGATCACAGCGAGTGCACCAAGCGTGGTGGATCCCGAGGGTCATTTCGTGCCCCCGCGGGCCGAATTGGCGATCACTTCACGGCTTGCTATGAACGGCTTAATAGAAGGGTCGAGCGGTCCCGGACCATGACCATGCAAGTGCAGAACGGTATTGTTCAAGCGATCGGCAATACGCCCTTGATCAAGCTCCATCGGGTATCTGAGGCCACCGGCTGCACGATCCTTGGCAAGGCCGAGTTCATGAATCCGGGCCAGTCGGTGAAGGATCGACCGGCGCGCCAGATGATTCTGGAAGCGGAAAAACGCGGCGATATCCGACCGGGTGGCATTGTCGTCGAAGGCACTGCCGGCAATACCGGCATCGGGCTGGCGCTGGTCGCCAATGCTCGCGGCTATCGGACTCTTATCGTCATTCCCAATACCCAAAGTCAGGAAAAGAAAGACATGCTGCGGCTCGCCGGCGCAGAACTCATCGAGGTGCCGGCGGTACCGTACAGCAACCCGAATAATTATCAGCACGTCGCGCGCCGATTGGCCGAACGATTACGCCAAGGAGAACCGAAGGGAGTTCTCTATGCCGACCAGTGGAATAATCTCGACAACCGCCTCGCGCATTATCTGAGCACTGGCCCGGAAATCTGGCAGCAGACCGATGGAAAGGTCGATGGCTTTATTTGCGCCGTCGGCACCGGCGGAACACTGGCTGGCGTGACGCAATATCTGCGCGAGAAGAAAAAAGACGTGGTGATTGGCTGCGCCGATCCATGCGGCGCCGCAATGTACGACCTGTTCGCGCACGGCATCGCCAAAACCTCACCGGGCAATTCGATCACCGAAGGCATAGGCCTTGGCCGCGTAACGCCGATCATCGACGGCCTGAAGTTAGAGAAGCCGTACATTATTTCCGATGACGAAGCGGTACCATTTATCTTTGATCTGTTAGAACACGAGGGGCTGTGCCTTGGCGGCTCTTCGGGAATCAACATCGCCGGCGCGGTGCGCCTCGCCAAGGACCTTGGACCCGGCCACACCATCGTGACCATCCTTGCCGATTTCGGCACAAGGTATCAATCCAAGCTCTTTAACCCGCAGTTTCTGCGCGAGAAAAAACTTCCCGTCCCCGAATGGCTCGAGCGTAAGCCGAATATTCAGGTTCCCTATGAATGAACTGCCCATGATGAGCGTGACGAGCTTGCACCTGCCGCAATGAACCTAGCGCCGCGGCGCGCGTTAAATTACCGATATCAATCATGTCGAACGATAATTTTCCCCCCGCTTCGAAGTTCAGTCGTTGGCTCCGCACCACCGACTGGCTGGCAGAGCATTTGCGCGATTCCAACCTTGCTGTCGTCGATGGCACCTATTTCCTGCCGACGCACAATCGCGACGCGCAGGCCGAATACCGCAGCGCCCATATCCCCGGCGCGGTGTTCTTCGACATCGAAGCGATCAGCGACCATTCCACGGACCTGCCGCATATGCTGCCTGGTACGACCCAGTTCGGTGACGAGATCGGTGCGCTTGGCATCGGCGATGGCGACACGATCGTGGTTTACGACAACAGCCCGTTATTCTCCGCGGCCCGGGTCTGGTGGACATTCCGCATCTTCGGCGCCAAATCGGTCTACATACTCGATGGCGGATTGCCGAAATGGAAGGCCGAAGGCCGCCCGGTTGAATCCCGCGACACCAAGCGGGCGCGGAAAAAGTTTACCGCCGACATGAATGTCGGTGCGGTGGCGCTCCTCGATGACGTGCGGCTGGCACTGACTGACGACATCGTGCAGGTGGTCGATGCGCGCTCGGCCGAACGTTTTGCAGGAAAGGCGCCCGAGCCGCGTCCCGGACTGCGCTCAGGCCACATGCCAGGCGCTTTCAACGTGCCATATGACCGGCTGATCGAGAATGGCCGCCTAAAGCCAGCGGAAAAAATCGCGGCTGCATTCGCGTCCGCCGGTGTCGATCTCGACAAGCCGATCATCACCACCTGCGGCTCTGGCGTCACCGCGGCGGTGCTGGCCTTTGCGCTCGAGTCGCTCGGCAAAGGACCCAAAGGCGTTTACGACGGCTCCTGGGCGGAATGGGGCTCCCGGCCCGACCTGCCGGTCGAACACGACTGACTGGCGGACCCGGATATGGCGAAACCCGTCGCCCTGATCACCGGAGGGGCAAGGGGCATTGGCCGGGCCATCGCACGTCATTTGCTCGGGTCGGGGTGGCAGGCTGGCTTATCGACTTGCCGGACACCGGTAGACTTTATTGATGGCGTCCACGACCTTCTCGCATTCAGTTGAGCCTGACACAGCGTAGTGAAATATCTGGCTACTCACATGGCGAATATCGACATGGCGCCCCTGCGTCGATGCCGCTGTTAACGATTTCGGGTTTTGAGGAAAGTACGGGCGTTGCTGCGCGTGCCGGTCGCGGCGAAGGCGCGGGCACTACGGCGCGTGGTGGGTGTCGCGGCGGATGCGCGGGCATGGCCGCCGGCGAGCGTGCTTGAGCAGTGTTTGTCGCGCTGTCACTCCAGCAGTTTTTGCGAATATAAAGATGCATCGCCTCAGGAAATTTAGCGCGCGCCTCGCGTTCCGTCATGCAAGCTGGCGAGCCATAAGCCAGTGATGGGCCGATCGTGATGACGACGGAAAGGATGGAGATAATGCGTACCGTCATTTGCCATTATCCTGCTGAAGAAAAGAAGCCCCGGCCACCTTCGGCCGGGGCCAATCGGCGCGTTTTCGGTCGTGTTGTTTAGGGGACAAACGACCGTGTGTCAGACGCGCTCAGGTTTTAGAACGCGAACGATGCACGACCCCCGATGCCCAGAATGTGACGCAAGCCAGGAAATCCTGCGAAGTTCCGAGTTTTCCAAGTTTTCCACAGGTTCCGAAGGAACGGCCCGGGATTTAATTTTTTTGGTGGTGCGCGCATCGGCCGGACGCTCGCTGCCAGTCCCTGGGAGCTTTTGTAAACGCGGGTGTAAATACCAGACCGCCCCGGCGTACTCCGGGGCCGTTCTCTTATTTGCTTTCTGAGGCCATAATCCAGATCAGCTCAATTTGGTTGAGGCCGACGCTGACGTACATCCGGCCAACGCCGGCCTCTAGATGCGCCAGGTGATGAGCGGCACCGAGGCGATAGCCGAAACGAAAAAAGCCAATTAATTCGTCCAGCCTCGCCACCGGACCAAAGACATCGCTATTAATTTATCTGCTTTGATTCAGATCGAGGATTTGGCCAGCCATAAGTTGCCGCCTAGAAATTTCTAGCAGGGGTGTTTCCAATGATTGAGGCTGCCCGCAATCGCATCAACTCTCAATCGGCTGTCTTGTATTCGGCAATCGGCATCGGCGCCGCCATCCTCGTAAGTGGCCTAATCGTCGTGGCCGCGGGGAAGCCGGCGACCGCGCTGCCAGCCTACGCAGCGCACGAAGTAGGAGATAGTTCAACTGGGAAAACAACTGCCCGAATTCGTCGTTCTGAGTAACATCTTTGAGCAAGTTGACCTAAATTCACCTAATGGTCGAGAAATCGATTTAATAATCCAGAGCCTCAATCAATCCTGTCCGGAATAACAGCAATCGTACAAGCATCGCCGACGAAATGCGGGAAGAACATCGTCGCCACGATACTTCCCGCTCCTGTCCGTCTACACATTGCTGCGACGGGTGGGCTCTCTAATTTTCGTTGAAACGGGCAGCAAAGCTACTCAGCGAAAATGAGGCGCGATGGATTGCCACCAATATTGCCAAGCTGCCGGAGCCGTTGCGGAACGCCTAGTCGGCGTCTGCCAATTCGCCGGCCGATAAATAAGCCGTATGTTCAAACTGGTATCCGCAGGCCTCGCAGAACCACACGTTGCGAACACAGCACTCCGACCGATGCTCAGACCATTCTGGTGCAATGATAGTGGCACCGCACTGCGCACACTCCGCGATCGGCCCTTTACGCATGGGGACCCCTCGCTGTCCCCGACACCAATGGAAGCATGTTATTTCCAAAACCAAGCCGGTTTAAGCGACCACCATCAATTATTGTTGCAGGACTTGTCAGAATAGTGCGGATTGCGATTGTCGTAGAAATCGTTGGGCGATTACATAAGCCGTCGTTGGGGATTCATTTAAGCCGCAAGGTCTCCCCGGTCCTTAGTCATCGTGGCTTCATCTAACTCGTCGGCCGCGTGGCGGAATAAGGCAGCAATTTCGTTGTCCGCGAGACCCTCCACGCGCATCTTCCGTATACAATCCACAATCGGCGCGACGCGGCGATGAAGCCGATCACGTTCTTCGACTTCGGCCAACCGCCTGGTTAGAGTATCGCGGACTTCTACCCCATTATTGGACATCTTACTTCCTCGCCTAATGCCGCTCCGATTCGAGCGTACCGGGTGCACGATGGTAGGTCGGCGAGAGTATTAGTACGAAGTTTCAATTGTCCTAATTTTGGTGAGCTGCCCCCGGCGTACATCCGGCCAAGGCGCGGTCGCGCTGCCGTTACGAGAGATAAACTAGCGGCAGAAGAAGGTTGACTGTCTTAAAGAACCACGCAGCGCCTGTAATAGGGATGCCAGCGATAACCAACGCCGCAAACCATTGGCGGGCGTACGACTGGTGCGGGCGCCACAACAACCGGCGCCGCCGGGTAGACCACGGGTCCATTTGGTCTGCACGCTCCATAGGGTCCGCGGTGAAATCCGGGACCACAGCCGCCCGCAGCACTGGCGCTCTGGACGCAGGCGAGTGAGAGCAAAATTGCCGCCACCGACGTTAGCTTGAAGCCCATAAGCCGATCCTCCTTGAAATAGCGCGATATCGCCCCAACACGAGACAGTCAGTAAGAACGTGTTGCATGAATGCGACTTGAACGGCGCGTTCACTCTCATTGCGACGAACTCGGTAGAAAACCAGTTTTTGTGCCACCCACGAAGCCCTAGCAAGCTCGGGCTGTCACTTTGTTCGTAACGCGTTTCTGAGCACGAAGTGGGTATCGAAGGGGGCCTCACTCAACTTCCCGGTCCAGGAACTCAGTGTCCTGTCCGGCCGGATCCGCGAAAATAGATTACGCGTTCTCGCGTTGGGGTGACGATGCAGGTCGTTGGTTTCTTGTCGCCATGGTCGCGGACCCATGGGTGCTTGAATATCGTGCCAACGTCGTATTTCACCTTGGTACGCATTTTTTGATCATCAATAGGCCAACCCTCTTTTATCCACAGGGTTATCCATAGGTTATCCACAGGGACGTCAAATCCAAAGATCAAGGTCGTCTGGGCCGATTGAATTGTTTGGAGTGTTGCACCGCAATCACCTGCTCAAATTGGAAATCGAGTAACCTCATTCTCGGCGCCCAAGTTGCTCAGCAAAGATGAGGCGCGACGGATCGCGGTGACATCGCCAAGCTGTCGGAGCTTTTGCGGAAGCCGTAATCAGATCAGCTCAATTTGGTCGAGGCCGCGCCCGGCGTACATCCGGCCAAGGCGCGGCCCCTACTGCGCCAAGTGATGAGCGGCACCCGTCGCAGCAATTATTGAACGAGCGGGAGGCCGGACCGCATCACGCTCGCCGCGGCCTCCGCCGTTCTGCGGCGTAAGGACAACGCCGCAAAACTCATGTTGCTCAACTGTCACACGAGGTCGATTTTATTAAGAGAACCGCCAGGTACCTCTGGACACTTCCGAAAAAGGGTGCCCACAATTCCATCGCGGCCAGATGAAGAAAGCTGGTCTGGCGGACTCGCGAACTTCAAATGGTCTTCCCTCTGATCTGTCCCGCAGAACCGGCAGATCGGACGCCAAGGGAATCATTGTTGGCGTGCATGACCGCCAATCATGAGCTGTCTAATCAAAGCTTTGAAATTGACAGGGAGGCGACGGTTTGCAATGCGAGCCGTCGCTTCTTGTTTTAGGAACGCCGCAAAACTCAGTATTTTAGTGACGGATACGAAATCACCCGGAACGGACATCAGGCCTCGGCATCATATCGGCGGGTTATACGGGGAATGCCGGTCGAAATAACATCGGTGCGGCGCCGCTTGCAGCCCGCTCGGCAAAGCTGCAACGTTCACACCCGCTCAACAGGAAGACACGCATGGCCGCCCCCGAAGAGATTAACGCCGACATGCTCGCCTTCTGGAACGGCAAGGGCGGCCACACCTGGGTGGCTCGACAGGAGCACACCGACATCACGCTCACACCGGTGACGGATGCCTTGCTCGGCTTTGCTGCACCACGCACCGGCGAGCGGGTGGTGGATATCGGCTGCGGCTGCGGCGCGCCCACGCT
>Ga0209465_10001525_pt1 | contig 10274 bp, 11 predicted proteins | sample PanSoiPlot1MoBio_FD_188321 | JGI IMG/M metagenome (GOLD analysis project Ga0209465, IMG submission 188321) | Tropical forest soil microbial communities from Panama analyzed to predict greenhouse gas emissions - Panama Soil Plot 1 MoBio (SPAdes)... | ecosystem: Environmental > Terrestrial > Soil...
CACCGGGCTAAATTGCGTATGCAATGCCTGATAACGTCAATTGTCGGATCGAATTTTGATCTGATCCACTGTCGGACCAGCGAGGTTCACATCCAGCCTCATCGGCGATCGTGGCGAATCTCATTTCGTTCTCTGCAGTCCTTACTCCTCGCGCAACAATACCATCGGATCAACGGACAGGGCGCGCCTGGCTGGAATCCACGTAGCCAGCAGTCCGAGCATCGCCATGGCGAAAACAACACCAGCCAGCACCACCGGATCGCGTGGCGTTGCCTGATACACGATGTCGGACAGCAACCGGCTTGCCAGCAATCCTAGAATCAATCCCGCTGCCGAACCAAAGGCCAGCAATTTGAGCGCCCGTCCCAGGGCTGCCTTTGCGACCTCCCTGCGTTGTGCGCCGAGGGCAACGCGAATTCCCAACTCTCGCAGCCGCTTGCTAACCGAATATGCTGCCATCCCAAAAATGCCAGTGATGGCGAGCATGGCACCCATTCCGCCTAGCACTCCGAGCGCCGCCGAAGCCACTTGCGGGGGAAACAGCTGCCCACCGATTTCATCGAGCCGGGTCTCGATGGCCACCGGCAGTCCGGCATCGATCTGGTGTAGTGTGCTTCTGACTGCCGCTCCTAGTTGCTCCGCATTGCGGCTCGACCGTACTACCAGCCACGCCGAATTCGCCGGATATTGCAGTATGGGCAGAAACATCGCGGGTTGCGGTGCTTCGGTAAGTTTGCCGTACTTGCCGTTTTGCGCGACACCGACCACCCGTACGCGGGTGCCGTCCGGCAGCTTGTAGTAACTGCCGATGGCATCTTGCAACGAGCCGAAAATTCCGTGTGCAAATTCCTGGTTCACTATCGCCACGCGTGGCGAGCCTTTGTCGTCGTGCCATGTGAAAGAGCGCCCGGAAAGTAGAGTGGTGCCCTCGGCGTGAAGATAGTCGGGAGAGACGTGATACGTATACACGTCGCCGAGCGCGGCGTTCGCTGGTCGCAGGTCGGTCGTTTGATCTCTGTAGATGCTCGAAGTGCTCTGGTCGTTCAGGAGCAGTGCATCGGTTAATCCGACCGACTCCACTCCCGGAATCGCTGCAATAGCTTCCACCATGCGCTTTTGCATCGCCGGCACCCGATCGCCGCTGTAGCCCGCCATGTGCAGGTCGGCGCCTACCAACATGGAATTGTGCAGATCAAAGCCGAAGTCCCCCTGCATGGCGTTGATCAGCCCGCGCACAGCAACCAGCGATGATGTGATTAGCACGGCGCAGAGCGCGATCTGCACCGCCAGCAATAGATCTCGGGCAGTAATTTTCCTGCCATCCGCGGCACTTGATCCCACCTTGATGACCTGATATGCATCGGTGCGAAGTACCTGTCTGACGGGAACCGCTCCAAAGAGAAATCCGCTAAGCAAACTTAGCAGCAAGGCGAGCACATAGACGCTTGCGTCCGGATTCACTGGTGTATGCAAGGGGAAATTCCCAAACGGCTGCCATTGGCTCAGCCAGCGCAAAAATACCACGCTCACCCACATTCCGATGCCGCCTCCGGCGAGCGAAATCATCACCGCCTCAGTGAACAGAGCTCGCAAAATGCGATTGCGGCTCGAACCGAGCGCGAGCCGCATCGCGATCTCCTTTGCGCGGTCAGCAGCGCGTGCAGCAAATAAGCTGCCCAGGTTCGCGCATGCGGCCAGCAAAATCAGGCCCGCCAGCAGCATCAATCCCGCAATGAACGCCTGCACACCCGGCGCGAATTGATCGCCTAAAAGATTCGGACGCGCGAGTGCCAGCCCCCCCGGTCGTTCGTCCTTGGGATAAGTCTTCACTAGATAAGAACCGATCGCGTTTAGGTCGGCCACTGCCGCGGCCAATGTGACTCCCGGTTTCAGGTGTCCGATCGACATGAAAAGCCAACGGCTCCCCCGGTCGTTCATGTCGGTCCCACCGTCGGTCTGCTCGTGGTTTACTATCGGCACCCAAAAATTGGGAGAGAAGAAGACAATGGTTCCACGAAATTTTGGTGAAGCTACGCCGATGATCGTGAATGGATGTTCATTCAACCGGACCACACGGCCCACCACTCCGCGATCGTCATGAAAATGACTGTGCCAATAGTCGTAGCTGAGCACCATATATGGAGCGCTGTTTGGCCCATGATCATCGGAGTCATGGAAAAGTCGGCCGAGATACGGCTGAATGCGCAACGCGTCAAAATAGTTACAGCTGGCCTCGACGTTCCATTCAACTGACGGACCGTCACCTGCATTGATGGCCACTTGACCCATTCCGAATGCTGCTAAGCCATCAAAGCTGTGATTGCGATCTCGGAAATCGAGATAATCGGGATAGGATTGTGCCGTGTTCTTATCGCTGGCGCTCTCGAGTAAATAGAGGCTCTCGGGCTGCGGCACATTCAGCGGGCGCAGGATCACTCCATTTAGAACACTGAAGACAACGACGTTTGCGCCGATAGCCATTGCCAGCGTCAGAACCGCGGCCACGGTGAAGCTGGGAGACTTGCGCAGTTGTCTAAGTGCGTAGCGAAGATCCTGCAACCAAGTGATCATTTGCTCTCCCCAACCGGAGAGTCTAGGCGATTCTCATCAGGGCAAATTTGCATACCTTTAGCCAAAATGTAATGGGCTAAAAGAAAAGGTTTAGCTTGGATAGGAAGTTTGGCGAACCTACTTTCGTGTCCGCCAGTAATCGCGGGTGTTCAGAACCGGACAGCGGCTACCGCTCGTAGCCGTCGATGCTATGTGCCCCGAGCTTGCAGCGACAATCGGAGCATTTCCGACTCGTTGACACAGGAACGTCGTCACAACTCTTGATTCCGACCTTTCTCATTCTGTACGTAATGCCTTCATCGGCTCGGTTGATGCGGCTCTGCGAGCCGGGAGAATGCTGGCAATTGCGGCGCAGATCCCCAAGGCGATAATGGAGGTTCCCAGCACAAATGGGTCGTAGCTGCGTACCTGGAAGAGCTTCGACGCCATGAAGTGGCCGGCCATGATTGCCAGTGGAATGCCGATCACGAGGCCAAGAGCAACTTGCAAAAACGCTCCGCGGAGCACCATAGCCACGATGTTCAGGCGGTTGGCGCCGAGGGCCATTCGTACTCCAATTTCTGCGGTACGACGCACGACGCTATAGGCGGTCAACCCATAAAGGCCGATCGCCGCCAGCAGCAGGGCGATCAGCCCGAAGGTCCCGGTGAGTTTCGCCACCATGCTCTGCTGGTCGAAGTTGGACACAACCTGTTCCTGCATTGTCTTCACACTGATGATGGTGATCGACGGATCGATCTCGGCAACGGCCCGGCGAATCTGCGGCTCAAGGTTCGGAGTGCGGCCTGCCGTCAACAACTCGATGTTCTGGATGAAGTGTGAGCGATCAGTAAAGCTTTGCATCAGCGGCTCTTCGTATTTCTCAGACTGCTCAAGCGGAACGTAGAACATCGGTCTGGCCGGTTCAGACGGGTCGTTGTACTTGGCGTCACGCGCCACACCAACAACCTCAAACGTCGAGGCCAATTCGGCAGAATCGAACCCGAAGTGCTTGCCAATCGGGTCTTCGTTTTTGAAGAACCGGTCCGCAAAGGCCTGGTTGATGATGGCTACCAAATGTCCACCTGCGTCGCTGCTTTGGAAACTGCGGCCTCGCACGATCTGCTGGCCGATGACGTTCATGTAATTGGTACTGACGCGGTCCCACGAGGAATTATCGTCCATCGGGGGATTGCCCTTGCCTTCAACAGCTACCAGTTCACTCCAGTTGTTACCCTCCAGTGGCGTGTACAGTGCAAAGCTCACGTCCTGCACGCCCGGAATCTGGCTCAGGCGGTCCTTCAACGAGCGATACGCCGACTGCAGGTGCTCCTGCGTGTAGTCGGGAGAGAGCGGATTGATGCTGACTACGACGCGATCTTGCGGCAAGAAACCAAAGTCCTGGTGCTGCAGGTTGCGCAGACTGGCCGTAAGCATGCCGGCGCACGCCAACAAAGCAAGGGAGAGTGCAGCCTGCGCCACCACGAAAAACTTCTGCGGGAGAGTGGCGTGGTCTCTGGTGGTTCGGTTGGCCCCACGCAGTGCTTCCGCGGGATCGGAGTGGCTGGAGAACCAGGCGGGAACGACACCGAAGATGATGCCGGTCAGCAGGGAGAGCCCAAAAGCGAAGCCTAGCACTGGCCATGAGGGTGCAGCGCTGATTGGGTTCGCCGTTGCCGTGGGGAACGCCAGTCGGAGCATAACGCGAGCACCGGCGTAAGCGATCACCAATCCTAGCAGTCCGCCGCAAACGGCGAGCGTAACCGCTTCGGTGAGTTGTTGTGCGATCAGGCGTGGTCTGCTTGCACCTAGAGCCATACGCATCGCGATGTTACCGCGGCGGGCGGCGCTACGAGCCAGCAGGAGATTCGCGATATTGGCGCAAGCTATGAGCAGAACCGTCAAACAAACGAGCAACAGGATCCGCAAATTGGTTCGGTAGTGCGCCTTCATGATGGCCACACCGGCACCTGCAGGCGCCAGCTTGATGTACTTGTGCGCAATGGTCGGAGCAAGCTGTCCCTTGAAACCGGCAGGGATCTCGTCTTCATTGTTCAGCCAGCGCTGGAGTACGGGCGTTAGCCGAGCCTCCAGACCCTGTACGCTGGCGCCCGGCTTGAGACGTCCGATCGCATAGAGCCACTGTGGCATATTCGTCTTGGTCCGGCCATCTGGCCCGTCAATTAGTAACTCCTGTTGGATGGGAATCCAGAAGTCGGGCGGACGGCTCCGCAGTGTATCGCCAAAAAAACCGGGAGGCGTGATACCGACCAACGTCACGGGATGTCCTTCGATGATGAAGGTCGATCCGACGAGGGACGGATCAGAGCCGTACGACTGCTGCCACGTGCTGCAGCTCATCACGGCCACAGGGGCTGCGGTGCGCTGGTCATCCGAGAGTTGCAGCAACCGCCCGGCGTAAGGACGGATGCCAAAAACGTGGAAGTAGCGTCCGTCCACGTATTCCATTCGTAATGGGCGTGCGGCATTGTCCTTGAGGGAACTCCGAGCTCCCACGGTGTCGGTATTGGCCTGAAACGCAGTCACCTCTTCGAACTCTGGAGCCGCTTCGGCAAGTCGCCGCACCAGCGGATATGAAAAGAGACTCCAGTCATTACTGTCTAGCCAGCCGTCGGTACAGCATTCGTCGGTGTCGCCTATGCGGTAGAGCTGCGAGGGCTCGGTAACCGGAAGCGACTTCAGCATGATCGTGTGGATCAGCGTGAAGATGGCAGTGGTAGCACCAATGCCGATAGCAAGCGTCAGGATCGCCGTTATGGCGAAGCCTGGGGAAAGCCGCATTTGCCGGACCGCGTAACGAATGTCGTGCAAGAGGGTCGACATGCTTTTACCTCATTGCAATTGTTACGCCAACCTGATCGCAGCAGTTCCAGTGACTTAGGTAGGGCATGTGTTCGAGAGTGGACAATTCGTTCAACTCTGAACGACATGTTTGGCACGCGGTGGATTCGAAGGACAACGCGTGGCTCACTTCTTACGGCGGGAAGTGTTCGCAGTGTTCGATAGGAACGGAAGGCCGTTGACGCCTCCTGACGGTATTACCTTCAACCGCCAGCTCGGATTGATGCAAGGCATAATCGCCATTGCCCAGCGGTGACGTGTGGGCGCTCGGCCTTTCGAAGAACCAGCTCGTGTTCGTCCCCAAGGGCGATTGGACAAAGGGGCAACCGTGTGCGAAGGCCGCGATGTAAAGCGCCCTTTAGTTCAATGTTCGGGCCCTTTCACCTTAGTTATCGACCAGCAGGACCGGATTTGGGTGAGCAATGCTCTTGCCGGACATGTCGCACGTTTTCCCGCCGCAGACCCGAGCAAGGTGGAGAAGTTTGAAACCGGGCTGGAGTGGCAGCGGAATGAGTATCGATAGCCAAGGCAATGTCTGGGTCACGAATCGCCTGGGTAACTCGATAAGCGGCGGGTTGGTGCTGGCGCAACTTTCGAAAGGCTGAAGTTGGGTGATAACGGGGACGAAGTATTGACGCAGGCCATGTTCAAACAAGTAGGAGGAAACGAGGGTGGCAGCGTCACTGCTGCTGCGCCGTATCTACGAACGCAATTTGTTGGAAACCGGGGTGATAATCGGCACCGATAATGATCATTGCTCGGCTCTTCTTCCGAGCTCTTGGTTTGGATCGATCCACCCGCCAACTAGCCGTCCCTTGTAGCCTCAAAGTAGGAGACCAATCGAATCCGGATCAGCTCTATTGCCGCGCAACATTGAGCATTAGAACCCTTGTTCTCCCCGTAACTTTTGAGTTGGAGAAAACTCCATTAATTCAATCGGGGCGCCATGATCGAGGATCATGGCCACTTTGACTCCCGCGCTCGGACTGTTCGGTGGAATCAGAATCTCTTGCCCAATCAGTGCAGTTGCAAGATCGTCTACCTCGAAAGCTACATGAGGAATGGTCTTGACCGCCTCGGGATACGGCGCATCTGGGTCAAATCGCATCCACTCAACGCCAAATGGACTGGTTTGAAAACCCGCAACGTGAATGTGTAGGCGGGGCACGTGAATCTCATCAGGGCGCGGAGTTTGAGTGGGAATTCCAATGTGGTGATAACGCCAGCCATTCCTCGCAATTGCAGCTGGGGGTTCGTTGTCCTTTCTCAGATACTTATGCAAAACCGGGATCTCCTTTTTGGTTCTAAAGCGGTTCGATTGTACGCCTTCTCCTGTCCTTCATATTTTGAGTTGAAGCCCACTGGGCTGCCTGGATAGGAAGCCGAATAATTGACGTACCATCGCCGTTACACAACTGAGCCCAATAGCAAGTGATCGCGTCCCTCGCGCCCTCGCACGCCGACCATCTGCTTACGAACGCTCACGGCCCACGCCCAATCCCGCTCCCGTTCGCGCTCCCGAACTCGTCTACCAGCACGCGCCGGTGAACGTGTACGTTTACCATTTAGCTACATGTAGCCGACTCGTTCCAGAAAGATACTACCCCCGCGGCGGTTTGACCCCCACTCATCCCGTTGTTAAACTTAATGCTTCCCGCCTTGTGGCAATCCAATTAAGGACCAATCGTGCGCGGTACCACTCGACATCAACTGAAACAGAACTCCTTCGCCGAAACCACGGTTGAAACCATCTCCTGGGCCAAGGAGCACCAATCGAAATTAACCGCCGCTCTGGTAGCTCTGCTAATCGCAGTCGCTCTTGTTGGGGGTGGCTGGGCTTTCGTCAATTATCGCAACCAGCAGGCCAGCCAGGAGCTCTCAGCCGCGTTACAGAAATACAATGCGCCGATCCGCACTGCAGGCCAGCCCGCAAGTCCGACAGAGCTCAGTTATGCCAGCGCCGCCGAGCGCGCCAAGGCCGCTAGCGCTGAGTTCACGCGCATAGCCGACAAATATTCGTTTACCCGCAACGGTCGCTTTGCCCGCTACTTTGAAGGCATTACGCTGCACGACATGGGCGACGATGCTGGCGCGGAGAAACAGCTCGAGCAGGTTTCGCGCAGTTGGGACAAACAAGTCGCCAGCCTCGCCAAGCTGGCGTTAGCTTCTATCTATGAGGACGCCGGCAAGACGCAGCAGGCCATCGATCTCTTCAAGCAGCTCATCGAAAAGCCGACCACCACGGTAGCCAAGACAACCGCTCAATTTGAATTGGCCAATCTCTACGAGAACAATCACCAACCGTTAGAGGCGCGCAAAATCTACGAGCAGATGCAGAAGGACTATCCAACCAGTCCGATCGGACAGCTGGCCTCGCAGAAACTCCAGACGCTGCGTCCACCGCAAGCGCCCCCGCCACAGTAAAGAGAAGAAGCTTCACGCCCCTTTGCGCCCGCAGACTATGCCGCAAACGACTCGGCGATAGCCGCTCGCTTGTAGAATCAATTTAGCGGCCCGATCGATACAGATTCGGCAGCAGCGATCCGGAACGGAGATGGATCATGCAAGTAGTTGAGAACTGGCAACCCAAAGGCATCACGGTTTACATGGACGGTAAGCGCTTCCTGAACTGTATCTTCACCGAATGCAAAATCGTTTATGGCGGCGGCGATGTGATGTGGGAGAACACCCAGTTCATCAATTGCCAGTTGGTCTTCGACGCCGCGGCCCAACGTACCGTCGCTTACCTGACCAACTTGGGTTTGCTCAAGCCGCCCGTAGGAATGCCAGTCCCCGCCCCGCCCATGAGTTCCGGGCCTAATTAGCCTGCACTACGAAGCATGCTTCATAATTTGTGCCACTCGCTTCCGTTTGCGCTGAAATTCATGGAAGCTGGCCCTGACTTTCTGATTTCCTGTGCCGCGGTTAAGATATGTTTCTCAACTACTCTGGGTCTTCATGCGTACTCTTATCCTGATCGCACTCGCGATCCTCACGGCAAGTCTTGTGGCTGCTCAGTCGGGCAAGCCCGCCGGCGACTCTTCCTCCAGGATCTCCACCGCCGCACCCGCCGACATCCCCGACGACGATGCCTTCTCAGGCTACCAGCGGGTTATGAAAGATATGAAGCCACCCAAGCCCAAATCCTCCCCCGATCCAGCCTATCCCGAACTGCCGCCGTACACCGAGCCCAATGGCATTGTTGACATGCTGGTTGGCATCAACACCAAAGGACATGTGGACCTGGTCCATGTTCTCCGTGCTTCCAACGCCGCTTTCGAGGCGAGCGCAGTAGACACGGTAAAGAAATGGAAATTCTCTCCCGCGAAGAAAGATGGCAAGCCCGTGCCCGTGCAGATCACTGTGGAGATGAAGTTTCAGAAATAGGTCGGCGGAACGATCTCAATGCATCCAATTGCCCATCGTGACTTCCGCGGGAGAAGACTTGCTTCATGAAACTCAATGAATACATCACGTTAGGGCGTACCGGGTTGCGCGTCAGCCCACTGACACTCGGCACCATGACCTTCGCCAACGACCGCTGGGGCTCCAGCGACGAAGAGTCTCGCCGCATCTTCGACCGCTATGTTGCTGATGGCGGAAACGTTATGGACTGTGCCGACGTGTACTCCGGAGGCAAAGCTGAGGAATTGCTCGGCCGCTTCGTAGCCGAGTCTGGCCTGCGCGACAAGCTCGTAATCGCAACAAAATTCACGTTTAATCCAGAGGACGGCAATCCTAACTCCGGCGGTAACGGCCGCAAGAACATCTACCGCGCAGTCGAGTCCTCGCTTCGGCGGCTGAAGATGGACTACATCGATTTGTACTGGATGCATGTGTGGGACACCGTCACGCCAGTCGAGGAAGTTGTTGATTGTTTGACTACCTTGGTGCGGGAAGGCAAGATTCGACATTACGGATTTTCGGATGTTCCGGCGTGGTACGCCGCGAAAGCTCAGACGCTGGCGCAATGCACGGGACGTGAACGAGCCGCCGCGTTGCAACTGGAATACTCCCTGGTGGAGCGCACCATCGAGCGCGAGCATATACCTTCGGCTCAAGAACTTGGGATGGGTATTTGCCCATGGAGTCCGCTGGCCAGCGGCTTTCTGGCCGGCAAGTACACTCGCGACAAAGGCGCAGAGAGCAGCCAAGGTAGCCGGCTGGAAGTTCTGAAAGGCGCCAACAACCCCGCGTTCAAGAAGTTTACGGAGCGTAACTGGCTGATTCTGGATAGCTTGCTGCAAGTTGCCAAAGAGATCGGTCGGCCGCCGGCACAGGTTGCATTGAATTGGGTGGTAACACAGCCGGGCGTGACCTCGACGATCATCGGAGCCACTAAGCTGTTGCAACTAGAAGACAACCTGATAGCCCTGAGCTTTGAGATCCCTTTCGAGCTGCGGGCCAAGCTCAATACTGTCAGCGAATTAGAACCAGCACACCCTTACATGTTTTTCTCCGGCGTCTTGCAGGAGCGCATTCACGGCGGAGTGACGGTCCGGCGGTGGAGATAGTCTCATGCGCTGGACGATTCCGCACGGCGGGGGATGGTTGAGGTCCTGAGCAAACGTCCTCTCCCAAGTACGTATCTTGCCGAAGCGCTGTGCATCTCGCTCATTGCTGTGGGGAGTATATGCGGATCCTTGAAGAATGGGCATAGGAGCTAGCTAGGGGAATCGATTGTCAGTCGTCAGTCAAAAACCTCACCCCACCCGTTCCCCAAACACTAATGAATTGGTTTCGGGATGCTTCCTCAGCCTGGGTATCTTCCGGTGATATACCCCTCCAGTTGTTGAATCGTGTGTTCCTGTCCCGAGATGATCCACTTCACAAGGTCGCCGATAGATAGCACACCTCTCACG
>Ga0209465_10001527_pt1 | contig 10270 bp, 6 predicted proteins | sample PanSoiPlot1MoBio_FD_188321 | JGI IMG/M metagenome (GOLD analysis project Ga0209465, IMG submission 188321) | Tropical forest soil microbial communities from Panama analyzed to predict greenhouse gas emissions - Panama Soil Plot 1 MoBio (SPAdes)... | ecosystem: Environmental > Terrestrial > Soil...
ACGCGGCGATGCACGGGCTTGAGGCCGTCGCGCACGTCCGGCAGCGCCCGGCCCACGATGACGGACATGGCATAGTCGAGATACGACTTGCGCATCTCCTCTTCGATGGGCACGGGCATCTGGCGTTCGGGGCTCATGCGCGGACCTAGATGTCGAGGTTCACGACGTCGAGGGCGTTCTTCTCGATGAACTCGCGGCGGGGCTCTACCGCATCACCCATCAGGATGGTGAAGATCTCGTCGGCGCCGACGGCGTCTTCCATGCTCACCCGGAGGAGCGTGCGCGTCTCCGGATTCATGGTGGTTTCCCAGAGCTGCTCGGGGTTCATCTCGCCCAAGCCCTTGTAGCGCTGGAGGGTGACGCCGTCCTTGGCGGACCCCATCACGACCTCGACCAGCTCGTCGAGGCTCTTCGTGGTGACTTCCTTGCCGTCGGCGTCGACCACCGTGCACGGCCCCTTGTGGAGGGCCGCGATCTCCGAGTAGCACTCGAAGAGCTGCGCGTAGTCTGGAGACTTGAGCAGATCGGGGCTGAACACCGCCGGCTCGGGTCCCGTGATATTGATCTGGGTGGCGTCGCCGTTCTCCCCGCCCACCAGCCGGGCGCTCCAGCCTTCCAGCTCGCGGGCCACCTCGCTCACCGCCGCCGCCATCTCGCTGTCGCCCATGCCGCGCTTGGTCCCCTTGAACTTCCGACGCAGGAGCCCATCGAGGATGGGCCGCGGCACGCCGCGCCGGGCGAACTTGGCGAAGACGGTCCGGAACTCGAGCACGCGCTTGAGCGCTTCCAGCAACGCCTCTTCCTTGATGGGCTGCGCCTTGCCGGGGATCTTGATCGAAGCCTTCTCCACCCACTGGGCGAGGAGGAACTCCTCCATCTCGCGCTCGCTCATGAGATACCGCTCCGCCTTGCCCTTCTTCACCTTGAAGAGCGGGGGCTGGGCGATGAAGAGCCGACCCGCCTCGATGATGGGCACCATGTGACGGAAGAAGAACGTGAGGAGCAGCGTGCGGATGTGGGCGCCGTCCACGTCGGCGTCCGTCATGAGGATCACCTTGTGGTAGCGCAGCTTGGAGACGTCGAACTCCTCGGGCCCGATCCCCGTGCCGAGGGCGGAGATGAGCAGCCGGATCTCCTGATGCGAGAGGACCTTGTCGTAGCGCGCCTTCTCCGCATTGATGATCTTGCCCCGGAGCGGGAGCACGGCCTGCGTCTTGCGATCTCGCCCCTGCTTGGCCGAGCCGCCAGCCGAATCACCCTCCACGAGGAAGATCTCGCGGAACTGGGGATCGCGCTCCGAGCAATCGGCGAGCTTGGCGGAGAGCCCCTCGTCGTCACGGCCGCCCTTGCGCGTGAGCTCGCGGGCCTTTCGCGCGGCCTCCCGCGCCTGCGCCGCGCGCACGCATTTGTCGGCGATCTTCCGCGCGGTGGTAGGGTCCTCCTCGAAGGTCTCGGTCAGGCGATCGTTGACGATCTGCTGGACCAGCCCCTTCACCTCGGAATTGCCGAGCTTGGCCTTGGTCTGGCCCTCGAACTGCGGATCCGGAATGCGCACCGAGACGACCGCGGTCAGCCCCTCGCGAACGTCGTCACCCGTGACGCCGCCCTTGAACGTCTTGAGAAAGCCCTGGGCCTGCGCGTAGGCCGAGATCTGGCCGGTGAGGGCGGCGCGGAATCCCGTCAGATGCGTGCCGCCCTCGCGCGTGTTGATGTTGTTCGCAAACGAGAACACGTTCTCCTGGTAGCCGTCGTTGTACTGCAGGGCGACCTCGACCTCGATGTTGTCCTTCTTGCCCTCGAAGAAAAGCACCTTGGGATGCACGGTCGTCTTGTTCTGGTTCAGGTGCTTGATGAACTCGATGATGCCGCCCTTGTAGAGGAAGGTGTGCGACCGCTCGTCGCGCTCGTCCTCGATGACGATCTTGAGGCCCTTGTTGAGGAAGGCCAGCTCGCGGAGCCGGTTCGAGAGCGTGTCGAAGGAGAACGTCGTCTCCTCGAAGATCTTCGCGTCCGGCTTGAAGCGGATGATGGTGCCATGCTTCGAGCTTTTTTCTCCCGCGGTGAGCGGGCCGGTGGGCACGCCGTACTCGTAGCGCTGCGTCCATACGTGACCGCCGCGGCGGATCTCCAGCTCCAGCCACTCGCTGAGCGCGTTCACCACCGAGACGCCGACACCGTGGAGCCCACCCGAGACCTTGTAGGCCGAGTGCTCGAACTTGCCGCCGGCGTGCAGCACGGTGAGGACGACCTCCGCGGCCGACTTCCCCGTCTCCTTGTGGGTATCGACGGGGATGCCCCGCCCGTTGTCCCCGACCGAGCAGGAACCATCCGAATGCAGGATGATCTTGATGTTGTCGCAGAACCCGCCCATGGCCTCGTCCACGGAGTTGTCCACAACCTCGTAGACGAGGTGATGGAGACCGTAGGTCCCCGTGTCACCGATGTACATGGCCGGCCGCTTGCGCACGGCCTCGAGACCTTCGAGGACCTTGATGTCACTCGCGGTGTAGGTCTCTGCGCTCACGCCATGACCCCGAGGCACCCGCCGGCCACCATGCCGCCCTTAACCTCCCAGCAGGTGCCGCCGCTGCTCTCGGCCACTCCGGGCTCCGCCGTGGTCAGGAAGACCTGCCCCTGCTTGTGGATGTGCCGCAGCACGAGCTGCTGCACGTCGGGATCCAGCTCGGACAGCGCATCATCGAGCAGCAGAACCGGTGAGCTTCCCACCGCGCTTTCCACGGGCCCGGCCTCGGCCAGTCGGAGAGCCAGGACGAGGAGCCGTTGCTGGCCGCGCGAACCGAAGCTCCGCATGTCACGGCCATCGAGCTCGACCACAAGATCGTCCCGATGGGGACCTACGAGGGTGATCTTTCGGCGACGCTCGTCAGAGCGCCGGCTCTCGAGGGCTCCGAGAAAGGTGGCCTCGCTCACGTCGCTGGGAAGAGCGGAGCGATACTCCAGGCGTACCCGGTGGTCCGCGCCGGCCATCTCCGGGTAGAGCCGTGCCACCTCGGATTCCAGAGAGGCCACGGCCTGGCGTCGACGCGTGAGGATCTCCACGCCGATCTTTGCGAGCTGCTCGTCCCACGGCGATAGATGTTCCAGCTGACCGATCTGGAGGAGATGATTCCGCCTCCCCAACACCTGGCGGTAGCGGCTGTGCGCGGCTAGGTGAGCCGGCTGGATCTTCGCAGCGAAGCCATCGATGAAGTTCCGTCGAGCCTGAGGTCCGCCGCTGAGGATAGCCAGATCTTGCCAGCCAAATGGAATGGCGCGGGCCCAGGAGCAGGCCTCTCCCGTCACGACCCATCGCCCGTCTTCGGACAGGGTGATGCCTCGACGGAGCTCTCGCACAGCGTCCCCACGCACCACGGCACCACTGAGCACGGCTGCTCCAGAGCCCCACGAAGGCAGGTCTACCGCCTTGGCTCCTCGAAACGAACGACCAACCAGGAGCAGCCCCAGCGCCTCCAGGAGGTTGGTTTTCCCCTGGGCATTGGGGCCGCTTAGGACGTTGAGACCGCGATCAGGCTGGAAGGAAAGGGAACGATAATTACGAAAATCAGCGACAGTCATCCATTGGATGAGCACCCGATGTTCGCCCCCATGAGAACCTCAAATCCTCATAGGCATGATAACACACAGCGAACCTTCCTCCTCGAAGCTTTTGACGATTCCGGGGCTTAATCCGTCCTTCAATTCGATCACAACTTGCTCGCTGTCCTGTGCACCGAGCGCATCCAACACGTATCTCGAATTGAAGCCGATCGTGAGCTCCTCGCCGGCGTACTGCACCTCGATCTGTTCTTCCGCTTCACCGAAGTCCGGGCTGTACGCGGTGAGTTTCAGGAGCCCGGGAGAGAGCGTGAACTTCACCGGCTTGGTCCGTTCCTCCGAAAGCACCGAGACGCGCCGCAAAGCCGCGGTGAGCGCGGCCCGTGAGACGACGATCTTGTGCGGATGCGCCTTGGGGACGACCTGCTCGTAGTTCGGGAACGTCCCCTCGATGAGGCGCGCCATGAGGAGCACGTTGGGCATCTGGAGAATGAACTGGTTGTCGCTGATGGCGACCTGCACGTCCTCGCCCGAACCCACGATGCGAGCGATCTCCTGGACCGCCTTGCGCGGGACGATTCCCGACACCGCGGCCGTGTCACCCGCCAGAGGCCGACTCACCAGGGCGAGGCGATGGCCATCCGTGGCCACCAGCCTCATCTCCCGATCGTGCACCACGAACAGGATGCCGTTGAGGGCATAGCGGCTCTCGTCGTGGGAGACGGCGAAGATCGTCTGCGTCAGCATGTCCCGGAGGACCTTCCCGTCCAGGGTGATCCATGCCGAGGCGGCTCCCGTGGCGACGGCGGGAAAGTCCGAGGCGCTCAATCCCACGAGCTTGTAGGAGGCACCCCCGCAACGCATGGCGACCCACGAGTTCTCCTGCACCTTGAGGGACAGTCCCGCCGCCGGGAGCTCTTTGACGATCTCGAGGAGCTTGCGGGCGGACAGGGTGACGGAGCCGCCCGTGGCAACCTTGGCGGGGACGGACACGCGCGCGCCCACCTCCAGGTCCGTGGCGGTCAGGCGTAGCGTGTCCTTGTCGGTCTCCAGCAACACGTTGGCCAGGATGGGAAGCGTCTGCCGAGGCTCGACGACGTTGTGAACCATCTGGAGACCCTTGAGGAAGGCATCCCGGTCCACATGGACTTCCATATCACTCTCCGTTGTTTGAAAAAGAAGAGGAGAGAAGCGTCGTCGTAGTGTACGTCGGAGCGGTGGACGATGTGGACGATACGCAAGCAATCGGGAAGACGAGCGTGGAGAGTCTCCGGCGTTCGTGGACAAGCTGCGGGAAAGCCTGGGGATGGCGGTGGATCACAGCGTTATCCCCTGGGTCAGCGTGTCGATAGTCTGCTTGAGCTTCGTGTCCTCCTGGATCATCGACTGAAGCTTGGTGACTGCGTGGAGCACGGTGGTGTGGTCCTTGCCGCCGAAGGAGCGGCCGATATCGCTCAGGGAAGCGTGGGTGAGCTGACGTGAGAGGTACATGGCGACCTGGCGGGGGAAGGCCACTGACTTGGTCCGATTCTTGGCGCGCATGTCGGAGAGCTTGATGCCGAAGAACTCTGCCGCTTTGCGCTGGATGTGCTCGATGGTGATGATCCGCTCTTCCTCGCCCCATAGATCGGCGAGCACGTCCTGGGCGAGCTCGATACTCATCTCGCGTCCGGACAGGGAGCAGTAGGCGATCATGCGGGTGAGGGAGCCCTCGATCTCACGGATGTTGGCCTTGATCCGGCTGGCGATGAGATAGGCCACGTCGTCGGGAAGGAGGACGCGTTCGATCTCCGCCTTCTTCTTGAGGATGGCCACGCGGGTCTCGAAGTCCGGGGGCTGGATGTCGGCGATGAGGCCCCACTCGAAACGGGAGCGCAGTCGTTCCTCGAGATCGGGGATCTCCTTGGGAGCGGCGTCGGACGAGACCACGATCTGCTTTCGCGCGTCGTAGAGATCGTTGAAGGTGTGGAAAAACTCCTCCTGGGTCCGCTCCTTCCCCGAGATGAACTGGATGTCGTCGATGAGGAGGAGGTCGATCGTCCGGTACTTGGCGCGGAATTCCGACGTGCGGTCGTAGCGGATGGCGTTGATCAGATCGTTGGTGAATCGCTCCGACGAGAGATAGAGCAGGCGGAGCTGCGGATAGAGACGGCCGATCTGATGTCCCACTGCGTGCAGCAGGTGAGTCTTCCCGAGGCCGACTCCGCCGTAGATGAAGAGTGGATTGTAGGCGCGTGATGGTAGCTCGGCCACGGCCTGGCAGGCGGCCTGGGCGAACTGATTCGAGTTGCCGACGACGAAGGACTCGAAGGTGTAGCGGACGGAGAGCCCCGAGGCGGTGACAGGCGGCTCCGCTTCGGGAGTGGTCGGGATGGGCATCCCGGCTTCGCGGTCTACGTCGAGCGAAATGCGTGGGTTGCCCCCGAGCACATCGCGCGCCGCCGCCTGAAGGGACTCGGTGTGGTGTTGATGGAGCCAGTCCCTCGTGTACGGATTCGGGGCGGTGATCTTGATGTGATCACCTTCGACGGCGGTAAGGCGACAGGGACGAAGCCAGGAGTCGAGCGCGGCGGGCGGAACCCGGGTACCCAGGGCGACCAACATACGACTCCACAGAGAATCAAGCATTGCTAAGGTCGCTCCATTGCAGGGGTGAGACTAGTTACACACAGAGTTATCCACACGTGTGGATAACCTTTAGGGCTCTTTTGGGCGGGTTGTGTGGCGAGCGAAGCGAGCGGTGCCGACAGCCGGTGTTCCATCAAGCTCCGACGATTCGCAGCGGCGATCTCGTCTATTGCCAGCGCATCCACGGCGACTCTTCGGCCAGTTCCGAAGACCGCACGGGAAGCGTGAGGACGGCACCGTACCACAACGTGAAACGCGCTCGCAAGAGGGTTGTGCGTCTTGACTTGAGAAAATGCGGTCAGTACACTACGCAGGTTGGACGATCGACGGAAGGAGTTTCCTGATGAGGCGGACGTACCAGCCAAACACACGCCGACGGAAGAAGACACACGGCTTCCGGGAGCGGATGAAGACCCAAGGTGGACGGAAGGTCCTCAAGCGGCGCCGCGCGAAGGGACGCAAGCGGCTCACCGTCTAAGCTCGCAGAGGTGAGCCGGGCGGTCGCAGCATTCAGTTTCCCCCGCACCGACCGCCTCAGGCAGGCCAACGACATCCAGGTGGTATTCCAGGCAGGGCGACGAGAGGAGCGGCGCGCCTTCGTTCTTCTCTGGGTGCCTCGTCCAGGCTCCGGGCGCGCGGGGTTCGCCGTGAGCCGACAGATCCGAGGTGCCGTAAGACGTAATCGAGCGCGTCGGCGGCTGCGTGAAGCCTATCGAACGCTGGGGTCGGCGCGGGCGAGCAGGGTCGATGCGGTCTTCGTGGCCCGCGCGTGGGCGCTGCAGGCGTCGATTGTGGAGTTGCAGTCGGACATGCGCCAAGCGCTCGAGCGAGCGCACCGGAGTTCGGGCGCGTGAGTATGGGTGCTCGACTCGCGAGCGGGCTGATTCGCGGCTATCAGATCCTGCTTCGGCCGGTGCTACCCGCGGTCTGTCGATTCGAGCCGAGTTGCTCTGAGTATGCTCGGGAAGCGCTGGTCCGCCATGGCTTGCTCCGCGGCGGCTGGCTCACGTTACGCCGGATAGGGCGCTGCCACCCATTCAGCCCGGGCGGGTACGATCCGCCGCCCGCATCGTCACGTGGGAGCGAGGGGCGTCAACCTTGATCGAGCTGCGGCTCTGATGGAAAAGCGAGCGATTATCGCGGCCCTCCTGATGGCGGGCCTGCTCATCCTGTATCAGACGCTCTTTATTCACCAGCCGGAAGCCCCTTCCGCCCCCCCCAAGGCCGAGGTGCCCGGCATGGGGAAAGGCGCAGCACCGTCGCTGCCGGCTCCTCCTGCGCCCTCGACTGCAGCCGCTGCACCGGTACCGGTTCCTCCTCCCACGGTGCCACTCAAGACGGCGCCCATCCTTGGGCCGCTGTTCAAGGCTCAGGTGACGAGCCGCGGTGGCGACTTGGCGGCGTGGGAACTGGAGTTTCGGGGCGCCAAGCCGATGATCGTCCCGGAGCTGCTCGGGCCACTTGGAGTCACCGTGGAGCGGGCAGGACAGCCTCCGCGTGTCGTGGATTTCATGATTACGCCGGAGTCGCTCGACCTCATGGGAGGACCGGGCCGCGGCGAGATGACGCTGGTCGGGGAGGACGGGTTCGGCCTTCGGATCACGCAGATTCTGAGTTTCCGTGCCGATGACTACAGTCTGGACCGCCGGATCCGCGTGGAGAACCGGGGGCGCACCGCGCAGGAAGCCACGATCGTGATCTTGTGGACCGCGCCTGTCACTTGGCCCAAGGACGTTCACGAGCGGTTCCAGGGCCAGCATCCGACACGGGTCGTGCGGTTGGTCAATGGCAGCGTGCGGCATGAGGAGCTCGGTAAGATCACCGATTTCGTCGGCGACGGAAAGTGGATCGGCTTCGAGAGCGAGTGGTATTTGAGTGCCCTTGTCGCGCAATCACCCGGCTTCCGCTTGGCGGAGGGCAAGACCGACGCCGCCGCGCATGCTGGTCTGCGCGCTACCTTGCCCGTGCTTGAGCCTGGGCAAATCTGGGACGGACGCGTTCTCGGATACGTCGGTCCCAAGGAGTACGATCGGCTTAAGGCGTACGGGGTCGGGTTAGAAAAGTCTATATATTTCGGTGGGTTCCCAATACCGCAGACCTACGGCGGCCTTCCTATGGAGTGGATCGCCGTTCCAATTCTGTGGGTGCTGGGATGGTTCCATCGCTACACGCACAACTACGGCGTTGCGATCATCCTACTTACGGTGCTGACCAAGGTGCTGTTCTTCCCGCTCACCCTGAAGAGCATGCGCTCAATGAAGGCGATGCAGGCCCTTCAGCCACAGATCAATGCGCTTCGCTCCAAGTACAAGAGTGATCCGCAGCGCGTCCAGCGAGAGACGATGGAGTTATACCGGGAGCACCGAGTCAATCCGCTCGGAGGGTGTCTCCCGATGATTGTGCAGATCCCGGTGTTCTACGCGCTGTACGTAGCCCTCTCCGTGTCGGTGGAGATGCAGAACGCACCATTCATCTGCTTTGGTCAGCTCTTCGGCATGCACCTCTGGATTTGCGACCTCGCCGCGGCAGATCCGACGTACATCTTGCCGATTCTCATGGGCGTCTCCATGTTCGTCCAGCAGAAGATGACGCCGACGATGGGCGACCCGCGCCAGGCGAAGATGATGCTATTGATGCCCGTGGTCTTCACGTTCATGTTCTTGAACCTGCCGTCCGGGCTTGTCCTCTACTGGACCGTGTCGAACGTCCTCCAGATCGCCCAGCAGATGTATATGGAGCGCAGCGCCGCGCCCGCAAAACCGCTGGCTCGGGCGGCCAAGAAGACGTGAGGCGGGTTGTTGGCTCGGCCGCACCCGCGTAACCTCGGAACACGCACCCCGGACGACTCGCTCGAAGACTTCTTCGCGCGCCTCCCTGCCCTTCTCGGCCGCATGGCATCGCCCTCCGAACGGGTGGCCTTCGAGCGCTACGCCGATCTGCTCCTCGTCTGGAATCGGACGCATCACCTCACCGCGGCCAAGACTCGTGCCGCGGTTGGGCAGGGACTATTCCTCGACTCGCTCCTATTCAGGTCGCTCTTGCCACCGAGTCCGGCCCGCATTGCCGACGTCGGCGCTGGCGCCGGCATTCCAGGCATACCTCTCCGGATCGTCGATCCGGGAGTCAGGCTCACGATGATCGACTCGCGACGAAAGCCAGTCTCGTTTCTTCGTACGCTGACACGAGAACTCGGCCTGTCTGATGTTGATGTAGAGCACGGTCGCGTCGAAGAGCTCGCCGAGCATGCAGCAAGCATGTGTGCCGCATTCGATGTGGTGCTGACGCGTTCGGTCCGTCTCGAAGACGAGCTACTTGAGGCGTCGATGCGACTACTGAAACCTCATGGAATGTTCGTGGCTTCGGGCCCACCACCGAACAAGCCGGCTCCAGAAATTAGGTGGTCCGGTGTGGCAAGCTGGAAAGTCATTTCGTTCGATAGCTTAGGGATAGAGCGCAGATTCTTCATTGCTACCGCGAGGGCTTGATCAAAGGCTCGTCGTCAGGTATTGTTCCACGTGAAACGCTGTCTCTGTGTTCCACGTGAAACAGTTCAACGGTTGAGGTGCACTTGGCGAAAGTCTTGGCCGTCGCTAACCAAAAGGGCGGCGTGGGTAAGACCACCACTTCTATAAACCTCGCTGCTGGTCTCGCCCTTGCGGAGCGAAACACCCTCTTAGTCGATCTAGACCCCCAGGGCAATGCGACTACTGGACTCGGCGTAGAGAAGACGAGCCTTCAGCGAACCATCTACCACGTCCTCCTCGAGGACCTTTCAGTCCAGGAGGCCGTGGTCAAAACAGAGCTGTCTTGCCTTGATCTTGTTCCCGCCGACATTGACCTGGTTGGTGCCGAGATCGAACTCGTCACTACCTCTGAACGTGAGCACCGACTCAAGAGCGGGCTGGAGGCAGTTGCCTCAAAGTACGACTTCATTGTCATCGACTGCCCCCCTTCCCTCGGTCTCTTGACGCTCAACGCTCTTACCGCGGCCAGAGCAGCCCTCGTACCCCTTCAGTGCGAGTACTACTCGATGGAGGGCCTGGCTCACATCCTGAGGACGGTCAACCTCGTCAAGGAGAAACTCAAC